>Ga0335078_10000315_pt1 | contig 77454 bp, 43 predicted proteins | sample Lox_Sample_32_FD_206711 | JGI IMG/M metagenome (GOLD analysis project Ga0335078, IMG submission 206711) | Soil microbial communities from Loxahatchee National Wildlife Refuge, Florida, United States - Lox_Sample_3.2 | ecosystem: Environmental > Terrestrial > Soil > Wetlands | place: USA...
CGACGGATTCGCGGGGTCCAGCGCCAGTTCCCGCTTCAGCTCCGCCATCCCCGGTTCCTGGCGGTCCAAGGACAACAGGTAGGTCGCGTACAGGTAGTGCACGCCTGGCGTGGAGGGGTAGCGCGCGAGGAGATCCCGGAACGCGGAAGCGGACTTGCCTTCATCTCCCGACATCCAGAACCACACGGCCGTGCCCGCCATCATCATCACTACCTGTTGATCCTGTCGCACCTCCGTTGGCAGGAGCGGCCGTTCGAGGGCGTTGATGCCGATGCCCGCGAGCAGCTCCGGATTCTGCACTCCCCGCTGCACGAACTCGCGGTACAGGAGGCGGGCCTGATCCCACTTACGCTGTCGCGTCAGCAGCAGCGCCTGGTGATAGCGCAGGACTTCGCGGGCCGCGGGTGGTCCGCCGCCGGAGAGCTCGAGACCGCGCTCGATGTGATCCAGCGCGGCGTCGTAGGCGCCCGTCTCGAATTCGCACAGCCCCAAAAACGCCAATCCCGGCGCCGAGTTCTGATTGAGAGCGATCAATCTGGAGAAAGCCTGCCGGCCGTCGGCGAACTGTCCGGAGTCGTAGGAAATGATGCCGGCGAACCACCAGCCTTCTGCCCAATCGGGCTTCAGTTGGAGGGCCTGCCGGTACAGTTGGAGCGCCTCCGGCAGCTTCTCGGCGGCGAGCGCGGCGGCGGCGCGAGCGGACAACTCCGCAAAATCGGCGGCGACCCCTCCGGACATGGTCAGGAAAAGCGAAAGCAAGAATACAGCCTTCTCCCGCATGCAATGGGAATTATCCTATCACAGCCGTATTGCTGGACTTCGCCGCGGGACGCAATGCCGGCGGACAGATCCTTGCACGGTTATTCCTCGCGCAAGGCGTCCATCGGCTGCAGGCGTGATGCGCGCCATGCGGGCCCGTAGCTCGCCACCAACGCCACGATAGCCAGCAGCAGGATGGCACTGGCGAGGGTCAGCGGATCGCGCGGTTTCAGCCCGTAGATCAGCGACGCCGCGGTCTGTCCGACCCAAACAGCCAGAGCCAGGCCGATGGCGAGACCGCCCGCCACCAGCAGAATCGCCTCCCGCAGGACCAGCCCGACCACCCGGCCGCGGGTGGCGCCAAGCGCAATCCGCACGCCGATTTCGTTGCGGCGCCGCTCGACCATGTACGCAATCACGCCGTACAATCCCAGGATGGCAAGCACGGCGGCCAGCAGCCCGAAAGCGCCCGCCAGCGCGGCCATCAGCCGGTCGCGCATGAGAGATTGGTGGATCTGGGTCGTCAGCACCGTGAAATCGACTCCAATAGCCGGATGGATTTCCGCCACCGCCGCTTCCGCTTTGCGGTAGAACTCGCCCAGGGGAGAGCTGGTGCGAAGCACAAAGTTAGCGCCCGTCCCGGGCTCTTCATCCTGGGCTTCGGGAACATAGGCGATCGGCTTGAAGTCTTCGCGAAGCTCGAAATATTTGGTGTTTCGCACCAGCCCGATCACCAGAAATTGCGAATCGGGCGTGCTGCCGAACTCCTCCCGCCGGAACCTGCGGCCGATGGGGTTCTTGCCTTGAAAAATGGTCTTCGCGAACTGCTGGTTGACGATCGCGACTTTTGGGGAGCTCGGGCCGTCGTGTTCGTCGAAATCGCGCCCGGCGACGAAGGCGATCCCCATCGTATGAAAGTAGCTTGGGCCCGCACGGTTGAAGAGCACGTCCAATTTCGGACCGCCATAGCCTGGCTCCCAGGCATTCTGGTCCCAGCCGCCCCCGCCCACGGGCGTCATTTCCACCTCGCCCGCCGATATCGCGCCCGTCCGCTCCCGAAGTATGTCGAGGGTATGGCGGCGGATCTCCAGGATGCGGTCGTTGGGAAAATGCGCCGCCCGATAATCTACGCTCACGGCGACGATTCCTTCCGGACGAAATCCCGGATCGATTGCCAGTAACTTCTGCAGGCTCCTGACGAACAGCAGCGCTCCCGCCAGGAGCACCAGGGACATGGCGACCTGCGCCACCACGAGCAGGCGGCGGAGGCTTAATTTCTCGCGCCCCGCGGTGAGCCCGCGTCCGGATGAGCGGATGACGGAAGCGGGCGCCACTCGCGTCGCACGCAAGGCCGGCACCAGGCCAAACAGGAGACAGGTCAGGACCGCTATCCCCGCGGTGAAGCCCAGTACGCGCCAGTCCATGGACAAGCCGACGAACATCCGGTTCCGCTCGGTCGTAAGGAACGCCACCAGGCCGCGGCTGAGCAGGGCGGCTAAACCCGCCCCGAGGCCCGCGCCCAACAGTGCCAAAACCAGGCTCTCCGACAGCAGTTGAGAAACCAGTTGCGAGCGCGACGCGCCGATGGCCTGGCGCACGGCGATCTCCCGTTCCCGCGCACTGGCGCGGGCGAGCATCAGGTTCGCCAGATTGGCGCAGGCGATCAGCAGCACCAGGCCGGTGGTGGCAAACAAAATCCAAAGGGGGTCCTGATACCGGCTGCGCAATTGGGAGACGCCGGTGCCGCCGGGAGTGACCGTCAGTTTGTTGGCCAGGAATTTCTTGGCGTCGTCGGCCCGGTAGGATTCCGGCAGGCTCTCCCGCATGATGGCGGGCGAGACAGCCTGCAACTGGGCATTCGCGCGTGCCACGCTCCAACCGGGTTTGAGGCGGCCCATGATCGAGAGCCACCACGCCGTTCGCGAGGGAATGTGCCCTTTTCCCGGCTCCCAGAACATCGGGTCGGAACACAGCGGCACAGCCACTTCGAATTTGTGCCCGATTTCGACGCCGAAGAACTCCGGCGCGGCTACCCCGATGATCGGAAACAGCCGTCCGTCCAGGCGCACGGAACGGGTCGTGACCGCGGGGTCCCGCGCGAACTCGGATTCCCAGAATGCATAACCGATGACGGCGGCGGGAGAGCCGCACCCGGGCTGATCGTCACCGGCCGTGAAGACACGGCCGACGACCGCTTGCGCACCCAGCGCGCGGAAGAAATCTCCGCTCACGAAGAGCCCCTCCGCATACCTGGCTTTGCCTTCGGTGGAGAGGTTAAACTGCTTGGCGCTCCATGCGATCACCTTCGAAAACGCCTCCTGGTGTTGGCGAATACTGTCCCAGTTGGCGGAAGTAAACGTGGCGCTGCGAGTGGACCACCAACCGGACCGCTTGGAGTGTGGCGCATAGTCCAGATATCCCAGCTCCTGCGGGTTCTCCACCGGCAACGCTCGCAGCCGAATGGCGTCGATCAGTTGGAAAATGGCCGTATTGGCGCCGATCCCCAGGGCGAGAGACAGCACCGCTACCAGCGCGAAGACGGGGTTCAGGCGAAGCTGTCGGAAACTGAAACGCAGATCTGCCAGATACCGGCCCATTTTTCCTCCAACTCGTTATACTCCGGCGAGGCGAATTAGTTACTCCGCGGCGGTCACTATTCCATCGGCCCGAAGCCGATCTGGGTGCGTTGCAGATCCTGATAAGATGAAGGCTGTGACCCTGCGGCATCGGCTTGCAAGAGGAGCACGCGCGCGATCACCGGTCTGAGGCTGAGGGCGGCATCCTTGGCAAAATCGACATGGGCACGATACTGGATCGAATCGAATCTCCGGAAGACGTCAAACAACTATCGATCCCCGAACTGGAACAGCTCGCGGCGGAAATTCGCCAGGAGCTGATTGCCGTCCTCTCCATCAACGGGGGACACCTGGGGCCGAACCTGTGCGTGGTGGAGCTGACTCTCGCGCTGCATTACGTTTTTGACACCCCGACCGATCACTTCCTGTTCGATGTGAGCCATCAGTCGTACGTGCACAAGCTGCTGACGGGCCGCCGCAAGCGGTTCGCCACCATCCGAACCCCGGGGGGCCTGAATGGGTTCATGCTGCGCACGGAAAGCCCGCATGATTGCTACGGCGCCGGGCACGCCGGCACGGCGTTATCCGCCGCGTTGGGGATCGCGGTCGCACGCGACAAAATGGGCGGCAGCGAGCACGTGGTCGCGGTGGCGGGCGATGCGGCTTTTACTTGCGGACTGACCTATGAAGCGCTGAACAACATCGCGCACCAGACCAGGCGCCTGATCGTGGTCCTTAACGACAACGAATGGTCCATCGACAAGAATGTCGGCGCGATCGCGCATTACCTGAACAAGATCGTCACCAATCCGAAGTACGATTACCTGCACGAGCGGGCGGGGAGGTTTGTCGAGAGAGTGGCCGGCAAGAGCGTCCTGCGAATGGCCCGCCGCGCGGAGGAAGCGGCCAAGAGCATGCTCCTGCCCAGCGTGATCTTCGAGGAGCTGGGCCTGACTTATTACGGTCCTCTCGATGGACACAACATTGGAACGCTCGTCAAGACGTTCGATTTTCTGAAGACGCAGAAGCGCCCGATACTGTTGCATGTTCTGACGCAGAAGGGCAGGGGATTCGAGCCCGCGATCCAGAAGCAGAAGAAGTTTCATGGCCTGGGGCCTTTCGATCCTGAAACCGGCGAGACCAAGCCGCTCAGCCAGCGGACGTATTCCGAGGTTTTTGGCGACACCATGGTAAAGCTGGCCAACGTCAATTCGAAGGTGGTCGCCATTACCGCCGCGATGCCCAACGGCACCGGGCTCGACCGCTTCCGTCCGCACCATCCCGACAAGTACTTCGATGTCGGCATCGCGGAGGAGCACGCGGTGCTGTTCGCCGCCGGGCTCGCCGCCAGGGGCATGAAGCCCTTCTGCGCCATCTACTCGACGTTTCTGCAGAGGGCCTTCGATCCGGTGGTGCACGACGTGTGCCTGCAGAATCTGCCGGTGGTTTTTTGCGTGGACCGTGGCGGACTCTCGGCCGATGACGGCCCTACGCATCACGGCCTGTTCGACATCAGTTATCTGCGATGCGTCCCCAATATGGTCCACATGGCGCCCAAGGACGAGGACGAATTGGCGGACATGCTGTTCACCGCGATGAACTGGGACGGTCCGGTGGCGGTGCGCTATCCCCGGGGCCTCGGTCCGGGAGTGCCGGTGAAGGACGTGCCGAGGGCCATCCCGATCGGCAAGGCCGAGCTGCTGCAGCACGGCGACCAGGATCGCGTCCTGATTTTCGCGCTGGGCGCGATGGTGCCCCTGGGACAGGAACTGGCGCTGCGGCTCGAGAGCGAACGCATTTCCGCGGCGCTCGTCAATGCGCGCTTCGCCAAACCCATCGACAGCGAAATCCTGCGGTTTTACGCGCCCAACGTGGAAGCGATCGTCACGTTGGAGGACCACGTTCTCAGCGGCGGGTTCGGCGCCGCCGTGCTGGAAGAGCTGAATAAAATGCAGATCGCGACTCCGGTGGTGCGGATCGGCTGGCCGGACCAGTTCATCGAACATGGCAATCTGGCCGCCCTGCGCGCCAAGTACGGCGTCAGCGCCGAAGCGGCGCTGGCGCAGTTGCGGCCGCACCTCGGACCGGCGCGCGGAACGCGCCCCGGGGTGGAATCCGCCTTGCCGTGAACATCGGGACAGCCAGGGACGGACGCCGACGAGGTCCGTTCCGCTTGCCCGTCTTTGCCGGGCGCTGGTCCGATCCCCGCCAAAAAGCGGCCTCCCGCTAAAAAGCGCCCGCGGCGTGCGTCTAGCGGATATATGCAAAAACTGATCCTCCTGCTCACCTTGTTCTCCGGCGCGGCATTGGCGCAGCCCGCGACCGGCCAGTTCCTGCTCCGGTTGGACCCTACCCGCACGGGATTCGCGCTCGACAACATGACCGCGGAAGAGGGCCGTCTGGCCGCCCAGCACCTGCAATATCTCAAATCCCTGCTCGATTCCGGGAAGCTGAGCCTGGCGGCGCAGGTCTTCGACCCGAAAGGGCTTTGGGGCATCCTCATCGTCAACGCCCCGGACCGCGAAACCGCTCGTACGCTGCTCGAAGGCGATCCCAGCGTAAAAGCGAATATGTTCCGCGGAGAGGTGATCCCGGTCCGCGTCGTGTTCCAGAAAGTCGAGGCGCCGAAAACCAGCGCGGCCATCTCCGCGGAGTGGGAAGGCGATTGGGAAGGCGCGATCGACAACATGGGCGCCAGCATTCGGGTGGCGGTGCATTTCAAGAATCAACCCGACAAGACGGTCAGCGCGACTCTCGACAGTCCCGATCAGGGCGCCATGGGTCTGCCACTCGCGGATGTGGTTCAGAAGGGCTCGACCCTCGAGTTCCAGTTGCCGGCGGCGAAAGGCACGTACAAAGGCGAGTTGAACAAAGAAGCCACCCGTATCACCGGGCAATGGAGCCAGGGCGGCGCTTCGACGCCGCTCATCCTGAAGAAAGCGCCGGCAAAATAAGCCGCCGGTGAAGGCCCGTCAATTCAGGACTTCAGCTAAAATGTAAAAATTTTTGTCCGTACTAACCGTTCCTGCCTCAGCGCTTTAGCACCGCGGAGCTGCACTCGGCCCGTCGAATTCCGGGAGTCGCCATGCGATAGTGGGGTCGCGTCCGACAATCTGTCGGACGACTCGCACGGAGAATCAACGGGTTGGGATCGAATTTCCGAAATTGTGTCGGGAAAGGGCTGGAGGTACGTATGGACGAGATCGCAAAGACGAGGGGGAGCACGTCCGCCGAGGCGGCTCTGCCACTGATCGAACTGGGAAGATGGATGGGCCGGCGGGACGCGTTCGGCCACGTGGCGGGGCGGTGTTCGGCCGCCGAGATCGAGAGCCTTCGCCGGATCCACGACGGCAAGCTGTATCAGAGACTGAACTGCACCTGGGAGGAATTCTGCGCCCGGCACCTGAAGGTGACGGCGCGGACGGTGGATCGCGAACTGTCCAATCTCCGCCGCTTCGGCCCCGCGTTCTTCACCGTGCGGCAACTGGCGCGGATCAGCGCTCGCGAGTATGCGGCGATTGCGGGGTGCATCAGTGAACAGGGCGTTCGCGTGAATGGCGAAGTGGTGGCGCTCGACCCGGACAATGCCGAGGAGGTGGCCGGAGCGGTCAGGGCTCTATTGGAGCAGAGCGCGCCGGTGGAGACGGCGCCCGCTCCCGCCGCGTTCGACGCCGCCATGCTGCGCTTCCAGGCGGCGTCGGAGGTTTTGTGCTCCTTCAAAGACGGGCTGGATCGCCAAAGGGCTTATACGGTGGGGGTGGAACTGGCGAAGCTGCTGACGGCCGCCGCGGCCTGGGGGGTGATGGTCCAAATCGGGTAGCCTGCGCGGTAATTGTCGATACGGTTACGCGCGCGAGGAAATGATCGTGTGGCGCGCCCGTTTCATCAAGCTGTGACCGAACCCCATCTAGAATTCCACTGGGCCGCCGCGCGGACGGGCAGTTCCGCGGGCGCGCACCGCCGCAACCGTTGTCACCAGGATGTCACGGATTTCGGAGTAGACTCTCTTTTATCGAGGAAGACATGTGGCACCTTTCCGATTTGCCTGTTGAATATAGTGGCGCCGCCGAAAAACCCGCCACCGCCAGCCAAACGCCGAATGCAAACGAGAGCCTGGACCCCGTAGAGCCGCCGCTTCCGCCGGAGGTACTCGCCGGCCCGGCCCTCGTCTCCGCGCAACCCGGTCCGGGGAGCGAATACTGGCTTCCCTGAGCGGACAATGACCGGCGGTCATACAGAGTCCAGGGCTCGGCGCACGAAAATGCGCCTGCTTGCGGTCTTCTCCCTGGCAGCGGCCTCCCTCTGGCCTCAGCCGCCGGTTTCCTCTTTGACCGGCCGCTGGCGCTCGACGGCGGTATCTTCCTCCGGGGTGAGCGCGATCTTCGAATTTGGCGCCGAGAACCGCGTGGACTCGTACTCCGCCGTGATCCTGGAACAGAATTACCGGCTCGCGGGAACCGATACCATCATCCTGCAATCTCCTACCAGCCGGGAGAAGAAGCTGGAACTGGAGTGGGAAAATCCCGATCGAGCGCATATTGACTACGAGCCCGGCGGAACTTCCATCCCCCTGGCGCGCGCCAACAGGATGCCCGATCCCAGGAATCCGATCCTGGGCGAGTGGACCACCCAGCGCGATTGGAACGGCCGGAAATACCCGGCGCGCGCCATATTCTCGGCCGCCGGCAGAGTCACATGGGTGATTCAGCTCCGTTCGGAGCACGGGCGGTACACGGTGCGCGATCGGAATCTGCGGCTGGAAATCGAAAATCGCCCCGCGGTCGAAGGGGAGTTCACGGTTGCCGGCGAGCATCTGACCTTGCCGGGTCCTCAGGGCGGCCAGATGATTTTCGAGCGCTTCTGATACGAGTTTCTCATCCGAAAATAATTTATTCTTCAAATTCCTGAAATTGGCCGCTGATATTCTGGGCGGCTAAAGCGTGAAATCCCACACAAGGAGTTTGGATGGCGAATATCAGAACGCAAGTCTTACCGGTCGTTGTTTCGGCATGGATGGCGCTTCAGCCGCTCACCTCGGCTCTTGCTCAAGAGCCGCAGAAGGCCGCCAGGGCCGGCGACTCGCAGGGTCGCGCCGAGTTTCTGGCGGCCCACCAACGCGCCGTTGAGGAGGCCCGCCTCCGCAGCGCAGGACTTCGACCCGAACCGGCCATCAGCTACGACCAATTGATGAGCCTGGTTCAGCAGAAAATCAAGTACGTCTTTGTGATCTATCAGGAGAACCGCTCCTTCGACTCCTACTTCGGAACTTTCCCCGGCGCCAACGGCCTCTTCAGCCAGGCAGCTTCGGAAACGCCCGGTTTTGTGCAGAAGCTGGTCAACATCGACGGAACGGTCGGCGCCATTTCGCCGTTCCGCATCGGGCCCGCCCAGTATGCGGCCGACACCGATGACATCGACCATTCGCACGCGCGAATCATCGCCAAGATGGACGTCCAAAACAATGTCGCTCTCATGGACCAGTTTGCCGTCACGGAGGAATTGAAATACAGTGCGACCGGCAACCCGTCTTTGAAGGCCAAGCAGTTCGGCGAACTGGCCATGGCTTACGAGGACTGTGATACCGTGCCGCTTCTGTGGGCCTATGCCGACCGCTTTGTGCTCTTCGACAACATCTTCCAATCGATGACCGGCCCATCCACGCCCGGAAATCTCGCCATCATCGGCGCGCAGACGGGTGAGACCCAGTGGGCGCTTCACCCCGACCAGTCGGCATCGGTGCCGATCAACAGCGATCCCGACCCGTTCTGGGGATCTCCTTCGGATAAATCGGCCAACCCGCTGCCGGTCAACCCGACCGATTATCCGGGCTACACCACGGCTCCCAATCTGACCTTCGCCACCCTGCCTCTTTCCATGCTGCTCAACTCGGCCGGCACGGTCATGGCGACGGACACCAGCGCCGCCGCCGACCAGGCCGATGTCAAGGACGACATTCAATTTCTCGCCAAGCTCACCCAATCGCCGGTCGGCTTTGGCTGGTATGAGGAGGGCTTCGATAAGGAAGCGTCGGACAGCGCCGGACCGGTGACCGCCAACGGGACTCACGCCTCGTATGTGACCCATCACAACGGACCTCAATATTTCGGCTACGTCGCCAATACGCCGGGCCTGCGAGCACAACTCCACGGCCTGGGCGATTTGTACTCGGATCTGCAGAATCAGAAGCTGCCGCAAGCGGGCGGCGTGTTCTACGTCAAAGGCGGTTACACCAACAACCTGGGAATCACTCCGGCGGATCCCGACGCCACGGTGCAGAAGAATTTCCTGGGCGATGACGACCATCCGGCCTACTCGGACGCGCAGATCAGCGAGGCTATGGTGGCCCACACCATCAACCAGATCGCCAACAGCCCGTATTGGCCGCAATGCGCCATCATCATCACCTGGGACGATTCCGAGGGCGACTACGACCACGTGCCGCCGCCCATCGTTTTTACGGGTCCCGATAAATCCATCTACAGTTACGGACCGCGCGTGCCCCTGATCCTGATTTCGCCATACGCCAAGCTGGGATACATTTCGCACGAACAAGGGAGCCACGGGTCGGTGGTGAAATTCGTGGATGCTGTTTTCGGACTGCCGCCGCTGGCCACGCTCCCCGATGAACTGCTCGGCCGCTACCTCGGCCTGATGGAATTCGGACAGGAGAACCTCGGTCCGGACGATGCGATCACTCCCGGTGTCTCGGATCTTCTGGACGCTTTCAGCCCCTCCCGCCTGATGGGGACCGCCGATCCGCTCACCCCGGCTTACGTGCAGGTCAACGAGAGCTATGTCACGAAGATCCCACAGACGACCGGTCTGGGCTGCTCCGACCTCGGCATCCTGACCACGGACCGCCAGTTGGGAATCAAAAACAACATACCGGCGGATTTCAATCCGCGCCCGAATACCAATCCGAGCCCGGCGCAGTAATCGATCGCCGGCTCGCCACGCCTCACTCGTCGCGCAGCGCAGTGATCGGGTTGACGCGCGCGGCATGGCGGGCCGGCGCCCATGTCGCGAGCACGGTAACGAACAACAACAGCAGCGCAATCAGGATGAAGACCGACGGGTCAACGCGCTTGAAGGAGAAGATCAAGCTGTCGGCACGGATCGCGCCGCACGCAAAATAAGCCGCGACCAGGCCCACGGCTACTCCGGCCAGACCCAGCCGCAGCCCTTGCCGCAGCACCATCCACACCACCGACCGGCGGTCCGCCCCGAGCGCCATGCGGATGCCGATCTCGCGCCGGCGGCGGCTCACGGAGTAGGCCACCAGGCCGTACAGCCCCACCATCGCCAGAATCATCCCCATCACGCCCATCGCCCCCACCACCTCGGTAAGACAATCCGTGGTCTTGACGGCGCGTTGCGTATAAGAATCGTACATGGTGCGCACATCGAAGACCGGCATATCCGGATCCAGTCCACGCACGACCTGGCGCAACGCCGGGGCGATACTGGCGGCATCGGCCGCCTGGGATTCCGCCACCAGCGTCAGCGTCTTACCAGCGTGCTGGCGATAAGAGAGATAGAAGAAGTCCTGCGGCGATTCGCTGATCCACATGTACTTCGCCATTTTTGCAATGCCCACTACCTCGACCATCCGGCCGGCGTTCTCCACCTGGAAACGCTTGCCGAGAGCCTTTCCGTTCCAGTAATGGTTGGCCATCTGCTCGTTCACCACGGCCACCAATGGCGTATTATCCCGATCCGTTTCCAGCACGGCGCGGCCTTGCAAAATCGGGATACCTATGGTTTCAAAATAACCCTCGCTGATGTAGGCGCAGGGCGTGTCGATGGAGTGTTCCCCGGGCGGCAATTGCCGGCCTTCCGGAACGATACCGGCACTCTGCCTCCCGAGCATGGGCGCAACGGAGATGAGGGCGGACGACTTCACGCCGGGGGCGGCGCGCACGCGGTCCAGGAGGTTCTGGTAGAAACGCTTCGACTGATCCTGCGAGTAGTTCGCCAATTGCGTGTCGAAGCTGGTGAGGAAAAGGCGATCGATGCGGAAACCCGGCCCTGCCGTCAGAACATCGCGGAAACCCGTAACCAGGGTCGCGGAGACCGCCAGCAGCATGAGCGAGAGCGCTACCTGGCCGGACACGATGGTGTTACGGCCCCAGAGACGATGCTTGCCACCGCTATCGGCATCGGCGGCCTTCAGCGCCGGCACGAGATCGGGCCGCGTGGCGCGAAATGCCGGCGCCAGACCGAACAGCAGCGTGCTCAAGACGGAGACGATCATGGTAAACAAGAGCACCCGGTGGTCCACTTTGACTGCAAAAACGATCGGCAGATCGCTGGGAATCGGGACGCGCATCCAGAAATCGTTGATGACATCGGCGACCGCCAAAGCCGCCACTCCGCCGGCCACCGCCAGCAGGAGATTCTCCAGCAGCAATTGCCGGACGAGCGCGCCGCGGCTGGCGCCGATGGCCAAGCGCACGGCTACCTCCCGCGAACGGGCGCGGGCGCGGCTCAGCAGAAGACCGGCGACATTGGCGCAGGCCACCAGCAGCACGCAGACCCCCAGCACACTCAACCCGGCGAGCATGGCCATCTGCGCCGGCCCTTGCGCCATGCGGAACTGGTATTCGGTCTGCACCTGGAGACGCTGATTCCGGCGGGCGGCGGAATGCAATGGGTCGAGTGCCGCGGACAGCGCCCCGATATCGGCCTGCGCCTGTCCCAGCCCGAGGCCCGGCTTCAGCCGGCCCTTGACGAACAGCCAGCCGATGTCGCGATCACGCAGGTAGTTCTTCTGGCTCATGCGCGGAAACATCGCCAACGGAACAAATAACTGCGGACGCATGACGGCGTCAATGCCGGTGAAATGCTCCGGCGCCACGCCGATTACGCGAAACTCGATGCCATTGAGGCGGATGCGGGAGCCGACCACGGAGGGTCTTGCCGCGAACTGTCCCACCCAAAAATCGTGGCCCAGCACGACCACCGTGTCGCGGCCCTCCACCCGGTCTTCGTCCGCGCGGAAACCGCGGCCCAACGTAGGCTCCACGCCGAGCACGCGGAAGAAATTGCCGGAGACATACAGGCCCCATTTCATGTGCGGTTGCGTGGTGGCGTCCGGAGTGAAGCCGAGGAAGGCGTAAGAAGCGGCGACCAGACCATCGAAGGTGCGATTGCGGTCGCGCAGGTCGGCATAATCCGGATACGAGATGGGCGGGTTTTGGCCGAACGGCGCCGAGACGGCAGTGTTGATGGTGACCACGCGATCCGGGCTGAGGACCGGCAAGGGACGCAGCAGCATCTCATCGGCGAAACTGAACATGGCCGAGGTGGCGCCGATGCCGAGGGCCAGCGAACAGATCGCCACGGCGGTGAAGAGTGGATCCTTGGCCAGGACCCGGAAGGCATGTTTGATGGTCAGCCACATAGGGATGCTCCCAGGTGGATATTGACTTCGCGCCAACACGGGCAATTCCAGTACCGCAGGTCTTTTGCCCGCGGGTCAATAATATCAGTAAATAAGACCTGTTACTTATAAATAGCATGTCCGTTTTCGGGACTCGCCGCGCGATCCCGGCGTAGTTACAAATGCGTTACAGAACTGGTTGTAGCGGCGAACATAGCGGCGGAATGTTACAGTATCAGCATTCGACGGGTTGAAAACCTGAAAGCTGGGGGGTAGCGTCGGCGAACGCAACACGCACCAGCCACTTGCAGCAGTTCACGGAGACAACCTGTGCGACGTGTTGCGCGATCTTTGTTACTGTGCGCCGCGATTCTGTTCGGCCTGATGACTTCGACCTATTGGTGGGTTTGGAGCCATTACCTGCGTGCCGGTCCCAGGAATGTAATCGGGGTCGCCTTTGAGCCTTTCCGGCCCGGGCGCGGACATCTCGACCTGGCTTGGGTAGGCCGGGACAGCGCCGCCGAACATGCAGGTCTGGCGGCCGGCGATCAAGTTCTTGCGATTGACCGGGAGCCTTTCGCCAGCATGGACTCCTGGATCAATCGCGTTCTGCGGGGCGAGCCGGGTTCAACCGTGATGCTCACCGTCGCCAATTCACGCGGGGTCAGCGACCACCGGGTTACTTTGCCCGTCTTCCGCCCGACTCCGTTCCAGGCGGCCATGATGCAGTCGCTGCTCTACTACCCGCTGTTCTTCCTCACCGTAGGCCTAGTGGTGCTCTTCCTGCGGCTGGAAGATCCACATGCCTGGCTGCTGGCCGCGGTGTTCAGCGGGTTTATCGGTCTCGCAAACTGGGTGCCGGCGGAGGCGGAGTTCCTCGTCCCGGTCAATATCCGGCGCTTCGGTCTGACCTATCACGTTGCGGCCCGCGCCTTGCTGCCTGCTCTATTCTATTGGTTCTTTGCGGTCTTTCCCGCGCCTTCGCCGCTGGCCCGCAAGGTTCCGTGGCTGAAGTGGGCATTGGTCTCGATGGGCGCAATCGCGGCAGCTACCCTGGCGATCGCAGTTGCCCGAACGGGTTCGTACGCGTCCGTCTTGAAGATCACGGCCCGTGCCAACGGCAATCTTGGCGTCTCGCTCGGCCGGGCGTACGCCATTATCGCCTTCGTGTTGGGGTTGGCGTCGCTGGTCTGGAACGGATTGCGCGGCTCCGCGGAAACGAGGCGGAAAGTCCGGGTCCTCATGGTTGGGACGATTGTCGGGCTGAGCCCGGTCTTGATGTTTTCGGCCGTCCTGTTCCGGTCCGACTCGGAAACCAGTCTGCTTTACCTGCCGTTTTGGCTTTGGACGGGCGGAGTGCTCGCCTTGACGCTGGTGCCGTTGTCCTTCGCCTACGCCCTGCTCAAACACCGCGTGATGGAAATTCCGGTTCTGCTCAAGCGCAGTGCGCGTTACGTGCTGGTGAAACGGGGTTTTGCGCTCTCTGTCATAGCCGGCAGCGTGGCGGCGGCATGGGCAGTCACCGAGTTTTACAGTGGCGTGGTCGAAGGTTGGAACGGCGCAGGGACAAAGGCAATGATGCCGGTCGGAATCGCAGCCGCAGTTGGCGGGGTTCTGGCATTGGCCGGTGCGCGCGTGCAACGCGGCGTACAAGACCGGATGGATCGGGCATTTTTCCGGGGCGCCTACGATGCGCGGCAGATTATGGAGGACCTCGCCCAGAGAATCCGCGGCGTCGGGAGCTGTTCGGAATTGGCCGCGTTACTGGAGAAGCAAATCAGCGAGGCGCTGCACCCATCCTCGCTGGCCATTTACATTGACTCCCCCGACGGCCATTTGCGAACCGAGGCCGAGGGCGTTTCCGCCGAATTGCGGACACTGTCCCGGTCCGTCCCGGTCCTGGCGGAAGTCTCCAGGCGCGGCCGGCCAATCGACGTGCCCGCGCCCGATTCGGCCGCATTTGCGCCGTTCGCCGGTTTCAGGCCGCTGGGCCCCGAGTGCATGGTCCCGATGGCGGCGCGCGACGGAATCCTGGCCGGCCTCGCCGTGCTCGGGCAGCGCCTCTCCGAAGAGCCATACTCCAGCGAGGACAAGCGGCTGCTGGCCGCCGTCGCGAACCAGGCCGGTCTGGCGATTGACAGCATCCGCCTGGCGGAGAAGATGGCCGAGCGCCTGGAGAAGGAGCGCCGGGCCGCCTATGAGCTGGAAACCGCCCGGCTGGTTCAGACCCGGTTGCTTTTCCAGCACACACCCCTGATGAAGACGCTCGAATATGCCGGACGCTGCGTGCAGGCTCGCGCGGTTGGCGGCGATTATTACGACTTCCTCGACCTGGGCGAGAATCGGATTGCTCTCGCCGTGGCTGACGTGTCCGGAAAGGGGTTGCCCGCGGCACTGCTGATGGCGAGTGTCCAGGCCACGTTGCGAACCCACTCGGCATGCGGTCCGTGGGACCTGGGTGTAGTGGCCGGCCAGTTGAATCGGCTGCTGTATGAGTCCACCGCCCCGGAGCATTTCGTGACTCTGTTCTTGGGAGAGTACGAAGATGGCAGCCGTCGGCTTCGGTACGCCAACTGCGGCCACAACCCGCCGATTGTGCTGAAGCGCGAGGGCGAGGTCCGCCGGCTTGAACCTACCGGAGTGGTGCTCGGGGCGTTTCGCGATTGGCGCGGCCTGGTAGAGGAGACGACTCTCGAACCCGGAGATCTGATAGCCGTCTTCACCGACGGAATCACCGAGGCCGTCAACGCGGACGGAGCGGATTTTGGGGAGGAACGGTTGATCGACACACTCAGGAATAACTGCCGGCAACCTCTACCCAACGCGCTGGAATCGGTGATTCGCAGGGTTCAGGGTTTTGCAGCCGGGGAGCAGGCTGACGACCTGACCTTGATCCTGGCCGCCGCGCGGATCTGAATGCCGGGCGCAAATCAGAGTTGTTAGACGCCCCGCCAGTCATCGCATATCCGTGAATTGGGGATCGATCGCCTTTTGCATCGCGGAGCGGAAGGCAGGCCATGGGCAGCCGCCGTCGGCACGCGGAGAGCCGCAAGCCGGGATCGCCAGCGGCACATGGGCCGGCTGCGAGTTGAGAGTCAGCGGCTGCAGCAGACGGACCTGGTCGAGCGACGGGGTCACGAACTCCAACTTCACAAACCGCTCGCCGGCCGTGCCCTCGCGCCAGAGGGAGAAAACCAGAGCCGATTCCGGCGGTGTATCGTCGGGAGCCTGTCCCGGAACCCGCCAGGAAAGGTCCAGCATCCCCGAAAGATTGGAGAGGTTGGTGTCGTGCCCGGCCAGGATCGCAAGCGCGCCGCCCGGTTGCCCCAGCGCTCCCGCGACGGGCTGGTCCGAGGCTGCCTGCTCCAGGGAGGCGAGTATGTGCGCCAACAGGTTCGATCCCCGGGCGCGGGCGAGAAAGGGCGTGCGCCGCGCCAGGTCCGCGTAAGCCGTGTGTAACTCCATTACCTGGAGAAGCTTCTCCCTGGTAATCCGGCCCCAGCCAAGAGCCGGCTGTGGCAAGCCCTCGGCATATTCGAGCAGGAACACTTCGCTCAGCGTCGACGCCGTGGCCAGCGGGCGCGGAACGTCCGCTCCGCCTGCCTCGCCGCCTTCGTCCTGCGCGGCGCCTGCGACAGTTCGGTGAGCAGTGCCTCCGCCGGTCAGGATCGAAGTCAGTGTTCCGAAAGCCGCCGCGTACCTGGTCAGCACTGCCGACGGCGGGCCGAGGCGTTCGCGCACAGCCTTTCCCGCCAGCTCCGGGTCTGGCTTGCCCACGCCACCGAAGAGCGGGTCTTTCCCCGACGCCTGTATCGCCACTGGAATCTCACAGCCCGGCAGGAGGGATTCGGCGAACGCGCGTCCGGTCTCGCGAGTGCGCTGGCCGGCGTCGGCGCGAATGTAAATTCGGGCGGCGTCGCGGCAGCCAGTGGCGTCGAATAGTCCTGCCTTGGACAGCCACGCGCGGTAATACGCGCCCATGAGCTTCACGCCCGCGCGGCCGTGCGGGGTGAGTTCACCGGGTGTGACACCCCAATCGGGCCACGGCTGCGTGGAGTATTCGTTGAGCCGCGCCGTCTCCCAGGTGGGCGAACGCACGCCGTGCCGGCTGAGGATGACGACGTAGCGCAATTCGGGTTTGCCCGCGCTGCCGGCCGGCCACGCGGCCGCGAGCAGCGCGCCTATGAGTACCGCGGTCTTATCTTTCACGATTCAGGTTGTAGCGCAAGCCGGCGGCGTAAGTCGGCCGGTACCATTCCCGCTGGTTCACGTAGATCTGGCTGCCGGTGTAATAGCCGAACACTTCGTTGGTCATGTTCAGGCCATAGAAGACCGCGCTGAGCCCGTAGCCCAGGCGGACGCTGGCCTGGGCGTCGAGCTGGAAATGCGCCAGCGTGTAAACGTCGCCGGTCGGACCAGCGGGGCCGAGACGATTGGGATCGTTGGAGCTCTGGTATTCGTACTGGTAAATGCTGGGGCCATTATAGGACATGCCGACGCGAACCGAGACGCGGCCGCGGTCATAGGTGGGGCTGATGTTCCACGAATTGGGCGCCTGGCGCTGCAGCGCCGGGCTGTCGGGACGGCCGGGAACGCTTTTGATCCTGGAGCCCGTCCAGGTGTAGTTGGCCATCACGCCCGCGCCTTTCAGCACGCCCGGCAGCATGGAAAGGCGCTGCTGATAAGACGCCTCGAATCCGTGGATATCGGCGTTGGAGACATTCAGCCACTGCGACACCAGGTCGCCCGCGTATTGGCCGCTCGCCGCGGTGTAGGAGGTGCTGATCAGGGTATCGTCGATCTGCTTGAAGAAGAATCCGGCGCGCAGAATTCCGGTGGGATTGAGATAGCGCTCGTAGAGCAGGTCGTAGTTGTTGGCATGTTCGGGCTTGAGCCGCGGATTCCCCTCGGCGATGGTGGGAGGGTTGGTGGAATCGTCCTCGGTCACATAGGGCACCAACTGGTAGGAGTCCGGACGCGAAACGCCGCGGGCATACACCAGCCGGATGCCGGATTGCGTGTCCAGCCCGTAGTGCAGGGAAATGCTGGGCAGGACGTTGACATAGGAGGGATTGTTGGTCACCGCCACGGGAGTTCCGCAGCCCGTTGAAGTAGAGCACTTGGCCGAGCCGGCGGGGAAGAGCGTGACATTGTAGCCCAGGGTGTTCATCTGGGTGCCCTCGAAACGGACCCCGGCGACCACGTGCAAATGGCCGAAATCCATGCTGTCCATGACGTAGCCGGCGGAGATGCGCTCGATGATGTCGAAGATGTTGGGATAGGTGTCGGAGGCGGTCTTGTAGCCATCCAGGTAATTCGCCAGGTTGGCGAGCGTAAAGCTTTGCAGGTTATTGAAATTGGAAACCTGACCGTAGTGGCCGCCGAAATAGTAGCCGCCCATGTAGTTGCTGCTGGTGAAGGGGTCGAGGAACTGCGTCATGGGATAGTTGGCCGCGGTCCAGCCGTCGTAGACCGTCTCGGTGGCGTTCTGGAATTTGTGGCCGTTGCGCACTTTGGCGCCGATCTCGAGGATTCCGAAATGCGAACCGAGATGGTAATTGCGGGCATACGAGGCAGACCCGCTCAGGTTGACTTGCGCCGACATGCCCTGTGACATGGTGATGTCTTTGAAGCCCCAGTTGCTGGCCACCAGCAGGGGCGAGTTCGGGCTTTCGTCGCAGCCGCTGCCGAAATGCGGAACCAGCGAATTGGCCTGAATGGCCGGATTGTAGCCGCAAGTCAGCTTGGCTCCGATCCAGGAGAAATCGGCCTTGGGATTGCCCGCCGAATCGAGCTCGTAGGAGCGGGCGAAGGAGACTTCCCAGGAGAGCAGCGAGGCCGGGTCGAGCTGGTGCTTTCCGCCCAGCACCACGTTGCTGATTTCCGCGTCGGGACGTTTGCTGGAAGTGTAGAATTTGGGCGTGCTGGCGGCTTGCGGCTCGTAATACCACTTGTCGCCATAGTCTTGCAGGTTGGAGTATACGGCTCGCAGGTAGAAGCTGGAGAAGTTACTCAACTTATAGTCGGCCGAGCCGGCGTAGCCCCACCGCTGGCGGTAGTAGCGGTACTCGCGGATGGTGTTGTTATCGTAGATCACATTGGATGGGGTGGACGCCGGATCGACCGCGGGTTGAAAGTTATCAATGCCGCGCCCGTTGAGATCGTACGTGCCGCCGAAGAGGAAGCCCAGTTTCTTTTCCCTCCCGATACGATGGCCGAAAGTGCCGCCGAACTGGTCGTTGTAGCGGCCGCCGAGGATTTTGTTATAGCCGCCGATCCCGTAAAGAGTGAGCGTGGGAAATTCGCCGGCCGTCTTGGTTTTCATGTTCACCGAGCCGGCGATGCCGTCGCCATCCATGTTGGGGGCCAGGGTCTCGTTGACCTCGACGGATTCCACCAGGTCGGCGGGAATCACGTCGAGACGGATCTGGCGGACCGTCGGCTCGGGCGAGGGGACGCTGATGCCGTCGATGGTGACGTTGGTGAGGCGTGGTTCGGTGCCGCGCACCTGGACGTACACGCCTTCGCCTTCGATGCGCTCCAGGCTGACGGAAGGCAGGCGGCCTAGGGCGTCGGCCACGTTGGCGTTGGGCAGCGAGGTAATCACTTCAGCGGAGAGGACCTCGAGAACGTTGTCGGCGCTGCGCTCCCGATTGATCTCGCCGGCTTCGCCGCGCGGCCGCTCGGCCGTGACCAGCACCTGCTCGCTGGCCGAAGCAACCTCCATCTCGATCTTCACGCGCTGGACGTCGCCGGCAGCCACGGTGACGTCTTTGGCGAAGGGTTTGAATCCGACGTACGTGACCTGAATCTTGTAGTTGCCGGGCGTGAGATCGGCGAACGAAAACTCTCCTTGCACGTTAGTGCCGACCGACAGGCCGGCGCCTTGCAGTTGCACCTGCGCGCCCTGGAGAATCAATCCGGAAGCGTCCACGACTCGTCCGGAAATGCCACCTTTGGCCTCCGCCGCGGAGGCGGGCGAAACCAGGCCTGCTATAACCAGGGCCGAAACCGCAAAACTGATGAGCTTGCACATAGGCTACTCCTCTGTCGCGTTGGCGGAACGCGTACAACGGCATTGAAACAGGCGACTCTGAGCACAATCTGAGGAAGTGCGCGGAAGCAGCAAAATTCACGGTTTCGTCATTGGAATTTAACGCGACTGCCGCATAATCGGGACATTCGCATCCTCGTCACTGAAGACAGACCGAACACCGCCGACCTTCTGCGAAGGGCCCTGGAATCGGAGGGGCACTCGGTGGTACTGGCCTACGACGGAGAACGTGCGCTCAGGCTCGCCCTGACGGGGGAGTTCGACGTCATGCTGCTCGATCTCACGCTGCCCCGCGTCGATGGATTGACGGTGTTGAGGAAAGTGCGCGACGCCAGGCTGAACACGCCGGTAATTATCGTGTCCGCCAGGGACGCCGGGCCGGACATCGTGCAGGGCCTGGACACGGGCGCGGACGATTATCTCACCAAGCCGTTCGAGCTCGACATTCTCCTGGCCAGGGTGCGCGCGGTCTCGCGGCGCGGGACGGCATCGCAGCCCGCCGACCTGGTATTTCGCGATTTGAAGCTCAAGCCCGCGACCTACCAGATGCAGCGGGGCGGCCGGACAGTGTCGCTGACGCGCACCGAGTATGTCCTGCTGGAGACGCTGATCCGGCGCGCCGGGACGGTGGTCCCCAGACAGGTGTTGATCGAGGAAGGTTGGGGCCTTGGGTCGGACGTCAGCGACGCGAACCTGTACTTCTTTGTGCGCGCGCTGCGTACCAAGATCACCGAACCCGGCGAAGAAGAACTGCTGCATACCGTTCGCGGCGTGGGATATTCCATCCGGAGCCACGACAGTTGCTAGCCCGGCGTTCCATCTCCCTGCGGCTCACCATCTGGTATTCCGGCGTCACCTTCGCGGCGCTCACCCTGTTCGGTTGCGGGATGTGGTTTATCCTCAAGAGCACCCTCACCGCCGGCCGGTCCCATACCCTGGAACGGCGCGCCGACCGGCTGAGCGATCTGTTGAGCAACACGGACGGGTTATCGGTGGAACAGCGGGCGCACAAGTTCCAGGCGTTTGCGGATGCCACCGGAGGCGGACTGATCGAGGTCTTCGGCAAGAATGGGGAGCGCGGGCTGCCTTCGCCGTCGGCGGATTCGAAGGACTTCCCTTGGCCCCGCGTGGCATCGATCGAACGCGACCGGTTCACGGAGGTCGCGTTTCAAGGCCAGCGCTATCGCGTGCTGGCGCGTCCTTTTTCCTGCGATCTGGGAAGGGTGGTGCTGTGCATGGCCGCGCCGCTCGAAAACAACCGCCAGGTGCTTCGAGCATTCGCCGCGGGTTTGCTGTGGACCATCCCCGCGCTATTGGCCATTTCCGCGCTGGGCGGCTATTCGCTCAGCCGGCGGGCTCTGCGTCCGGTGGACCAGATTACCGCGGCCACGCGCTCGATCAGCGTCTCGAACCTCTCCGCGAGGCTGCCTCTGCCGGAATCGCGCGACGAACTGCAGCGGCTTTCGGAAACCTGCAACGAGATGCTGGCGCGGCTGGAATCGGCCGTCAACGAGATCAAACGGTTCACCGCCGACGCCTCTCACGAGCTACGCAACCCGGTGTCCTTTGTGCGCACGACGGCGGAGCTGGCGCTGCGCAACCGGGAGGCCGATCCGGCCAGCCGGCGGGCTTTCGAGGAGATCGTCGCCGAGTGCGGCAAAGCCAACCGTCTGCTGCAGGACATGCTCACGCTGGCGCGCGCCGACACCGGCCACGCGCGTCTGGCGTTCGAACCGGTCGACCTGGTGGAGGTACTGCGCGCCTTCAGCCAAAAGGGCAAGCTGCTGGCCGAGGAACGGCGCCACTCGTTTACCATCGACTGCGACACCGGCCGCCACGCCACGGTGCTGGGCGATTACGCAAGCCTGCAGCGCCTGCTGTGGACTTTGGTGGATAATGCCGTCAAGTACACGCCGCCAGCCGGCTCGATCCGCCTGAAGCTGGCGGTGGACGGCAACCAGGCCGTCGTGACCGTCGAGGATAATGGCATCGGCATTTCGGCCGCGGACCTGCCCAACATCTTCGGCCGCTTTTACCGCGCGGACAAGTCGCGAAGCCAGGTGGAAGGCGCCGGGCTCGGACTCTCCATCGCGCAGTGGATCTCTGGCGTGCATGGAGCGGCGATATCCGTGGAGAGCACGGAAGAGCACGGATCGGTCTTCCGGATCGTCTTTCCATTGCTCGCCGGAGAGACGGGGCATGCGGAAGTTCCCGTCGTGCGCGGAGAGTTGACCGGGGTCGCTCGCCCGGACGGATCTTGAACGCTGTCCACTGCGCCCCGGGCGCCGGTCGGGCGTGGGAACATGGTACCTAATAGAAAGTCCCAAGCGAAGATGCCTGTGGAGGGGATTCGATGAACCGACGTGTTTTTTTGCAAACCGCGGGATCCGCGGCAGCCGGTTGTGTGTTCTCCAGCCCGAAACATCTGCTTGCCGGCGATGCGCCTTGGCGCACTTTCGAGGTGACCACGCAGATCGAGGTGTTGAAGCCTTCCGGCGCGACGCGTATCTGGGCGCCGGCGGCGCTCATCGGCAAGACGGCGTATCAGAGGACGATCGCCAACACCTTCCAATGCGAAGGCGGCGCCGCCCAAACCGCCGCCGACAAGCCTGGGGCGTTGGGCATGATCGTGGCGGAAATCCCATCCGGGAAAAGGCCGATCCTGACAGTCACCAGCCGGGTTGAAACCAGGGATTGGGCGGTCGACCTCTCCAGCCGCGGCCCCGCGCCCAAAGCCAACGCCGCGGAACTGAATAGTTTTCTGCGGCCCACCAGACTTCTGCCGACCGATGGCATTGTCAAGGAGACCGCCCAACAGATCACCCGTGACCGCGGCACGGACCTCGATAAGGCTCGCGCGATTTACGAGTGGATCGTGATGAATACGTACCGCAATCCGAAAACCAGAGGCTGCGGCATAGGCGACATCCGATTTCTCCTGGAGTCCGGGGATCTCGGCGGCAAGTGCGCCGATCTGAATGCGCTATACGTGGGACTGGCGCGCGCGGCCGGCCTGCCCGCCCGCGATGTCTATGGCATCCGCGTCGCCAGGTCGGAGCTGGGATACAAGAGCCTGGGCGCGGCCACGGAGAAGATTTCGAAAGCGCAACACTGCCGCGCCGAGGTCCACTTGAGCGAATATGGCTGGGTTCCGGTGGATCCGGCGGATGTTCGAAAGGTGATGCTGGAGGAACCGCCCGGCAACCGGCCGTTGGACGATGAGATGGTCAAAAAGGCGCGCGCGCGGCTGTTCGGATCGTGGGAGATGAATTGGATGGCGTACAACTATGCGCACGACGTGGCGCTGCCTGGTTCGAGCGGCAAGCCGATCGGGTTCCTGATGTATCCGCAAGCCGAAACCGCCGATGGCCGGCTCGACAGCCTCGATCCGGACAGCTTCCGGTACGAGATCTCCGCCAAAGAAATCAAGCCTGCCTAGGCGTGGTTGGGGGCCTTTTGTGCTGTACGCGGGAATGCGTGGTTCAAGGTGCGGTAAATCGATGCCGGTCGCGCCGCCAAGCCAAATACTCCGACGACGCCTTTTTAACCGGAACCATTCGTCAAGGCTGTTGGCACCCCGAAGCGAATTCTGGTTGTTTCCGAAGTACCGGCTGTCGATGGCGGTGAGTTCATCGACACGATGCAGTGCGCCAGATGACGGTCGATGAGAATCCGAACTAACGAGGCCGGGCCTACTTCAGTTCGCCAGTGCGCACATATTCCGCGCCAACCCGCGTGGAGAACTGCACGCGATTCTGCCGATAACGAAGGACGCACTCCCGGCCGGACTTCGACACTATGCGAACCCTTGTCAATTCGCCCTTGTCCCACGCCAGATCGACCACGAATCCGCCCCGCGCCCGGAGACCGGACGCGCTGCCATTCGGCCAAGCTTTCGGCAGGGCAGGCAAGAGGTCAATTTCTCCTTCATGACTCTGCAGGAGCATTTCGGCAATTCCGGCGGTTACTCCCTGGATCGCCTGGTTGCCCTCGAAGGACGGAACGCGGTTGCTGTCTTCCTTCGCCGGGTGGAGACTGATATCGGTCAGCATCCTTCGCAGAATACTCTCGGCGTGCTCCGCTTCGCGCAGACGTGCGTAAATGTTGATCTTCCACGCGCCTGACCAGCCAAGATCGCGATCGGTCCTCCGTTCGAGCGTCACCCGCAGGGCATTCACCAAATCCGGCGCCGCCCGCTCCGTAATCTGGTTCGACGGGAAGAATCCATAGAGTGGGGAAAGATGGCGATGGGTCACCTCGGCCTCCTCAAAGTCCTCCAACCACTCCTGGACTTGGCCCTGACGCGCCACGCGATCCGGCGGCAGACGTTTACGCGCGGTTTGAACTTGAGCTTGAAATCCAGGATCCAGTCCCAGGATACGGGCCGCCTCCGCGGTGTGGTCGAACAGGTCGCGCAGAAGCTGATTATCCAGTGTTGGCCCCATTCCGACCTCCGTCCGTTCCCTTGCGGGCGTGAAGAACGAGTTCTCCGGCGATATGGAAGGTGCCGTCACCAACCAGTGATGTTTGGGCTCTTCGATCAAATAGTCCAGAAAAAACTCCGACGCGCCCTGGAGCAGTGGATACAACCGCTTCAGGTACGCCACATCGGGCTCGAATGCATAATGCTCCCAGAGTTGGTCGACGAGCCACGCACCACCGGTCGGCCAGATGCCTGGCCCCGTAAGATCGGTAGGAGCGGTGTTCAGCCAGACGTCGGTTCCATGATGGGCCACCCACCCGCGGCAGCCATACAACTCTTTGGCCGTGCGGGCGCCTGCTTGTGCGAGATTGCCGGTGAATTCGAAGAGCGCCTCGTTGGTCTGCGCCATACTGGTGTTCTCGGCCGGCCAATAGCACTCCTGCAGGTTGATGTTCAGGGTCCACCGGCCCTGCCAGCGTCCCTCCATGTTGTCCAGCCAAACGTTATGGTTGTTGAAAGGAAGGGTTCCAGGACGCGAGACGGCGAGCAGGAGATACCGTCCGTATTGGAAGTACTGCGTTGTAAACAGCGGATCCACGGCGCCCTTGCGGAGGCGCTCGATCCGCGTGGTGGTATCCAGAACGGAAGCTTGGTGTCCACCCAAATCGAGACGCATCGCGCGGAACTGGGGCTGCCAATCGGAGAGGTGGCGGGAGAGGAGTTGGCGATAGGGCCTGGCGGCGGCAGCCAACCGGGTCCGGCTGAGCGACTCGGGGTCTCCGCTGGTATCATCCCAATTCCGGTAGCTCGTCGCCGCCGAGAGAATTACGGTAGCGGCATTCGCTCCCGAAACCGACACGCATGCGGCCGTACGATCTTCGTCTGCTTCGACCCGGCACGGGCCGAGCGCGCCACCCTCCGGAATCACTCTCAGCCTGGCACTCCAGCGAGTTTTGGCGGGGATCACCGGATTTGCGGAGGCCCCCTGCGTCACCGTTTCGGCCATTCCAGACATCGCGATCCCATCGGCGCCGGCGATTTCGCTGCGGGCGCTGGGCTGAATGCTCGCGAGGCGCGCCAGGAACGAAATGCTGTGCGGTTTGTCGGCAAAGATGCGGACCACCAGAACCTGGTCTGGAAAACTGGCGAAGACTTCGCGGGTGAAACGCACTCCTCCCGCCGTATAGGTAACGCGGGCAACCGCCGAATCCATATCCAGTTCGCGGCGGTATGCTTCCGCGCCTCGAGCGCCTTCGAACCGCATCCTGAGTTCGCCGAGCGGCTGGTAATGCTGCACGGAGTGTGGTCTGCTCAGGAGTGCCTGGCAGAGAGCCTGGGCCTTGACATACTCGCCCGCCAACAGAAGCCGCCGGATCTCCGGCAGCGCGGGCAGGCCCTGGGGATTATTCGGGTCGTAAGGCGAACCACTCCACAAGGATTCGTCATTGATCGGGATCAGCTCGTCACGCGTCCTGCCGAAGACCATCGCCGCCAGGCGCCCGTTCGAAAGGGGGAGCCCTTCCCAATAGCGGGCCGCGGGTTCCCGGTACCACCACTTCATATCGGACTGCGCGCCCGCAACCGGTACGTAGCAGGCGGCAGCGTAGAGCACGAAGAGGATTCTGCTGCCTGCGCGCCAAGGGCTGTGACCGGCCATAGTCTCTCTACTATAGCGATCCGGCATCGAAGACCCGAGCGCCGGCGCGAACTCCGAACCGTAATTTCACGCGAGGCGGTTGCATTGCACAACACTCGGCGGTACACTCCGCTGGAGAATTCTGAAAGCGCATACATCCGGCCGCTTCTCAGGCGATGCGGCCTGTAGCCGGACTCGTCGCACGGCAGAATTCCGGGAGAGTGCAGCGTATGAAACGAGCGTGGATTCTGGTGTTGTTCGCCGCCATGGTCGGTGGTGGCAGCTTTGCCGAAACGAAGAAGGACTCGAAGTCAGCCGCGAGGCGGGAGGTGGTCGACCCTCCGCTGGCTCCCGCGAGCGCGCCCGCCGTTCCGGCGCACCCTTCGCCCTACAACTTTCCGGGGGTGCAGTACCCGCGGATTGAAGCCGACAATCGGGTGACCTTCCACTTCACCGCTCCCAACGCGGAGCGGGTGCAGGTCTCGATTGTCAATGTGCCGTTCGACATGGTGAAGGGTTCCGATGGGGTGTGGACGTACACCAGCACGCCGCAACCGCCGGGGTATCACAACTACTGGATGCTCGTCGATGGAGCGATCGTGCTCGATCCGGGCACGCAAGCCTTCATCGGCTACGGCCATATGTGTAACGGGTTCGAAATTCCCGAGCCGGGCGTGGACTGGTATGACATCAAGGACGTACCGCATGGCCACGTGACGACAGAGAATTACTTCGCCAAGTCAATCAACGCATGGCGTCACATTTACGTGTATACGCCGCCAGGCTACGACGCCAACCTCAAGATGCGTTACCCCGTGTTCTATCTGCAGCACGGCGGAGGCGAGGATGAGCGGGTGTGGATCGAGATGGGCCGGACAAACGTGATTCTCGACAACCTGCTGGCGCAGGGCAAGGTCAAGCCGATGATCGTCGTGATGGAAACGAGCGCTACGGGCGGTCCGGAGGCCGCGGGCGGAAGGCCGGGAATTGGCGGCGCTCCTCCGGTGGGCGGCGCGGGCCGCGGCCCTGGCGCTGCGCCACGGGCGGGCGCCGGTCAACCTCCCGCTGGACAACCCGCGGCGTCGGGCGGACCCGCTCCGGGGCGGGGAGCAGGCTTCCCCGGAATCGGAGGTCCGGGAGGCGGCGCCTACGGGCAGTTCATGACCAGTGAACTGATTCCGTGGGTCGACAAGAACTTCCGCACGATCGCGGACAAGGACCACCGGGCCATGGCCGGTCTTTCGATGGGCGGCATGCAGACCTCCGCCGTCACCATGGCCAACCTCGATAAGTTCTCCTACATCGGCTTCTTCAGCGGCGGCGCGGCGGCAGGTGGGCCCGGCCGCGGCCGTGGCGCCGCTGCGCCAGGTTCCGCTCCAGCGGCTGCTCCGGCTCCGCCGGCTACGCCTGCGCCGCTCGACCTCAAGACCATTTACAACGGTCAGATGGCCGTGCCGGCGGAATTCAACAAGAAGGTTAAGGTCCTTTTCATGAGCTGCGGGTCCATGGAGAACGCCGACGCCTTACGGGCCCACCAGCGGCAGCTCGGCGCCGCCGGCATTGCGAATAGCTACGTTTACATTTCTCCCGGCACGGCACACGAATGGCAAACCTGGAGGAGGAGTCTGTACGCCTTCGCTCCTCTTTTGTTCCGGTAGGGCCACTTGGGGAGATCGAAATCATGAGACGAACACTTTTTCTGGCTTCCTTTTCCGCGGTTCTGGCCGCCGGAGTCTGTTTCGCCCAGACGAAAAAGGCTTCCAATAAGTCCCAGCCGTCCGCGCGGCAGGAGCTGTCACCCGCTCCGGTGGCCGGTGCGGGTGCGCCCGCCGTGCCGGGACATCCCAACCCCTACAATGTCTATGGCGCGCAGTATCCGCGGATTGAAGAGGACAACCGCGTGACGTTCCACCTCACGGCTCCCAACGCGCAGAAGGTCCAGGTAGCCCTTGTCACCTCCGGGCAGGGTTCGCTCACGCCCCTTCCGTACGACATGGTCAAAGGCGCCGATGGCGTATGGACTTATACCAGCGTTCCGCAGAGCCCCGGGTATCACAACTACTGGATGCTGGTGGATGGCACGACTGTGCTGGACCCGGCTACCAAGGCCTTCATGGGTTACAGCCACATGTGCAACGGCTTTGAAATTCCCGAGGCGGGTGTGGACTGGTACGACCTCAAGGATGTCCCGCACGGCGATGTGCTGGTCAAGAACTACTTCGCCAAGACCTCCAATTCCTGGCGCCGCATTTTCGTGTACACGCCGCCGGGTTATACGGACAAGACCAACTTCAAGAGCCGTTACCCGGTTGTGTATCTGCAGCACGGCAGCGGCGAAGATGAAAGCGTCTGGTTTGAGATGGGCCGCACCAATCTGGTTCTCGATAATCTGCTCGCTGCGGGTAAGGTCAAGCCCATGATCGTGGTCTCGGAAACCAGCGTCATCGCGGGCGCGGGCGGACGTGGACCGGGCGCCGGAGTTGGCCGCGGCACCGCGCCGGTCGCTCCTGGCGCGGCTGCGGCTCCTGGCGCGGGCCGTGGAGCCGGATTCGGCGGAGGTCGCGGGGGCGGCGCCTACGGGCAGCTCATGATCAATGACCTGATTCCGTGGGTCGACAGCCACTTCCGCACGCTGGCCGATAAGGATCACCGAGCTATGGGAGGCCTTTCGATGGGCGGCGGGATCACCGCCGCCATCACCATGGTCAACCTCGATAAGTTCTCCTACATCGGGTTGTTCAGCGGCGGCAGCGCGGCCGGCTTCGGCGGCGGCCGCGGCCGTGGCGGGGCCGCACCGGGCGGAGCTCCCGCAGCCGCGCCCGCGCCGCCGGCGGCGCCTGCAACGCTCGACCTCAAGACGGTCTACAGCGGCGCAATGGCCGATCCGGCGGAGTTCAACAGGAAGGTCAAGGTTCTCTTCATGAGTTACGGCACGGAACCCCCGCTGGAGAATCCCGAAGGCCTGAAGAGACACCAGGAACAACTGACCGGCGCCGGGATCACGAACAGTTACATATATTTATCTCCCGGCACCACGCACGAATGGCAGACCTGGCGAAGGAGCTTCTATACTTTCGCTCAGCTTCTCTTCAAATAAGACGGGCGTCCACTCCGGCTGCCTGCCTTGGCCGAGGAGTCGAATCCTACCCGTAAAGCCTTGGCAGGGGCGGTGCGGGGAGTCAAAGTGATGCAGAATCGAAAAGGAGTTCCCGGATGAAGTTCTTAGCTCTCGCAACGCTTTTCGCGCTGGCCTCGATAGCTCTCGCTCTGGACGGCCAGTACGGGATTCACGACCCCTCGACCGTCGTCCTCTGCGAAGGCAAATATTATGTCTGGGGAACGGGCGGCACACCGCTGGTGTCGGACGATGGCTGGACCTGGCGCGCCGGGGTCAGACCACCGCGTACAGGAGCTGCTCCGGATGTGATCCACATCGGCGATAAGTATTTCATGTACGTGGTGGGAGGGGGAGCGCCAAACCCCGACCGCCTGGCGAACAAGAACAGCATCGTCATGCTCTGGAACAAAACACTCAATCCGGATTCGCCCGACTACAAATGGGAAGACGGCGGCAATGTAGCTACATCCAATGGCATCGAGGACTGCAATGCCATCGACCCGGGAGCTTTTCTCGATCCGACAACCGGCAGGCTCTGGCTGACCTACGGCTCCTATGTCGGATATATCCGGCTCGTCGAGCTTAACCCCAAGACCGGCAAGCGCCTCAACCCCAACGACAAGCCCGTGGACCTCGCCATCAATTGCGAAGCATCGGATATGATCTATCACGATGGCTGGTATTACCTGCTGGCAACGCACGGCGGCTGCTGCCGCGGCTCCGACTCGGGCTACAACATCCGGATGGGCCGCTCGCGAAAGGTCACGGGGCCTTTTATCGACGCCATGGGCGTCGATATGATTCAGGGCGGCGGGAAGCTTCTGATTGGCTCGGGCGGCCGCTTTATAGGCGCCGGCCATTTCGGCCTGTTGGATTTGGGCCAAGGGGTGCAAAAGTTCTCCATGCACTGGGAAGCCGATCTCGACCGGGGCGGCGGCAGCGCGCTCGACATTCGTCCGCTGCTGTGGAAGGACGGTTGGCCGGTGGCGGGGGAGAACGCGAAGGAAGGGACGTATGAAATCGAATCCGTGCGCACCGGAACGGCCCTCGAGTTGGCCGTGGAAGGGATGCCGGTAGGTGGGCGTCGCGGCGGCAGAGGCGGGTTTGGCGGAGGCGGCGGTGGACGCGGTGCAGGCGTGCCTGGCGCGGCGGCGGGAGCGCCGCCAGACGCGGGACGGGGAGGCCAGGCCGCGGCTGCTGGAGCTCCGCAGGCGAATGGACGCGGTGGCCAGGGCAGGGGTATGTTCGGCGGCTCGGGCTCGCCGGTCCCGAACCAGGATGTGAAGGAGGTTGCGGTCAACTGGCCCGCGGGCAACACCGACACGCGCATGGGCATTTACATGTGCCAGGCCCAGGAGAAGTGGACGGTTACGGCCGTACCGAACGCAGGCGGCTATCCCGGCTCGCCGTACTTCAAGATCACCGTCGCCGGAACGGATCGGGCGCTGGCGGCCACGGCAGACGGGGAACTGGTCGTGCTTTCGGCTTTCACCGGCGGGCCGGAACAACTGTGGCGGCTAGACCAACTTGCGGACGGCTCGTGGCGGATCATGCCGAAGGCGATCCCGAATTCGGGGGAAGCCTTGGCGCTATCGGCGGTGGGGAGCAGTTTTGCGACGCTGTCGAAGTTTGATCCGGCGAGCGACAAGCAACACTGGCTGCTCAAGATGCCGTAGCCAATAATCGGGACACAATGGGCACGGGCACGAATCGAGAACAGTAAAAGAAGATTCTTATGATTACGTTTTGCCGCTTCTCCCTGTTAGCGCCCGCCGTGTTGGCCGGGTCGGCGCTTCTCACGATTGCCGCGTCCGGCGGCCGGTCTCAAGCTTCCGCTCCCGCGCAGAAGAGCGCCGCGTCCGCCAAGGCAGGTCCGGCGGGCAGCAAGTCCGGCAGCGCAGCCGCTTTCCCCGCGAATCCCGCCGCAGGTCGCGGAGTGACGTGGACGCTCACGATACCCGCCACGCCGGAAAAGGCGCCTGACGCTCAGGGCTTCATCCGGCGATGGCTGCTTCTGGAGCCAATCCCCGTATCGAGCGATCTTACCGAAGGCGTGGTTCGAACGGAGGTCCATAAGGAGTACTTCCCCAGCCAGCTCACCGTTTTTCCTAAAGATGGCGATAAGGTTGGCGTCAACGGCCAGGAACTCGAATGGCACGCCGTGGACACCAAGCTGTACAACGTCAATCTTTATCACTTCGGCTGGTCGCTGAACAAGCCGACTTCGAATGTCCTGTTCTGGGCCGTGACGACCGTCAACTGCCCGCAGGAAATGCATAACGTGCGGCTGGCGATCGGGTCCAACGCGGCATCCGTCTGGTGGGTCAACGGCCAGGAACTGATTGGCATTTTCGGCGACCGGCAGACGGTGATCGACGATGGCGTTTCCAAACGTATCACGCTGAATAAGGGACCCAACGTGGTACGCGCGGCGGTAGTCAACGGCGGCGGCGCCACGGATTTGTGCGCCCGCTTTCTGGATGCGAACGATAAGCCCCTGACGGGGTTCACGGTCAGCTTGACCGCCCCGTCGAAGTAGGCCCGTCGAAAGGAACCACATGAGAGACGCCACGATTCGAAGGGCCCGCCTGTCGGCCTCGATCGCCGCGCAGGTGGCCGCGGGCGCGCCCGCGGCCGGGCCGCTCGCCATAGCGAACTGCAAAGCGTACGCCATCCGGGAGCCCGTCTCCAAGCGCCAGTACGCGATTTTAAGAGTGGAAACCGCCGGCGGGATGGTCGGCTGGGGAGAGACCCGTGCGATTTCCGCGGCCGGTCTGGCCCAAGCCGCGGCCATCCTGCGCGGCCGGCAAGCGACGGCATACGCTCCCCTCCATACCCAATTGGCAGCCGTGCCGGAGCTCCAGGGCGCGGTCAATGTGGCGCTGTTGGACATCGTCGGCCAGGCTGCCAAGGCTCCGGTATACCAGGTGCTCGGCGGTCCGACACGCCACAAAGCGCGCGCTCTCGCTTCGGTGGCGGGCGGCGACGACGCGGCCTTGCTCGAGGCTTGCAAGCGCGCGCGGGCAGCCGGATTTCGTGCTTTCCTGATTCCCGCGGCGGGCCCCACCGCCAGGAACTCTGGCCGGCCTTTCCCCGCCGCCAACCGCAAACGTGTAGAGACCCTGCGCGGCGGGCTCGGCGAAGATTCGGATTTTGTCATCGATTGCGGCGCCGCTCTCACCCCCGGTGACGCCGCCAGTCTGAGCGACGCTCTCGAGCGCCTGCACCCGCTCTGGTTGGACGAACCGTGCGAGACGACCAGCCTGGCCGCCCTTGGCAAGATCGCCGGCGAGCGCGCCACGCCGCTCGGCTTCGGCCGCTCATTGAGCAGCCCGGCTGCGTTTCAGGACCTGCTCCGTGAGGACCTGATCGACGTTTTCCGTCCCGACGTCGCCCGCAACGGCATCACTCAGATCCGCAAGTTCGCGGCGCTTGCGGAGGCTAACTACGTAGCGGTCGCACCGTACCATGACGGCGGTCCGGTCGGGACGGCGGCCGCTCTGCATCTCGCGGCCTCACTACCCAATTTTTTCGCCCAGCAGATCCCGCTGCCCGAGGCCGAAGAGGATCGCCGCTTCCGCGCCGCGCTCGCCGGGGCCACGCTCGAATCGGCAACCGACGGTTACCTGGCTTTGCCGACGGAGCCGGGCCTGGGGCTCAAGATCGATGCCTCGCTGCTCGGAAAGGAGGTGGCCTGATGCGCCGCCGTCAGCTTCTTCAGACCGCGGCGTCCGCCCTTCTCGCGGGGGGCGCCCGCGCCGTGCGCCGCCCGCCGCTGGATTGCGGCTGCGCATTCCAGGCGCTGACCGCCGCTCCCGCCGGATCGGCCGCCTTCGAACGCGTCGGTTCGCGCCTCCGCGTTACCGGTATGAAGGTCTTTGGCGTTTCGCTCAATGCCCAGTCGGATCGTCCCTACGTTTTCGTCAAGCTCGAAACCAATCAGGGCCTGGCCGGCTGGGGCGAAGGCACGCTCGAAGGCAAGGCCGGCGCCGTCATCGCCTGTATGAACGACTTCCACGATTTCGTGGTCGGCGCCGACCCGATGCAGGTAGAGCACATCTGGCAGTCCATGTACGTCCACAGCTTCTATCGCGCCGGTCCCGTCATGGGCTCCGCCATCTCCGGCATCGACCAGGCGCTCTGGGACATCCGCGGGAAAGCGATGGGCATGCCGGTGTACAAGTTGCTCGGCGGTCCCTTCGACAGCCGGGGCGTCCGCGGCTACTATCATGCCGATGGAGTGCGCACGCCGGATCAGTTGAAGCAGCTTCGCGCAACCGCCATCGAGCAGGGAGTCTCGTGCTTCAAAACCGGCCCGTCGGGATACTACGAGTGGATCGACACGCACGCGAGAATCAGCCGCACGGTGCAACAGATCGCCGCGCTGCGCGAAGGCCTTGGACCCGACATCGATATCGCCGTCGATTTCCACGCGAAGACCAGCCCGAGCGTCGCTTCGGTCATCATCAAGGAACTCGAGCCGTTGAATCTGCTTTGGGTCGAAGAGCCTTGCCCACCGGAAAACGTCAAGGCCATGGCGCGCATTGCTCGTCGTTCCACGGTGCCGATCGCCACCGGCGAACGCCTGGTCGCATCCTATGGAGTCCGCGAGATCGTCGAAATGGGCGTGGTCGATATTTTGCAGACCGACATCAATCATGTTGGCGGTGTGTCGGCGCTCTGGAAGGTCGGGGCCATGGCCGAAGCCGCGGGCATCTCGATGGCGCCGCACGCCTGCGAAGGCCCCATCGGCGGCACGGCGACCCTGCACGTGGACGCCGCCATGCCCAATTTCCTGGTGCAGGAGATCTGCGGAGGCGTGCGCCCGTCCGCGAATGACAGAATCTGGGAGGAGTGGCTTGGATTTCCGGCCATGCGCATGGTGAACGGGCGCTTTCCGCTTCCCGAAAAACCTGGCCTCGGCTTCGATCTCACCGAGGCCGCCCTCGCCAAGTATCCCTTTGCCGGCACGCGCCCCATGGCCCGCGTCTTCGCCCCGGACGGTTCGGTTGTGGAGTGGTGATCCCGGGATGTCGGCCCTATACTTCGAATTCGGGGGCTATCTGCTGATGGGCAGCAGCAGGCCGGGAACCATGGCGGCCAATCTCTCCAGGGGATCTGGAACGAGCTCATTTCTCCGCCCTGGGACAGCAACTTTGTCCTCGGCCGAGTCTGGCGGCATCCGGCGCGCGCGCGTCAATCCGCGCCAGGTGTACGCGATTACGTTCGAATAGGACATTCAGGTATGATCCCAGTTTCCATGAGGCAGGCCTAAGGAGTACACGGTGAAGCGCAGAGACTTTGTTACGAGGGGTACGGTGGCCGCCGGGCTGGCCGGATCCACGAAGCTGCTGAAGCCGCTCGGGGCTGCGCAGAGCCCGGCGCCGGAGCCGGCGCAGGAGGAGATTCGTTCGGCTGAGTATCTCCGACGTGCGCGCGAGGATGAGTTTCTGCCGAAGCCGCCGGCGTTCAAGGGATCGACTGGGCCGGTGCCGATCTCACCCATGCCGCTGGCGGAACGCATCAGGCGGAAGATCGTTCCGCGGCACGGTTTTTGCAGCATCTCCCCCGCCAGTGACGCGCTTCTCATATCCGGCAACGGGGCGATGAGTATTGAGACGGCGTGCGATCCGTACTCCGAGCAGATCATATTCCGGCACGAGAGCCTGTTCACGCCGCATAAGAGGCCGTTCGAGGCGCCCAGGATCGCCGCTATTTTCCCGCAAGTGCGGCAAATGCTGCTGGAGGGAAAATACCACGACGCTGCCAGACTGGGTTACGAGGAATGGCACAAGACCACCATGACGGGAGGCGGGTTCGGCGGGGGCGGAGCGGGATTCTCGATGCGTCTGGAGTTTCCCCAAACCGCGTCGGTGAAGGATTACCTCCGCACGGTGGATTTCGAAAGCACCGAGCTCAAGGTCCACTGGACCGACGAGCGAGGCGAATGGATTCGTGAGCTCTTCGCTTCCCGGCCCGACAATATCGTGGTTCAAAGGCTGACCGCTCCCCAGGGACAGTCGGTGAATATCCGCATCACCATGCAAAGGTCGGCCGGCGGGGGGCGCGGCGGTGGGAGGGGAGGCGCACCGGCCGCCGTGGGGGCCGGCGCTTCACAGACCAACTCCCACCAGGATTTTGACGAGCAGCGGCTCATTTTCAAGGGCATTTTCGATCCGTCGGTGAACAACAACGGCTATGCCGGCGTGACCCGCGTGGTTCGCAACGGCGGGTCGGCCCGTATGGATGGCGACACACTGGTGGTCCAAAATGCGTCGTCGGTGATGCTGCTCACGCGCATCGAACATCTGCCTGACTACAGCGAGGAGCAGGTGGAAGCAGTGCGCCGGGCGGTGGAGGCGCTGACGCCTGACTATCCGATGCTGCTGGAGCGTGCTCGCAAGATCCAGGCGGAGATGCTCAACCGTGTGATGGTGGATTTCGGAGGCGCCGCGAAACGCGCCATGTCTTCCGAGGAGCTTCTGTCCGACCAGAGGTCGAGCGCGGGCTATTCCGGCGCGTTTCTCGAAAAGCTATTCGAAATGTGCCGCTATTGGTTCATTCTCACCAGCGGGAAGTACTGCAGCATGTCAGCCGAGACCAACGCCAATATCAATCTGCAGATCGCGCCAGGCGTGCAGGCCGATCACCGGGAAGGCATGCAAGCCTACTTCAACTGGATGGAGAGCCTGTACCCGGATTACCGCACCAACGCCAAAAACATTTACGGCATGCGCGGCGCCCATTATTCCCTGACGCCGACTAAAGACGAGGGCGTGGACAAGATGTACGACTTCGCCGCTTCCACCGGCGAGACGTGGCCGCATCCCTACTGGCTTTCCGCCGGAGGCTGGTGTGTTCGCCCGTTCTGGGACCACTACCTTGTGACGGGGGATCTGGATTTCCTGCGCAAGCGGGTAGTGCCGGCTTATAAGGACCTGGCGCTGTTTTACGAGGATTTTCTGACGGTCACCGATAAGAACGGGAACTACATTTTCGTGCCATCCTTCTCGCCGGAGAACAATCCGGGGAACCTGGACCCGTCGTGCATGCTGGTGATCAACTCCAACATGGACATTTCGGTGTGCCGGGAAGTCCTGGCGAATTTAGTCGAGGCTTGCGAGCGATTGGGTATGGAGGCCGAGAGCGTGCCGAAATGGAAGGCCATGCTGTCTAAGCTGCCGCCTTACCTGCTTGAGCCCGACGGCGGCATGAAGGAATGGGCATGGCCATCACTGGCGGAGCGTTACGATCACCGGCATATTTCCCATCTCTATGGCGCCTGGCCGGGCGACGAAATCGACCCCGACCGCACACCGAAGCCGGCAAAGGCCGCGCTGATCGCCAACCGGCACCGCGTCCCGGAGCGGCTGGCCGCTCATGGCCGCTGCCATCGCGCCTTGGTTGGGGCGCGGCTCAAAGACTGCTACATGGTGGACAGCGAACTGCGGCAACTGATCGAAGAGGGCAACGTCGGGCCTTCGCTTCGCTGTTCTCACGATCCCTACGTCCAGCCTATGCCCGACGCGCAAGGCGGGATCCAGTTGATCATGATGGAAATGCTGGCCTACTCGCGCCCCGGCGTCATCGAGGTCCTTCCGGCACTTCCTCCGTCGCTGGTGAAAGGCTCGATGAACGGAATGTTGCTCCGCACTTTTGCGAGGCTCGACAAACTGGCCTGGGACATGGATGCCGGGACCGTGGACCTGACGGTTACGTCCGTGCGAAAGCAAGACGTCACGTTGATTGCGCGGCACGGCATCGAAGCGATTTCCGTCTCTCCAGGAGCTTTGGCAGCGAAGCCACAGGCTGGCGAGGCCGCCTGCGACCTGCGCTTACCGCAAGGGAAACCGGTGGACGTTCATTTGAAGCTGGGACGGCGGAATCCTTTGGATTGGGTCAATTGGGTGGCTTAAGGGAATTATGAAGCGCAGAAATTTTCTGACGACAAGCGCGGCCGCCGCCGGCTTGATGGGATCCCGGGAAATGTCGCCGGCGCTGGCTGCGGCCGAGAGCGATCCCCAGAAGACAACAGAAACAACACAAGCGCCGCCGAAGGACAATCGTCCGGCTGACTATCTCCACCGCGTGCGAGAGGATTCGTTCCTACCCAAGCCGCCAGCGCCGGCGGCGTACGCCGTCCCACCCATGCCGCTGGCCGACCGGATCAAGCGGAAGATAGTGCCGCAGAGGGGCTTTTGCAGCATCGCGCCCGGAACGGTTGCCAACGAGAGCCTCACCTCCGGCAACGGAGCGATGAACATCGAGCTGATGGGAGATCCCTATTCGGAGCAGGTCCTGTTCCACCACGAGAGCCTGCTCATGCCCTGGAAACGGCCCCTGGGAGCCCCGAATGTCGCGAGTATTTTCCCGCAAGTGCGGCAGATGGTACTGGAGGGAAAGAACCGCGACGCCATGGCACTTGCCCTCCAGCACATGAATGACAGCCCGATCAAGGCTGACACCGAGCCGCACCTCACCGTTCCGGCTTTTCTCATGCAACTGGATTCTCCGGAAGCCCAGTCGGCCAAGGACTATCTCCGCACCGTCAATTTCGAGAACGGCGAGATCAAGGTCGCCTGGACTGACCGGCATGGGGACTGGCTTCGTCAGACTTTCGTCTCGCGGCCTGACAACGTCGTGATCCAATGGCTTGTCGCGCCGGCCGGCCAGCCGTTGAACGTGCGCATTTCACTGCAGAGGTCCGCCGGGTGGAGCATGCGCTCCGGGATGGATTGGGGAAGCCACAGCGGCATTAACGCCGTAGCACCCGACCGGGGAGCCTTTACCGAGGGTGCATCCGGGTCACCCGCCAAGGTAACTCGTCCGAAGGGCGTCGAAGCCAACGAGGTCCGGCAGGATTGCGACGAACACCGGCTCATCTACAAATGCCGCCTGGATCCCCCGGTGGACAACAGCGGCTACGCCGGGGTGGTTCGGGTGGTGCGCAACGGCGGAACGGCACGGATGGATGGCGACACGCTGGTGATCGAGAAAGCGTCGTCCCTGATGCTGCTCACTCGCATCGAGTGGTTCGCCGATTACAGCGACGGCAGCGTGGAGCCGCTGCGGCAAGCGGTGGAGCAGATCACCCCGGACTATGCGGAGTTATTGCAACGGCACGAAAAGGTCCAGTCCGAGATGCTCAACCGCGTGACGGTGGATTTCGGAGGCGCTTCGCAATTTGGCCTATCCACCGAAGAACTGCTGGCCGATCAGCGGTCGCGGCCGGACTATTCGCCCGCGCTCCTCGAGAAAGTCTTCGAGATGGGACGGCATTGGTTCCTCCTCACCAGCGGCAGGTATCCCGGCATCGCGGCCCAGGTCAATTCCACCATCGACCTGCAAACCGCCGGAGCGGCGCAGGGCGGCCTGCGCGAAGGCACGGAGACCTGGTTCCAATGGACGGAAAGCCTCGCGCCCGATTACCGGACCAACGCCCGGAACATCTTCGGTCTCCGCGGCGCCTCATATCCCCTCTTTCCGGACAAGGGTGTCGGAGCGAGTTTTTATTACACGGCCAACACGCCAATCGGCGCCTGGCCTTACTGGATTTCCGCCGGAGGCTGGCGCCTGCGGCAGTTCTGGGAGCACTATCTGGTCACCGGAGACGCGGAGTTTCTGCGCAATCGAGTAGTGCCGGCATACAAAGAACTGGCGCTGTTCTACGAGGATTTCCTGACGGCGACGGACCAGAACGGGAACTACCTGTTCGTTCCCTCCATTTCGCCGGAGAACGCGCCTGCCAGCACGGATCCGTCGGGCCCCACGCTGATCAACGCCACCATGGATATCGCGGTGTGCCGGGAAGTCCTGAGCAATCTAATTCGGGCTTCGGAGATTCTGAACGCCGATGCCGATGCGGTGCCGAAATGGAAAGCCATGCTGGCCAAGATGCCGCCCTACCTGCTCGAACTGGATGGCACGCTGAAGGAATGGGCCTGGCCCACGCTGCGAGAGCATTACACTCATCGCCACGTGTCTCATCTCTACGGGGCCTGGCCGGGCGATGAAATCGATCCCGATCGCACGCCGCAGCTCGCCCGCGCCGCGGACATAGCTTGTCGAAAACGGACGGTGGATGCGTTAGCCACCGCCGTGGCCGGCGAGACGCTGCCTGCTTATGGCCGCTGCCATCGCGCCTTAGTGGGAGCGCGGCTCAAAGACAACATCATCGTAGACGTTCAATTGCGGCAACTGATGGAGCAAGGCTACATCAGTTCGGGGCTGCGGTGTTCGCGCGAGCCCTATGGCCAGCCGGTGCCGGATGCGCATGGCGGCATTCCCGCGATCATCATGGAGATGCTGCTTTACTCGCGCCCCGGCGTGATCGAGGTGCTTCCCGCTCTTCCGCCGTCGCTCATCCGGGGGTCGATCAACGGAATGTTGGCGCACACCTTCGCCAGGATTGACAAGCTGAAATGGGACATGGAGGCCAGGGCCGTCGAACTGACTGTAACTTCGGTGCGAAAGCAGGACGTGACCTTGATCGCTCGCTACGGAATTGAAGAAATCACTGCGCCCGCGGGAGTGCTCGCGGCATCTTGGAAGCGGGGCACGGCCAATTGCGACCTCCGCCTTCCGGCAGCAAAAGCTGTGACCCTCCGGCTCAAGCTCGGCAAGCACAAACCGCTGGACTGGGTCGAGCAGGTGAAACCGGTATAGCGACTTACGGCCTGGAAATCTTCACGTCTCTGCCCTTGTACTGCACGACGACATCGGGGTTTTCCGTGATCGCGATTCCCGCGCCGTGACCTTCCGCGACCCAGACAATGTTAAAGGTGCGCTGCTTCAACATGCCCGGGAACTCACCCGAGCGCGCTCCGATCTCCAGGGTGTGTTTGGCCTGGTTCCAGGAAATCGGGATAGTGGCATATTCGTGCTTTTCGTAATTGTAATTGTCGCCCTGGTCTTCGTAGAGGGTGAACTTGCCGTCAGCGCCGCTGTAAACGCGAAGTTCGATCGGGTCGGCCGGCTTCTCGCTGGAGAACTGCAGGAACGGCCCCATCGGCACGATGGAGCCGGGACGGATGTACAGGGGCAGGGTTTCGATTGGAGCGGCGGTCTCGACCCGCTGCCCGGCCAAGCTAGTCCCACCGGTCCAGAAGTCGAACCAGGGAGAAGCGCCTGCGGGTACATATACCGGTTGAGTTGACGCTCCGGCTGTGGCGACGGGCGTCACCATGATGGCGGGACCAAAAAGATATTGGCCGCCGACATCGAGCGCCTGGCGGTCGTTCGGGAAGTCCATCACCAGCGGACGCATAAACGTGGAGCCGTTGGATGTCACCTGCCAGGCCACCGAGTAGATATAGGGCAGAAGACGATACCGCAGGTCGAGATACTTCCGCATAATGCCCTGGGTCTTTTCGTCGAAGCGCCAGAACTCTTTGCCGGGCCGGAGGCCATAGCTGCCGTGGACGCGGAACATGGGGCAGAAGGCGCTGAACTGGAACCAGCGGGCGAAAAGCTCCTGGTATTGCGGGTTGGCCGGATCGCCGTTGCCCGCGGAACGATTTCCGAAAAAGCCGCCAGTATCGGTGTTCCAGTAGGGGATGCCCGATAGGGAAAAGTTCAGGCCGGCGGGTATCTGATTTTTCAAGACATCCCAGGTTGCCTGGATATCGCCCGACCACGTGATGGCACTATTGCGCTGCTGGCCGGCATAGGCCGATCGAGTCAGAATAACCACCCGTTTATCGTTGGTGGTGGCCCGCTGACCCTGGTAAATGCCCGTGGAATGCATCAGAGGATAAGCGTTGTAGACCTCGTACCCCGGCCCCAACGGGGTGGTGTAGCCGCGGAAGGCCATGTTGTTAATTTCCGGCTCCGGGGCATCCAGCCACCAACCGTCGACGCCTTTGGCAAAAAGCTGATCGCGGATTTGCTTCCAATAAGTCTCGCGGCCTCGCGGGGCGAACGGATCGTACCATTGCCCTTGTCCCGGCGGCGAGACGTACCGCGTAATCTCCGGAAACATGCCGCCAACATCATTGAGTTCCTTGCTGTTTGCGCTGCCGACATCGAACTTGGCCCAAACCGAGATCAGGTTGTGGAAGTTCATGGCGTGCAATTCTTTGAACATGCCCGCCGGGTCCGGATAGCGGGCCGGATCGAACTGGTGAGACCCCCAGGTGTCGCTGCCCGGCGGCCAATATTGCCAGTCCTGAATGATTCCATCGACGGGGACCTTGAGCTCGCGCAGCTTCTTCGCCACTCCGAGCAATTCCTCCTGCGATGCGTAGCGTTCCTTGCATTGCCAGAAGCCCAGCATCCACCGGGGCATGAGCGGAGCTTCGCCGGTGAGATGACGATAGGCCTGCAGGGCCGCATCGATGGCGCCGTCGCGGTAGCAGAAATAGTAATCGATCGCTTTGCCAAACTCCGAATACCAGCGCACGAGGTTGGGCCCTGCGCCGGGGGCGGCCGGAGGACCTGCTCCCCGCCTGCCGCCGGCGGCGGCAACGTCGCCTGTCGAAACCGGCGCGCCCGCGGAGATGGTGGTAACCGCCGGATTGTCCCACAGCAGCATATACCCTTTGCTGGAGGTGATTACCGGCACGGCGACGTCCGTATTCCGCTGTGCGAGCGTAACACTGACGCCCGCGCCTCGCGCTCCGGCGGAGCGATAGTTCCAGGCGCCCGACTGGTGCTGCCCTAATCCGTAGAGGCCTTCATCGGGCGGCAGATCGAACGACAGGGCGCACGAGTTGCCAGCGACGCCGGACTGCGTGGCCGGCGCGATGGTGCGGCTACCCGCTACTTCCTGCAACAGCACCTTGCCAGCCGGATCCAGAAAGCTCACCGTGCCGCTCTTCTTATCGATTCTCACCGTCACGCGCGGAGTGGACAGCGTGTACGCCTGGTCATTCTGCCTGCGCGCCGGCCGTACGGCGGCCGGGCTCGCGATTACCGAAAGGCTCTGGGTCGCCGGCAACTCAGCGCCAGCGGCGTAAGTGACGCGCACGATGTCCGGCGACCAAAACTGAATGCGAAGCGTGCCGCCATCCACGGTGAATTGCGCTCCGTCCGGCAACTCGCGCACAGCGATAACCGCTGCCCGAGCGGGAGCTTGGGATATCGCCAACGCTGCAACCATCAAGCCTGTGGACAGGCACGAGTAATTCAACCATCGTTTCATGGCTTTTCTTGCGAACACTGTATCGCGTTTCAAGGTGCTCGCGGTGGATCGGCCTTGACAAGAACAAGCACGGAGGCTCTTGCTGTGGCGTTAGAATCAGAGGTCCGGGCGCGAAGATCGGCTTGCGGCTCTTCCTATCGTAATCTGAGCCAGAGAATCGCGGAAAGGAACCAGCTGCCAATGACGAATCAACGGGGAGGCTTCGGCAGGAGGAGATTCCTAGCGGGAGGCGCCGGTCTGCTCGCGGCCGCCCGGAGCGTCCTGGGGCAACGAAACCAATACTCGGACAGCAGTTTTGCGGGTGGTCCGATCACCGGACCGTTCCGGCCATATTGGGAATCGCTGAAAGCATACCGCTACCCCGAATGGTTCCGCGACTCGAAGTTCGGGATGTGGGCCCATTGGAGTCCCCAATGCGTCCCGGAGCAGGGCGATTGGTACGCGCGAGGAATGTACGTACAGGGCAATCCGCAGTACAACTATCACGTCAAGACTTACGGCCATCCTTCGCAGTTCGGCTATAAGGACATCTGCCATCTCTGGCGTGCCGAGAACTGGAACCCCGAGGAGATGATCCGCCTCTACGCCAAGACCGGGGCCAAATACTTTGTCGCCCTCGGCAACCATCATGACAACTTCGACTGCTGGAACTCGAAGTATCAGCCGTGGAACGCGGTGAACGTCGGACCGAAAAGAGACATCGTGGGAACCTGGGAGAAGATCGCTCGCGCGCACGGGCTCAAGTTCGGCATCACCATCCATGGCACTCCCGGGCGAACCTGGCGGGAGTTCATGCCGGTGCGGTACCGCAGCGACTCGACCGGCCCGCTGCAGGGCGTGCCGTACGACGGCGTCATGACGAAAGCCGACGGCAAGGGCAAGTGGTGGGCTGGCATGGACCCGCAACAGCTCAATGGGCCGCCGCATACCAAGGACGATCCCTGCCCGGAGTTCGTCGAGAGCTTTCTATTGCGCGTCCAGGATGTGATCGACAAGTACAATCCCGATCTCCTCTATTTCGACGACAATTCCGATTGGGACTACGACCGTGGCGGCGGCGGCGTATGGCTCGGCATGCCCGAACTCACGCCGCATATCATGGCGTACTACTACAACGCCAACATGCGCCGAAACGGTGGCAAGCTGGACGCCGTGTTCAACATCAAAAATGTCCCCGCCGCGGTATTGAGCACCCTGGTCCGCGACTTCGAGATGAGCCAGGCGGGGGCGATCGAGCCCAATCCATGGCAAACCGACGCCTGTATCGGAAGCTGGCACTACAATCGCTCGCTGCTCGAAAACCATCGATATCGCACGCCCCAGGCCGTGGTGCATCTGCTGGTGAACGTCGTCGCGAAAAACGGAAACCTGCTGCTGAATATTCCCCTGCCCGGCCATGGCAAGCCGGATGACGATGAAATGGCGTTCCTGGACAAATTCGGCGGCTGGATGGCGCTCAACAGCGAGGCCATCTATTCCACCCGGCCGTGGAAAGTCGGAGGAGAGGGACCGACGCAGAACACCGGCACGACGCCCTATGGCGCCATTCCGCAATTTGCAGCGGGCGACATCCGGTTTACCACTAAAGGGGACACCTTGTACGCCATCGCGCTGGCCTGGCCAAGCGATGGGAAACTGGTGGTCAAGTCGCTGGGTACGGGTTCTGCCAATTATCACGGCGAGATCGCCAGGATCGGATTGATCGGGTCGGAATCGAACCTGGTCTGGTCGCGAAGCGCCGAGGGAGTGACGATCAACTTACCGGAAAAGGCCCCGTGCGATTACGCGTACGTTTTCAAGATCAACCCTGTGGGAGGCTGAAATTGCCAGGAAAAACTGCGATCCGGGTGCTCCTTGCCGCATGCATGCTCGCATCGGCAAGCCCGCTTGCCGCCGCCAAATCCATCCGTATTGCCAGCCCGGATGGAAAGGTGGAAGTGGAACTCACCGCCGCGGATGGCGCCCTCTGCTACCGCGTGTCGGCCGACGGCAAGCAGGTGCTCGCTCCGTCCAGGCTGGGCATCCTCGCCGATGGAGCGGAACTGGGCGAGAATGCGGCGCTGGGGACGCCCGAGTATCGCCAGGTGAACGAGCGCTACAAGTTCTTCGGAGCGCATCCGGTGGCTGTGAATCGCGCGCGCGAAGCCAGCGTGCCGGTGACGTCTCATGGCGAGTCCTATTGGGTCGACGTGCATGTGGCGAACGATGGCGTGGGAGCGCGTCTCCGGCTGCCCGCAAAGCCTGGCCGGAAGATCGAGGCGGACCGCTCCAGTTGGAGGATCGAAGGCGATCCCATGGTGTGGGCGACCCAGCTCGATTTCGGTTACGAGAAACCCTATCGCACGACTTCGCTGCAAAAACTCGGGAGCGAGCCGTATGGCCTGCCCCTCACCGCCCGGATCGGCGATCTGTACGTCACCGTAACCGAGGCCGCGCTGAAGGACTATGGCGATCTGGCCATCAAACCGGGGCCAAAGGGTTTGGAGGGACAGCTCTACGCCGATCCTCAGGGGTGGACTACGGACGAGGCCGTCATTCAACCGTGGCGCGTGACGATTGTCGCGCGCAATCTGACCGACCTCGTGAACACCACGCTGGTGCAGAACCTGAATCCTCCACCCGATGCTGAATTGGCGAAGGCCGGGTGGATCGTGCCGGGACGCTCGGCATGGCAATGGATGGCCATCGGCGCCCCTCGGCGCGAGGATCAGGAGCAGTGGGTCGACTGGACCAAAGAGCTCGGGTTTGAGTACTACCTCGTGGACGAGGGATGGGCGAAGTGGAATGATCCGTGGGCTTCGCTGGCTGCGGTCGTCAGCTATGCCCGGAGCAACAACGTCAAGGTCTGGCTGTGGGTTCACAGCAACGAGGTGCGGGAGGCGGACGCGCGAAAGGCGTATCTGCGCAAGGCCGCGGAAGCCGGCGTCTCCGGCGTGAAGATCGATTTTCCGCGGGCCTGCAATCGCTGGTGGTCCAACTGGTATCACGACACGGCGCGGGACGCGGCCTCGTTCAAGCTGCTGGTCGACTTCCATGGCGCGAACAAGCCCACGGGAATCGAGCGGACCTGGCCGAATATCCTGACTCGCGAAGGCGTGCGCGGGCACGAGTATCATATGACTCGCTACCACCGGCTGCAGGAACCGGCCCACGACACCATCCTGCCTTTTACCCGCTACATTGCCGGTCCGGGAGACTATACTCCCACCGTATTCGAAACCAAGGAACTGCAAGGCAACACGTGGGCGCACGAGCTGGCACAAATGGTGATCTTCACTTCCCCGTTTCTATGCACCGGGGGCCATCCCAAGGACTATCTTGCCAATCCGGCGCGCGATGTGCTGACCGCGATTCCGGCCGTGTGGGACGAGACGCGCGTCCTGGAGGGCAGCGAACCAGGCAAAGTAGCCGCCATGGCGCGGCGTTCTGGCAACCGGTGGTTTGTCGCGGTGATGAATGGGGCCGACCCAACCAGCCTGAACATGCGGCTTAGCTTCTTAGGCTCCGGGCAATGGAAGGCCAGCCGCCTCTACGAAGTGAAAGACAAGCCGGACGCGTGGGATCGCCAGGATGGTTCCATGACGGGCGCGGACACGATCCGGCTCGATCTGGTTCCGCGCGGCGGATTCGTCGCCTGGTTTCGCAAGTGAACGGCTTCGCCGGCACGCACCACCGGCTGAGGTGAATCGAATGTCGATCAGGTCATCCATCTTCTTACCGTTGCTGATTGGGTTGTCTTATGGGGACACGACCGCTGCCCCGCAAGCGAATGGCCCAGCGGAACGCGGCTTGTCGATCCAAACCGATTGCGGCATTCTTTCGGTCGCGCCCATCGCGGAAGGGGCCCTGCGCGTGAGGTGCGCCCCCGCATCCACCGTACCCGCGCCTAGTATGGTGCTGATCCACCAGGAGAATAGCGTCCGGTTCTCAGTCCGCCGGACCGCAGGCTCCGAGACCCTGACGACCTCCCGGCTGACCGCGACCTTCGAGCGCAAGACCGGCGTGCTTCGGTTCTCGGACGCAAACGCCCGCGTTTTACTGGAGGAATTGCCGGGCGGCCGGACGGTGCACCCATCGACCATCCAGGGCGAGCCCACCCTGATTGCCGAAGACCATTTCCGTTCTCCGGTCGATGAACACATTTTCGGCTCCGGGCAGTTCCAGGACGGATTCCTGGATATTCGCGACCTTCCCCGGCGGCTGACCCAGGTGAATTCGCAGATTTCGATCCCCTTCCTTTACTCGAACAAGGGCTACGGGTTGCTGTGGCACAATTATGGCCTGACGGACCTGAACCCCACTTCGAACCGCCTGCAATTAACGCGCGAGGCCGTCGGCGCCACGACCACGGATGCGGTGACGACAGCCGAAGGGGGCCGTAATATGCGGCGTACCGCGGCCGTTTTTTTGGGGGATTTCGAAACTTCCGCCGCCGGGCGCTATGCCATGATGCTCGACGTAGGCCAAGCCATGGCGCGGCGCTATCACGTGGAGATTGACGGCAACACGGTGGTGGATTTCGCCAATACCTGGCTGCCGCCGACCACCAGTTGGTTTCTCGACATGAAGCCTGGGAAACACCAGGTGCGGGTCGAGGGCGGGACGGCGGACAAGCCTGTGCTCTCGTGGCGGCCATCGGCGCCGGAAACCGTTCTTCGTTCGCCGGTGTCGGACGGAATCGATTACGTGGTGTTCGCGGGCTCCACGGCCGACCAGATCATCGGCGCGTATCGCACCGTTGCCGGCGACGCGCCTCTGTTTCCGCTCTGGGCGTACGGCTTCATTCAGTGCCGGGAACGCTACACGTCCAGCGACGACATTCTGCAAAACGCGCGCGAGTTCCGGGCGCGGAAACTCCCCATGGATGTGATCGTCCAGGATTGGCAGTATTGGGGCAAGTACGGTTGGAACGCCATGCAGTGGGATGAAGCCCACTATCCCGATCCCGGCGCTCTGGTGCGGCAACTGCACGAACTCCACGCCAGGCTCATGGTTTCCGTTTGGTCCCGGATTGAGCCGAATTCCACGGTTGGCAGGCAGTTTGCCGAAAAGAGCTTCTTCTTACCCGGGACGCAATGGGTGGATTTCTTCAACCCCGAGGCAAGAGACCTCTACTGGAAGAACTTCTCCAGCCGCATGCTGTCCCTCGGTATCGACGCCTGGTGGCAGGACGCCACCGAACCGGAAAACGACGCGCTGGCCGGCCAAAAAACCTCCGCCGGTCCCGGCGATCGCTTTCGCCTGATCTATCCGTTGCTGGTCACGAAAACAGTCTACGAGGGACAACGCAAAGACGCACCCGACAAGCGCGTTTTCATCCTCACGCGCAGCGCCTTCCCGGGCGAGCAGCACTACGCCGCCGCTACCTGGTCGGGCGATGTCGGCAATGACTGGGAAACGATGCGGCGGCAGATTACCGCGGGCCTCGATTACTGCGTAACCGGAATGCCGTACTGGACCACCGATGCAGGCGGCTTTTTCCGCCCTGGCGCCGGACAATACACCGATGCCGCATATCACGAGCGCTTCCTGCGCTGGCTTCAGTTCGCCACCTTCTCTCCTCTGATGCGCGTGCACGGCTATCAGACGACCACCGAGCCCTGGCATTATGGCAACGACGTCGAAACGGAAGCACGTCAGTACCTGGAAATGCGGTACCGGCTGCTGCCGTATATTTACAGCCAGGCGGCCGAGGTCACGTTCCACGGCTCCACCCTGATGCGTCCTTTGGTAATGGATTTCCCGGGTGACGAACGCGCGCTGGCGCAAAAATACGAGTTTCTGTTCGGGCCTTCGCTGCTGGTAGCGCCAGTGCTGCAAGCGGGAGTGAAGGAGTGGCCAGTCTATGCGCCGCCCGCCGCCGGCGGATGGTTCGATTGGTGGACGGAGAAGAAGGTGGACGGAGGAGATACCGTTGCGTTGGATGCGCCGCTGGCGAAGATCCCGTTGCTGGCAAAGGCGGGCAGCATTATCCCATGGGGCCCGGTCGAGCAATATAGCGGCGAGGACCGGAGCGGGATGATCGAACTCCGCATCTACCCTGGCGCCGATGCCGGCTTCACTCTGTACGAAGACGAAGGAGTGAATTACGCCTACGAAAAGGGCGCGCGCTCGATCATTCCGATCAAATGGAACGATCGGCTGCACATCTTGTCGATTGGCGACCGGACGGGGACGTTTCCCGGAATGATTGCCAATCGCGAATTCACCTTGCACCTGGCGGGAACCGCATCGTCCAGCGATAAACGCGTGCGGTATGCGGGACGGAAACAGAGCATATCGCTCCGGTAGACAGAGATATCGATGAATCAGACAGGAGAATCCAAATTGCAGCGCAACCGGCTTACCACGGCTTTGTTGTTGCTCGCCGGGTCCGCGTCGTTCGGACAAGCACCGGGCAAGGCGCCTTACCAGGATCCCAGCCTGCCGCCCGAGCGGCGGGCGGCGGACCTCGTGTCGCGCATGACGCTTGAAGAAAAGGTGCTGCAAATGCAGAACAGCGCCCCCGCGATTCCGCGGCTCGGCGTTGGCGTGTTCAATTACTGGAATGAGGCGCTGCACGGTGTCGCCTCCGGGCGCGCCACCGTGTTCCCGGAACCGATCGGCCTGGGAGCCAGCTTCGACAGCGACCTGGTCTATCGCATCGCCGATGCCATCTCGACGGAAGCGCGCGCCAAATACAACGAGGCACAGCGCCACGACCCGATCCCTGAAGTGCCGCCCGGGAACTCGCCCGGCCGCATCGCCTGGCTGACGTACTGGTCGCCGAACCTCAACATATTTCGCGATCCGCGCTGGGGCCGCGGACAGGAGACGTACGGCGAAGATCCCTTCCTCACGTCGCGCATGGGCGTGGCGTTCGTTACCGGGATGCAAGGCAACGATCCCCACTATCTGAAGGTGGTCGCTACTCCGAAGCACTACGCCGTCCATAGCGGTCCCGAGCCTTTGCGGCATACCTTCGACGCCAAGGCCGGCGAGTACGACCTGCTGAATACCTACCTGCCCGCGTTCAAGGCCGCAATTACGGAGGGCAAGGCGGACTCCATTATGTGCGTCTACAACTCGGTGAACGGAGCGCCCGGCTGCGCCAATGAGGACCTGCTCCAGAAGCGGCTGAGGGACGAGTGGGGCTTCCAGGGTTTCGTGGTCAGCGATTGCGGCGCGGTGGGCGATATATATCGAAGCCACAGATACGCCGCGACCCAGGGCGCGGCGTCAGTGGCGGCTGTCAAAGCCGGCACGGATCTCACCTGCGGCGGCGAGTATCAGAGCCTCGTTGCCGAGGTGAAGGCCGGCGCCATTACGGAGGCCGAAATCACGCGCGCCGCCGAGCGGATCTTCGTGGCGCGATTCCGTCTGGGCATGTTCGATCCTCCGGAGCTCGTTCCCTATAACAGAATTCCATACTCCGAGAACGATTCGGCCCAGCACCGCCAACTGGCGCGTAGCGCCGAGCGCGAGTCGATCGTGCTTTTGAAGAACCAGGGTGGAATCCTGCCCCTGAAAGCCACCGTAAGTAAGATCGCGGTCATCGGCCCCTCCGCCGATGACCCCATCGGTCTGCTGGGCAACTACAACGGCATTTCCTCCAAACAGATAACTCCGCTCGAAGGGATTGCCCATCAGTTCGCCAAGGCGAAGCTGCAATATGCTCTGGGAGCCACCTATACCGCGACGACGAATGCGCTGGTAGATTCGACCTTTCTCACACCGCCCGACGGAAAGGGCAATGGACTGCTGGCCGAGTACTTCGACAATCCCGACCTCCAGGGTCCGCCGAAACTCGCCCGCACCGAACCGCGCGTGTACTTCGACGCGAACATGGAAGAACCGGCCATCGTCACGGCGGTTCACGGCGATAAGTATTCCATCCGATGGACTGGCACGTTGGTTCCACCGGCCACGGGCGATTACATCATTTCGGCGCGGACCGGCCAGTGGAACCGCGACGGCAGGATAAAGCTCTTCCTCGACGACAAGGAGGTCAACCCCAGTGGACCCGCCGGCGCGCGGCCCGCCGGATTAGGACCCGGTCAGGGACAAGGCCAGGGACCGGGTCGAGGACGCGGCGGCGCGGCGCCGATCCCGATGGAAGGCGGCCGCAAATACACCATCAAAGTGGAATACACTCAGAACGGGCGCGGCGGCGGCGCGGAACTGAACTGGATACCGCCCGCCTCCGTGTTACTCGCGGAAGCCGAAAGAACTGCCAGGGATTCTGATGTCGTTCTTCTTTTCGTGGGGCTGAACGGAACACAGGAAGGCGAGGGCCACGACCGCAGTGCGATCGAACTGCCCCAGACGCAAGAGGAGCTGGTGAAGGCGCTTATCGCGCTCGGCAAACCGGTGGTGGTGATTCTGACCAGCGGCAGCGCGGTCGCCGTGAATTCCGTAGCGGAAGGCGCGGCAGCGGTGTTGTCTGCCTGGTACGGCGGCGAGGAGGCCGGTTCGGCGATTGCCGACACCCTGGCCGGAATCAACAATCCCGCCGGCCGTCTCCCGGTGACGTTTTACAAGGGCACCGATCAGCTTCCCCCGTTCACGGACTACGAAATGAAGAACCACACCTACCGCTACTTTACCGGCGAACCGCTATATCCTTTCGGCTACGGCCTGAGCTACTCGACGTTCGCGTATTCCGGCCTGACGGCCAGGCGGACCGCGACCGGCGGCGAAATCCGGGCCACCGTGAAGAACACGTCATCCCGCGAAGGCGATGAAGTGGTGCAATTGTACATCTCTGGCGAGACAGGAGAGAGTGCGCCGATCCGCAGTCTGCGTGGATTCCAAAGGATTCACTTGAAAGCGGGCGAGCGTAAGCAGGTGACGTTCACGCTGTCGTCTGGTGCCCTGCCGAAATCCACGGTGGAAGTTAGTGTGGGCGGCGGACAGCCCATAGGCAGCACGCCGCATGTGAAGGGTTCGTTGTAGGAAACGATGCCCGGAAGATACTTCAAATGAGAGGAACTATGTTCACTTTTAGAAACTGCTGCATATTCCCCTGGTTCGCGCTGACGTTAGCCGTCGCGCAGAACGCGGGCGCTCCGGGAAAACGCATTACGGCCACCGTGGATGCAGGCAGGACCGCTGCTCCCATATCTCCTTACCTATACGGACAGTTCATCGAGCACATTGGCGACACGGTCAATCGCAGCGTCTGGGCGGAAATGATCGACGACCGCAAGTTCTACTACAAGATCGCCTCGCAAACCGAGGCGCCGCCTGCTTCGCGGGGCCGGCGTCCCAACCCTTGGCGTCCCATCGGACCGGACGAGTCCCTCGTGATGGACCGCGACCGCCCCTACACCGGCGAGCACAGCCCCCTCGTCAAGCTGGATGGCGCCGAGCCGCGCGGCGTCGTCCAGGCAGGTATTGTCCTGCGCAAAGGGCGGGCCTACAGCGGACGCGTGGTCTTGGCGGGCGATGCCGGGGCCAACGTCGCGGTGAGCCTCGTCTGGGGCTCCGGTCCTAATGACCGCCAGACCCTTCCCATCAAGGGACTGCAAGCCACCTACGCCAAATTCCCACTGAAGTTCACCGCGGGCGCCGAGACGGACAATGGGCGAATTGAGATCGCCGGCACGGGCAAAGGGACCTTCCACATAGGAGCCGTGTCCCTCATGCCCGCCGACAATATCCACGGCTTCCGCACCGACACCACCGCCCTTCTGAAGGCGCAGCACAACGGCATGTGGCGCTGGCCCGGCGGCAACTTCCTCTCCGCCCACGAGTGGCGCGACGCCATAGGGGACATCGACAAACGTCCTCCCCGCTGGGACCCCGTGTGGAACGCGCTGCAGCCAAACGACGTCGGTACGGACGAGTTCCTGTTCATGGCCGAGCTTCTCGGCGTGGACTCCTTCCTCAGCGTGAATGCCGGATTCGGCGACGCGCACTCGGCCGCCGACCTGGTGGAATACGTCACCGGCTCCGTCAATACACCCATGGGCAAGCTGCGAGCGGCCAACGGCCATCCGGCTCCCTACAAGGTAAAGTGGTGGGGCATCGGCAACGAGATGTGGGGCGACTTTCAATTCGGCCACATGGTCCTCAAACAGTACGTCTACAAGCACAACTTGTTCGGCGAGGCGATGCGCAAGGTGGACCCGCGGATCGTCCTGCTCGCCACGGGCAATGTACCCAGAGCGAGCGACATCGGGACGGAGAACGACTGGAGCTACGGGCTGCTGACGAACTGCCTCCCGTACATCGACGTGATGTCGGAGCACTACTATGCCTACGAGGCCGGGCGGGGCGGCAACGCGGCACAGAAGAAAGCCCCGCCGGTTGAAGAATCGGTAATCGACGCGGTTCATCGCGCGGCCAATTCGGTGCGCGCCAAAGTCGAGGCTTACGAGGAGTACTACAAGCGGATTCCCGGACTGCAGACCAAAAAAGTGCCCGTTGCGATTGACGAGTGGGCGTATACGGCTCCGCCGAATATGAAGCAGACGCTCGGCAACGCCCTGGTCTTCCACGAAATGTTCCGCCACACGGACGTGATCCAGATGGCGGGCCACACAATGGGATCGTCGCAAATCGCCTTCAACATGAACGAGGCGACCCTCAACGCCACCGGTCTGGTATTCAAGCTGTATCGCGATCACATGGGCACGGTGCCGGTGGGGGTGGACGGCAACTCGCCGCCTCTGCCGCCCGAGCATCCGGCAGCGGGCGGCGCGCCGCCGAGGGCGAACACGGGCAGCGCCACCTGGCCGCTGGATGTAAGCGCGGCCTTGAGCGCGGACGGCAAGGTGCTGACGATCGCCATCGTCAATCCGACCGAATCGGCGCAGAATCTCGACATCGCTATCCAGGACGCGCGGCTGAGCGGCAAGGGCCGCATGTGGCGCCTGACCGGTCCGAGCTTGACCGCGATGACGGACTTGCAGCGCAAAGAGGTTCAGGTGACGGAAGCGGGGTTGAACGACGTGCCGAAGACACTCCGGGTCGCGCCGTTCAGCATCGAGATGTATGAGTTCGAAAAAGCGCCCTAACCTATCGAGTTCAAGCGCTCGCGATTGAAGCCGGCGACGGCCTTGTAGCGGTTCGAAACCTCTTCCAATTCCTGACGTGAAATGACGTCGTTCAGATTGCGGAAGCCGTTTGGCGCACGATCTTCCACCATCTGCATGACGATTTCGGGACCCTGCTGGCGATTGGACAATACGATCTTCGATGTCTTTTCGAGGCGCTCGGCCTCATACGCTTGCAACGCGCGCGCCGGATCAGGTTCTCCGGTTAAAGCGGCAGAAAGAGACGCTGCATCGAGAATCGCCTGAGAGGCTCCGTTAGAGCCAACCGGGTACATGGGATGAGCCGCATCTCCGAGTAGGGTGATCCGGCCGAAACTCCAGCGCGGCAGGGGGTCCCGATCCACCAGCGGATACTCATACACGGCCTCCGAATTCCGAATTACCGCGGGGATGTCGAGCCAGTCGAATCGCCAATCCTGGAAGTACTTCAACACGGTTGCATTATCGACGCGCCGATTCCAGTCTCGCGGAATTGGCGGCTTGCCGGTACCGATGTAAACATCGGCAACCCAATTTATCAGTGCGCGGCCGGTTTGTGGCGACACTGCCGAAATCGGATATGCGACGAATTTGCGGTTCGCGTACCCGGCCATGATCATCGATCTGCCGGTCAAGAACGGCGGGGCCTCCGAGACGGCGCGCCAGAGCACGCGACCGGAGTGAGCCGGCTGCGGCTCGTTGGGATAGAATCGCCGTCTGGCAACCGAGTGAATCCCATCGGCGGCCACCAAAAGGTCGGCACGGTGCTCTTCCAGTAATGCGCCGGTTCCTTTATCGATGAAACGGGCGCTGATTCCGCTCGCATCCTGCTCGAAGGACTCGAGGTGGCATCCCGGGTGAAGACGGTTGGCTCCGATTCGGGAGTGGCACTCCTCCAGCAGCAGAGTCTGAAGAGCGCCCCGATGGATCGAGAACTGCGGCCAGTGGTATCCAGCAGCAATCCCCCGGGGCTCTCGCCAGATCTGCGAGCCGAACTTGTTAAAGTACGCGAGCTCGGCCGTGGCTACGCCGGCGGAGGCCAGCCGGTCTGCCAATCCTAAGATCGTCAATTCCCGAACGCCGTGGGGGAGCAGGTTTAGTCCCACGCCGAGCTGACGGATACGGGCTGCGGACTCAAAGACCTCGCACTCGATTCCGGCCCTGGCGAGGCAGAGGGCCGCCGTGAGGCCTCCCGGTCCGGCGCCAGCGATCAGAACTCTCATTTGGCTCACTAATAATATGGCATTTGTTTTGCGCGGCGGCACCACGGGTGTCCCGGCGTCTCGCGCTTCGCAGGGATTCGGTCAACCAGGTCCGTCGTGACCGGGGAACCGTTGACGCTGCCGAACCGGTAAGGCGCACGAATCCGCGCTCAGAACAGATCGGAGTCCTGACTGCCACGATCACAAGCTGATCTTCTGCCAGCCGAATGGGGACTACTGCTCGCCGGACCGGCTGGGTGCCCGCGTGAAGGAACTTGTGGTGAAGGTTGGGTTGAAATCCACGATCATTTCGTCCAGTGTCAGGAACAGCGGTTCCACGCCAGAGTTCATTCAGCCAGCTTCTTGAATGCCTTGCCGTAGCGGCTGTGCGCCTTGCGCTGCGCTTCGTCGAACTTCCGGCGCCTCCCGGACTGCTCGGCTGGCGCGACGATGAGTCGGTGGCCATCGGTGGTGATGTCGAGCTGCGTTTCCGTGTCAATCTTCAGCAGGTCGAGGATCGGCCGGTCGATCACCAACGCGAGGCTGTTTCCATGCCGTGTAAGCTTTTTGACCATCGCCTTCTCCAGTACTTACATTGTACTACCATTGGATTTACGCGCGGCCCAGCCGCACCCTCGACGCGGTGGACCTCCCTTGGCGGTGCGGGGTAGATGGCTGCGATTGACAGCAGCGACCTGCCCGCGTGATCCAGTCATGAACCACAGCCGTCTGCTACGGCAATTCCACCGTGTACTTCCAAATCCGAGAGACTCCGGTGCTTGTCTCTTGATCGTACGCCTCGCAAAACGGAAAAATCAGGCTGGTAGCTCTGTCTCGACGCTCACTCAGATAGTAGAGTGCGAAGCCAAGGACCTGCGGCTTTGTTGCAAGTGGACTCAGGTATAGATTCGTTATCGGTCGACGAGCCTCAACTCGCGTAACGATCTCACGCAAGGTCGCCGCTGTCACGAATGGATCATTTGCCGGCGCAAAGAAACTGTTCGACTCGTCCCCGGTATGTCTTCCAACGGCCTCCTCAGCGCGGTGAGCGCGGAGAACATTCTCTTGATACACGTCCGCACGCAGGGAGGGCAACCCAAAAATCTGAATCTTCTTAGAAGACTCCTTATTCTCCGCGACTTGGGCGATGAGCTGATGGTCGTATCCCGCTCCAATAATTAAATAGTCATTCGATGTGTCCGGATTGTGAGTTCCTTCGAACCCGGAAATCTGCCTAACACCGACAACTACCTCATCGGAAAATCTTGTCTGCTCTCGCTTACTGTAAATCACCGTCTATGGATCGCAAGCGCAAAGCGGACGTCACGGCTCGTCGTATGTGAACGTCCATGTACAGCGTTGTGCTCAACGGGATCGCTTCAGGTTGCCCAGCCTGCGCCGGAACTCCGCATCGGGTACATGGGAAGCGAGCGTATCGGAGTCGTCCAATCCGCTCCTGATCTGCCCATCGACCTTGTCTTGGTTCTCGTAATAGTAGGTGAGGGCACCGTGTATTTGCGCCAGCGAAAGATTCGGATGCTGAAAGTGGATCTCTTCCGGACTCGATCCGTAGGCGATCTTGTCCAAAACAACCTCGATGACCTTTACTCTCGTGCCGGCGATCCAGGCGATGCCCCGACCGTCCAACTCAATCTGTGTCGCGAAAGCAGCGGTCACCGGATGTCTCCTGGCTTCAGCATACGCCAGGGGCATCGCTGCGCGTCTCTAAGCCTCGAACTCCTGTGGCAAATCGGCTAATCGTCTTCGAGTCAATTGCTTGCGCCGAAAACTGTAGCAGCTACTGCAGCACTGGCGAATAGACGCCGAAAATGCGAATCTGAAGATGTCTCTAAGTGATTGAAACGAATGGCGGGGACGACGGGGCTCGAACCCGCGACCTCCGACGTGACAGTTAAGAGCCCACAACCACGTTTTCTCTTTGTATGTCTATCACTTACGGTATTGCACGAGTCCAACCACGGGTCCAATTCGGCCATGAATCGCGACGATTTCACGGCAGTATGGACGCGCGTCTCCGCCAGGATATCCGGTTGTAGAATCATCGCGTTGGGAGTATGGATGCCATGGAAGCATATTTTCAACGCGTCGTTGCTACACATCGCTTTCAAAAGCGAAGTGAGAAATTCTTTGAAACTCCCTATAAGAGCAAGGAAAATTCCCGCGACCGGCGCGCAGGGGGCGCGCACGTTGCGCCCGGCCTGGCTACCTGGACGTTGGTCCGAGGACGGGTGGCGCGCGCCCAGAGTCCGACATGGCGACAACCCAGCCAGTTGGAGTTGTGGGACTGAAGGAGCCAGCGCCAAGTCAAGGGCGCTGCGGAGATGAATCGAGCTCCAGTCTGGGACTAATTACATGCCGGACGTCCGGATTCTGAGGCCTTCCGAACCCGTCCCGAAACCTACCCAATTCGAGAAAGGCCGAAGCCAACACCGAGGAGCCCCCGGCCGACGCCGTTCCCTGGAACGTAACGATGGATGGGTTCGTTGCGTCCGTGGTTGATGATACCCGCGCGTTACATCTTGCGCTATGAAAGAAGGAGGACCATGCCGATGCTCAGACTCTCAGCCGCCTGCCTTATCCTGCTCCCGCTCTTCGCTGGAGACGCCGGTACGCAACTCACTTTCACGGGAAGCCTGGAGCGGGTCATGGAGCATTCCATCTCGATCTTGCTACCCGACGATCGCCTGATCGACGCCAGACTTCCGGACGAGGGCCGCCTGGCAGCTTCCACGCTCTCGCACAATTACAGAATCGGAGACCAGGTCCGCCTGGAATACCAAGCCATCCCCAAATGGTGGGACGCAGACGAGCGCCGATATCACTTTTTGAGTTTGCAGACGATTTACTTGGTCCGTCATCCCAATCCAGAAGAGCTCGCCAAGGCCGTGAAATGCCGCGATTGGCGCCGGCCCGGTAACCGGCTTCAAAACCCCCAAGCCCCGCCCGGGCCACCTCGCCAACTGCCGACGCCAACCGGTTCCGGTGACGATCCCCAAGCCTTCTTGGAAAACGCCCGGAAAGTAATTCTTGATCGCGCGTCCCATCTGCCCAATTTCATCGCGGACGAACTCGCCGACTGCTACTCTGGCGGCCGCCGTACTGCAATCACCCAATCGGAGGCGACATTCAGAGGCTCCAGCGAAACCCGCCAGCACCGTCTCCTCAACGGGGGGCCACTTCCAAGTCGCACAGCAGGCTGTATTAATTTCGACTGGGGCGGAGGCTTTGGCACCTACCTCATCCCGATCTTCGATCCGAGTTGCGGTACCACTCTCGAGTTCTCACAAAGAAGGGGCCAGCCCGGCAACGAACAGATGGTCTATAAGTATCACGCGCCGCCGGAAGGCTGTTTTTCAGCATCCAACTGCGATTACCAGCGGGTCTACCCGGCCCACGAAGGACTCGTAGTCCTTGAGATCCCCGGCGGCAACCTCATTCAGGTCTCAGACCGACTGGTCGATCTTCCAAAAGCCTATCCGGTCGAACGAAGCGATGAAACCGTGACCTGGAATTTCGTGGGCATCGAAAACGAAATGCATCTGCTCCCTGTCGCCCTTGAGGAAATCATCTACATGCGTTCCGGACTGATCCGCCGGGTCTCGGCAAAATACGTCAATCACCGTCACTTCGAAGCCGATAGCAGCATCACCTTTGCAAAACTGTGACAGGGACAAATTGCCTTCAAGGGCGCCGGGAGCTCGAAATATAATACATAGAGTCTGATTCCTGATCTGTGACTCCCGGTCGATTCCTTTGTTTCCAAAGCCGGCCCGTCGGCGGGGGCGAAGCGATCCGCGACAATTCCCAGGCCCCCGGCTCCTGGCCCCGGCCTCAATCGCGGCTTCACTCCCTGGCGCCACCACAGGAATGCGCAAAGGGTGAGATCCTCTCTCGGAAGTGGACCGACATCGATCTGCACTCCAAGATCCCCGATCTACGCGCGGATCACAAAAAATCGTCAACCGAAAAGGATCCAACTCCCCGACATTGCCGTCGATGCCGTGTCGCCGAGACGGCCGGCATCAAGCAACTGAGGTTTCACGATCTCCGCCACTTCACGGCTTCAACCCTGACCTCGGCCGGCGTGGCGGACAATATCATCAGCCTTCTGACGGGCCACAAGAGCCGGAAACTGCGACGGTACCAGCACCTCCGGGAAGATCTCAAGCGCGGAACGGTCGATCTGATTGCGAAGACTCTCGAGGAGGCGCAGAGGAACAGCAAGGGCCGGAACGGTGCATCTAGTGCGCACCTACTGCACACGGGCTCAAAAGTAGGGAAAAAGCGAACGGGGAAAGACTCTAAGTGATTGAAAGGAATGGCGGGGACGACGGGGCTCGAACCCGCGACCTCCGACGTGACAGGCCGGCGTTCTAACCAACTGAACTACGTCCCCGCAAATGTCACGAACGTTTTCATCCTAACACGCGCCCGTGCGCCACCGCAAAACCGGCACGCCATCTGTTACCGTGTGGATCATGCGTACTTGCGTCGCTGTGGCTGCCGCCAGCGCCCTTCTCGCTGCTTGCGGTCCAACCAAGCCCACCCCTGAAGATGCCCGCAAATTCATTGACGACGCCGAGCAGAAGCTCCTCGTTTTGAGCGTCGATCAGAGCCGCGCCGATTGGATCAAGGATACCTACATCACCCAGGATACGGAAGATGTCTCCGCCAAGCTCGACGAGCGCGCGATCAACGCCGCCGTGGATTATGCGAAACAATCGACCCGATTCGATGGCCTCAGCCTCGATCCGGTGACCGCCCGGAAGATCAAACTGCTGAAACTGTCGCTGACCATCGCTACCCCCGCAGATCCCAGGGAAAGCGAAGAGCTGACGCGCATCACAGCCGGCATGGAAGGAACCTACGGCAAAGGCAAGTATTGCCCCAGCGGCCCCGAAAGCTGCAAGGACGTCGAAGACATCACCAGGATCATGGCCGAAAGCCGCGATCCGAAACAGCTGCTGGACGTTTGGACCGGATGGCACGCCATTTCCAAACCCATGCGACTGGATTTCACCAAGTACGTAGCTCTGGCCAATAAGGGAGCCAAGGAATTGGGATTCCAGGACAACGGCGCGATGTGGCGCTCGCAATACGACATGCCGCCGGATGATTTCGCCCGGGAACTGGACCGGCTTTGGGACCAGGTGAAGCCGCTGTATGTCTCGCTGCACGCGTACGTACGAGCCAAGCTCCATGCCAAGTACGGCGATGCCGTCCCCGCCAACGGCCCGATTCCCGCGTACCTGCTCGGAAACATATGGGCGCAGCAGTGGGACAACATCTATCCCGTGGTTGCTCCGCCGGACGGCGATCCGGGCTACGATGTCACGGCGCTCCTCAAAAAGAAAGACGCCGATTGGAAACAAATGGTGAAGTACGGCGAAGGATTTTTCACCTCGCTGGGATTTGCGCGGCTGCCCGACAGCTTCTGGGAGCGCTCGATGTTCGTCAAACCCCGCGATCGCGAGGTGGTCTGCCACGCCAGCGCGTGGGACGTCGATGCGGTCGAGGACTTGCGGCTGAAGATGTGCATTCAGATTACCGGGGAGGATTTCCTGACCGTCCATCACGAGCTGGGGCACAACTTCTACCAGCGGGCTTACGACAAGCAGCCATTCCTGTTCCGCAACAGCGCCAACGACGGCTTCCACGAAGCCATCGGCGACACCATCGCGCTTTCGGTCACGCCCGAGTACCTGGTCAAGATCGGCCTGCTCGACAAAGCCCCGGATACTTCAAAAGACATCGGCCTGCTTCTGCGCAAGGCGCTGGAAAAGATCGCCTTCCTGCCGTTCGGCCTGGTGATCGACCAATGGCGCTGGAAGGTCTTCTCGGGTGAAATACCGCCGGAGAAATACAACGAAGCCTGGTGGCAGCTGCGGCTGAAGTACCAGGGAATCGCCCCGCCGCCCGGCCGCACGGAACAGGATTTCGATCCCGGCGCCAAGTACCACGTAGCCGCGAATGTGCCCTATATGCGCTATTTCCTGGCCGACATTCTGCAGTTTCAGTTTCACCGCGCGCTGTCGCAGACCGCCGGCTGCAGCGGCCCGCTGAACCGCTGCTCGATCTATCAGAATCAGGCGGCGGGCGAGAAGTTGAAGGCTATGCTCGAGATGGGCCAAAGCCAGCCGTGGCAGGACGCGCTGGAGAAGATCGCGGGCACGCGGCAGATGGATGCGAGCGCTATTCGCGACTACTTTGCCCCGTTGCAGAAGTGGCTGGACCAGCAGAATCAGGGCAAACCGTCCGGCTGGTAAAGTTCGCGCACTGGTACAATCCGAGAGATGACCAATCAGGTTTTTGCGGCATTCGATACGACCGCCGGATCGTTCAAAGCCAGGCTCTACGCCGACCAGGCGCCGCGCACGGTGGATAATTTCGTGAGCCTGGCGAACGGGTCCAAAACCGGCAAGCCATTTTACGACGGGACCATTTTCCATCGCGTGATTCCCGATTTCATGATCCAGGGCGGCGATCCGGAAGGCACCGGCCGCGGCGGACCGGGCTATAAATTCGAGGACGAGTTCCATCCCGACCTCAAGCATTCCAAGCCGGGAATCCTCTCGATGGCCAATGCCGGTCCGAATACCAACGGCAGCCAGTTTTTTATCACGGTTGCGGCGACCTCGTGGCTGGACAAGAAGCACACCGTATTCGGCGAGATCGTGGAAGGCTTCGACGTGGTCAAGAAGATCTCCGAAGCGCCGCGCGGAGCGCAGGACCGGCCGACACAGGAGGTTCGCATCAACTCCGTGAAGATCGAGAAGCTGTAACGCGAAAAGGCGGCGCCGCGGCGTGCGATTGGCGATCTTCGGCGGCACGTTCGACCCCATACACGAAGCACACCTGACGGTGGCGCGGGAGGCGGCCGGCCGGTTTCATCTGGACCGCGTGCTGTTCGTTCCCGCCGGGCGGCCGCCGCACAAGGCCGGAGTGACTTATGCTTCCTACGCGGACCGGCTGCGCATGACCGAACTGGCCTGCCGGTCCGACCCGCGTTTTGAAGCGTCCGACCTGGAAGCCGGGACGGCGCGGAGTTATTCCATCGAGACCATCGAGAAGGTCCGCGCGGTGATGGGGCCGGGAGATGAATTATTCTTCATTATCGGCGCCGACGCCTTTTCCGAAGTTCGAACGTGGCGCCGCTGGCCCGAGGTGGCCTCAGCGGTCCATTTCCTGGTCGTCAGCCGGCCCGGTCATGTGTACGATGTCCCCGAAGGAATATCGATGGACCGCATCGACGGAATCTCGATGGCGGTGTCTTCGTCGGAGATCCGCGCGAGTTTGCAGCGGGGCGAGCGTCCTCCCGAAGTGCCCGGGCCGGTTCTGGAGTACATCCTGGAGCACCGTTTGTATGAAATCTAGGGCCGGCGGTGTTTATTGTCACGGGTCGACCGGGGCCGCCGGGGTGTTTCCACTGGTCACACCGGTGTGTCGCCCTGGATTCCCGCGGGCCGGACCGGGAATCGCGCCGAGCCACGCAAGTAAAAGGATCTTTTACGGTTAAAACAATAGGACTATAATTTGTTTTATGCGGGGAGCCGAGTGGTAAGAATCGTGCAAGTCACACGAACACCACGCCGGCGTCTCTCCGCTTCCGGACTGCCCACGGATGGAGGTCTGCCTTGAAGAAACGGAACGCTGTTCTCGCCTCGACCGCCCTGGTTCTGCTCGCGGCCGCGGCCGTTCAAGCTCAAACCCTGGTTGTTACGCCGAACCCCCTGAACCTGTCCGCCCAAATTGGAGGATCTCCGGTCACGGCGACGCTCACGTTCACGAGCAGCGACAATACGACCGCGATCCCCTTTTCCCTGTTCTCCGCGCCCACTTGGATCAGCGTGCCGGCGCCTCCGGCGGGAGGCTGGACCACGCCGACGACGGTGACCATCGCCGTGATTCCGTCGCAGCTGCAGCAGGGGAACACGAGCGGATCGCTGGTGTTCCGCAACGGCACCACTACGGTGCCGATTACGGTCAATGTGACCGTGAGCAGCATCAGCGTTACGCCGACCAGCATCAATCTGGGAACGTACCAGGCAGGGAGCACGATCTATCCGGCCTCGCAGACCCTGACCGTGCTGGGAGCGAACGGAAGTTTTACGGTCTCCAAGGCGGCGGCGGATACCTGGTACACGGCCGCGGCCTTCGGGAATCCTCTGAGCGCGGTGCTGATCCAGTTCAATTCGGCGGCTGCGTCCTCCCTGACCCCCAGCACGACGCCGCTTCAGGGGACGCTGACCATAACGCCTGGAGGAAGCAATCCGGTCCCGATAACGGTGCCCATTAATCTGACGGTCACGGCTTCGCCGCAGGTCACCGTGAATCCGACGGCGATGGTGTTCAACTGGCAGTCCGGCGGCACCAATAACCAGACCGCCCAGACTCTGACACTGACGTCGAACTCGTCGCAGGCGGTGACGATTACTCAAGCCTCGACGCAGGCCAACTGGATCACGCTTCCATCGGCCAATCCCACCGTCATACAGCCCAATTCGTCGGCGCAACTTACCGTGGTAGTGAACGGCACGAACCAGCAATTCGGCGCCGGCAATGGCACGGTCCAGCTTGCGATTTCCGGCGCTTTGTTCCCGAACGGAACCACGCAAATGGCCGTTCCCGTGACGTTGAACGTGTCCTCGTCGCCGGTGCTGTATTCGCAGCCGCCGTCGTTGTCGTACACGTACCAGTTCGGGACGGCCAGCATGCCGGGGCCGCAGCCCATAACCGTAACCAGCAGCGGCGCGCCCAGCCAGCAGGTGGAATTCACCGTTTCCGTGTCGAGCGCGCCGTGGCTGGTCCTTTCGTTCAACGGGCAATCCATCGGCTCGACGACGACGCTCACCTCGGGCTCGGGTTCGCTGACGGCGGCGGTGACCACGGCCGGCCTATCCCCGAGCACGTACAACGGCACGATCACGATCACGCCGGCGGCCAACGGCAGCGCGCAGCCGGCGGTCACCATTCCAGTGACCCTCACCGTCACCTTTTTACCGATTCTCAACATGAGCACCAGCCAGATGGTGTTTCCCTACCAGGTGGGGCAGTCCACACCGGCCGCGCAGACGGTGTCTCTCTCCAGCAGCACCGGCGCTGCTTTGTCCTACACGGTGACGCCGCCCTCGGCGGCGGCGGCTCCCTGGCTTCTGGTGAACGGGCAGAACGGAGTCGCCGTGACCGGTGTCACCGACCAGACATCCTTTTCGGTTTCGATCAACACTTCCGGTGTGCCTTCGCCGCCTCCATCGTCGTACCTGGATGCGACCATCAACGTCTCGGCCACCGACCCGAACACGGGCGCGGCCATCAATACCGTGCCGATCGATGTCAGGCTTTTCGCGAGCACGACGCCGATTCTCGTGGTCAGTCCGCCGGGACCGCTGCAGTTCTCCACGTATCCGAACGCTCCCGGCTACCCGGTGGCGTCCTCCTGCGGTTCGCAGCCCTTGTGCACCATCAGCCTCAACAGCACGAGTCCGGCGACCGGGGATATTTTGACCATCACGGGATTGACCGAGACGCCGACGAATCCGGTGAAAGCCGTCACCGGAAACTGGCTGGGAGGCACGCAGCCCGGCCCCACCACGCCGACCTCCTTCACCCTGAATTCGACGCAGCTCTCGACCACCGCGATGCCGCCCGGAACCTATCAGGGCTCGGTCACCATCACCGCCAACAACTCGACCGGATCGCCGGTGCTCGATGCATCGGCCGCCAATCCCTATACATTCCCGGTTCTGTTCACCGTGAACGAAGCCAAGGGTTTCGTCACCACGCAGCAGCCGGATGGTTCGATCCAATTCACCGCGACCAAAGGCCCCGGCGGCGGCGCACCGGCCTCGCAAACGGTCCAGGTAATGACGGATGGTGTGTCGCTTCCGTTCAGTGCAGTCGTCAATACCGGCCTTCTCAGCTGGTTGACCGTCAGCAAGCTGAACGGCCCCACTCCCGGCAGCTTCAACGTCAGCGCCGACCCTTCGAATCTGACTACCGGCACGTACCACGGCGCGATCTATGTCACCATCCCGTATGCCCAAGGCAGCCCGATTCGCATCCCCGTCACGTTTACCGTGAACGGCGGGTCCATCTCCGCTTCGCCTTCGTCCCTGACGTTTACGCAGATTCTGGGAGGGCCTGCGCCCACCGCTCAAGCGGTGCAGATCACGGCGTCGCCCAGCGCGGTGAGTTATACGGTGGCGACTACCATCACGACCCCGCAGAATGGGACGTGGCTGGCGGCAGCCATCACGGCCGGATCCGGTTCCACGCCGGGAACCGTCACCGTCTCCGTGAGTCCGGGGAGTTTGCCGGCCGGATCTTATACCGGCAGCGTCGTCATCACTTCGGCGGGAACCACCGGGAGTCCGATCACGATTCCGGTCACGCTCGCGGTTCAGCAGGCTACCATCTCCGCGCCGACCACGCCTCTCACGTTCAATCAACTGGCCGGCGGACCGGCTCCGACTGCGCAATCGGTGCAGGTGACAGCCACGCCCGGCCCGGTCGGATTCACCGTCTCGACCTCGACCAACACCGGTTCGGGATGGCTGACGGCCACCGTAGGTTCTTCGGGCGCCAGCGGTGTTACGCCCGCGACGGTGCAGATCAGCGTCAACGGGGCGAGCCTGGCTGCGGGACCGTACAGCGGCGTGGTAACCATCACGTCGCCGAGCGCGCTGGGCAGCCCCATCAGCATTCCGGTGGCGCTCAACGTGGGCACAGCCGCGGTGCTTACGCCAAGCCAGACCAGCTTGAGCTTCACGGCGGCGGTGGGACAAGCGGCACCATCGCAGACGCTGACGGTGACTTCGTCGGCCAGCGCGCAGTTCACGGTGACGGCCACGACCAAGGACGGCACCAACTGGCTTTCGGCTTCGCCCACCAGCGGCACCTTGGGGACATCGCCGACCACCCTGACCATCTCGGCGAATTCGCAGAACCTGGCCGCGGGCAGCTACTCCGGCACGGTGACCATCTCCTCGGGCAGCTCGATCTCACCGGTAACAATCAACGTCAGCCTGACGGTGCAGGCGATTCCGACTCCGGTCATCGGAAGCGTGACCAACGCGGCCAGCTACGTGACCGGGTCCGTATCGCCGGGCGAGAACATCACCATCTTCGGAACGGGCATCGGCCCGGCCCAACTGGTGGGAGCCGCGCTCACAGCGCAGGGGACGCTCTCGACCAACGTCGGCAGCACGCAGGTGACGTTTGACGGAATTGCGGCGCCCATCCTCTACGCCTCGGCCAAACAGACCAGTGTGATGGTGCCGTATGAGATCGGCGGGCGGGCCACTACCAACATCCAGGTGATCTATTCGAGCGTGCCATCGGCCACGCTGTCCTACAACGTCACGGCGGCCGTCCCGGGTATCTACACGCTAAACCAGCAGGGCTTCGGTCCGGGCGTGATTCTGAACCCCGATGGCAAGACTGTGAACGGCCCCAATACTCCGGCCCCGGCCGGGTCGGAAATCGCCATCTACATGACGGGCGAAGGAGCCACCACACCGGCGAGCTCCACCGGCGGCGTGGCCGGCGCGGGTGGCAACACCCTGAACACGCCGCTTTTGAATGTCACGGCGACGGTGGCCGGATTGCCGGCGACGGTGGCCTACAAGGGATCGGCGCCGGGCATCGTATATGGCGTGATGCAGGTGAACATCGTCATTCCGTCCAACGCGCCTTCGGGGCCGCAGCCCCTGGTGATCAACGTCGGGAACAATGCCACGCAGAGCGGCGTGACAGTGCAGGTGCAATAGACCGGAGGGGGCGCGAAAGGCCCCCTTAAACCGCGACTCCCGCTCTCCAGAGCAGGTAACCGATCGCCTGCTTCACATAATTCCAGCGCTCGCGCCACGGCTCGGGCGCTGTTTCTTTTCGCGGCGAGCCGTAGACTTTCAATCCGCGGAATTGCAGCATTCGCTTGACGCGATAGATATGGTAGCCGTCGCTGACCACGATCACGGAATGCAGACCCATGCGCCGCATGATCTCGCCGGCCATGGCGGTGGATTCCACCGTGCTCTCGGCCTCGGATTCGACCACGACACGCTCGGAAGGTACGCCACGGTTGATCAGGTAGGACCGTCCGACGCCGCCTTCGGTGAAGACGGGATCGCCGCCGGCGCCGCCGGTGGTCATGATGAGAGGGGCCAAGCCGCGGTTGTACAGATCGAGCGCATGGTCCAGCCGGGCCCGTAGCACGGGCGATGGATGACCGTGGTATTCGGCCGCGCCGAGCACCAGGATCACGTCGGACTGGCGCGCTTCGTCGCGCGTCGATTGCTGCTCGATGTGGCTGGCGACGTACCCGATCGCGCACAGAACCGCGAGCAAGCCCAGCACCAGGGCGAGCGCGAGTATGCGTTTTATGTGCGCTATGCTGATCCTTCGAATCAATCCTGATTGTAAGATGTCTCGGACCGTCACGATCTCGAGTTCCGCCAATCCGTTGGTGAAAGATGTGCGGCGCGCCATCGAGCGCGGCGGGTTGACTTCCGAGGGCTGGTGCGTCGCCGAGACGTTCCACCTGCTGGACGAGGCGCTCCGCGCCGGGGGGGTGGAGCAGGTTTTGGCGGCGGAATCGGCACGGCAGGCGGTGGAAACGCGGCTGGAGGGGGCCTCGCGGATTCCGTTGGCGATTCTCCCGGACAAGCTGTTTCGGACAATCGCCGCGACCGAGACCAGCCAGGGAGTAGCCGCGCTGGTGAAGCCGCGGCCTTGGGCCTTCGAAGATCTGTTCGGCGGCGCTACCCTGGTGGTGATGCTCGATGGCGTGCAGGACCCGGGGAATGCGGGAGCGATTGCACGGGCCGCCGAAGCCTTTGGCGCGACCGGCATCGTATTCGTGCGCGGATCGGCCAGCCCATTCAACCCCAAGACGCTGCGCGCGTCGGCGGGATCGCTGTTCCGGGTGCCGTTCGTGCATGGAATCGACGCGGCGGAAGCGGCGGCGGCGTGCGACCGGCAAGGCATAACGCGGTTTGCGGCGGTTCCGGCCGGCGGTCTGGAAGATCCCGACCTGACGCCGGGATGCGCGCTGATCATCGGCAGCGAAGGGCGGGGTGTAAGCGGCGCGCTCAAAGCCGGGTCGAAGCCGGTTTCGATCCGGACCAAGGGCGTAGAGTCGCTGAACGCGGCGGTGGCCGCGGGAATTCTGCTTTATGAAGCCAGCCGGCAAAGGAGCGGGCGGCCGTGAGCCTGTTCGATAACGCGCCGCCGGGCGGCGCCGGATTCAGCCGGGCGGATGCCAGGCGTCCGTTGGCGGAACGGATGCGTCCGGAGCGGCTGGAGGACTTCGTCGGCCAGGAGCACATTCTCGGCGAGGGAAAGCCACTGAGACGCCAGATCGAGCGCGATGAATTGACGTCCGTGGTGCTGTGGGGTCCGCCGGGCACCGGCAAGACCACGCTGGCGCACCTGATCGCGCGCAAGACCCGGACCGAGTTCATCGCGTTCAGCGCGGTATTGAGCGGAATCAAGGAAATCAAGGCGGTGATGGCGGACGCGGAGCGGGTCCGGCGGGCGGGACGGCGGACGATTCTGTTCATCGATGAAATCCACCGCTTCAATAAGGCCCAGCAGGACGCGTTTTTGCCCTATGTGGAACGAGGCGACATTATCCTCATCGGCGCCACCACCGAGAACCCGTCGTTCGAAGTGATTTCGGCGCTGCTCTCGCGGTCGCGCGTGTACATGCTGCGCGCGCTGACTGTGCCGGAGATTGTGACGCTTTTGAAGCGCGCGCTCCCGGTGGTAGGCGTCGAAGCCGGGGATTCGCTGCTGGAACAGATCGCGATTTACGCCAATGGCGATGCGCGGCAGGCATACAACACGCTGGAATCGGCCGCGGCCGTAGTGGCGGGCGCGAGTTCCGGCGGAGCGCTCACGGAAGCCGCGGTGCAGGACGCGATGCAGCGCAAGGTGCTGTTGTATGACAAGAGCGGGGAAGAGCACTTCAACCTGATTTCGGCGCTTCACAAGTCGGTGCGGTCGAGCGATGTGGATGCCGCGCTCTACTGGCTGACCCGCATGCTGGAGGGCGGGGAAGACCGGCTGTACATTGCCCGGCGCATCATTCGCATGTCGATCGAAGATATCGGGCTGGCGGACCCGCGGGCGCTCGAGCAGTGCATGGCGGCAAAAGAGGCCGTGCATTTCCTGGGCATTCCGGAAGGCGACCTGGCGCTCGGGCAAGCCGTCATCTATTTGTGCATGGCGCAAAAATCGGATGCGTCGTACCGCGCGATGGGCGCGGCGCAAAGGGACGCGGCCGACACGGTGGCGGAGCCGGTTCCCATGCAATTGCGGAATGCCGTCACAAAATACATGAAACAGTGGGGATATGGCGAAGGTTACGAGCACGCCCACAACGTCGAGGACGCCGTGCCCGGAATGGAGTGCCTGCCCGAGGGTTTGAAGGGACGACGCTACTATTGGCCAAGCGACCGCGGAATGGAGAAGCGGATCGCGGAGCGGATGGAGGAGATTCGCAGGCTGAGAGCCAAGGCCGGCGCCTCACCCGGAGCCGCCGGCGAAGAGAACGAGTGAGCGCGGCGACAGCTCGAATCAAGCAAGCATCGCCGCGCGCCTTCGGCCAACTATTTCGCGACCCGTACCTGGTTTGCGCGCACGATCACTCGTTGGAATGAGTGGTAGGTTTGCCCGCCGGCCGTCTTTTCTTCCGAGAACAGGCTGAGATGCACAACGTCGCCCAGCTCCGGTTTGCCGGTGACTTTGTCGGTCGCATCGTAAGTCTGAGCTTTGTTGTGCAGAGCCGGCGGACAGAAATAGTAATCGAATTGGCCATTCGAGACGGGAAGATAACCTTGGTCGAGAACCGCGCCCGGCATCACCACCGTGTAGCGGACCTGGTCGGCGCTGCTCTTGCCGATGATGTGAATCCCGGCGACCGGATCGAAGGTGGTCCCATCGGCGGTGAGAACCTGGATTCCGGTGGCGCCCGCCGGCGGTTGTGCTTCGAGGACGTAGATCTCGCCGCCGCCGGCTGGTAGGCCCGGCATCACGGCAGGGTACCCGTTCCAGTTGGCGCTGATCGTGTACGTGTAGATGCCGGGGATGTCGAGCAGGAACTTGGTGCTTCCCGAGAAAGAGCCGGTGGTGTCGGAAACACCGCTGGTCTGGCCCGTCCGCCCATCCGGGTAGGTAATGTTGAAGGTGATGTTCACCGGAAGTATGGGATCGATCTGCAAAGAGGCGCCAAACGTGGTGCCGACCGGATAGGTCATCCCCGGCCGCGGGCCCACCAGAAAGACGCGTCCGATCTGCCCGGTCGAGGATGTCAGCTCTTCCGATCCGGCCGCGATCACGCGATTGTTGTTGGTGCCCTTGGGAAGCAGAAACGAGCTGGCGATATAGCCGGCATAAGTTGGCGCCGCGCCTGCCTGCCGCAATACCACGCCTCCCATCAGGCGGTAAATGTCGCCGGGTGAATCGCCGTTCGGCGACGCATTGATCTGGCCGCCGAAGGCGTTCGGACTGACGGGCCAGTATGGCGCGCGGATGGATGTTTCGCCCACCAGGAACCGGCCCATGAAGCCGGGTCGCGCGGCCGAACCATAATAGTATTCCCAGTCCGTGATGTACTCGGGATACATGTGCGGCGAATAGCCGTTGGAAGTTTTGAGCAGGATGTTGCTAATGCCGATCCCGTTCAACTGCGAGTCGTTGCGCTGCGGATTGGCGGTGACTTCGTACGTCATCGTCGGAATGATCTTGTCCGCTCCCTGGCCGTCGCTCGCGATCATCAGGACGTCGCCCGGATTGTAAGGGAAATTGATGTGCATCAGGTGCTCGGTATCGGTGGCCGGATCGATCCATCCTTCATCCATCGTGTTTCCCTGCACCAGGTACTGGCCGCCGACATTCAGCTTTTTGCCGCGGGCCACGATCGGGCCGTTGGGGTCGTAAACGACGCCGCCGTGACGCATGCTGCAGACCCACAGCAGACCGTTGTCATCGGTATAAGTCGCCAGAATGTGCGCGGAGTACTCGCCGGGTGTGGAGAGCGCAAACGACTTCGATCCTTGCAGCGCGCCAAACACGCCTCCCATGCTGGCTGTGCCGCTCCAGCTCGAGGATATGACCTTGGAAGGATCGGAATTGGGATATAGCGTCGCCGTGACCGTCACCGCTGCCGGGACCGGAGGAGAAAAGGCGATGTCGCGGCCGTAGGTCGAGCCGACGGCGTACGGCATGCCTTGGAATGTGGCGGTCGCCAGTGTCAGCCGGTTGGCGATCCAGAAGTGATACGTGCCCCCGGCCTGATATTTGTTTCCGCTGGTATCCAGGATCCAGCCGGTCACTTTAGCCGTGTAATGTCCATAAGCCGGCGGTTTCCAAGCCGTAATCGCCGATTTTCCGGTGGTCGCTCCGTTCCCCGATTGCTTGAGGAATGGATACGTCCCAAGGCTGACCGTGGTGCCGTCCGGGTTGGTGACGACCACCGAAATCTGACCCGACGCATAGTCCCAGGCAATGGCCCAGGGCGCATCCAGTGTGTCGGCGAGGAAGGTGGGCTCGAGCGAGTAACTGAGCACGTTGCCGTTGCTGTCGACGCGCGGCAGAATCGCATCGTCCTGAATCAACCGGCGGCTGGAGATGGCGAAGAACGGCTGGTCTTCGTCAGCTACAACGCCATAGATCCCGTTCGAATTGTAGTTGTTGAGCAAGACCCACGGAATGCGCGGCTGGATTGTGCCGCCGGCCACGGTGTTGCCCGCCGGAGTCAGGCCATCGACGGCGATTAACGGCGACATGAAGTACGATTGCGGCTCCTGCCCCCGGAAGAACGGCATGGACGCGAAGGTGTCGCCATTGAGGGTATAGTAGCGGGTTCCCTGCGTGACGCCGTAGTCGAGACGCAGCCGATAGAGGCCCGCCGGCAGGTCGTTGGCGAGCTGCCCGGAAGCATGCAGCACGATCTGTCCGTTGGCCGCGATCAGCTGGCCGGCGCCAACCGGCACCTTCACGAACAAATCCAGCGGAGTGCCGAACGCGCCGCCAAAGCGCGTCGTCACCGCTCCTTGCGCGCCGCCTTCAATCGGCAAACCGGTGGGAGTGAGCAGCGTCGACATGTACTGATCGGTGGGAAAGTGCAGATGCCCGGCGGTGTCGAAGGTCCGCTCGGCGGTCACCAGCAGGCAGAAGTTGTCCGCCTTGATGCCGGCACCCGCCAGGTTCTGCAAGTGCTCGGGTGAGATATTCAAAGTGGCGTTGACGCTGACCGTGCCGCCGGGCTTCCACGCCGCGGACGAAACGGTCACGTTACTCGACCAGTCGCCGTAATTGGTGTGCCCCTTGGCCACGAATTCGAGGGTCCCCGATGCCGCCCAGGCGACCGGCGCAGCCGCCAGAATCCACGCTGCAAGTTTGTACATATCAGATCCGTTACTCCGTTTTACCAATAAAACCCATCCCTGCTAAAAGAGTTGTGTAGGCACTACCCTTTTGCAGCGCAACTATTTGCGATAACGCGGTCTTAAACCAATGGTGGATTCTATGCGCGCCGTTGCCTTGCTGGCTTTTGCCCTCACTGCGTCTGCTCAGACCTACACCATCAAGAGTTTCGCGGGTGGCGCTCTGCCCCAGAACGTCGCCGGCACATCCGCCGGCCTGAGCGTCGTCACCGGGATGGCAATGGACAGCGGTGGCAACCTCTACCTGGCGCTCGGCGACTATAACATCGTGCTGCGCCTGGACGCCGCGAGCAATGTCCTCACGCTGGTTGCGGGCATCGGAGTGGCGGGCTTCGCCGGCGACAAGGGCCCGGCTGCGAGCGCCATGCTGAATTATCCAACAGCCCTGGCGGTGGACAGTGCCGGGAACCTCTATATCGCCGACCTCAACAACGCCAGAATCCGCCTGGTCTCGACCGCCGGAGTGATTACGACATTTGCCGGCAACGGGACGCCGGGATACACCGATGGTCCCGCCGCCGCCGCGCAATTCGGTGGCTTGGCCGACCTGAAGGTCAGCCCCTCGGGTGACGTGTACGTCGCCGACTTTGACAACCAGGTGGTGCGCCGGATTTCGGGTGGCACGGTGACGACCGTCGCCGGCAACGGATCTTACGGGTTCGGAGGCGATAACCAGGCCGCCACCGGCGCCATGCTGGCCGGTCCCGCCGGGATCGCACTCGATCCGGCCGGGACATTGTATATCGCCGATGCTTACAACAGCCGCGTGCGCATGGTCCGCAGCGGGATCATCACCACCGTGGCCGGCAACGGCACAGCTGGTTTCAGCGGCGATAAAGGCGCTGCCACGAGCGCGACTTTGAAGTTGCCCTCCGGCGTGGCCGTCGATTCCACGGGGAAACTATACATCGCCGATTTCGGCAACAACCGCATTCGCATGGTGTCGGCCAGTGTGATCACGACGGTGGCCGGCAACGGCACCGCGGCATACAGCGGCGAACACGTCGCCGCCACCAGCGCCGGCCTGGCTGCGCCGCAGCTCGTCGCGGTCGATGCCGCGGGCAACCTGTATATCGGCGATGGCGCGCGCGTCCGCAAAGTGGCCAGCGCTACCATCACTACTATCGCGGGCGGCGGCACGCCGGCTGGAGAAAACGGTCCCGCAGCCAGCGCGCAGCTTTTGTCTCCCCAGGGTCTGGCCGTCGACAGCGCCGGCAATCTGTACATCGCCGATTCGGGGACCGCGCGGGTTCTGAAAGTGTCTGCGGGGAACCTCTCCCGGGTGGCGGGCGGCGGCGCGGCCACGGGCAACAACGTGCCGGCTACGACCGCCCAGCTTACGGCGCCGGCCGCGGTCGCCGTGGATGCTTCGGGCGTCGTGTACCTCGCCGATACACCGGCCGCGCTGGTGCGCGAGGTCTCGAATGGCATGATCACCACGGCGGCCGGCGGGGGATCGAGCTTTGGCGATAACGGGCCGGCCGCCAGCGCCCAATTGAGCGAACCCCAGGCGGTCGCCGTGGACGCCGGGGGCAACTTGTATATCGCGGACGCCAATCGCGTGCGCATGGTGTCCGGCGGTGTAATCTCGACCGTCGCCGGCAACGGGTCGGTTGGCTATCAGGGAGATGGCGGCGTGGCGACCGCCGCGTATTTGTCGGGCCCATCGGGAGTGGCCGTAGGCGCGGGCGGCGATTTGTTTATCGCCGATACGGGGAACAATCGCGTGCGCAAGGTGACTGCAGGCACGATCACCACCGTGGCGGGGAACGGCACTTACGGTTTCACGAGCGCCATGCTCGGGGCGCCATCGGCCGTGGCCGTCGACGGAGCGGGGAATCTCTATATCGCCGACGCCTACCGCGTGCTCAAGATCGCGGGTGGAAAGACGACTACCATCGCCGGCCTTTCGGAGCCGCAGGGCCTGGCGGTCGATGGGGCAGGGAACGTCTATGTTTCGCAACCCTCCAGCCATCGCGTGTACCTGCTGGCGCCCGCGGGGACATCATGCAATGTCACTGCACCCCAGGCTCCGCCGACGGTGCCGGCGGCCGGCGCAACGGTGACGATCGCCATTCAAACCGGCGCCGCATGTTCCTGGACGGTGGAGAGCCTGCCCTTTTGGGCCGCGGCTGCGGGCAACCCGTTCGGTATCGGTCCGGCCTCGGTGACGCTGTCGATCGGCGCCAATAATGACGCGCCGCGAACCGCCGTCATCGTCGTCGGCGGGCAGAATGTGACGTTGGCGCAGGCCGGGAGCGCGACTATCGCCGGCCAGGTGACACTGGCATCAGGCGGCACACTGTCCGGGGTCACCGTGAAGCTGAGCGGGGGGCAAACGACGAGCGCCGTTGCCGATTCCGGAGGCAACTACTCTTTTTCGGGCCTCGATTCCACCGGCAGTTACACCCTGACGCCCTCGCTAGCCGGATACGCATTCGTGCCTCCGTCGCAGACGTTCGCCAATATGACCAGCAACCCGACGGCGAATTTCACGGCGTGGCCACAGCCCGCTGCGGCGGTCCTGGGGCCTGCGTTTGTATCCACTCTTCAGGCGGCTCCGGCGGCTTTTGCCCCTCGCGAGATCGTGACGCTGTACGGGTCGAATCTCTGTTCCGCCGCGGCAGCGGCTGCGCCGACGCTGCCCGACCGGCTTTCGGCTTGCTTCGCGCAGGTGGATGGCTCGAATATCCGCCTCTACTACGCTTCGCCCTCCCAGATCAACGCCGTCCTGCCCCAGAGTCTCGGCTTGGGCGTGCATCAGCTGGTGGTGGTGCGCTATACCGATACGACTTACAAGACATTGGTCGCGCAAAGCCAGGCAATCCCATTTACAGTCGGGCGGATCGCCATGGCATTTGTCGAGCGGACCGCCGGAACGCGCACGCTGCTCACAGCGCAATACAACGACGGCGGCTACGTGGATTCATCCCGCCCCCTTCATGCGGGCGATGATCTGACGTTCTATCTCAGCGGCCTCGGCAAGACGGCGCAGGCATTCGCCGAGGGAGCCGCTCCCAAGACGACCTCGGCCGCGGTGGAATCGGTGCAGATTCTGGTGCAAGGCCTGCCCGCGAAAATCTTGTATTCGGGCCTGCAGCCGCAGTTTCCCGGACTCGATCAGATCACGTTCCAGGTTCCCAACTACACCCTCTCCCAAGGCGTATCGACGGTGACCATCCAGATTACGGCGGCATCGACCGGGCAGACCCTCACGTATACTCTCGACGCCAACTAAAAACGCCGAGTCATCTGGAGACTTCCCGGCGGAATTCCTACGTGTGATCAGCCTGGTTTCCCGACCGCATGAAAATGTTCGTATGTGGGGCAGGTCGTGAATCTGCGGCGGGATGGCATCCCGCCTCGATCGAGCGTCATCAACGCCCGACCTGGCGAATTCCCAATCCGCCGCAGGGTCCCAGCCTGCCCCACATCTTCTAGAAGTGCAAGCGGAGGCCGAATTCCATCTGCCGCGGCGTGTTCGCCTGGCCGGTAATTCTTCCAAAAGTCGCCGGGCTGCTCCAGTTTAGACTGCCGTTGCTGGGCGCCATGTGGTTCAGGATATTGGTGATCATGATGTTGAGGGTGGCGCCCACCTGTCCCTCTTTCCAGATCCCGATGTCCTTCATCACGGTGGCATCCAGGTTCCAGGTGGAGAGACCGCGGAGATTGCCGTAGCCGCCGCAACTGGTGTCAAGGCCGAGGATGCACGGCCGAAGTTCGTTGTAGACCGCGGCCGGGTCGGCGAACATGTTCACGTGTGTGGAATTGTTGGTGCCCACTCCGACTCCGGCCAGACCGGCAGCCGTGGGATTGGTGATGGTCCCGCCGCTGTTGTTGTAGTTACCGGATGCCGTGCCGGTAAACGGAGCGGCGAAGACCGCGCAATCGGCCGTCGAGCTCATACTTCCGGAGCTGGACTCGCCGAATGCCTCGCTTCCCACCAGGCTCCCCTCGGTGTAGGTGGCGCAAATCGCCGCGCCGCTTTGAGCCGTGAAGAGCGGCGCGATGGTCCATCCGCCTGCCAGGTGGCCGAGGATTCCGTGCTGCCTGGTGAAAATCTTCGGGGCATAGTACACCGCGAGGTTGTATTGGAACTTCACATCGAAGCCGTTTGGCCCGTAGTTGGCGTGCATATCCCAGGCATTGAGCGCGGTGTTGGAACTGTTGGCCTGCGCCAGCGGAGCAGTGCCCAGCGCGCGGCCCCAGGTGAAGTTCGAAATCGCGGTCAGGCCGTGGAAATCGGTGGTCTTGAAGGTCGAATACACGGCGTTGTAGTTGCCGAATCCCATGCTGGTGGTCAGCGCGAGGGAAGTGGCCTGCAGCGGCGAGACTCCGCCGCCCGCGGCGCTGATCATGGTGCGTCCCAGGATCCAGGAGGACGCCTTGTTAATTCCGTTCCAGACGTCGGAAACGCCGCCCGATTTGAAGGCGGAGGTGAATTTGGCAGCCGCGGCTGCGGTGCAGCTGGTATAGCCGGAGCAATAAGCGGAATTGGCTCCTCCCAGCGCGTTTTCGAAGAACGCCTGCGGCGCCAGCGAGTTGGGCGCGATATTCGAGAAGTACAGAGCCTGTGCCACATATGCATAGGCCTGCTCGAAGCTCTGCCCGCCCAAAGTCGTCATGTACGGGACGTCGTCGAGGTTCAATTCCTGCATCTCGTTGCGGATGATCCTCCCGATATAGCCGACTTCGAGCATCATGTTGTTGCGGAACTGGCGCTGCAGCGAGATCGTCAGATTGTCGGTGCGCTCCGGCCGGTAATGAGGATCGAGGGTATTGACGTCGCCCGCCGATATGGCGCCGTTGTAGCCCATGAAGAAGGGCTGCGCGAGTGTCTGGGAAGGCGCCGGCAGCGGCGCCGACATGCCGTCGGTGCCGATGCGAAACACATTGGTCGGGTCGACGTTGTTGGCGCCGGCGCAGGTTCCGTTCATGTTGGGACCGGCGCACGTGACCGGCTGCAGCGGGCCAATGCCGAGCAGCGGCACCAGAACCAGATTGACGCCGTTGAGGCGGCCGTAGATGCGGCCATATCCGCCGCGAATCACGGTCTTCCCGTCGCCGAAGAACTTGCCCAGGATACCGTTGCCGAAACGAGGATTCCACGCCATGGAGATCCGGGGGCTGAATCCGCCATAGAACGGGTCATAAGGATACTTCAGGCCGCTGCCGACGTTGCGCACGGTGGCGAAACCGAGCACGGGCTCATAGACCTGTCCGGCGAGAGCCGCCTTTTCGCGCTGCGCCAAGTAGTCGGCGGTATCCACCTGCTGGCCGTCCGATGACACAACGGTGACCTGCTTGCCGTTGATTTCATAGGGCGGCATTTCGAGCGCCCAGCCGAGGCTATAGGTCAAGGTGAGCGTCGGCCGAACGCGCCAGGTGTCGCTGAAGTAGACGCTGTATGACGAAATGACGCTCTGGTCGAATGCCGGCTGCCCGACCGGATTGACGTTCAGGTTGTTTCCGGAGCGTGTGTAGGCCACCTGCGGCTGACTGACCAAGCCGAGAACTTCGGCGTAGAGGTTTCGCCAGTTGCTCAGATAGCTGCTTCCCACGGTTGTGGGAATCCAGTTGGTATTGGTGAGGTTTATGTTGGTGCTGGCGATCTGGTAGACAATCTGGTCGTTGATGCCGCTCCCGTTATCGGTACGCATGTGATAGTCGAAATTAC
>Ga0335078_10000316_pt1 | contig 77281 bp, 64 predicted proteins | sample Lox_Sample_32_FD_206711 | JGI IMG/M metagenome (GOLD analysis project Ga0335078, IMG submission 206711) | Soil microbial communities from Loxahatchee National Wildlife Refuge, Florida, United States - Lox_Sample_3.2 | ecosystem: Environmental > Terrestrial > Soil > Wetlands | place: USA...
GCCCCGTTGACCAGACCGTGCTCGCCAACGAGCAGGTCATCGCCGGCCGGTGTGAGCGCTGCGGCTGCGAGGTGGTCCGGCGGGTTCTGACCCAGTGGTATCTCAAGATCACTGAATACGCCGAACGACTGCTTGCGGACATGGCCGACCTGGAGAGCCTGTGGCCCGAACCGGTGCTGACCATGCAGCGCAACTGGATCGGGCGCAGCGAGGGTGCAGAGGTGGAATTCGCCATCGAGGGACGCGGCGAGCCGGTCAGCATCTTCACCACGCGTCCGGACACGCTGTACGGCGCGACGTTCTTCGTGATCGCTGCCGATTCACCGCTGGCGGAGGAGGTCTGTGCCCCCGAGCACCGAGCCGAACTGGGCGACTACCTTGCGCAGGTGCGCAGGCTGACCGACATCGAGCGCCAGGCCACCGATCGCGAGAAGACCGGTGTCTTCCTGGGCAGGTACGCCGTCAACCCGGTCACTGGCGAGCGGATCCCGGTGTGGGCGGCCGATTACGTGCTGCCAGACTACGGAACCGGGGCGATCATGGCTGTTCCCGCGCATGACCAGCGGGACCTGGACTTCGCCCGTGCCTTCGGGCTGCCCGTGCGGGTCGTGGTGGAAACGGGCCAGCCCGATCCGGCCCGAACCGGGATCGCGACCAGCGGCGACGGGACCCTGATCAACTCGGGCCCGATCGACGGGCTGCCGAAGGCCGAGGCCATCACAGCGATTACCGGGATGCTCTCCGAGCGCGGCCTGGGCCGCGCCGCGGTGAGCTACCGGCTGCGCGACTGGCTCGTCTCCAGGCAGCGGTTCTGGGGCACGCCGATCCCGATCGTGTACTGCGGGTCATGCGGTGAGGTTCCCGTGCCCGACGACCAGCTTCCCGTGGTCCTGCCAGACCTACGCGGCCGGGACCTGGCCCCCAAGGGCGTATCCCCGCTGGCCGCGGCGGCGGACTGGGTCAACACCGAATGCCCGAAGTGCGGCGGCGCAGCCACCAGAGACACCGACACGATGGACACGTTTGTCGACTCCTCCTGGTACTTCCTGCGGTATTGCTCGCCGGCCTATGAGCACGGGCCGTTCGACGTGGAGGCGGTGCGCAGGTGGAATCCCGTCTACCTGTACGTGGGCGGCAGCGAGCACGCGATCCTGCACCTGATGTACAGCAGGTTCTTCACCAAGGTCCTCTACGACATGCGGATGCTGGATTTCGTCGAGCCGTTCACCCGGCTGCTGAACCAGGGGCAGGTGATCAACCAGGGCAGGGCGATGTCCAAGTCCCTGGGCAACGGGGTTGACCTGGGTGAGCAGCTCGCCGCGCACGGAGTCGACGCGATCCGGCTCACGATGGTCTTCGCCAGCCCCCCGGCGGACGATATCGACTGGGCGGACGTACGCCCGGAGGCCTCGGTAAGGTTCCTTGGCCGTGTCTGGCGGCTGGCTTCCGACGTCGGTGCCGCAACCGTGCCGGGCACGGCGCCGGGCCCCGGCAACCGTGAACTCCGCAAGGTGACTCACCGGACCATAGACGAGGTCACCAGGCTCATCGAGTCCCGCAGGCTGAACGTGGCGGTAGCGCGGCTGATGGAACTGGCCACCGCCGCACGACGGGCTGTCGACTCCGGTCCCGGCGCCGGCGATCCCGCCGTGCGTGAGGCGGTCGAGACCCTTGCCGTGCTGCTGTCGTTGTTCGCGCCATATACCGCTGAGGAGTGCTGGGAACTACTCGGTCGCGAGCCCTCGGTGGCGGTGGCGGGCTGGCCGTCCGCCGATCCCGCGCTCCTGGTTCAGGACCTGGTGACGTGCGTCATCCAGGTCGACAGCAAGGTGCGCGACCGGCTCGAGGTCCCGCCCGGGATCGGCGAGAAGGAACTGAGCGAGCTGGCGCTCGCTGCGCCGGGCGTGGGCCGGGCGCTGGGCGGGCGCGGCGTGCGGGCGGTGATCGTGCGGGCGCCAAAGCTGGTCAATATCGTGGCAGCCTGACGCGGTCAGTCCCGCCTGGCCGGCCGAGCGGTCGGCGGCCTCAAACCCGGCGGAGCACTGCCACCACCTTGCCCAGGATCGTCACGTCGTTTCCGGCGATGGGGGTGTAGGCGGGGTTGTGCGGCATCAGCCAGATGTTGCCGTCGTCGGAACGCTTGAACGTCTTGACGGTGGCCTCGTCGTCGATCATGGCGGCTACGATCTCCCCGTTCTCGGCGACCTTCTGCTCGCGGACGACGACCCAGTCGCCGTCCGTGATCGCCGCGTTGATCATGGAGTCGCCGACAACCTTCAGCAGGAACAGAGTCCCCTCGCCGACGATCTGCCGCGGCAACGGGAAGATGTCCTCGATAGCCTGCTCGGCAAGAATCGGGCCGCCCGCCGCGATCCGGCCGATGATCGGCACGTAGGCCGCCTCCTGTGAGGCGATGTCCAAGGTGGGCTCTTCGTCGAGGCCCTGATCCGGCCGGATCGCGGGATGGCCGGGCAGGCGTACCTCGACGGTGCGCGGCCTGCCGATGTCACGGCGCAGGTAGCCCTTGCGCTGCAAGGTCGAGAGCTGATACGAGACGCTGGACGTGCTGGTCAGCCCGACCGCCTCGCCGATCTCTCGCATCGAGGGCGGGTAGCCCCGGCGCTGCACCGAATCACGGATGACCTGCAGCACCTTGCGCTGCCGCCAGGTCAGCACGTGATCGGGGTCCGGCTTGTCAGGTAGGTCGGCCACGACAGTGGGCACGCTGCCCTTCGGTTTCCGGCCCGGCCGCCCCTTCGGCCTGTCGCCAGGTCCGGCATCGATGCCGGCGACTGGCGAGGTCCCTAGCGTCCTCCCGCCCTCGTTAGTGCTGCTCATCATTGGGCCTCCGGCTCGGTGGGTGTGATAACGCCGACGCTAGCGCTTTCGGCGGTCGATCTCAAACATCTGTTCGACAGTCGCCGAAAGTGTCGGACCCATGCGATAGGACTGTACCGTATCTTCGTTCGATCGAACGCTCATTTGATAGAACAGGGATACGATCGAACTGTCATTCGGGTCAGGGTGGCTGGGGAGGATGCCGGTGATGAGCGTGATGCAGGCGGCAGAGACGCGCTGCGGGGGGGCAGAGACGTGATGCGGGCGGCAGAGACGTGATGCGGGCGGCAGAGACGTGATGCGGGCGGCAGAGACGTGATGCGGGCGGCAGAGACAAGCGGGACGGAGGGTGCCAGCACGGACATGGCCCGCCGTCATCTGCGGTTGGCGGCGCTACCGGGCGGCCCGGCCGCCACGGATCCGGCCGCCACGGATCCGGCCGCCACGGATCCGGCCGCCACGAGGGTGCACCGCAGGGAACTGCGCGTCAGGCAGGTGCGGGTGGTTCGCACGACCAGTGTCAGCACGGTGCGGGCCGATGCCAGCACGGTGCGGGCCGATGCCAGCACGGTGCGGGCCAGTGCCAGCACGGTGCGGGCCAGTGCCAGCACGGTGCGGGCCGATGCCAGCACGGTGCGGGCCAGTGCCAGCACGGTGCGGGCCAGTGCCAGCACGGTGCGGGCCAGTGCCAGCCAGTCGGTAACAGACCGCGCTCAGTCCCAGTCCCGCCTCCAGGCCCGCCCCCGGTCCGGGGGCCGGGCCCGCGATGCGGCCCGCCCCCGGCCCGGCCCGCTGCGGCTCACCCCCCGGGGGCGCCTGGTCGTGACGGGGCTCGCGGTCATCATCGTTATCGTCGCGGTGACGCTGCTGTGGGTGGGTGTCGCGGGCAGCGTGCAGGCTTCCAGCCGTCGCCTGGCGCCACGATCGCCTTACGAGGGCATGACGCAGGTAGTGGTCCGGCCTGGGCAGACCCTGTGGTCGATCGCCGCGTCGGCGGACCCGTCGGCGGACCCATGGGCCGTGGTTCAGCAGATCAGCGAGGTCAACGCCCTGAATGGCCCGATGCTCCAGGCGGGCCAACTGCTGTGGGTGCCGAAGGGCTGACCAAACCCCGGGCAGGCAGGCCCCGGCGGCGGCTTGCCTGGCAAGTTAATTCGCCGCGCCGCCCCGGAGCGCTTGCATCCTGCGCGGAGTCGGACCACAATATCTAGTAGTTACATCGCTGTAGTTTTTCTATAGGTTGTGTTACGGCGGTGGGCAGCGCGAGCATCTGAGGGGAGGTGGATCACGTGTACTGCCCGTACTGCAGGCATGCCGACAGCCGGGTCATCGACAGCAGGACCGCCGAGGACGGCGCGGCGATCCGCCGCCGCCGCTCGTGTCCGGCTTGCGGTCGTCGCTTCACCACCCAGGAGACGGTCATTCTCATGGTGGCCAAGCGCAGCGGCGTGACCGAGCCCTTCAACCGGGACAAGATCGTCCGAGGTGTCCGGCGTGCCTGCCAGGGCAGGCCAGTCAGCGAGGACCAGCTCGCGATCCTGGCCCAGCGGGTGGAGGACGCGATCAGGTGCCGGGGCAGCGGGGAGGTTCCCTCGCACGAGGTGGGCCTGGCGATCCTGGGGCCGCTTCGCGACCTTGACGAGGTTGCCTACCTGCGGTTCGCCTCGGTCTACCGGGGATTCGAGTCCCTGACGGACTTCGAGGACGAGATATCCGCACTGCGCTCGGAACGCGGCCGTGCGTGGCGCGGTGGCGGTGACGGACATCAGACGGAGCCAGCGAAAATCAGCGGAACCACGGGGCCGGGCCAGGCTCGCGGCGGGACCAGACGCATCCCTGGAGGGGGAGAAACATGACGGAGACCACGGCTAGCGGGGCGGCACGGGGGGGCCGGGGAGCGCGCAGGGGACTGGAGATCCGGCGCATCAACACGCGCGAGGGCGTCCATCCCTACGACGAGGTCACCTGGGAGCGCCGCGACGTAGTGATGACCAACTGGCGAGACGGATCGGTCAACTTCGAGCAGCGGGGCGTGGAGTTCCCGGACTTCTGGTCGGTCAACGCCGCCAACATCGTCACCACCAAGTACTTTCGCGGGGCGGTCGGCTCACCGCGGCGGGAGCAGAGCCTGAAGCAGCTCGTCGACCGGGTGGTCGGGACCTACGTGGCGGCCGGCCGGGAGCACGGCTACTTTGCCACCGAGGCCGATGCCGAGGTCTTTTCCCACGAGCTGACCTATGCCCTCATCCATCAGGTCTTCAGCTTCAACTCGCCGGTCTGGTTCAACGTGGGCACCTCGTCGCCGCAGCAAGTGTCGGCGTGCCAGCCCTACGACGCCCTGGTCAGCACCCCGGTGGGCGCGGTTCCCATCGGGAAGCTGGTGGACGACGACGCCGTCGGCGCCAAGGTCCACGACGCCCACGGCACGACGCGGATCGCCGCGGTCAAGGCCAACGGCGTCAAGGAGGTGCTGCGCGTGCACACCTCCGGCGGCGACTGGCTCGACGTCACAGCGGATCATCTGGTGTGGCGCGCTGTCGACTTGGTCGCGGGCGAGTTCACCGTCGCGGGATTCCTCCGCGTGGGGGACCAGCTTCTGCAGGTGGCACCCGACGTCGGCGGCTCGGACCGGCAGCTGACCCGGGTCACCAGGATCGAGCGGCTCGGCACCGCGGAAGTTTATGACATCCAGACCGACAGCGGCGAGTATCTCTCCGGCAGTTCCGCGAACCTACGCGTTCATAACTGTTTCATCCTGGCCGTTGATGACACGATGGACTCGATCCTGGAGTGGTACCGGGAAGAGGGCCTGATCTTCAAGGGCGGCTCGGGCGCCGGGGTCAACCTGTCCCGGATCCGGTCCAGCAAGGAACTGCTCTCCTCGGGCGGGACCGCCAGCGGGCCGGTCTCGTTCATGCGCGGCGCCGACGCGTCGGCGGGAACGATCAAATCGGGCGGGGCCACCAGGCGCGCGGCGAAGATGGTGGTCCTCGACGTCGACCATCCCGACGTCGAGGAGTTCGTCGTGACCAAGGCCCGCGAGGAGGAGAAGGTCCGGGTCCTGCGCGACGCGGGCTTCGACATGGACCTCGGCGGCAAGGACATCGTCAGCGTCCAGTACCAGAACGCCAATAACTCGGTGCGGGTTTCCGACGAGTTCATGCAGGCCGTGGAGCGAGGCGGGAGCTTCGACCTCGTGGCCCGGCGGACGGGCGAGACAGTCGAGACCGTCGACGCCAAGGCCCTGTTCCGGACGATGGCGCAGGCGGCCTGGGAATGCGCCGACCCGGGGATCCAGTACGACAACACGATCAACGACTGGCACACCTGCCCCGAATCGGGAAGAATTACCGCAAGCAACCCGTGCAGTGAGTACGTCCACCTGGACAACTCTTCCTGCAACCTGGCCAGCATCAACCTGCTTAAGTTCCTGCGCCAGGACGACACCTTCGACGTCGAGCGATTCCAGCGGATCACCGAGCTCATCATCACCGCGATGGATATCTCGATCTGCTTCGCGGATTTCCCGACCGCGAAGATAACGGCCACCACCAGGGCCTACCGGCAGCTCGGCATCGGCTACGCGAATCTGGGCGCGCTGCTGATGGCGACCGGACACGCCTACGACTCCGCGGGCGGCCGGGCCGTCGCCGCTGCCATCACCTCGCTCATGACCGGGACCTCCTATCGTCGCTCCGCCGAACTGGCCGCGGTGGTCGGCCCCTACGACGGATATGCCCGCAACGCGAGCGCGCACAAGCGGGTGATGAGCAAGCACGCCGCGGCCAGCGCCGAGATCCGGCCGCTGGGCGGAATGGACGAGACGATCCTCGCCGCCGCCAGCCAAGCCTGGGAGGACTGCCTGGAAATTGGCGATAAGAACGGGTACCGGAATGCGCAGGCGAGCCTGCTGGCGCCGACCGGCTGCCTGACCGGGGAGTCTCTCGTCACTACCGACCGCGGGCTCACCCGGCTGCGCGAGCTTGGTAATGCCGACGGTGACCGCTGGCAGGACCTTGGCCTGACAGTCTCGACGGACGACGGCCCGCGCCGGGCCACGAGGTTCTTCGTCAACGGCGAGGAGCCGACTCGCCGCGTCCGGACCGAAGGCGGATACCAGATCCAGGGAACGCTGGCCCACCGGGTCAAGGTGGTGGATCCGAACTCGGGCGCGTGGGACTGGAGGCGCCTCGCCGATATCGCGTCCGGTGACGTGATCCCCCTGCAAATCGGCACGCTGGTAGGGGAGCCGCGCCGGGTCCCGCTGCCAGTCCTCGACGAGGCGTACTGCACCGATGACCAGCATGTACGGGTGCCTGGCGAAGTGAGCGCCGAGCTCGCGGAACTTGTCGGCTATTTCATGGGCAACGGCAGCCTGCACGCCGGGGGGATCCGCTTCGGCGTGCCCGATACCGATCTCGATGTAGTGGCCAGGCTCGAAATCCTCGCCAAGGACTCGTTCGGCCTGCAGCCGGTCGTCACCTGGCGCGCCGGCCGCCAGGAGGTGACACTGCAGTCCGTTCGCCTCGCGCGCTGGTGGCGGGCGGCTGGTTTGGCCAAGGGACTGCCCGAGGCCGGGCGCACCGGCAGGGGAGCCGGGCGCACCGGCAAGGGACGGGTGCCGAGGATCCCCTCGGCGATCCTTGAGGCGAATGCGCCGGCGGTCTACAGTGCCTTCCTGCGCGGGCTCTTCGAGGCCGGCGCCGCCGTACGAAACGGGGTTCCCAGCCTGTCCACGGCCAGCGAGCCGTTCGCGGCGGAGGTGCAGACCACCTTGCTGACCCTCGGCCTCGCCGCGACCACAAGGCAGACGGGCAACGGCCGGGGCGGCCGTACTTTCCAGGTGCGCCTGCGCAATGTTGATCACGCGCTGAACTTCGCCGAGATCGTCGGCTTCATCGGCGGGCGCAAGTCGCTCCTGACGGCATTCCCGAAGCCGGGCTCCTGCGCCAGCGAGGACTACGTCTGCCTGCCGAGGCAGGACTGGGCCGATCTGGTCCCGGCTGGCCACCCGCTGCATGGCGCCGTCGTGCGGTCTGTGCAGGAATCACCTGGAGTCCCCAGGATGCTGGCCCGCCGCGTCTTCGAGGAGCACCCGGACGAGCGGCTCGGCAAGGCGCTCGGATACCTCTTCGAGAGGGTGGCCAGCAACGAGGACGGCGGGGTTCAGCCGACCTACGACCTGTCCGTCCCGGACAACGTGACCTATGTGGCTAACGGGATGGTGAGCCACAACACCATCGGCCTCATGATGGACTGCGACACGACCGGTGTCGAGCCGGATCTGGCGCTGGTGAAGTTCAAGAAGCTGGTCGGCGGCGGTTCCATGCAAATCGTCAACCAGACGGTGCCCCGGGCCCTGAAGAACCTCGGCTACCAGCCAGAGCAGGCCGAGGCCATCATCGAGCACATCGCCGAGCACGGCCACGTCGTGGACGCCCCCGGGCTGCGGCCGGAACATTACGAGGTCTTCGACTGCGCGATGGGCGAGCGCTCGATCGGCCCGATGGGCCACGTGCGGATGATGGCCGCCGTCCAGCCCGCGCTCAGTGGCGCGATCTCTAAAACGGTTAATCTACCTGAAAGTGCTACGATAGAGGACATAGAGCGCATCTACTTCGAGGGCTGGAAGCTGGGCCTGAAGGCGCTGGCGATCTACCGCGACAACTGCAAGGTTGGCCAGCCGCTGTCGGTCTCCAAGAGGAAGCCGGCCGAGGCCGCCCGGCCGGCCGGGGCGGGGGCCGAGGCCAGCCAGCCGGCGGCGCCGCACGAGGTCCGCCCGGTGCGGCGGCGGCTGCCCAAGCAGCGGTCGGCCATGGTCACGCGGTTCTCGGTGGCGGGCGCGGAGGGCTACATGACCGCCTCCAGCTACCCGGGCGACGGCATCGGGGAGGTCTTCCTGAAGCTCGGCAAGCAGGGCTCGACCCTGGCCGGGGTGATGGACGCGTTCTCGATAGCGATCTCGGTCGGCCTGCAGTACGGCATCCCGCTGGAATCGTACGTGGCCAAGTTCACGAACATGCGGTTCGATCCGGCCGGGATCACCGACGACCCGGATATCCGGATAGCCAGCTCCGTGATGGACTACATCTTCCGCCGCCTGGCCCTTGACCACCTGCCCTACGATCAGCGTTCCGAGCTGGGCGTCCTCTCGGTCGCGGAGCGTTCCGCCGCCCTGGCGGGCGAGGACCCGGCAGCTTCGGCAGACGAGGTGGACCCGGAGGAGCTGGCGCAATCGGTGCCCGTGGAACGAGCTGCGCCGCAGCCGGAAAGCCAGCATCCCGAACGTGGCGCCAGCGGCGAATCGCTCGCCCCGCACAGTTCGACCGAGCTGGTAGAGGCCCAGCAGGGGCGCCACGCCGACGCGCCGCTGTGCCTCAACTGCGGCACGAAGATGCGGCCCGCTGGCAGCTGTTACGTCTGCGAAGGCTGTGGCTCCACCAGCGGCTGCAGCTAAAAGTAAGCGGTATTGCAGCAGAGGCAACAGGAAGTCTGGCTGCCTCGGAGCATCCGCTGGGCCAGCCGGGATAGGGCCGTGCTGGCTGTTGTAGGCAGTCAGCATGACGGGCGCCCAGCCTTGCCGGAGGCGGGCGCCCGTCGCGGGGCGAGGCGAGACTGGGCGGCCTACGTCGGCCAGACCATGTTCGCTGACCAAGCGTGATTACGTGGCGCGGGCGCTGCGTGGCGGCAGCTCCCTCCGAATAAGCCTTCACCGGAAAGTCGTGCAGAACACGCTGCCGGGCCAGCGGTTTGTGCACTAGTTTCTGGCCGGCTTGGGGGCGAGGGCAGCCCAGTCGAGTACCGGGGCGGCGAGGTCGCGGATCACCGCCAGCAGGCCGAGGCGGGCCTGGCGCTGGAGCGGGTCGTCGGCCATCACCAGGACCTGGTCAAAGAACGCGTTGATCGGCGTGGTCAGCGGCCTGGCCTTGGCTGCGAACTCGCCCAGGGCGGGGGGCCCGGCTCCGAGGCTCGCCCTGACCTGGGTGAGCGCCTGGTGCAGCGCGCGTTCCGCGGGCTCGGTGAGGTGCTCGGGCTGGTAACCGGGCGCCGTGCCGGCCGGCACGATGCGGCGGACCCGCTGCAGCGCCGCCGCCAGCTCGGCGAACTCGGGCCGGTCCGCCAGCTTCGCCAGTTCGGCCAGGGCCTGGTCGGCGGCCGCCGGCGCGTCGGCCAGCGGCAGCACCGCCGCGACGTGCCGGTGGTCGGCACCGGAGTCCAGGAGTTGCTGCTCGAGGCGGCGGACGATGAAATCCCGCGCCTCGGTCATGGCCGCCTCCGGGACCTTCACGCTTTGACGGCGCAATTGGGCCGCGGCGGCTTCCAGCCCAGCGGCCAGCGTCACCTGTCGCAGCGCCGGCCAGGCCCGCAGGATCGCGGTGACGCCGAGGGCGGCGCGGCGCAGCCCGAACGGATCGGAGCTGCCGGTGGGGCTCGCGCCCACGGCGAACAGCCCGGCCAGCAGGTCCAGCCGGTCGGCGAGGGCGAGGACAGCGCCGGGCAGTGTCTGCGGGAGCGCCCCGCCAGCCGACCGGGGAAGCTCGGCGTCCTGCAGCGCCCGGGCAACCGGTGCCGGCTCCCCGCTGCGGGCGGCGTACTGTCCGGCCATCACGCCGGCCAGGCTGGTTAGCTCGATGACCATCTGCGAGGCGAGGTCGAACTTGACAAGCTGGGCGGCTCGCTCCAGGGTCCGCCGGTCCTCGCCGGAGAGCGTGACCGGCACAGCGGCGTCCCCGGGCAGGGTGCCGCCGGGCAGGGTGCCGCCGGGCAGGGTGCCGCCGGGCAGGGTGCCGCCGGGCAGGGTGCCGCCGGGCAGGGTGCCGCCGGGCAGGGTGCCGCCGGGCAGGGTGCCGCCGGGCAGTGCTAGGGCCCTGGCGGTGCCGGCGATGCGGTCGGCACGATCGGCCATCGTGCCGAGACGCTGCTCGAACGCGATCTTGCTCAGGCCCTGGCGGAGCTTCTCCGGAGTCGTCTGCAGGTCGGCCCGCCAGAAGAACGAGGCGTCCTCGTACCTGGCGCGCAAGACCGCCTCGTTCCCGGCCCGTACCAGCTCGTGATCACACGGCCCGTTGGCGACCGCGACGAAGTACGGCATCAGCCTCCCGGCACCGTCACGCACCGGAAGGTACCGCTGGTGCTTGCGCATCACCGTGGTGAGGATCTCCCCGGGCAGGCCGAGGTAGCGCTCGGCGAAGCCGCCGAGGATCGGCTCGGGCTGCTCGACCAGATTGGTCACCTCATCGATCAGGGCGGCCTCGCCGTCGCCGTCGACGTTGCCGCCCACGCTGGCGGCCAGCGCCCGGGCCCCTGCGATGATCTGCTCCCTGCGGCGCAGCGGGTCGATGATCACCCCGTGAGCGGCGAGCAGCTCCGGGTACCCGTCGGCCTGTCCGACCTCGATGACCGGGGTGTCGGCGGTGCGCAGCACCCGGGTGGTGCGGGCACTGGCCAGCGATGACACCGCGACCGGGATCGCCGCGTCGCCGATGAGGGCCAGCAGCCAGCGGATCGGCCGGATGTACGACAGGGCCGGGTCGCCCCAGCGCATGTTCGTGTCGGCCCGCAAGCCGGCCACGGCCTGCGCGAATACCCCGCTGAGGACCTCCGCCGCGGCGCGTCCCGCGTCCATCCTGACGGCGGCGACCCAGTCGGCGCCGTCGGCGCGAACCCGGCGCAACTCGGCCAGTTCGCCGATCCCCTGAGCGCGGGCAAAGCCCAGCACCGCCCTGGTCGGCTCGCCGTCGGCACCGAACGCGGCGCTGGCCCGCGGACCGCGGACCGTGCGCTCGGCGTCGGGCTCACGCGGTGCCACCTCGTGCACGATGGCCACGATCCGCCGGGGCGTGGCGAACGTGACGATCCGGCCCCGGGCCAGCCGGGTTGCGTCAAGCCCGGCGGTCAGCGCCGCTCGCAACCACTGCGCCGCCCGGCTCACCTCGGCCGCGGGGAGTTCCTCGGTACCGATCTCCAGCAGCGCGGTCCGGGGCGAGGAAATCTCCTCGAACGCCGCCGGGACCGGCGCCGGCGGCGGGGGCTGCGCCACGCCCAGCGGATACCCGAGTTCGGCGCGGCGCTCGGCCCAGAGCCGGGCGACGTCCCGGGCCAGGGCCCGCATCCGGCCGAACGCCGCCGCCCGCTCGGTCGTGGACACCGCGCCGCGGGCGTCTAGGACGTTGAACACGTGCGAGCACTTGAGGACGCAATAATGAGCCGGAACGGATAGCCGCGCGGTAATCATGCGCCGCGCCTCGGCCGCGTAGTCCTCCAGCAGCCGCCGCGCGGTATCGATGTCGGCGTCGTCGAGGTAGTACCGGCTCATCTCGTACTCGGCCTGGCCGAATGCCTCGCCGTAGGAGATGCCGGGGGCGTAGGTGATGTCCTTGAAGTGGCTGACCTGCTGGAGCGCCATCATGATGCGCTCGATCCCGTAGGTGATCTCCACCGACACCGGGTCCAGGGACATGCCGCCGGCCTGCTGGAAATAGGTGAACTGGGTGATTTCCAGGCCGTCCAGCCAGACCTCCCAGCCCAGTCCCCACGCGCCCAGAGCCGGGGATGCCCAGTTGTCTTCCACGAACCGGACGTCATGGGCGCGGGCGTCGATGCCGAGGGCCTCCAGGCTGCCCAGGTAGAGTTCCTGCGGGTCTCCCGGATCAGGCTTGAGTATCACCTGGAACTGGGTGTGCGTCTGCAGCCGGTTCGGGTTCTCCCCGTAGCGCGAGTCATCGGGCCGGACGCTTGGCTCCGGGTACCCGACCCGCCACGGCTCGGGACCCAGCACCCGCAGGACGGTCGCCGGGTTCAGGGTCCCGGCGCCGACCTCGGTGTTGAAGGGCTGCGCCACCAGGCAGCCCCGGTCCGCCCAGTACCTTGTCAGCGCGAGCAGCGCGTCCTGCATGGTCAGCAACGAAAACCTCTGTCTGGTCGGCGGCCGCACGTCACCCGGGACGCCCCTGCCCCGCGGCGGCGATAACGATTCACGGCGGGCGCTCACGCCGCACCCGAGTCTACGAGCACCGCCGGGCTCCGCGCTCCTGGCTCGCCACGCGGGGACGTCCGGCTCGCCACGCGGGGACGATCCGGCGGGGGCGGGGGCGCGGGGGCCGGCCGGCCGCGGCCGCTGAGGCCGGGAATGATCAGCGCGGCTTGAACGAGACGGCCCGCGTGACAGGAGCGGCGTGGTCGGTGGTGGTCAGCGCCGCGCGCAGCTCGGCCGGGTCGTCGGTGATGACGGTGTGCGGGTGAGTGGCCAGGCTGGTGCTGCGGGCGACGTACCGGGTGCGGCCCAGGACCGTCTCGCGGGAGAGGCGGAAGGCCGGGAAATCGGCGGCGAGCAGGGCCAGCTCGTCGGTGTCGCGCGGTCCGGCGGGCAGGCCGGCCGCGTGCGGGACTGCCGGGGGCAGGGATGTCATGGTTCTCCCATCTGCGGAATCTGTGACGCTGCCAGGCTCCCCCGGCAGGGCTACGCTCTGGAAGGGGCGGGGCGCTCACCCGAATACCGAAGCGGTGGCCGGCGCGTGTGTTGGATCTGGCCCTCGTGGTGTGTGACGCGGGCAGAGCGGTTTGGGTCGTGTCCGGCGGTGTGTGATCGGGAGGCGTGATGTCGGCGATGCGTGACCGGGAGCCGTCCTCGGGCGTGCTGGCTTTCTTCGGGGCTGAGTTACGCCGCCTGCGGTCGGCCGCGGGATTGTCGCAGGAGGACCTGGGGCAGCGGGTGTGCTACAGCGCCTCGCTGATCGGCATGGTGGAGACCGCGCGGCGCGTTCCGACCCGCGACTTCGCGCAGCGATGCGATGTGGCGCTGGGCTGCGACGGCGCGCTCACCAGGCTGTGGCCGCTGGTAAGCCGGGAGGCGCTGCCGCGCTGGTTTCGGTCCTACTCCGAGATCGAGCGCGACGCCGCCAGCATCCGGTCCTGGGAACCGCTGGTCGTGCCGGGGCTGATGCAGACGCAGGACTACGCCCGCGCCCTGTTCGCCGCCTGGCAGCCCGGAGACGGTCGGGAGGCCGTGGAGGAGCAGGTGGCCGCGCGGCTGGAGCGCCAGCAGCTCCTGGACCGGGAAGACCCGCCGCTGATGTGGATGATCATCGGCGAGGCCGCGCTGCGCAACCCGGTCGGCGGCCCGCAGGTGCTCGCCGGCCAGCTCGGCCGGCTGCTGGAGGTCGAGGCGGACCACCCGAAGGTCATCCTCCAGGTGGTGCCGATTCAGGCCGGCGCGCATCCCGGTCTTGCCGGTCCGCTGGTGCTGGTCAGCCGTCCGGGCGAGCCCGACGTGGCCTACCTGGAGGTGCAGGACCGGCAACAGATGGCCGACCGCCCGGAGGATGTCGCGCGCTACAGTCTGCTGTATGACGTGCTGCGGGCTGTCGCTCTCTCGCCTGACGCGTCCCGCGAGATGATCGTCGGCCTGGCCAAGGGAGATCAGATGTGAACGCGGACATCAGCGGTGCCCGGTGGGTCAAGTCCACCCACTCGACCGGATCGGGCGGCAACTGCGTGGAGGTGGCGCGGAACCTGCCCGCAGTGGTGGCCGTCCGCGACTCGAAGAGCCCGGCCGGGCCCGTGCTGGTGATCAGCCGGGAACGCTGGGCCGCGTTCACGTCCGCCGTCAAGGCCGGCCGCTTCAGCCCGGCCGCCTGACCGGCGATCGTCGGGCGGACCTGGCCGGCCGGCAGCCTGACACGGGGCGTTCCCCGGGCTGGCCGGGCGAACCGCTGCCTCGCCCGGCCCGCGGCGATTGGGCCGGGCGGGCCGTCTGCTCGCCGGCCATTCCTGAGCAATGGCGCGCTGGCGCACGTGATCGCCGGCACCCAATTTTCTGCGGCTATCCGAATGTGCGCCTTCGTATGCCGTCGGTAATGCGCTATACAGGTCTCAGTGCGAGGGAGTGAAATGCGGACAGGCGATGGGTTTCTGTCCCTGCGCGGTCGGCGGATCGTGCAGGGCGGGCTCACCCGTATCCGCCGGGGATTCACTGCTGCCCCACTGCTTGTCAAGATTCTCATGCTCTCCGCCCTGGTGTTTGTCCTCCCCGCCCTGCTGACGTTCCTGCTGCCAGTGCTGTTGCTGGCTGCGCTCGTCTACGCGCCGTTCGCGGTCTCGGCCGCGCACCGGTCACTGGTGGCCTCGCTGTCCGTGGCGGCGTGGGGGGTAGCCGTGGTCACCGGTGCGTCCGGCGGCTACAAGCCCTGGCTGGCGCTGCTGCTCCTGCTGCCGTTCGCCGTCGCGGCCGCCGCCCACGCCGGCTCGCTCGGCCGCTGGTTCGTGCCGTGCCGCACCGTGGCCTGGGTGCTGCTGTGGGCACTGCCGGTCAGCATGATCGCGTGGCGGCTGGCCCCCAGCCAGCCGGCCATCGGGCCCGCCATAGGGTGGCTGATCGCGTGCGTGGCGCTGGGCTGGCGGCTGGCCAAGTCCTGGCAGGAGGAGCGGGAGTTCGGCCGCCAGCAGGCCCGTGGCGGCGCGCTGGCGGCGCCCTACGGCTGGCCGCCGTCCGGCGGGCCGCGCGACGGCGGCGTGGGCGGCGCTGCGGGCACGCTGGCAGGCCCGCGCCCGCCGGCGGGGACGCCGGGATCCCGGCCGCTGTCCCGCGGCCGACGCGGGGGTCAGGCCCGGATCGCGGCCGCGGCCGAGGCCGTCCGGGCTCAGCACGCGGGCGAAGATGTCGGCCCCGCGGGCACCAGTGCGCGTGATCACGCCGCGGCCGGCCCGCCGGAGATCACGGTGGACGAGGCCATGGCCGAGCTGGACAACATGATCGGCCTGACCGCCGTCAAGGACCAGGTCAAGTCCATCGCCGCCTCGATCGAGGCGGCTCGCAGGCGGGCCGTGGCCGGGTACGCGACCGACAAGCCCATGCAGCACATGGTGTTCCTTGGCCCGCCGGGAACGGGCAAGACGGCAGTCGCGCGCATCGTCGCCAAGATTTTCTATGCCTTCGGCCTGCTGGACACCCCCGCCGTGGTGGAGGCACACCGGGCAGACCTGGTCGGTGAGTACCTGGGTGCCACCGCGATCAAGACCAACGAGCTGGTGGACTCGGCTCTGGGCGGCGTCCTGTTCATCGACGAGGCATATGGCCTGGTGAACGAGAGCGACGGGCAGGCAGACAGGTTCGGCAACGAGGCCGTCCAGGCGTTGCTCACCCGGGCCGAGGACGACCGCGACGACCTGGTCATCATCCTGGCCGGGTACGAGCGGCAGATGGAGAGCTTGCTGGCCAGCAACCCAGGCCTGACATCGCGGTTCGCGGTGCGGGTGAAGTTCCCCGGCTACACTCCGGCTGAGCTGCTTTCGCTGGCCGACCTGGCGATCGAGCGTCGCGGCGAGCTGCTCGACCCGGACGCCAGGCCGGTGCTCTGGCGGCTGTTCGAGGATGTCGGCCGCAGGAGGATGGCCGACGAGCTCGGGAACGGGCGGTTCGTGCGCAGCCTGCTGGAGAAGGCCGGCCAGGCCAGGGACGTCCGGGTGATGAGCGCGGAGACCGAGCCGTCCTCGGCCGACCTGGTGACCCTGCGCGGCGGCGACCTGGAGCAGGCATTCACCACGCTGACGACGAGGTTCCGCGGCTACACCGAGACGCCGACCCTGGAGAGCGCGCTGGCCGAGCTCGACGGGCTGATCGGGCTGGAGCCGGTCAAGCGCCAGGTGCATGAGATAGCCGCGCAGCTGCGGGTGGCGCGGCTGCGTGACGCTCATGGCCTGGCTAGCCAGCCGCCGGCCCGGCACTTCGTGTTCACCGGGCCGCCGGGAACCGGAAAGACGACGGTCGCCCGGATCCTCGGCCGCATCTTCGCCGCGCTCGGGCTGCTCGTCCGGCCCAGCGTGGTGGAGGCCCACCGCGCTGACCTGGTCGGCGAGCACCTGGGCTCGACGGCGATCAAGACCAACAAGCTGATCGACTCGGCGATGGGCGGGGTGCTCTTCATCGACGAGGCGTACGCGCTCTACAACGAGGGCTACTCCGGCGGCGACGCGTTCGGTTCCGAGGCAACGGCGGCGCTGCTGAAGCGGGCCGAGGACGACCGAGACCGGCTGGTGATCGTGCTGGCCGGCTACACCGCGGACATGGACAGGTTCCTGCGCAGCAACCCGGGCCTCGCTTCTCGGTTCAGCGTGCGGATCTCCTTCCCCAGCTACTCGCCGCAGGAGCTGACCAGCATCGCCGAGGTGATCGCGCAGCAGGCGGGGGACAGCTTCGATGCCGACGCCCTGCCCGTGCTCGACCAGATATTCGGCACCGCCTGCGATCAGCGGAAGATCGACGAGCTCGGCAACGGGCGGTTCGCGCGCTCGCTGTTCGAGCGCGCCTGCGCGGTCCGGGACCTGCGGGTCGCGCGGCTCGGCGAGACGGCGAGCGCCGCCGACCTCACCACGGTCGCCGCCGCGGACCTGCTGGCCGCCTACGGCGAGATCAGCCCCGGGTAAGCGCCACGGCCGAGCGTGAACCTCAGCTGGCTCCCCGGCCGCAGCTGCCCGGCTATGCCTATGTCGGCGCAGGCGACCACGGCCAGGACCGGGTAGCCGCCCGTGACCGGGTGATCGGCCAGCAGCAGGATCGGCCGGCCGCCCGGCGGTACCTGCAGGGCCCCGGTCACCACGCCCTCGGCGGGCAACTCGTGGCCGTCGGGCCGGGGCAGCCCCGGGCCGTCCAGCCGCAGCCCGGTCCGGTCGCTGGCCGGCGAGACCGAGTATGTGCTGTCGCAGAGTCGTTCGAGCGCTCCGGGCGCGAACCAGTCATCGCGCGGGCCCGGGATCACCCTCAGCACGGCGGGCTCACCCGGCAGCGGCGCCTGCGCCGCCGCCGGCCCGCCAGCGGGCGGCAACCCGGCGGGCCCCACCGGGAGCTTGTCGCCGGCCCGCAGCGGCGCGGGGCCGAGCCCGGAGCGCAAGTCGGCGGACCGGCTGCCGAGCACGGCGGGCACGTCAATACCGCCTCGGACAGCGACGTAGCTGCGCAGGCCTAGGGCTGGCGGTCCCACTTCCACCAGCCAGCCGGCCGGCACCCGAAACGCCTCACCGTGCCGGACATCGCGCGCGGCGCCGTCCCGCGGCCGGCCCGGCCCGGCGCCGCCCGGCCCGTGGCCCGCCCCGCCGCCCGGCCCGCCGCCCGGCCCGCCGCGCGTCGTGGAGCCCGCCCTCGGGCGCAGGGTGACCGTGGCGATCGCGCCCGCCACCGCGGCCCAGCCCCCGCTCGGGAAGCCGAGCACGGCCCTGCCCAGGGTGAGTTCGATACCGGCGGCCCCGGCCGGGTTACCGGCCAGCCGGTTGGCCAGCCGGAGGCTGGCGGCGTCCGCCGCACCGGAGTGCGGCACACCGAGGTGCCCGAATCCCGGCCGCCCCAGATCCTGCACCGTGGCCAGCGGCCCCGGCCTGAGCACCTCGATCAGTGAGCCAGGCGGCGATCCCGGCCCGTCGGGTACTGCTCGGGGCCCGCGAGCTGGTGTGGCAGGCAGGGCGTGGGCGGGGAAGGCGGTGTCCACCGGGCGGAACCGGACTCGCATCCCGGGGGAGAGCAGCGCCGGCGGATTCCGCTGCGGGTCCCACAGGGTCTCCGGGGTGCGGCCGAGCAGGCGCCATCCGCCCGGCGACGCGCTCGGATACACGGCGGCGAGGCCGCCAGCGATGGCCACGGAGCCGGCGGGAACCCGCAACCGCGGCTCAGCCAGCCGGGGGACCGTCGCCAGCGCCGGGTCGAGCCCGGTCAGGTACCCGAAGCCGGGAGAGAAGCCCAGCCAGCCGACCCGGTACTCGCGGGCCGCGTGCCTCGCGACCACCTCGTCGGCCGGCAGCCCGGTCAGCCGCGCTACCTCGGCCAGGTCGGGTCCGTCGTAAACCACCGGAAGCTCTGCCAGGGCCGAGCCCGCGGGGCTGGCCACGGGAAGCGGGAGCCCGAGGACCCGCTCGGCCAGCTCGCCCAGCTCCACGCTTCCCGGCTGCGTGGTAACCAGGACGGTGGCTGCCCCGGGCACCACGTCCAGCACGCCCGCGATGCGCTGCGACACTATGGCGGCAGCCAGCCTGTCGGCCAGGCCGTCGGCCTGTACCAGCAGCGCGGCGTCTCCGGCCGGGCGCGCGCGCATCACGCGAACGGGGCCACGAGCACCCCGGCCCGCTCCAGGGTGTCGCGCACCGCGCGCGCGAGCGTGACCGCCCCGGGAGTGTCACCGTGTATGCAGAGGGAACGGATAGTGACCGGCAACCCCTGCCCAGTCGCGGCATCTAGCACATGGCCGGCCGCCATCGCCGCCGCCCGGACGGCCGCCTGCGCGGGATCAGTGATCACGGCGCCCGGCTGGCTGCGCGGAACGAGCGTGCCGTCGGCTCGGTACGCGCGATCGGCGAATCCCTCGGCGACCACCGTGAGCCCCGCCGCCGCCGCGCCGCGGGCGGCCTCGCCGCCGGCCAGGGTCAGCAGCGGCAGACCCGGGTCGTAGGCGCTGATGGCGTCGGCGAGCGCCGCCGCTTGCGCCGGGTCTGTGACGATCCGGTGGTAGAGAGCACCGTGCGGCTTGACATAACTGACCTTGCCGCCTTCCGCCCGGGCGATTCCGTCCAGCGCCGCGATCTGGTACAGCACCTCGGCGGTCAGTTCCTCCGCGGGCACGTCCATATCCCTGCGGCCGAACCCGGCCAGGTCGCGGTAGGCGACCTGGGCGCCGATGGAGACCCGGTTCGCCACCGCGCCGGCGCAGGCACGGCGGATCGTCAGCGGGTCTCCCGCGTGGAAGCCGCAAGCGATGCTCGCGCTGGTGACGATGGCCAGCATGGCCTCGTCATCGCCGATCCGCCAGGCGCCGAAGCTCTCGCCCAGATCGGCGTTCAGGTCTATGACGCCGACTCCGGTGGTGGTAACCACCCCCTCGTCCCCGGTCTCACCCCAGCAGGCCCCCCGGCGGTCCCCCCGGTGATCCCGCCGACGGACCGCCGGGCTCTTCCGGGGGCAGGTCGTAGAGGGCGGCGGCGATCCCCCGCTCGGTCCCGTCCGCTGACCTGATCGTGTCCATCAGCGTATGCAGCACCGCGTGCCGGTCCTCGCCGAGGTCGAGCAGGCGCTGCGCGGCGTCCCACAGCTCTGGCGGGTCGCCGCGCCAGAGCCGGTCGGCCAGCGCGAGATGCCGGTTGATGTGCTCCTCCCCGGCCGCCCGGCCGGCCGGGCTGTCGTGATCCGCCGCCAGCAGGACCCGGCGGTCCCCGGGCTGCGCCGGGTCGAGCGCGGCCAGGTCGGTGCCCCGGTAGCTGCCCTGCAGCACCCCGAACGCGAAGACCCGCCGGGGCAGCGCCTCCAGGTCGGAATCGGGCAGCAGCCTGGCCACGAGCTTGGGCTCCAGGCCGAACGACGCCGGGTCGTGGTAGACGCGGGTGAACGTGCCCATCGAGTCGAATACCGCGTCGAGAGTGGCCCCGATCGCCTCGGGTTCGCGGCCCTCGCGGACCCCAGCCCAGCGCACCCAGGCGGCGAGCACATGCGGCATCGCGTGCTGGGCGGCTGGCGACAGCATGACCTTGCGCGGCAGCCAGTCCAGCAGGAACGTCTCGGCTTTCGCCGGGCTCATCCGCAGCGGGCGCCCGAAGTCCTGGTCGCAGCCGTACTCGACGATATGGTCGGCGCACCGGCTGGCTGCCTCACGGTCGGAGAGGTCCTCAGCCTCGTCGGAGGCGAGGAACTCGGCCACGAGCATGGCCCGGCGGTCCTTACGCCAGGTCTGGCGCCGGGCGGCCGCGGTGATCCCCGGCACGGCGGCCGGCTGGGTCGGCGGCAGCGTGTGCACCCTGGCCCTGATGAACGCGTGGTACGACGGGAAAGAGCTGCTGACCAGCGGGTCGGCCGCACGCTCGGTGACCGCTAGGGCGGACTCGAGCAGCCGCCGGGCGTGCGGCGGCTGAACCTGGGCGAACGAGGACGCCGACTGGCTGCAGTAGTCGAGGAGCTTGGTCACCTGCGACGTGACCCAGCCGTCCCGGGCCAGGCCGCCCGCGTTGTAATCCACCACCACCACGAGGGCGTGCTGCTCCTGGCCGGCATAGCTGAAGACGCAGACGACCTCATCGCGATCGCCGTAGGAGTCGGAGTTCAGGTAGCACTCGGCCGCCACCACGGCGCCGACGTGCTCGGCCCACCCGGGCCGGGCCACGCCGCGCTCCATCAGCGCCAGGGCGGCCTGCTCGGCACTGGCCGCCTGGCGCGCAGTGCCCAGGCACGCGATGCCGGAAAGCAGCGCCAGCGCGGCGGGAGTGCCCTGCTGGGCCGCGTAGGCGACGAGTCCCTCGCCGACGATCTCTTCGATATCGGCCCGGCGGCGCCGTGGGTCGCGGGCACCCGGGCGCTGCGGGCGCTCCCCCCACCAGGTCCCGAGCAGCTCGCTGACCATCAGCTCGGCGTCGAGCGGACTGCGGACGGCGAGCAGCTCGCGCGCGGCCCGCAGCATCTCCTCGAACAGCGCGTTCGGCGGCGGTACCCTCGCGATGCCCCGCCGCGCCTTCGGCGGGCCCGAGTGACCGTGGTGACCTGGCCGGCCGGGAGGCTCTGCACGTCGGCTCGGCGGATTCACGAAGCTAGCTTCCCAGATGCACGCCGCGCGACGCCATGCCTCGGCGCGGCGCGCCGCCCGATTCTGCCCGTGTCGTCGCCTACTTCGCCCATGTCCTCGCCTTCGCGGACGCCGCCGACCCCGCCAATACCGCCCATAGCAAATTTTTCTTTCTCACACTGGGATACTCCGCTCATACAGTCAGCCGGGTGAACGACGAGGCGCAGCTCCAACTCCAGGAGGCGCAGTTCATCCATCGTGCCATGGAGCGCGAGGTCCGGTCACCGCTGCCGGGCGGCTTCCGTCGGCGAGCGCCGATGCAAGAACTATCCCCGATTGCAAGGAAGCTCTCACTGCCAAGTTGTTGCCGCTAGCTCTCTTGTGCGCGCAGTTGCGGCTAGCCTTCTTGTGTCCGCAGTGAGCAGGAAGGAACCGTTCATGGCACGCGCTCGCACGGGTGTGGGGTGTCCCAAGTGAGCACCGGCACCTCTGTGCCGAAGCCCCGCGTGTCCGGCATGGACGTGTCCGATGCGGGGCTGCTCGCCACGCTGCTGACCGAGGCGCCGATCGGCTTCGCCTTCGTCGGCGGCGACCTGCGCTTCCGCCGGGTGAACAAGACTCTCGCCCGGCTGCACAGCGCTGACGAGGACTCCTACATCGGGCGCCTGCCGTCGCAGGTCTGGCCGGAGGATCTTGGCACCCGAGCCGAGGCGGCTGCCAGGCATGTGCTCTCGGCCGATGAGCCAGTGTTCGAGACCGACCAGCCCGTCGCAGTGGGTGAGGAGATGCGGCACTGGGCCTTGTCCTGGTTTCCTTCGCGTGATCCCGACGGGGAGATCGCCGGCGTGGTGCTCATCGCCGCCGACATCACCGACCGCAGGAACTCACAGGAGGCGCTGCGGCGCAGCGAGGAGCGGTATCGCTCGCTGGTGCAGGCCGGAGCCCAGGTCGTGTGGGTAACGACGCCGACGGGCAAGATCGCGGAGGATTCGCCGGAATGGCGCTGGATCACCGGCCAGACGGTTGATGAGTACCTGGGCAACGGCTGGCTGGACGCGATTCATCCGGAGGACCGCGAGCGTGTCGAGCGTGAATGGCTCGACTGCGTCGATACCGGGAAGGTATTCGACAGCCGGTACCGCGTCCGGACCAAGTCGGGCTCTTACCGCCACTACGACGTGCGGGCCGTCCCGATCGAGCGCGACGGGAAGATCATCGAGTGGGTGGGCGCCAGCACCGACGTCACCGGCCAGCGGGAGGCCGAGGAGATGCGCGGCCGCCTGACCGAGCAGCTCTCGGCGGCCGCGCTGCGCACGGTGCGGCTGCAGCAAGCGACGTCGATGCTAGCCGAGGCCATCACGGTGGAGCAGGTGGTCGAGGTGATCACCGAGGTGGGCCGCTCGGCGATCGGTGCCGAGCGCTCGGCCGTGGCGATGCTCGACCCCGAGCGGCTGCGGCTGCGCACCATCAATCTGGCGGGGTTGCCGGACAGCCCGGGAGCGCCGTCCGGGGACATCCCGCTGGACGTGCCCAGCGTGATGACCGCCGCAATCCTCGCCCGCCGCCCGGTGCTCGTGGAGAACCCGGCCAGCCTGCGCAAGCACTTTGAGGACCGGGTCAATCTCGACCTCTTCCTGCAGCACAGCGACGAGCGGGCCTGGGTGGGCCTGCCGCTGCTGGCCTCCGGCGCGCCGCTCGGGGCGCTGCGGTTCTCCTTCACCAGGCCCAGGAAGGTCACCGACGAGGAGCGGGTCTTCCTCGAGGCGCTGGCTGGCCAGTGCGCGCTGGCACTGGAGCGGGCGACCATGTTCGAGCGCGAGCACACCACGGCCGAGACGCTGCAGCGGAGCCTGCTGCCGGATCGCCTGCCGACCGTCCCGGGGATCATCCTCGAGGCCAGCTACCTTCCGGTGACGCGGAACATGGAGATCGGCGGGGACTGGTACGACGCGTTCCGGCTCCCCGACGGCAAGCTCGCAGTGGCCGCGGGAGACGTCATGGGCAAGGGACTGACGGCCGCCGCCGGAATGGGCCGGGTGCGCAACGCGCTGCGTGCGCTCGCCCTGACCGATCCCCGGCCGGCCGCCGTCCTGGCCGGGCTGGACCGCCTGTTCATCGCCACCGAGCTCGAAGAGCAGGTGACGACCGTGGCATACCTGGTGCTCGATCCGGCGAGCGGAGAGGGCATGGCGGGCAGCGCCGGACACCTCCCGCTGCTGCTGCTGTCGCCCGACACCGTGCCCTGCCTGGACAAGACGGCCGCGGGAACGCCGCTGGGCTGGCCCAGCCCGCGCCAGCAGTACGCCTTCCGGCTGCCGCCCGGCGGCACGGCGGTGCTTTACTCCGACGGGCTCGTGGAGAACCGCAGGCGCGGCCTGGACACGGGCCTGGACGAGCTTGTCGCGGTGGCCGCGCAGGCCCCGGCGGAGGCGGCAGAGGATCCCGCAATGCTGCTTAAGTACCTGGTTGACCGGATGCTGACCGGTTACGAGCAGGATGACGACGTGACCGTGCTCGTGGTGCACAGTCCGCGGCGGGAGCCCGGGGCCCCGGCGAGGCGGGTGGAGACACCGGCGGCCGTGAGGAAGGGCAAGCCATGACGGATGTGGGTACCATACCTGCGCGCGGGGCAGTCGTTTCGCCGCGGAACTCGCGGCCAGCGGCCATTGCTGTACGACCTACCCGCCGACTCCGCCTAAGGTGGTGGACGGGAGGCAAGACGGTCCCGGCCGCGGTGATCCGCGGCAGGAGCCCGGCTTTGAGCACGGTCTTGGGAGCAGGATCCGCGCGGTAGGGTCCATTTCTCGCCATACGGTTGCAGGAGAGGTGTCTGTGTCGCCTGCTAGTTCGGTCAGCCAGGGGTCGCCGGCAGGTCCGGTGCGCCCGGCCGCCATCCAGCAAGGGAAGGGGTGACCGCGGTGGCAAGCGCTGCAAGCTCCGCAGCGCGGAGGCAGCCACGGCCGTCGGGCCAGGGTTCTTCGGTGCAGGGTTCTTCGGTGCAGGGTCCTTCGGGCCTGGGCCCCTCGGGGCTGAGCGCCCGCGTTCCGTCGCAGCCTGCCCCGGCGCGGGCGGGCGCTGGCGACGGGGCGGGAAACCGGGCCGATGCCGCAGTCGCTCTGGTGAGCGACGACAAGGCGGCCAGCGGCCAGCACGGTTCCGGTGCCGGGTCCGCTGGTAAGCGGGGCCGCCAGCGGTCGCGCCGGTCGCCGGGCAGGTCGGCCGCTGCGGTCCGGGATCGGGACGCCGTCGCGGGCAACGGCAGTGCCGTCGACGAATCGGCTGACCAGGCCGGTCACGACGGCAGTGACGAGAACCCGACCGCTGATGCCGACTTCGCCGGCTCGGCCGGTGACGACCTCGACATTGACGACCTCGACGGCGAGCCGGACCTGACCGCCGTCGCCGACCTGGATGTCGAAGCGGACCTGGCTGAATTCGGGTCCGGCGACGACGATGTCATCATCGGGCTGGACATCGAGGAGCCCGACGCAGACGTCATCGATCCGGCCGGCGCGGACGACGGCAGCGAGGACGCGCGGCCGTCGCCGGGCGCGGCGGCCGGCGACGGCCGCGAGCCGGGCAGGCCTGCCTCGCCCGAGAGCCAGGCCCGGCCGGCGAGGCCCGGCGGGGAAGAGAACGAGGACGAGGCATTCGTCTACGGAGACGACGACGAGGACCTGCCCGCCGCGCAGGTGGCGGTGGCGGGAGCCACGTCCGACCCGGTCAAAGACTACCTGAAGCAGATCGGCAAGGTGCCGCTGCTCAACGCGGAGCAGGAAGTCGAGCTGGCCAAGCGCATCGAGGCGGGCCTGTTCGCGGAGGAGAAGCTCGCCGAGGGCCGCGGATCGCTGCGCCCGGAGGCCCGGGGCGACCTGGAGTGGATCGCCGACGACGGCCGCCGGGCCAAGGACCACCTGCTGGAGGCCAACCTGCGCCTGGTGGTCTCGCTGGCCAAGCGCTACACCGGCCGCGGCATGCTCTTCCTGGACCTGATCCAGGAGGGCAACCTCGGCCTGATCCGCGCCGTGGAGAAGTTCGACTACACCAAGGGCTACAAATTCTCCACCTACGCCACCTGGTGGATCCGGCAGGCGATCACCCGGGCGATGGCCGACCAGGCGCGCACGATCCGGATCCCGGTGCACATGGTCGAGGTGATCAACAAGCTGGCCCGGGTGCAGCGGCAGATGCTGCAAGACCTTGGCCGCGAGCCGACGCCGGAGGAGCTGGCCGCCGAGCTGGACATGACCCCGGAAAAGGTCATCGAGGTGCAGAAGTACGGGCGTGAGCCGATCTCCTTGCATACGCCTCTCGGCGAGGACGGGGACAGCGAGTTCGGTGACCTGATCGAGGACTCCGAGGCGATCCAGCCAGGCGAGGCGGTCAGCTTCACGCTGCTGCAGGAGCAGTTGCACTCGGTGCTCGACACCCTGTCCGAACGGGAGGCTGGGGTCGTCTCCATGCGGTTCGGCCTGACCGACGGCCAGCCGAAGACGCTCGACGAGATCGGCAAGGTCTACGGGGTGACCCGGGAGCGGATCCGGCAGATCGAGTCCAAGACGATGTCCAAGCTGCGGCACCCGTCCCGCTCCCAGGTGCTCCGCGACTACCTCGACTGATTATGCAGCGACCCGAGCCCGCCGCGGCGGGCTCGGGTCGCTGCTTCCGGTGCTTACCCGGCCGGCTTACCTGCTGGTGCCCTGGTTCTCGGGGCGGGAGAGCCGGTCGGTCTCATCCTGGATCTCTACCGCGATCTTGGCCAGCGCCTCGGCGTGCTCGCGGCTGTGATGGGCGCAGAACAGGAGCTCGCCCGAGCCGGGAAGCACGACGCGTACATATGCCTGCGCGCCGCATCGGTCACACAGATCGGTGGCCTTGAGCGGCTTTGCCGGGGCCATCGCAGCGGTCATGTCGCCTCCCTCGCCTGGTCCGGTCTGGCAGCCCTGATGCCGACCGTGCAAACCCTGTCGTCCATTACTGCATCACAACACCTCCGGAGGCACCGCTCTTCCCCGCCCGCAATTCGTACGCCGTGGGCGAACAGGCCCGCCCGCAACCGGAGCCGATCCGGTACCGCACCCGTTGCCCCAGGTGGCCAGGTATGTCGGCGGCGTGGCTGCGCAAGGCTGACACCGCGGGCGGCTAGTCTTCGTTCAAGCTTCCCCGGCATGTCAGGAGACACTTTCAGTGACCGCCGTCAGCTCCGCGGCGAGCGCGGAGCACGTGCACCAGACCGGCCCGGTCGATGGCTACACCGCGCGCCACCTGACCGTCCTCGAGGGACTCGAGGCCGTGCGCAAGCGCCCCGGCATGTACATCGGGTCCACCGACGGTCGCGGACTGCTGCATTGCCTCTGGGAGATATTCGACAACGCGGTGGACGAGGCGCTGGGCGGCCACTGCACCAGCATCGAGGTCGTCCTGCACGGTGATCATTCCGCCGAGGTGCGTGACAACGGCCGGGGGATCCCGGTCGATGTCGAGCCGAAGACCGGGCTCACCGGCGTCGAACTGGTGATGACCCGGCTGCATGCTGGCGGCAAATTCGGCGGCGGGTCCTACACCGCGTCAGGCGGCCTGCACGGCGTGGGTGCGTCCGTGGTTAACGCCCTGGCCAGCCGGCTCGACGTGCGGGTTGACCGAGAGGGGGCGGAGTGGGCCATGAGCTTCCGCCGTGGCCAGCCTGGCGAGTTCAGCGGGCCTGGCCCGGACGCCCCGTTCCGGCGGGCCAGCGGGCTGCACCGGACGCGGCGGGTGGCTAAGGCGCTGACCGGCACCCGGATCAGGTTCTGGCCGGATCAGCAGGTGTTCGTGCGCGGTGCCCAGTGGAGCTTCGACGCGCTCGCCCAGCGGGCCCGCCAGACCGCGTACCTCGTGCCCGGGCTCACCATCCGGGTGACCGACCACCGCGCCGAGGCTGATCGCGCCGCCGACCGGGAGGACGGCGCTGCCCGCGACGCCAGCACCGTCCGGGAGGAGAGCGCCGCGCGGGCCGACGGGGGCCGCGACGGCGGCGCAGGCCGGGAGGCCGAGTTCCGCTTCGCCGGGGGGATCAGCGAGTTCTGCGCCCATCTGTCACCGGGAGAGCCGGTCACCGATGTGGTCCGGCTGACCGGCTCAGGACGGTTCACCGAGACCGTGCCGGTGCTCGACGACAAGGGACATTTGCTGCCCACCGATGTCGAGCGGGAACTCGCCGTCGACGTGGCGCTGCGCTGGGACGGCGGCTACGCCGCGGTGACGCGTTCCTTCGTGAACGTGATCGCCACGCCCAAGGGCGGCACCCACGTGGCCGGGTTCGAGCGGGCGCTGGTCCGGACCCTGAACGAGCAGCTGCGCGGCGTCAGGCTGCTGAAGAACGGCGATGAGGCGGTCACGAAGGAAGACATCATCGAGGGCCTGACCGCGGTGATCGCGGTGCGGCTGCCGGAACCACAGTTCGAGGGCCAGACCAAGGAGGTGCTCGGCACTCCGGCCGCGTCCCGGATCGTGGCCCAGGTGGTGGCCGCGCAGCTGCGTGCGTTCTTCGAGGCGCGCGGGCGGGGCGGCAAGCAGCAGGCGCGGGCGCTGCTCGACAAGGTGGCCGCCGCGGCCAAGACCCGGATCGCCGCCCGTGAGCACCGCGAGAACCAGCGACGCAAGTCAGCGCTCGCTTCATCCGCGCTGCCCGCCAAGCTAGTGGACTGCCGCTCGGCCGACGACCGGAGCGAGCTGTTCATCGTGGAGGGCGACTCCGCGCTTGGCACGGCCAAGCTGGCCAGAGACTCGGAGTTCCAGGCGCTGCTGCCGATCCGCGGCAAGATCCTGAACGTGCAGAAGGCGTCGCTCGCCGACATGCTGAAGAACGCGGAGTGCGCCGCGATCATCCAGGTGATCGGGGCCGGCTCGGGTGCCGCGTTCGACCTGGACTCGGCCCGGTACCAGCGGATCATCTTCATGGCCGACGCTGACGTCGACGGCGCCCATATCAGGTGCCTGCTGCTGACCATGTTCCACCGCTACATGCGGCCGCTGCTGGAGGCGGGCCGGGTGTTCGCCGCGGTGCCGCCGCTGCACCGGATCGAGCTGATCAACCCGCGCAAGGGCCAGCCGAAGTACACCTACACCTACACCGACGCCGAGCTGCATCGTGCCCTGCTGCAGCTCGAGCGCCGGGGACAGCGGTGGAAAGAGCCGCCGCAGCGGTACAAGGGCCTGGGCGAGATGGACGCGGCGCAGCTCGCCGAGACCACGATGGACCCCCGGCACCGCACGCTGCGCCGGATCAAGATCGAGGACTCGGCCGCGGCCGCGGCCATGTTCGAGCTGCTCGAGGGAAGCGAGGTCGCGCCGCGCCGGGACTTCATCATCGGCGGCGCAGCCGAGCTCGACCCGTCCCGCATCGACGCCTAGAGCCGGGACGGCCGCGAACGTCCCGGAGGGCGGCCTGGACGACATCCGCGGGTGCAAGGGCGTCAGGCGGGCGCCGGCCCGCCGAGGGCGGCCAGCGGGCGGCGGACCCGGACGCCCGAGCCGTCCCGCCGGCCGTCCGCGGGCGGCAGGTCGACCGGGGCCCCGGCGTCGGTCGCGCCGCGCGCGGGAGCCGGCCCGGCCCAGGCGAGGACCACCATGTCCTCGCCCTTCAGGAACCGGTGGCAGCGGACTCCGCCGGTGGCCCGCCCCTTGGGCGGGTACTCGGCGTAGGGGGTCACCTTCGCGGTCATGGCCGAGGTGCCGGGGAGTGCCCCGGCGCTGCCAGCCGCGGTGACGACGACCGCTGCTCTGGCCTGATCTCCGGCACCGGAGACGGCCCCGAACCAGATGACGCGGGCGCGCGACGCCAGCCTGATCCCGGCCATCCCGCCCGCGGACCGGCCCTGCGGGCGGACGGCGGCCGCGCCGAACCGCAGCATCTGCGCGTCGCTGGTCACGAACACCAGATCCTGCGCCTCGTCGTCGAGCTGCACCGCGCCCACCACCCGGTCGCCGTCCTTGAGCGCGATGACGTCGAACTCGGTGGCGCTCTGCGGGTAGTCGGGGGAAACGCGCTTGACGACGCCGGCGGCGGTCCCGATCGCCAGGCCAGCGCCCGCGCCCGGGCCCGAGCCGTCCGCCGCGACGATGCCGACCACGGTCTCGCCCTGGTCCAGGGACACGAACTCGCTGACCGGGGCGCCGCCGGCCAGCCCGGGGGAGTGCGCGCTGGGTGGCAGCGCGGGCAGTTCCAGCACCCCGGTCCGGATCAGCCTGCCCCGTGATGTCACCAGGCCGATGCTGCCTCGGGCGGTGGCGGTCGCGGCCGAGACGATCGCGTCATGCGCGCACCGCGGGCCCGCCGCGTCGTGGCCTTTGCGGTCGGGGGCCGGCGCCGGGCCGTCGCGTTCGGTATCCCGGCCTTCTCCGCCGCCGGCCGTCCGGGCGAGCAGCCCGGCGCTGGAGAGCAGCACCGTGCACGGATCGTCGGCCACCTCCATCGCAAGCGCGGCCGTCCTGGCCGCGCCGCCGCTTTCCAGCAGCACCGTGCGACGGGGAGTCGCGAACTTCTCGCTGATGTCGGCCAGCTCGGACGAGACCAGGTCGCGCAGCTTCTGCTCGGAGTCGAGGATCGCGGTGAGCTCGGCGATCTCCCGCCGCAGGGTCTCCTGCTCGCGCTCGAGCTCCAGCCGGTCGTAGCGGGTCAGCCGGCGCAGCGGGGTGTCCAGGATGTACTGCGCCTGGATATCGGAGAGGTCGAACACGCCCATCAGCCGTTCCTTGGCCGACCCCGCGTCGTCGCTGGTCCGGATCACAGCGATGACCTCGTCGATGTTGAGCAGGGCGATGAGCAGCCCGTCGACCAGGTGCATCCGGTCCTGGCGCTTGCCGCGCCGGTACTCGCTGCGGCGGCGGACCACCTCGATCCGGTGGCCGGCGTAGATCTGCAGCTGCTCGCGCAGGCCGAGCAGCCGGGGCTGCCCGTCCACCAGGGCGACGTTGTTGATGCCGAACGTTTCCTGCATCGGGGTCAGCCGGTATAGCTCCTCGAGCACGGCCTCGGCGTGGAATCCGCTGCGTACCTCGATCACCAGGCGCAGGCCGCTGCGCCGGCCGGTGAGGTCCTTCAGGTCCGCGATGCCTGCCAGCTTCTTGGCCTGGACCAGGTCCTTGATCCTGGCCACCACCTTCTCCGGGCCGATTCCGTAGGGCAGCTCGGTGACCACGATCCCGGTGCGGCGGGGGGTAATCTGTTCGATCCGCGCTGTCGCCCTGGTACGGAATGTCCCCCGGCCGGCCTCGTACGCCTCCCTGATCCCGTCCAGCCCGACGATCTTCCCGCCGGTCGGCAAGTCGGGTCCGGGCACGAACCGCATCAGCTCGTCCAGACTCGCGTCCGGGCTGGCGATCAGGTGCCGGGCGGCCGCGATGACCTCGCCCAGGTTGTGCGGGGCCATGTTCGTGGCCATCCCGACCGCGATCCCGGCCGCGCCGTTGACCAGGAGGTTGGGGATCGCGGCGGGAAGGACCTCGGGCTGGGTTTCGGTGCCGTCGTAGTTCGGCACGAAGTCGACGGTGTCCTCATCGAGTGTCCGGGTCATCTCCACAGCTGCCGCGGCCAGGCGAGCCTCGGTGTAGCGGTACGCGGCCGCGCCGTCGTCGCCGCCCAGGGAGCCGAAGTTGCCGTGCCCGTCGACGAGAGGAAGGCGCATGGCCCATGGCTGCGCCATCCGGACCAGGGCATCGTAGATCGCCGAGTCCCCGTGCGGGTGCAGCCGCCCCATGACGTCGCCGACCACGCGGGCGCACTTGACGTGCGGGCGCTGCGGAGTCAGCCCCATCTCGCTCATCTGGTACAGGATCCGCCGCTGCACCGGCTTGAGACCGTCCCGGGCGTCGGGCAGCGCCCGCTGGTAGATAACCGAGTAGGCGTACTCGAGGAAGCTGCCCCGCATCTCCTCGGTCACGTCGATGTCGACGATGTTTTCTTCGAAGTCCTCGGGGGGCGGGGTTGTCGTCGTGCGTCTGGCCATGACCGTCATTGTGCCGCGACGACAGCGGCGGCGCCCGCAATGGCTCGCGTGAGCGGTCGGCCTTCGGGTCACACCGGTCCGGTCGCCGCGCCGCTGCCGGGACTGCCGCCGGTCGGCGGTGGCCGCGGGGGAGGGTCAGCCGTTACAGGGCGGGCCGGGCGCCTACCAGGCCGAGAGCTCTGGCCGCGAGGCGGCAGCCGCTGGCCAGTGCCTCACCGGGGGGTTTCTTGTCCAGCCAGGCCGGCAGGAAGCCCGCGCAGAACGCGTCCCCGGCCCCGGTCCCGTCCACGATCCGCTCGACGGGGGGCCCGGGAACACGGAACGGCTCCGGGCGCCCGTTGGCGTAGAACAGGGCCCCCTCGCTGCCGAGCTTCATGATCACCTGCGGGTACCAGGCGTTCAGCACCCGCGCGGCCTGCTCCGGCTGGTCCCGGCCGGTGAGCACCCGCGCCTGGTCGCCGTTCACGAACAGCACCGTCGCCCCGTTGGTGAGCTGCAGGAACGGCTCGGCGCCCACCCGTTCCAGCGGCGCGGCGGACGCACCGTCCACCGAGACCGTCATCCCGGAGCGCTGAGCGTGGCTGAAGGCCGCCAGCGCCGCGTCCCGGGAGCCTTCGTTGAGCAGCGTATAGCCGGAAATATGCAGGTGGCTGCCGGGCGTGAACAGGTCCTGGGGCAGGTCATCGGGCGACAGCGCCGAGTTCGCCCCGGGGTCGGAGAGCATCGTGTGGTCGCCCTTGTGCGTGACCATCACCACGCAGGTCCCGGTGGGCCGCTCTGGGTCCATGACCAGCCGGGCGTCCACACCGTAGCCCATGAGCTCCATGTCCCTGTTACGGCCGGCGATGTCGGCCCCCCGCCGCCCGACGAACGCGACCTCGGCGCCGTCCACGGCCAGCCAGGCGGCGATGTTCGCCCCGGAACCGCCGCCGTGCATAGTCACCGTGGCCGGCGTGTCGCTGCCCTTGGCCAGCGGGAGGGCCGCGTGGGCGACGGTGTCCGTCATTAGATCACCAACGACGACAACGCGCGTCATGTGCCGTCACCACCTCGATCGCGTGGCTGAACTAAGCGCTGCCCCCGGGGCAGGGCCCTTGGGTGCCAGCGGATAGAACTTTACAGTTCCGCGGGGTGGTCTAGGGCCGTTCGCGTTGCGAATCCGTGAATACGGGCGATTGGAGTCAAGCGGGAAGGGCCAGCGGCCGCCCGGCGACCATCAGAACTGCCTCATCGGATTCGGCGGCGAGCCGCTGGTTGAGCCAACCTAGCTGGTCGCGGAACAGCCGCCCGGCAGGGGTCGGCGGGTGGATGCCCGAGCCCACCTCATCGCTCACCGTGACAACGCGCGCGCTCGTCTGCCGCCATGCTTCGACGAGTTCATCGACCCTGGCGGCGATCGCGCCTGGCGCGTCGCGCTCACCGGAGAAGGCTCCGGCCGCTTCCATCACCGCCGCCAGCCAGGTCCCGGCTCCGTCGAAGAGAATTGCCGACGATTCGCGGCGCAGCACCTGCGCCGCGCCGACGCTCTCCACGGTCTGCCACCACCAGGGCCTGCGGGACTGGTGCGCTGCCACCCGCTGCGCCCATTCGCCGTCGGCCGCGGGCTGGGCGCCGGCCGGGTACGGTCCCGCCGCCAGGTAGGTAACCCGCGGCTCGGCGGCCAGCCTGAGTTCGGCGTGCCGTGACTTGCCGGACCGCGCCCCGCCGAGCACCAGGACCCGGCGGGGCCGGGCGGCGGGGGCCGCCGGACCGCTGTCCGCCACGCGCGGCGCCGTCGCCGAGCCTGGCGACGCGGTCACCACGTCGCCGTCCTGGGCCAGCAGAATGTCCCAGAAGCCGCATCGCCTGGCCAGTTCCTCCTCGGAGGAGACGCGGTGATCAGCGTGCGCCACCGCGACCGCGGTGCGGGCATGCACCAGGCCCCGGCGGCGCAGCGCGCCAAGCTGCGCCGGATCCGCCAGCAGGTCAAGCAGGGCGATGTCGTAGGGCCGGGCATCCGCCGGCGGCTGGGTCGTGATGCCCGAGCCATCGGCGACCAGCAGCCTGCCGCCGTCGGGGCCGGTCACCGTCCAGGCGCCCGGCAGCCGGTCGACCCGGTACCCGGCGGCCCCCGGCACGGTATCGCCGGCCCCCCGGTCCGCGTCGATGCGCAGCACGCCGTCCACGGTCACCCCCGCCGGAGCCCGGGGCCGGCCGGCCGCACGGACCCGGGCGCAGGACGCACAGCGGCAGCCAGCCCGCGGCCAGCCGCCGCTGCCGCCGGTGCCGACCAAGCGAACGTCCATCTCCGTCCCCCGTCCCCCGTCCGGGCTCCCGCGGCGCGGTCCGGGTCCCGGCCGCCGCGCGGAAGTAAGATTAGCGAGCCGTCAACCGGGCTGATTTTAACCATTGAGGCGGGCATGAACTGGACCTGGAAGCTGGAGAAGGAAGACGGGACCGTGCTCACGTCGCGCGGGCTGCCGAAGGAGAGCTTCGGCAGCCAGGGTGACGCGGAGAGCTGGCTCGGCGAGAACTGGCGTACCCTGCTGGACGCCGGGGTGGACCAGGTAACCCTGCTGGACGAGGGCCGGGCCCAGTACGGCCCGATGAGCCTGCATCCGGGCGCGTAGCCGCCGGCCTGGTCAGATCTTGTCGCCCGGGTTGACCCTCGGGGCTGGCATCCGAAGCCTGCGGATCTGGGTGCCGCGAATCGCCGCGTACATCCGGACGCCGCGGGTGCTCTCGCCGGGGAACCGCTGGTGCGCCAGCCTGATCACGCGCCCGCCGACGAGGATGCTCTCGGTCACGATGACCAGCAGCAGGAAGATCACCGCGTAGTCGATCACGGCTGACTGCCGCAGTTTCGGAATGAACAACAGGACGACGAGCACGAGCACGCCGAACATGTAGAACTCGCTGAGGCTGCGCCGGGAATCCACGTAGTCGCGGGCCAGCGCCCGGACCTGGCCCTGATCCTTGGGCGGCAGCGCCCATGCCTCGCCGCGCTTCATGGCCTCCAGCTTGCGCGCGCGCGCGGCCTTATCCCGGTCGCGGCCGCGCTGGTAGGCGGCCTTCTTGTCGGCGGGAGCCCCAACGGGCTGCCGCCGCCGGCGCTCGGCCTCGCTGCGCTTGGGGGTCGGCCGGCCCTTGCCCAGGGTCACGCCCACCCGGCCGGCCTCCTCCGGGCTCTGCGAATCCTGGCCGGCCGCCTCGGGCACGTCGGCGCTGCGTCGTCGGAACACGCGCTCAGCATACCGGGGCGAACCCCGCAGACCGAGATGTCCGAGCCTGGTTCTGCCGGGCCGCGGGACTCCCACAGGACTCCTGAGAGATATCCGGGACCCCCGAGGCGGCACCTGGATGACTCGCCTTGCTGGCCGTCGTAGGGTGGAAACGAGCATCTGTCGGCAACTCCGGTTGCCCTGCGCAGCAGGCTGGTTCGCACCGCCGTCGCAGCGTGCGGCGGCGGTGAAATAAGGATGAGGGGATGGTCGCGCTTATGGGCGTGATGAAGCGGGTCTCGCTGATCTTCAAGTCCAAGGCAAACAAGGCCCTGGACCGGATGGAGGATCCTCGTGAGACCCTGGATTATTCCTATCAGACGCAGCTTGAGCTGCTGCAGAAGGTCCGTCGTGGCGTCGCCGACGTTGCGACCTCGCGCAAGCGCATCGAGCTGCAGATCAACCAGCTGCAGCAGTCGTCGGACAAGCTGGACAGGCAGGCGCGCGACGCGCTCGCCGCGGGCCGGGAAGACCTTGCCCGCGATGCGCTGACCCGCAAGGCGGGCGTGCAGAGCCAGCTGTCCGACCTGGGCACGCAGTACACCTCGCTGCAGGGTGAGGAGGAGAAGCTGACCGGTGCCTCGCAGCGGCTGCAGGCCAAGGTGGACGCTTTCCGCACCAAGAAGGAGACCATCAAGGCCACCTACACCGCGGCAGAGGCGCAGACCAGGATCAACGAGGCATTCACCGGCATCTCCGAGGAGATGGGTGACGTCGGCCTGGCGATCCAGCGCGCGGAGGACAAGACCGAGCAGATGAAGGCGCGAGCGGGCGCGATCGATGAGCTGATGGCGTCGGGAGCGCTCGATGACATGGTCAGCGGCCCGCGCGACGATATCCAGGCCGAGCTTGACCGGATGGGCGCGAGCAGCGGCGTGGATGCCGAGCTCGAGCGGCTGAAGGGCGAGCTCAGCCAGGGCAGCGCGCCGCGGCAGATCGAGGGCGCCACGGGCGCCGCCAACGGGTCCGCTGCGGCGGCCGGCGGTGATGTCAACCCGGCGCAGGTACGCCCCGCCGACCAGCCGCAGGCCGGTGACGGCGCATGATCGTCCGGATTCTCGGCGAGGGCCAGGTCCGGGTCGACGACTCGGCCGTGAGCGAACTGAACGAACTCGACTCCAAGCTGGAGGCGGCAGTCGAGCGCAACGACGAGTCCGGCTTCCAGTCGGCACTTGACGAGCTGCGGGCGAGGGTCCGCGCGGTCGGGAGGCCGCTGGAGCCCGGGTCCCTCGAGCCCTCCGGACTCATCCTCCCCGGCGAGGGCGCGACCATGGCCGAGGTCCGCCAGCTGCTGGCTGACGACGGGCTCATCCCGGGCTGAGCCGACCGGCGCGCCCGGCGGTCCGGAACGCCGCAGGCTGTCGGCCCGTTGTACCCAGTGGCCGACGGATGCCGGCCGGCCGGAGGGGGCCCGCCCGCGAAGACTGTCACCTCGCGCGGGCCGGGGCAGACCACTGCGGCGGTTGCGGTGTAATGAGGTAAGACGGCTCGCTGATGAGCCGCAACGGAAACGGAGGCGCCGCAGATGGCGCGCACTCGCTACGCAAGCGACCCGGGGCTGATCGCGCGGATGGGCGCGACGATGTTCCTGCTCGGACTGGTCTTCACCGGGTTCATCATTGCTCTGTACTTCGTGCTGTTCTACTACGGCAGCCGTCACGGGGGCGGTGGTGGCGGCGACGGGATCGTGGTGTTCGCGGTGCTGATCGGCGCGGCCGTGGCGTTCGGCGGGTACTACTGGTCTGACAAGATCGCCCTGAACACCGCACGCGCCCAGCTCGTCACGCCCGAGCAGGCGCCGCAGCTGCACGGCATCGTCGACCGGATCTGCGCGCTGGCCAACATGCCCAAGCCCCGGGTGGCCATCTCGCCGATGAACATGCCGAACGCGTTCGCCACCGGCCGCAGCAGCAAGGTGGCGGTCATCTGCGTCACCCAGGGCATGCTGCAAAGGCTCGACCCCAAGGAGCTTGAGGGCGTGCTCGCGCACGAGATGTCGCACGTGGCGCACAAGGACGTCGCGGTGATGACGGTCGCGTCGTTCCTCGGCATCATCGCCGCCCTGCTGGTCCGGATGGGCTTCTATGCCGAGCTTTTCGGCGGTGGCCGGGGCCGGGGCCGGGGCGGCAACGACCAGAACGCGCTGCCCGTCTTGCTGATCGTGATGCTCGTCGGCATGGTGGTCTACGCGATCAGCTTCCTGCTGATCCGGCTGCTGTCCCGGTACCGGGAGCTGTCGGCCGACCGGTCCGGCGCGCTGCTGACCGGCCAGCCCTCGGCGCTGGCCAGCGCGCTGGTCAAGGTCACCGGCGACATGGCCAGGATCCCGACCCGCGACCTGCGGCAGGCAGAGCCGCTGAACGCCTTCTACTTCACCCCGGCGCTGTCCGGCCGCAGGGGCGAGATGAGCCTGTCCAACCTGTTTTCCACGCACCCCAGCCTGCAGAAGCGGCTGGCGCAGCTCGACAAGATCTCCAAGCAACTCGGCAGGGCGGAGTAGCCGGCGGTCCCGCCGCCGCAGCGCGCGCGATGCACGGAGGGAGATCATAGGTGGGGTTCCTCGACACGCTGCTCGGCCGTACGAAGCCGGTGCCGCCGAACCTGGACGCGCTGTTCGCGCTGCCGTCGGCGGCGATCACGCTGCAGGCGGCGATGGACTTCAATCCGACGGGGACCGGCTCAGTCTGCTTCCGAGCGGCCGAGGGCCGCGCGTTCAGCGATATCGAGAAGGATGTCTCGGACCTGCTCAACATGGGCGACAACAAGGCCCCCGTCGAGGTGAGCGCCGACTCCTACGACTTCACCTGGCTGGTCTGCCATCATTCCCCGGACGACGTCGAGGGCCTGGTTACCGACCTGCACGCGGTGAACTCCTCGCTGGAGGCCGGCGGTTTCGGGCCGCAGCTGCTGTGCACGATCCTCGGCTTCCGCGCGGCCGGCCGTTCGCTGGGGCTGGTGTACCTGTACAAGCGCGGAACCTTCTACCCGTTTGCCCCGCAATCAGGACAGCGCCGGGACAACGCCCTCGAGTTGCAGGTCCGCGGCGCGCTAGGAGATGATCTCAAGATCGAGCCCGACCTCGGCCGGTGGTTCCCGGTGTGGGGTGCTCCCGGCCTGTGACCGGGTGCACGAAGCGTTTGCCGGTGATCAAAGGTCGTTTGGTGGCGCGGGCTGGTCAGGCGGCTAGCGCCTGGCTGTGACGGGCTGGTCAGGCGGCTAGCCGCTGGCCTGGGCCCAGCGCGGGGCGATGATCGGGTCCTCGCATGCCGGGTGGCCGGCCCGCCGTCTTCCCCCCGCCTCCCGGCATAACCGCCCAGGATGCGAGACCCCTACGTTCGTGTCGTGCACCCCCTGCGACCGCCCGGGAGCCGGAATGAACGGTGCCCGGGATATGGTTGACAGTGAGCAGACGAGGAGCCGAGCCGCAGGGGTATCGGCAGTCGAGCGCGGGAGCTAATCCAGATGACAGTTCAGGACCAGGCCACCACGCGGGGCATCATTCTCACCGATGCCGCTACGGCCAAGGTGAGCGGCTTGCTGGAGCAAGAGGGCCGCGACGACCTTCGGCTGCGCATAGCGGTGCAGCCCGGCGGCTGCTCCGGCCTGCGCTACCAGCTTTACTTCGACGAGCGCGAGATCGACGGCGACGTGGTGAGCGAGTTCGGCGCGGTGCAGGTGGTCACCGACAAGATGAGCGCGCCCTACCTGGGCGGCGCCACGATCGACTTCGTCGACACCATCGAGAAGCAGGGTTTCACCATCGACAACCCGAACGCCACTGGCTCTTGCGCCTGCGGCGACTCGTTCCACTGACCTGGGGTGGCGGGTCACAGGCGCGGCGCGCCCGGCCCGGGCTTGTCCGGGTCGGCTGCCGCCGTCTATTGAGACGGGGTAGCCTGAGCGCGCCCATTCAGGTGCCGTCCCCCAGGAGAGTCCCACCGTGCGCATCGCCGTCACCGGGTCCATCGCGACCGACCATCTCATGACCTTCCCCGGGCGCTTCGTCGATCAGCTGATTCCGGAGAAGCTCGACAAGATCGCGCTGTCTTTCCTCGTCGACTCGCTGCAGATCCGCTACGGGGGGGTGGCGGCCAACATCGCTTTCGGCATGGGCTGCCTCGGCCTGAGGCCGCTGCTCGTCGGGAGCGTCGGTGCCGACTTCGCCGAGTACCGGCAATGGCTGGAGGCGCACGGCGTGGACACGAGCGCGGTCCGGCAGTCCACGGTCCACCACACCGGGAGGTTCATCAGTACCACGGACGCTGACATGAACCATTTCGCCTCGTTCTACCCGGGTGCGATGACCGAGGACCGGGACATCGACCTGGGGGACCTGGCGGGCTCGGTAGACCTGGTCCTGATCGGCGCGAGCGATCCGGACGCGATGCTGGCATTCACCAGGCAGTGCCGGGAGCACCAGATCCCGTTCGCTGCTGACACGTCCTGGCAGCTTGCCCGGATGGACGGGAGTCAGGTGCGCGACCTGGTGGACGGCGCCGCGTACTTGTTCTGCAACGAGTACGAGTGCTCGCTGACCGAGCGCAAGTCCGGCTGGTCGGCGGACGAGGTCACGGCACGGGTGGGGACCCGGGTGACGACGCTCGGCGCCGAGGGCGCCCGGGTAGAGCGGGCGGGTGAGCCGCCCGTTTTGGTCCCGCCGGTCACCGGCGTGGAGCCGCGGGAACCGACGGGCGCGGGCGATGCGTTCCGGTCCGGCTTCCTGGCCGCGACCGCCTGGGGCCTGGGCCTGGAACGTGCCGCTCAGCTCGGCAACATGATGGCCGTCCACGCGCTGGAAGCGGTCGGGCCGCAGGATTACGAGCTGAAGCCTGGCCTACTGGCCGAGCGGTTCGCGGCCGTCTATGGCTCCGAGGGCGCCAAGGAACTTGCCGAGCACTACAGCTGACCGCCGGGGAGCGCTCTGGCTGACCGGGGCCGGCCGGCAGCAGGACGGTAGCGTAGCGCCATGGCTGCGATGGGCGGGCTGGGCGGGGGGGGGGGGGGGGGGGGGCTGGGCACGGCAACAGCCGTCACGGCCCGGTACCTGGCATCCGGGTACCAGGGGCCGCCGGAGCTGACCCTGCAGCGGGCGCTCACCGAGTGGACCGCCGATCCCTGGGCGCTCGGCTTCGTGTCGCTGCTCGGCGGGCTCTACCTGGCCGGGGTTCGCCGGGTCCGCCGGTCCGCCGCGCCATGGCCGCCCGGCCGCATCGTGTCCTTCTGCGGCCTGGGGCTCGGCTTCTTCGTGATCGCGACGATGTCCTGGGTGGGTGTGTACCAGGGTGTCTTGTTCTATGTCCGCTCGGTGCAGACGATCCTCCTGCTGCTGGTGGTACCGCTCTTCCTCGCGATGGGCAGGCCGCTGACCCTGATGATCGAGTCACTGCCCGGTCTCGGGCCGCGGGCGGCGGCCGGCATCCGCAGCCGGGCGGCGAAGGTGGCGACCTTTCCGCTGATCACCACCATGGTCGTGGTGATCGTGCCGTTCGCGGTGTACTTCACGCCGTGGTATGCCGCCGGCTTCCACAGCGTGGCAGTGCGGGAACTGACTTACCTGGCGCTCATGGCGCCCGGCTTCGTGTTCTTCTGGACGCTGCTGCGGGTAGACCCGGTGCCCAGGGCATACCCCTACCTGGTGTCGCTCTGGGTGACCGGGGCGGAGGTGATCGGCGACGCGGTGCTCGGCCTCGCCGTGATCGCGGATCAGAACCTCATCGCTGGCGCCTATTACCATGCGCTGGCCAGGCATTGGGGGCCGAGCCTGGCCACCGACCAGGTGCTCGGCGGCGGCACGCTGTGGGTACTGGGCGACATCGTCGGGCTGCCGTTCCTCGCCGCGCAGCTCATCCAGATGATCAGGGAAGACGAGTCCGACGCGGCCGCGATCGACGCCGAGCTGGACGCCAGGGACGCCGCCCGCGCCGCGGAGCCGCCGGCGAACGCAGCCGCGGACCCTGGCGCGGCCGGCCAGGGCGGTCCCGGGGACAGGCCGTGGTGGGAGTCCGATCCGAGGTTCGCCGGCAGGTTCCAGGCGGTCGACGACGGCGGTGACTAGGCGGCAGCCGCGGCTCAGTAACTGCGGCGCACCAGGAAGGCCCAGCCGCTGTCGGGCAGGTCGGCCGACATGAGGAACTCCTGAGACTTGAGCAGGCACCACGCGGGCACGTCGGTGCGCGCCGCGGGATCATCGGTGAGCACCGAGACGACCTCGCCGACCGGCACCTCTGTGATCCGCTCCGCGAGCATGATGATCGGGATCGGGCACTTCCTGCCCAGGGCGTCGATCGTCAGCCTCGCAGGCGGCACCGCGGCGGGCCCGGGCGGGGCCGCGGCGGAGTCGGCCGGCTGCTCCGCTGTCGGCTGCTCCGCTGTCGGCTGCTCCGCTGTCGGCTGCTCCGCTGTCGGCTGCTCCGCTGTCGGCTGCTCCGCTGTCGGCTGCTCCGTTGTCGGCTGCTCCGTTGTCGGCTGCTCCGCTGCTCGGCGGCGCTTCGCGCCCCGGGGTTTCGCTGCTGAGTGTTTCGCGGCGGGGCGCTGCGGGGGGGTCACGCGGTTACCTCCAGCTAGAGCTCTCTGGGCGGCGAGGTGGTGCCGGGGGCCGAGGTGATGGAGAAGGCGGTGTGCTGCTGCAAGTTTTCCCTGGCCGGTCGGTGCGCGGGCACGTTATGGCGATACCCAGCCGGGTCAGGCGGTAAGCACGGGTCGGCGCCGGCCCGGTTCCGCGGGGGTCCCGGGAAACGCCCGGGGGCTGCGCGGTACTGTTTTCCACGACAGGCTGTAGGACGAGCGAATCACCGGCCTGGCTGGGCCGGGAATCACCCCCGCTGGGAAGGCAATCCGTGAGTTTCAACCGCCGCGCTCCGGGCTGGCGATGGGTGCCGCGTGCCGTCATCGCGGCGGCTGTGCTGCTTGCCACGGCCGGGTGCCAGTCCAATGCGTTCACCCGCATGGGCATGCTGCCGCCGGCCACCAAGCAGGGCCAGGTGGCGCTGACCCTGTGGCAGGGCTCCTGGGTGGCGGCATGGGCGGTCGGCATCGTCGTCTGGGGCCTGATCGTCTGGGCGATCGTCTTCCACCGCAAGCGGTCCGACCGGGTGCCGGACCAGGTGCGCTACAACCTGCCGATCGAGGCCCTGTACACGGTCCTGCCGTTCATCATGGTCGGCGTGCTGTTCTACTTCACGGCACGGGACGAGAACTACGTCAACGCGCTCCCAGCCCGTCCCGACGTGGTGGTCAACGTGACGGGGTTCCAGTGGAGCTGGGAGTTCCAGTACCCGCAGTACAAGGTGGCGCGCTCGGAGTCCGGGGACGTGACCGAGCTAGGCCAGATGTGGAACGGGTCGGTACCAGGCAACGAGAACCAGCTTCCGTTGCTGGAGATCCCGACCGGCGAGACTGTCAGGTTCAACCTCACCTCGACGGACGTCGTTCACTCGTTCTGGATAGTCCCGTTCGAGTTCAAGCGCGACGTGATCCCTGATCATCCGAACCACTTCGAAGTGACGCCGACGCAGACCGGCACCTTCATCGGCCGCTGCAGCGAGCTGTGCGGCCTGTACCACAGCCGGATGCTGTTCACCGTGAAGATCGTGACACCGGCCCAGTTCCGAAGGTGGATCAGCTCGCAGCAGGCGCTGCAGACCGCATCTGGGGGTGCTCAGTGACCGTCACCGGCCAGCCAACGCCCGTCGGCGCGCCAGCCAGCTACCGCAAGGGCTCAATCCTCGCGGAATGGCTGTCCTCCACCGACCACAAGATCATCGGCCATCTGTACCTCATCACCTCCTTCTTCTTCTTCCTGGTCGGCGGCCTGATGGCCATGATCATGCGGGCCCAGCTGATGGGACCCGACAACCGCATCGTCTCGGATCAGCAGTACAACGAGCTGTTCACGATGCACGGCACGATCATGCTGTTGCTGTTTGCGACCCCGCTTTTCGTCGGCTTCGCCAATGAGATCATGCCGCTGCAGATCGGATCGCCGGACGTTGCGTTCCCGCGGCTGAACCTGTTCAGCTACTACGCGTTCCTGTTCGGCGGGCTGATCCTGCTGTTCAGCTTCCTCACCCCGGGCGGCTCGGCGGCTTTCGGCTGGTACGCGTACTCGCCGCTGACCAGCTCGCTGTACTCGCCAGGGCTCGGCGGGGACATGTGGATCATGGGCCTGGTGCTGTCTGGCTTCGGCACGATCCTGAGCGGCGTCAACTTCGTCACCACGATCTTCTGCATGCGCGCGCCCGGCATGACGATGTTCCGGATGCCCATGTTCACCTGGAACATCCTGCTCACCAGCATGCTGGTGCTGCTGGCCTTCCCGGTGCTCGCCGCTGCCCTGCTCGTTCTCGAAATCGACCGCAAGCTCGGGGCGCACGTGTTCGACGCATCAAGCGGCGGAGCGATCCTGTGGCAGCATCTGTTCTGGTTCTTCGGCCATCCCGAGGTCTATATCGTGGCGTTGCCGTTTTTCGGCATCGCCACCGAGATCCTGCCGGTGTTCGCCCGCAAGCCGCTTTTCGGGTACAAGGGCCTGGTCGGCGCCACCATCGCGATCGCCGGCCTCTCGCTGACCGTGTGGGCGCACCACATGTTCACTACCGGGGCGGTGCTGCTGCCGTTCTTCTCGTTCATGACCTTCCTGATCGCGGTCCCGACCGGGGTGAAGTTCTTCAACTGGGTGGGCACGATCTGGCGCGGCCAGCTCACGTTCGAGCCAGCGATGATCTTCATACTCGGATTCATGGTCGTGTTCCTGTTCGGCGGGCTCACGGGGATCATCCTGGCATCGCCGCCGCTTGACTTCGCGGTCAGCGACTCCTACTTCGTGGTCGCCCACTTCCACTACGTGCTGTTCGGCACCGTGGTGTTCTGCATGTTCGGCGGGTTCTACTTCTGGTGGCCGAAGTGGACCGGCAAGATGCTGGACAACACGCTCGGCAAGTGGCATTTCTGGTCGGTATTCATCGGCTTCAACATGACGTTCCTGGTGCAGCACTGGCTCGGGATGATGGGCATGCCGCGCCGGGTAGCGAACTATCCGTTCCTCCCGCATCTGGCGACGACGCTGAACGACATCTCCTCGATCGGCGCGTTCATCCTCGGCGCGTCGAACTTCATCTTCTTCTACAACATCTACAAGACCTGGAAGACCGGGGAGCGGGTCACCGCCGATGACCCGTGGGGCTTCGCCAACTCGCTGGAGTGGGCGACGTCCTGCCCGCCGCCGCGGCACAACTTCACCTCGATCCCGCGGATCAGGTCCGAACGGCCCGCGTTCGACCTGCACTACCCGACCATCGCAACCGGCCGGGAGCGGGAGCGGATCACGGTTGGCGCTTCCAGCGGACCTGCCGAGTAGGGGTGCCAGATGAAAGTCGAGGGTTACCTGTTCCTGGGCTGCGCCGTCTTCTTCGGCGGCGCGGACTACATCTACTGGTACTTCTCCCATGACCCGACGGGATCGACCGCGCTCGCGATCGCCGTGGGTCTGGCCTTCCTGGTCGGTTTCTACGTGCTGTTCACCGGGCGGCGGCTGCCGCCGCGGCCGGAGGACGAGCCGGAAGCGGAGATCTACGAGGGAACCGGGGAGCTCGGGTTCTTCAGCCCGCACAGCTGGTGGCCGCTGTTCGTGGGTCTGGCCGCGGCGACCGCCGCGCTCGGGGCGGCAGTCGGCTGGTGGTTGTTCCTGATCGGCATGCTGGCCGCCGTGCTGGCGACTATCGGGTTCGTGTTCGAGTACTACCGCGGTCATTACGCGCACTGACCGCCCGGCGCCCCCGGCGTCCCCGGCGTCCCCGCCGGCCTGGGCCGGCGGGGGGCGGCGGCGCTGGCTGGTCCTGGCCGCCGGCATGACCGCGATGACCGCGGGCTGCACCTTCCAGTACGGGCTGGCTTACCTCATCCCCGCCCTGCGGCGGGAGGGCTTGTCGCTCGAGCAGGCCGGGGTGCTGGTCGCCTGCCCGACCGCGGGCCTGCTGCTCACGCTGGTGGCATGGGGGGCGGCGGCGGACCGGTGGGGCGAGCGGCTGGTCCTCGGCTCCGGCCTCGCCCTCGCCGGCGCGGTCCTGCTGGCGGGTACCTCAGCAAGGACGACGGCCGGGCTCGGCCTGTGCCTGGCGCTCGCGGGCGCGGCCGGGGCGTCGGTCTACGCGGCGAGCGGGCGCCTGATCCTGGGCTGGTTCGCCGGGCATGAGCGCGGCCTGGCCATGGGTATCCGGCAGAGCGCCCAGCCGCTTGGCGTCGCAATCGCGGCCTTCGCTCTGCCGTCGCTGGGCGGCGACGGGCGCACTGCCGCCCTGGCCTTCCTTGGCGTCTTCTGCCTGTCGGCCGCGGCCGCGGCCGCGGTCGTGGTCCGCGACCCCCCGCCGTCGCGGGCTCCGGGGCAGGTGAGCCGGCCATCTCCGTACCGCGAGCCGATGCTGTGGCGGATCCACGCCGCCAGTTCGCTCTTGGTGGTCCCGCAGTTCACCGTGGCCACCTTCGCGCTGGTCTTCCTGGTGGAAGCCCGTGGATGGCACGCCCCCCTGGCCGGCCGGGTGCTCGCGGTGGCCGCGCTATGCGGCGCGGCGGCCCGTCTCGGCGCGGGCTACTGGTCCGACCGCGCGGGCAGCAGGATGGGCCCGATGCGCATGCTGGCCGTGGCCACCGGGCTGATAATGCTCGCCCTGGCAGCCGGCGCGGCTGCCAGGTCCCCCCTCGCAGTGGCGGCCCTGCTTGCCGCCGCCGTGTTCGTGGTGAGCACCAACGGCCTGGCGTTCACGGCTGTCGCGGAGCGGGCCGGGTCATCCTGGGCGGGACGGGCCCTCGGCATCCAGAACACGGCGCAGAACGCCTTCGCGGCGGCTACCCCGCCGGTGATCGCGGCGGTGATCGGGTCGGCGGGGTACCCGGCCGTGTTCGCCGCGGTGGCTGCCTTCCCGCTGGCGGCCGCCGTCGTCGTTCCCGTTGCGGCAGAGCGCCGGGCCCAGGAGGGAAGTTAGCCGATGGCTGTGCCGCAGAAGCGCCCCGCGATAATGCTGTGAACGGTCGGCTGGTCCTCCTGGGGAAGGCGGCAGATGGACGTTTACGAGGCGCTATACACGACCAGGGCGATGCGGCGGGTCCAGCCCGACCCGATCCCCTACGCGGTCCAGGCCCGCATCCTGGACGCGGCGATCCGGGCGCCGAGCGGCGGCAACGTGCAGGGCTGGCGGTTCATCCTGGTGGACGACCCCGCCGTCAAGGACCGGCTCGGGCCGCTGTACCGGGACAGCCTCAGCCAGCTTTGGGCCACGGCCTACCGGGAGCGGATCGAGCGCGCGCGGAGCGCGCCGGGGGAGCCGCAGCACGCGTCGACGCTGCGGATGGTGGCCTCCGCGCAGCATCTCGCCGACCACTTCGAGGAGGTGCCGCTCTTCCTGATGGCGTTTTCCCGGGGTGACCCCTCGGGAGGTTCTATCTTTCCCGCGGTGTGGAGCGCCCAGCTCGCCGCCCGAGCCGAGGGCGTCGGCAGTGCGCTGACCTCAGTTCTCGGCTTTTTCCGCGGTCCGCAAACGCTGGAAATTCTCGGCGTGCCCGAAGGCCACGGCTGGACCCTGGCATGCTGCGTGTCGCTCGGGTATCCGACCGGGCGCTGGGGCGTCGCGCCGCGGCATCCGGTCGGTCAGATCGCATACCGCAATGCCTGGGGAGAGGACCTCGGCCTGGACATCCCCGGGCCGCTCTGGCCGGGGGCGTCCCCGGTCTCCGGGTAGCGCCCGGGCGGCGATGAGGTGAGCTGTCCGGGGTGCGGCTCGCCGTTAGGGCGCCGGCGCCTCGTCAGGCCGGCGCCCTAACGGCGGCGGCGTTCAGGCCGCCGCCGCGAGCCTGCTGCGCCGGGTAACCCGGTAGCCAGCACCGGCGACCAGCAGCGCGCCGAGGCCGCCGAGAGTCAGCGGCAGCGCGCTGCCCGGCAACATGGGCACTGGCTCCAGGTTCGCCGCGTTGCACACCGACGTCCCCAGCGACAGGGTCTGGGTGCCGCCCAGCAGCGACACGTAGATGGCGGTCACGGTCAGCGTGCCGTCATGCCCGGTCGAGTGCTTGTTCAGCGTGATCTTGGCGATGCCGTGGACCGAGACCTCCGTGTTCCGTGCCGGGTGCTCCGCCAGCTTGATCACCGGCTTGCCCACGACGTGGACCCTGCCGTGGGTGATGGTGGCCGTCCCGGATACCTTGCCGGTGGTGGTGTTGAAGGTGCACGACGACTCCACGGCCTTGGCGGTCAAGCTCGCCCGCGCCGACAGCGTCGCGACAAGCGTCGCGTCTATGGTCGCGACCCTGGAGGACCCGCTCGTCGGGCCGGCCTTGCTGGTGGACTCACGGGTGGTGAGCAGGCCGGCGATGTTAACGTTGGGCACCGTTACCGGCGAGGTGCCCGGAAACGTGGCCCGGCCGAGCGGAGACGCACTGATCGGGCCGCTGGCGGCAGCGCCATAGGTTTGATTGGGCGCGGCGGCCGCGGCAGGCAGGGCAGCGACTACGATCACGGCGCCGGCCATGGCCAGCACACCGGTGATCTTTGTGATCCCGGCTATCCCCCTCATCATCAATTTCCCCCCATTATTTCCTTGATCACTTGGATACCGCCGACCGGTGCCGGCTGGCTCTGGAGCTGTGTCTCGGTCAAGAACTCGGCGTTGCGGCGAGTCTTGGACCATTCATTACGACCCCGCACGATCCGGACGAGCGCTCGCCACGACGTGACATAAAGGATCAGGACGAACAGCGAGTAGCCGACGCCGAGCCCGAGCGCGCTGACGAAGTCGGCCCGCGGCTCGCATCTCCTGCGGTACAGCGGTCCCCAGGCGACGAACGGGCCGATCCCGAGGGTGAGGTAATAAACGACGATCATCCACCCCCCGGCGGCCATCCAGTCCCTCATCTGGGCTGGCGCGGCAGCGTAGTTGGCGATGAGTAACGCCAGCGGAACGGGATACACCAGCGTCCCGACGAGCTGCAGCCACGGCTGGAGGAGGTAATACGTGGCTTCCAAAGCGCCGATGGTGGAGACGTGGCGCGAGGTCCAGAGCTGGCGCAGGTAGATGCCGCACTGCATGGTGCCCTGGCCCCACCGCGTCCGCTGCCGCACCAGCCGGCGGATGTCGGGCAGGCCCTCCTGGTCGACGTAGGTGTCACCGGTGTACTCGTTGCGGTGGCCCGCCATCATCAGGTGCAAGCCGAGCTCGTAGTCTTCCAGCAGCGCGCCGCGCCACGGCCGCCCGCCGGGATCCGTGATCACGTCGAGCGCTGACAGGCGGCTGAACTGGCCGTTACCGCCGAGGCCCACGGTCCTGGTGCCCCTGCGCGTGATCTGGATCGCGGAGATCGGGGCCCGGAACTCCAGGTCCTGAAGGCGGACCAGAGCCTGGCCGAGGAAGTTCACGGCCCGGCCCCGGTGCGGGAACGGCCGGGCGGTGGTCCGGTTCATCATCCGCACCATGATCTGGACCGAGCCGACCGCCGGGTCGCCGAACAGCGTGTCGCCCGCGCAGACATCGAGGCAGTTCGGCGCGGGCCGTCCGTCCGCGTCGATGACGCCCACGACGACGGCGGTGCGGTCGGCAGATGACGGGAGCCACCTGTTGAGCGCCCGGTATGCCGCGTTGAGCGCGTCTCCCTTGCCGGTGCGGGCGTCGGGTTCCCGGCGGGAGACGAGATGGACGAGCGGGTCGGCCGCGGCGCGGCCGGAGACGATCGGCGCGGTCTGGTCGTCGCTGTCATCGTCGATAACCCACACGTTCGCCGCCGGGAACGTGGCCCTCAGGTAATCGACGGTCTGTCCGATCACCTTCTCTTCGTTGAGGGCCGGAACGAACAAGTGCCAGGCCAGGTTGCTGCCGTCACCCGCTGTGGCTGCCTGGTAGCGCAGGTAGTGGATCACGATGACGACCGTGTAGGCGATGAAGCAGACGCTCATGAGCAGCGCGACCGCCTGGGCCACCGCGATGCCAACCAGTGTTGCGGTGCCAGTCATGCCGTGATCCTCCGTCGCCCGTGCGGGAGGCCGCGGGCTGCCCAGCGCGTCCCGCGGCCGGATACGATCAGGGTGAGCGTCGCCAGGCTCGCCGCGGTGCAGACGACGCTCAGCAGCGAGCCGAAGACCAGGTGCCCTAGCTGGTACCCGGTCCCGATGCCGTACCAGCGGACCATCTCGGCGATCAGCCCGATCCGGACCAGGTTCCCGGTGACCAGCAGCGCGGCCGCGGCCAATAGGCCGGCGCAGACCCGGCGCAGCGCGAGCTTGCGTAGGATGGCCAGGCCCATGCCGAGCACGCAGAGCGGCACGATCAGCAGCGCCGAACTGCAGTCTGGCGTGATGACCAGCCCGAACGCGCTCGGCGTCCCGAGGCTGAACCATACGACCGGCGCCGTCGGCGCGGCCAGCGTCGGCATGATCACGCTGTAGACGCGGGCCGCGGCTGCCGCCTCAAGGTGACGGAACTGGTACTGGAAGATCAGCAGTAAGGCCGCTAGCCCCGTGAGCACCACGATGGCGGTGAGCCGGGCTGCCGGGATAGCCGGCGCTCGCGCGGCGCGGCGGGCGGCATGCCGGCCGTGCGGGGTGGCGCGGAAGGGCGCGGTGACATGCGGGCGCGGTCGACCGACGTCAGCGTGCACGTGACTGCCCCCCCCAATACCCGGCATCACTGACCAGGCAACCGTAACTCTCAGTGGCAATGTGAGAGCCTATAGTTACTGCCAGTGAGCGGCAACCACCTACGTCAACGCGAGCGCGGTTAATTCGGCCGCGTCAGTTCCGGAAACCGCGGGCGGCATTAGGAGCCGGCCGGGGCGCCGCCGTGGCCGGCGGAGCCGTCGGCATCGTCCGGCACGCCCTCGCCGCGGCTGGACGCGACCGCAGCGCGCTCCGCTGCCGGATGCCCGTTGCCGTGCCCGTTGCCGTGCCCGTAACCGTCGCCGTGCTCCTCGACCGGGACGGTCTCGGTGACCACCTTGTTCAGCCGCAGCCGCGCCCGGCCCAGCCCGCCGCGCAGACCAGGCGGCGGTACCTCCTGCTCGCGCGCGGAGGCTCCGGCCGGCAGCGCCGGCGGCCGCCTGACGTCCAGCGCCGCGACTTCCTCCTCCGTGAGCGGCCTGGTTTGCTCGACGAATTCGCCGCTCGGCAGCTGCCGGATGATCCCGGTCTCCACCCCGTGCTCCAGCAGGTGCAGGTCCTTGCGCTGCAACCCCAGGCAGATCCGCTTGGTCACGATATAGGCCACGACCGGGGCTATGAAGATCGCGTACCTGGCGATCTCCGTGGTGACGTACAGGGAGATGTCCAGGTGGTCGGCGATGACATCATTCGCGCCCTCCAGCCAGAACACTCCGTAGAAGGTGATCGCGGCTAGCCCGATCGCGGTCCTGGTCGGCGCGTTGCGCGGCCGGTCGTTGAGGTGATGCTCGCTCTTGTCCCCGGTGATCCAGCGTTCGAGCATGGGCCAGAGCGCGGCGCCGGTGAAGAGGAGGCCGAGCGGCACCAGTGCCGGGATGAGCACGTTCCAGGGCACAGTATGCCCGGCCAGGTCCCACGTCCAGCTCGGGAACATGCGCAGCGTGCCCTCGAGGAAGCCCATGTAGAAGTCGGGCTGCGATCCGGCGGAGATGCCGACCGGGGTGTAGGGGCCGTACAGCCAGATGGGGTTGATCTGCGCGAACGTGCCGGCGAGGGCGAGGGCGGCGAACGTGAAGAAGAAGAACGCTCCCGTCTTGGCCATGAAGTACGGGTACGTCGGCGCGCCGACGACGTTCGTGTTGGTCCGGCCTTTGCCGGGCATCTGGGTGTGCTTCTGGTGGAACATGAAGAACAGGTGCGCGGTGATCAGCGCGAGCATCAGCGCGGGGATCAGCAGCACGTGGATGACGTACAGCCGCGGGATGATGTCGTTGCCGGGGAACGGTCCGCCGAACAGGAAGAACGTCAGGTAAGTGCCGACCACGGGCACGGAGAGGAGCACGCCCTCGGTGATCCGCAGCCCGGTACCGGACAGCAGGTCGTCGGGGAGCGAGTAGCCGAACAGCCCCTCCAGCATGCCCAGGGTGAGCAGCACGATCCCGATCAGCCAGTTGGTCTCGCGCGGCTTGCGGTAGGCGCCGGTGAAGAAGATCCGCAGCATGTGCGCGAAGATCGCGGCCATGAACAGGTCCGCCGCCCAGTGGTGGATCTGGCGCATCAGCAAGCCGCCGCGGACGTCGAAGCTGATGTTCAGCGTGGAGGCGTACGCCTGGCTCATCTTGACCCCGTCGAGGTGGGTGTACGACCCGTGATATACCACCTCGGTCATGCTGGGCTGGAAGAACAGGGTCAGGAACGTCCCGGTCAGCAGCAGGATGATGAACGAATAGAGGGCGATCTCACCGAGCAGGAACGACCAGTGGTCGGGGAATATCTTCCGGAAAAGGACCCGGAATCCCCTGGCGGCGTGAAATCTGTCATCCAGTTCCCCGCCGATCTCCCGCAGGGCACGGTCGATGCTCATCCCCGCTCCCAGAAGCTCGGTCCGACAGGCTCGTGGAAATCGCTCGCCGCGACCAGGTAGCCCTGCGAGTCGGTGGTCAGCGGCAGCTGCGGCAGCGGGCGCGGGGCCGGGCCGAAGAGCACGGTCGCGCCGCGCGGCGCGTCGAACGTGGACTGGTGGCACGGGCAGAGTATGTGGTGGGTCGTCTGCTCGTACAGCGCCGCCGGGCAGCCGACGTGCGTGCAGATCTTGGAGTAGCAGACGATGTTGTCCACGGTCCAGTTCAACACCGTCGGCGGCTGCAGCACCCCGGGCTGGAACTTGATGATGATCGCGGTGGCCTGGGCCAGCGCCTCCGGGTCGTCCTGGTAACCGTCCGGGATCACGGTGATCATCCCGCCAGCCGAGCTGAACTCGGCCGACGTGATCGGGGTGTTGGCCCCGTACGTGAGCAGCCGCAGGCCCTTGCGCCACACGGTGTGCCGCAGCGTCGTGCCGGGCAGCGGGCCCATGTCGCGCAGCAGGACCAGCGGGGCGACCGCCAGCGGCACGGTCGCGGCGATCAGCGTGCGCCGCAGCAGCGGCCGCTTCACGAACTGGCTGGCCTCCGCGCCCTCCTGGAAGGTCTCGGCGAACGCCGCCCGGTCCTCGGGAGATGACCTCATCGGATGGCGCTCCTCGGTCAGCTCCACCGTCGGCATGATGCGCCGGACCCAGACCGTGGCACCGACCGCGAGGCCGAGGAACGCTACCGACATGGACACGCCCAGGGCCAGGTTGGACCGCAGCACCGCATCGACCGAGTGGACCTCGAGGCCGACGTAGGCGGCTATGAAGCCGATGCTGGCCAGCATCGAGAGAATGAAGCACAACGCGACGACGCGTTCGGCCCGCTTCGCCTTGACGGGGTTCGACGGATCGGCGGGCAGCTCTCTGCGCATCGGGGGCGAGCCGTCGCCAGCCCCGGTCTCGCCGCTGGCCCCGTCACCGAGCAGCGTCCGTGCCTGGGCGGGCGGCGGCGTGCCGATCACGCGGTGCCGCGCCGCGGGAGGCTCGGCCGGCTCATCGGGCAGCCCCTGCGGGGCGCTGGGGTCACTCATCGGTGGTCTTCCTGTGCTTCGCAGTTATCCACATCGCAGCCAGGACCATGAAGAACAGCAGGCCGAGGAAACCGACCAGGCCCTCGGTCACCGGTCCCACGCGGCCCAGGCTGAAGCCGCCCGGGTTGGGCGTGGTCCGGGTGTCGGTCACGTAGGCGATGATGTCGCGCTTCTCGTTCGGGGTGATCGTGGTGTTGTTGAACACCGGCATGGCCTCGGGGCCGGTCAGCATCGCCTCGTAGATCTGCGTGGGCGTCGCGTTAGTCAGGGCCGGCGCGTACTTTCCGTAGGTCAGCGCCCCGCCGGCGCCGTCGAAATTGTGGCACTGCGCGCAGTCGGCGGTAAACAGCTCCTGGCCGAGCGCCACGTTGGCACCGGAGGTGCTGACCTCGGCCGGGGTCGGGATGGCGGGCCCGCCGGCCAGCGACCCGATGTACTGCGCGACGTCGCGGGTCTGCTGCGGGGTCAGCTTGGGCGGGGCTTCATCCTGCTCCGCGCCGAGTGCCTTGGCCGGCATCCGGCCGGTGCTCACCTGGAAGTCGACGGCTGCCGAGCCGACGCCGATCAGGCTCGGCGCGGCGGGGGTGCCCTGTGCCTGGAGGCCGTGGCAGGTGGCGCAGGTCTGGTCGAAGATCTGCTGGCCCCTGGCAATCTGGGCCGCTGACGTGGTAGGCGCCGTGGCCGCCGCCGAGTTGCCGCTGCCGGTGATCGTCGCGTAAACAGCGCCCACGAGGATCAGCCCCAGCAGGACGACGGCGTAACCGGCGACCGGCCGCCTCCGTCTTGCGGTTATCCAGCTCACTGATGTCCCCAGTCTCCGGTCAGTGGATCAGGAAGATGGTGCAGTACAGGCCGATCCACACGACGTCGACGAAGTGCCAGTAGTACGACACCACGATGGTGCTGACCTGCTGTTCACGAGTGAACCGCCTGGCCGTGAAAGTGCGGCCGAGCAGGAACATGAAGGCCACGAGCCCGCCGGCGACGTGCAGGCCGTGGAACCCGGTCGGTATGTAGAAGACAGAGCCGTAGTTGCCGGACGAGATCGTCAGGTGCTGCTTCGCCACCAGGTCGGAATAGTCGTAGACCTGGCCCACGAGGAAGGCCAGGCCCATCAGGAACGTCAGCACGTACCACTCGCGCAGGCCCCAGCCGGCCACGTTCCAGAGCCGGCCCGAACGCCGCACCTGACCACGCTCGGCGGCGAAGACGCCCAGCTGGCACGTGACGCTCGACAGCAGCAGGATGATCGTGATTACCGTTTCCAGCTTGAGGTCCAGGTGCGCCGCCGGCCACGGCTCGCCCAGGCCCTTGTCGACCGAGCGGATCGTGAAGTACATGGCGAACAGCGCTGCGAAAAACATCAGCTCAGAGGAAAGCCAGATGATCGTCCCCACGCTGACCAGGCTTGGCCTGGCGGCAGACGTGCGGGGAGTCACCTGGGTCGTTGCTGTGGCCACGGGGCCATTATTACGACACCGCGTAGGCGGTGCACGGCCGACCCCCCGGGTCGGTAGCATCCAGTCCATGAAGGTCGTTGTGTACAGCCATGATGCCGACACCCGGGCCAGGGTGCGGCTGGCCATCGGGCGTCGGCCGGCTCCCGACGTTCCGGAGGCTGAGGTGACGGAGGTGGCCACCCATGCCGCGCTGATCCGGATGCTTGACGCCGGCGGCGTGGATGTCATGGTGCTCGACGGGGAGGCGCAGCCCGCCGGCGGCATGGGGATCTGCCGCCAGGCCAAGGACGAGATCTATCACTGCCCTCCGGTGCTGCTGATCATAGGCAGGCCCGACGACGGCTGGCTCGCCACCTGGTCGCTGGCGGACGCGGTGGTCAGCCACCCGATCGACCCGGTGGCGCTGGCGCACGCGCTCGCGGGCCTGATGCGCCAGCGCGCGGCGGGCACCGAGGCCGCCCAGGCCTGAGCGGCCCCCGGCCGCCTTCCTCTTTCCCTGCCTTGGGGGCTGCATGAATTCCCGTACCGCTTGGCCCGCGCTGATCGGCGCGCTGATCAAGGGAGAGACCCTCACCGCCGACGAGACCGCCTGGGCGATGAGCGAGATCATGGAGGGGGCGGCCACGCCCGCCCAGATCGCTGGGTTCGGGGTGGCGCTGCGGATGAAGGGCGAAACCCCGGGTGAGCTCGGCGGCCTCGCCGAGGCGATGCTGGGCGCCGCGCTGCCCATCGACATCCCCGGCCGCGCCGTCGACCTGGTCGGCACGGGCGGCGACGGCGCTCGCACGGTCAACATCTCGACGATGGGCACGATCGTGGCGGCAGCGGCCGGCGCCAGGATGGTCAAGCACGGAAACAGGGCTGCGTCATCCATGTGCGGCGCCGCGGACCTGCTCGAGGCGCTCGGCGTGGTGATCGACCTCCCGCCGGAGGCGACCCAGCGGCTGATGGCGCAGACCGGCGCGGTGTTCCTGTTCGCCGCGCTCTACCACCCGGCGCTGCGCCATACCGCGACGGCGCGGCGGGAGCTTGGCGTGCCGACGGTCTTCAACTTCCTCGGCCCGGTGGCGAACCCGGCCAGGCCCGCCGCCCAGGCGGTCGGCGTGGCCGACCCGCGCATGGGTCCGGTGATCGCCGGCGTGCTGGCCGGCCGCGGCTGCTCCGCGCTCGTGTTCCACGGCGATGACGGCCTCGATGAGCTGACCACGACGGCGCCGTCCACGGTGTGGGTGGTGGACGGCGCCACCGTGAGCCGGGCCAGGTTTGACCCTGCGGAGCTCGGCATCGGCCGGTCATCTCCGGCCGGCCTGCGCGGCGGCGACCCGGCTTACAACGCGAAGGTGGCCCGGGAGGTGCTCGGCGGGGAGCCCGGGCCGGTGCGGGAGACCGTCTTGCTCAACGCGGCCGCGGCCCTGGCCGCTGACGCGGGCGTACCGGGCCCGGACCGGCTGCGGGCCGCGCTGGCGGAGGGGTACGGGAGGGCGGCCGACGCGGTCGACTCGGGCGCGGCGGAGGCGCTCCTGGCGCGATGGGCGGAGGCCAGCCACCGTCTCGCGGCCGGCCAGGCGTGAGCGGTCAGGCCGTCTCGGGGTAACCGATCGCGAATACCGCCTCGAGGTCGTGCCGCGAGTAAGTGCGGAACGCGATGTGGGTCTCGGTGTGGGTGACCCCGGCGACCCGGTTCAGCCTGCCCGGGATGACATCGCTGAGTTCCTCGTGTGCACGGACCCGGACCATGGCAACGAGGTCGAACTCGCCCGTCACCGAGTAGACCTCGGACACCTCCGGTATCTGGGCGATCGCCTCGGCGGTGTCCGGGATGCGCGTGACATCGGTCTTCACCAGAACGATAGCGGTGACCACTGCCGCCTCCTCAGACCGCGGCGCCGAACGGCGCCGGCTGCCCGAGTAGCGTACCGCCCGGGCCCGGCCGGGCGCGGATCAGGCACTGATCTCGGCGAGCGTGCGAACGCCCGCCGATGCCAGCCTGCCGAGCAGGCCCTGCAGCACCTCGGCGGTGGCCCTGGCGTCGGCCAAGGCGCGATGGCACGGCCGCGTCCGGGCACCGAAGAAGCAGGCTAGCGTCGCGAGCTTGCAGTCGGGGACCTCGGTCTCGCCGAGCACCGAACGGGCGAGCGCCGCGGTGTCCAGAACCGGGAAGGCCGGCCACCCGATGCCGCAGGCGCGGCACGCGGCGGTGAGGAAGCCGAGGTCGAAGGGCGCGTTGTGAGCCGTCAGCACGCAGCCGCGGGCAAAGGCGAGGAAGCCCGGGAGCACGGCGCCGACCGGCGGCGCCAGGCTGACCATGGCGTCGCTGATGCCGGTGAGCGCGGCGATGTCCGCCGGAATCGGGGTGCCCGGGTTGATGAGCGCGGCATACTCCGCAGTGGGCCGGCCATCGCTGACCCTGACCGCGGCGATCTCGGTGATGCCGGCATCCTCGGGCAGCCAGCCGGTGGTCTCCACGTCGACGACTACGAAATTGACGCTCGCCAGCGGCTGGGCGGCGGCCGCGGCGCGACCCGGTTCCGCGAGGATCGGCCTGAGCGGCTCAGCGGTGGTCACTCGTTCACCGTAGGACGGGGTACCGACAGTCGGGATCAGGCACGCCGCCGTCAGGGTCGCGACACGACCGTGGCGAGAGTGGGCGAAGCGGTTGAATCCACCGGCCGAGTATCACTAGTGTCATGCACCGAGCCGCATCGCTACGCAGTCGCTGCCCAGGCGGCGGCGAGCGGCCACGCCGAGTCTCCGGCGCTGACCCCGGGCCGCCGGCCCGGGGCCCGCCGGGGAGCCGGGGACCCACCGGGAGACCGCCGGGCTCTGCCAGGAGGCTCCCAGGGGTGAATCGGCCCGGTCCGAGGTATCGGACCAGGCCGTAGGGCACGCTTCCACAGCCCGAACCCGTCAGCTCACCCGGTAGGCGGACAGTGGAAGAAGGAGCGTGTCACGCACGTGCGTACGCGGCCATGGAGCGGTACCACCCTGAGCAGTACTCTCCGGCGGCGCGGTGCGGCCGTCTCACTCGGCCTGCTAGCCGCCGGCGGCCTGGTCTTGTCCAGCGGCGTGGCCGGCGCGGCGCCACAGCCGACGGTCACTCAGGTTCAGCAGAAGCTGAAGCAGCTCAATACCCGGGCCCAGGAGCTCGATCAGCAATACGACCAGGCGCAGCAGGCGCTGTCTTCGGCGAGCCAGCGGCTCGCGGTGGTCAACGAGGAGACGGCGCGGTACCTGAGCCGGTTTGACTCGATGCGCGTCCAGGTGGCCCAGATCGCCGCGACAGCCTACGAGCGAGGCAGCATCACCTCGCCGGAGGTGCTGCTGACCTCCGGCGATCCGCAGCAGATCCTCAACCAGTCATCGATCCTGCTGGAGCTGTCGTCCAACAACAGCGCCGAGATGACGGCGTTCCTGTCGGCAGCCCGCCAGCTCGCCGGAGCGCAGCAGGCAGCGCGCCGCACCAAGGATGCCAGGGCGGCGCTCACTGCCAAGCTGTCCAGCCAGAAGAAGGCGCTGCGGAAGACGATCGCCCAGCAGGAGTCGCTGCTGGCGCAGCTCACCCCGGCGCAGCGGGCGACTACCGGCCCAGGATCGTCGGGCGGGCAGACCGTCGGCGACTATAAGGGGCCGACGAGCACTCAGGGGGAGAAGGCCGTCGAGTTCGCCTATGACCAGCTCGGCTGCCCGTACGTGTTCGGTGGCACCGGTCCGTGCCATGACGGCTTCGACTGCTCCGGGCTGACCCAGGCGGCGTGGGCGTTCGCCGGCGTGTCGATCGAGCGCACCAGCTTCGAGCAGTGGGACAGCCTCCCGCACGTCTCCACTTCGGCGCTGGAGCCCGGTGACATCCTGGTCTTCGACGGCGAAGGGCATGTCGGCATCTACATAGGCGGCGGTGAGCTCATCGACGCTCCCCATAGCGGGGCGGACGTGGAGAAGGTCGCGCTGAGCGGCTGGTACACCGAGAACCTCGACGGCGCAGTCAGGCCCTAGGCGCCGCCCCGCGCTGCCGGGGTGACCCGGGCAGCGAGAAACTAGTGCGCAAACCGCTGGCGGGGCAGCGTCTTATGAACTACTTTCCCGCCGCGGATCACCGACAACGCGCGACGTCGTCGCTACGGGAGCCCGGGTTGCCGAAGGTCCTGGTCGTCAGCAATGACTTCCCGCCGCGCCGCGGCGGGATCCAGTCCTTCGTGCACGCGCTCACGTCACGGATGCCGGCCGGGTCTGCGGTCGTCTACGCGCCGTCGTGGGAGGGCGCCGCCGAATTCGACGCCCGGCAGCCGTTCCCGGTGATCAGGCATCCCACCTCGCTGATGCTGCCGGTGCCGTCCGTCGCGCGCCGCGCGGCCGCGATCCTGAGAGAGCACGGCTGCGACACGGTCCTGTTCGGGGCCGCGGCGCCGCTCGGGCTGCTCGCGCCGTCACTGCGCCGGGCCGGCGCTCGCCGGGTGGTTGCCATAACGCACGGTCACGAGGCAGGCTGGGCGGCGCTGCCGGGAGCGCGCGTGCTGCTACGAAGGATCGGCGATGAGGCTGACGTGCTCACCTACCTGGGCGAGTACTCCCGGGTGCGGCTGGCCAGGGCGCTGTCACCCGAGGCGGCAGGCCGGATGGTACTGCTCGCACCCGGGGTGGATACCACGGCCTTCCGCCCCGGGGCAGGCGGGGAAGGGATCAGGAGGCGGCTCGGCCTGGGGAACCGGCCAGTGGTCGTCTGCGTGTCGCGGATGGTTCCCCGCAAGGGCCAGGACACGCTGATCAGGGCCTGGCCGCGGGTGCTCGCCCACGGGCCCGGCAGCCCCGTCCTGCTGCTCGTCGGGGACGGGCCCTACCGCACGAAACTGCGCCAGACGGCGATCCGGGCCGGGGTCTGCGACTCCGTCGTGTTCACCGGGCCGGTTCCGGCGGCGGACCTGCCTGCCCATTACGACGCCGGGAACGTGTTCGCGATGCCGTGCCGGACCCGCCGGGGCGGACTGGACGTCGAAGGGCTCGGGATAGTCTACCTCGAAGCCTCGGCCTCGGGCCTGCCGGTGGTCGGCGGCGACTCGGGCGGCGCGCCGGACGCCATCCTGGCGGGGGAGACCGGCTACGTGGTGCCGGGACGCGACGTCACCGCGGTGGCGGACCGGATCGCCGGGCTGCTGGCCGATCCGGCGGGAGCGGTCGCCATGGGGGAGAAGGGCGTGGCCTGGGTCGACCGGGAATGGCGCTGGGAGCTCGTCGCCGAGCGGCTGCGGCAGATCCTCGTCGGCTGAGGCGTGCTCCGGGGTCGGCGGCGGCTATGCGTTACGGATTCTGGGTATATATCGAATCAATCTCGGCCTTGAAGTCCTTGATGACTACGCTCCTGCGGACCCTGAGTGACGGCGTGAGGTAGCCGTTGGTCTCGGTGAAGTCCGAGTCGAGGATGCGGAAGCGGCGGATCGACCCGGCGCGGGAGACCGCCTTGTTGGCCTCGTCCACGGCTAGCTGGATGTCGGCGACCAGCGCCGGATCGTTAGTGACGTCTTCGGCGGCCTGGCGGCCGTGCTGCTGCTTCCAGAAGTCCACCGCCTCGGGATCCAGGGTGACCAGGCAGCCGATGAACGGGCGCCCGTCGCCGACCACGAGGCACTGGCTGATCAGCGGGCTGGCGCGCAGCCTGTCCTCAGCACGGCAGGAGCCACGTTCTTCCCGGCCGCCGTGCTGATGAGCTCCTTCTTCCGGCCGGTGACCAGCAGGAATCCTTCCGCGTCCAGATTGCCGACGTCACCGCTGCGCAGCCACCCGTCCTCGTCAAGCGCCTCGGCCGACGCTTCCTCGTTGTGCCAGTACCCGGCGAAGATGCCCGGGCCACGGAGCAGTATCTCGCCGTCGTCGGCGATCTTGACGGCCACGCCGGGCAGGGGCAGCCCGACGGTACCGATCTTGTTGCGGCTGGGCCTGTTCACGGTGGCCGCGGCCGAGCTCTCAGTCAGCCCGTAGCCCTCCAGGATCGTTATGCCCGCGCCGCGGAAAAAGTGACCGAGCCGCTCGCCCAGCGGCGCGCCCCCGCAGACCGCGTACTCCACCTGTCCGCCGACCGCCTCGCGCAGCGTCGAGTAGACGAGCCGGTCAAAGAACGTGTGGCGCAGCCGGAGAGCCCGGCCCGGGTCCTGCGGCGCGCTGGTGGCCTCACTCCAGGCGATGGCGGTTTCTACGGCGGCGTCGAAGATCCGGTTCTTCGCCTTGCCAGCGCAGGCCTGCTGCTGGGCGCTGCTGAACAACCTCTCGAACACCCGCGGTACCGAGAGCAGGAAGGTGGGCCGGAACTCGGGAAGCACCTGGGCCAGTGACCCCATGTCTGGCCAGTGGCCGAGTATGGCCCCGGACTCCAGGCAGCCGACCTGGATAATGCGGGCAAACGAGTGCGCGAGCGGCAGACAGAGGAGCGTCGAGCTCCCGGCGATCTCGAAAATGTCCATGAGCGCGCCCTGGACCGCGTTGCGGACGCCGGAGAGCAGGTTGCCGTGGGTGATCTCGCACCCCTTCGGCCGTCCCGTGGTGCCTGACGTGTAGATGATCGTCGCCAGGTCCGCTGCCGCTCGGGCCGTTCTTCGCTGCTCCAGTTGCTCGTCGGTGATGCCCGCAGCGTCCGCGGACGCGACGATGGCCGGGATGTCCTCGATGACCCACACGTGCTCCAGGGCCTGGACAATGGCGCCGACGTTCCGCATTCTATCGGCCTGCCTGCTGGTCTCGGCGAACGCGGCGCGGGCGCCCGAGTCCCGGAGGATCCACTCGACCTGCTCGGCCGATGAGGTCTCGTAGATAGGAACCGTGACGCCGCCGGCTGCCCAGATGGCGTAGTCGATCAGGGTCCACTCGTACCGTGTCCGCGACATCAGGGCGATCCGGTCGCCGGCCTCGACGCCCGCGGCGAGGAGTCCCTTGGCCAGGCCCGCCACTTCGTCCCGGAACCGCGCAGCGGTGACGTCCTCCCACCGGCCGCCGCTTGGCCTGCGCATCACCACCGCGTGGGGATCCCGGATGGCGCGCGTGCAGACCACGTCGGTGAGACTGGCGGCGGCAGGGACGTCCACCAGGGCGGGGATGCTGTACTCGCGCACGGCGCCTCCTTCGTGGCCCGTTCTTCCGCACCGGTAATCGAGGACGGATGTCCACCGAAAGTACACCGCGCCCGGTGCCTGTCACCCATTTCTGCGCCCCACGGGATCTGCCTAGGGTATGTGCATGCGGGTGCATGTGGTCAGCGACGTGCACGGCAGGACCGACGCGCTGAGGGGCGCGGCCGACGGTGCGGACGCCCTGATCTGCCTCGGCGACCTGCTGCTGTTCGTGGACTACGCGGACCACAGGAACGGAATATTTCCCGACCTGTTCGGCGCGGAGGCAGCCAGGAAGTTCATCGCGTTGCGTACGGCGCAGCGATTCGAGGAGGCCCGGCAGATGTCGGCCCGGCTGTGGGCCGGGCTTGACGGCGATCCTTCCGATCGCGTGGAGGCGGCGGCGTCCCGGCAGTACGAGGATCTGTTTTCCGCCCTGCCCTCGCCGTCGTACCTCACCTACGGCAACGTCGATATACCACGGATGTGGTCTTCGCACCTGCGCCCTGGCCACCACGTGCTCGACGGTGAGCAGGTGGAACTCGGCGGCTGGAGGTTCGGCTTCGTTGGCGGCGGCCTGCGCACGGTGTACCGGACGCCGAATGAGCTTGCCGATGACGCCTACGCGGCCAAGGTGGCGGCCGTCGGCAAGGTGGACGTGCTCTGCGCGCACATCCCTCCCGCGGTGCCCGAGTTGCTGTTTGACACGGTAGCCCGCAGGATGGAACGAGGCAGCGAGGCCCTGCTCGACGCGGTTCGGGCGACCCAGCCACGGTTCGTCCTGTTCGGTCACGTGCATCAGCCGCTGGCCAGCCGGGTGACGATCGGCCGCACCGAGTGCGTCAACGTTGGCCACTTCCGCGCCACCGGCAAGCCCTACGCGCTGGAGTGGTAGACACGCCCAGGCCATGACGCTCGTCACGGCAGGTCTTCGGCGAGGTACCCTCCGAGGATGGCGGACAGGACCACGTCGAGCATCAAAATCAGCGCGCCCCGAAAGGATGTTATGGCGGTGATCGCGGATTTCCCGGGGTACCCGCAATGGGCGGCCGCGGTGCGTGGCGCCGAGGTCTTGTCGGCCGATGCCGGGCGCGCGACCGCGGTGCGCTTCACGCTGGACGCCGGCGTGATCAAGGACAGCTTCGTGCTCGGCTACGACTGGGATGAAGACGCCCGGGTCCGCTGGCACCTGGCAGAGGCCGGTTCGGTGATCTCGGAGATGACGGGCGGATACGACCTGGCGGACCGGGGGGACGAGACTGAGGTGACCTACGAGCTCGCCGTAGGCATCAAGGTTCCGATGATCGGGATCCTCAAGCGCCGGGCAGAGAAGGCGATCATCGACACCGCGCTCAAGGGGCTCAAGACGCGAGCCGAGACTCTGAGGAGAAAACAATGACCGGTCAGGTCGGCATGCCTGGCCCGGACCACGATGACGCGGACCACGATGGCCTGGACCGCGAGGTGGCTCCGGACACTGAGGACCGCGCTGGCAGCAACTGGGGCGCGGCGGTCGACCGGCTGGGCGCGGTGCCGGCCCGGGGCGCGGTGCCGGCCCGGGGCGCGGTGCCGGCCCGGGACGCGGGCGGGTCCCGGCAGTCCCGATCGCCGGGGTCCGACCTCACCGGCGATATCCAGCGCTGGCTCGTCCGGTCCGGTGTCCGCAGCCTGCGCCGGGAACTGAGCGACCAGTTCCGCAAGGTCTTCGGGGGGCAGCAGGCCCCGGAACCGGGCGACGTCTGGGATGCCGCGACGGCGGAGCCGCCGGAACTGTCGGCGGAGGCTCCGGAGTGTGCCTGGTGCCCCGTGTGCCGCGCCGCCCGACAGATCAGGAAATCCGGTCCCGGCCTCGGCGGGCAGCTGGCCGGGGCCGGCGATGCCGTCGCCGCGGCCGTGCAGGAGGCGCTGTCGGCTTTCGATGCCGTCCTGTCGACGCGTTCGCGCAGCGAACCGGAGAACCGGTTTCCGGCGGACAGGTTCCCGGCCGGCAGGTTCCCGGCCGACAAGTTCCCGGCGGCTGGCGCGCCTCGCGGAGGGGCCGACCGTGAGCCTGACGATAGGGATTGACGTCGGGGGCACGAAGGTCGCCGCGGGCGTCGTCGATGCGTTCGGGCGCATTGTCGACAAGCTGAAGCGGCCCACGCCCTCGGCCAGCCCGGAACGAACCGCTCAGGTCATCGGCGATACCGCTCTGGAACTGCTCGGCCGGCACAAGGCCGACGCGGTCGGAATCGGGGCAGCGGGATTCATCGACTCGGTCCATTCCCGCATCCTGTTCGCCCCTCACCTGGCCTGGCGCTACGAGCCACTGAAAAAGCAGGTCGAGGACCACGTCGGCCTCCCGGTCGTGGTCGAGAACGACGCGAACGCGGCCGTCTGGGCGGAAAGCATCCGAGGCGCCGCTCGCGGGCATCAGCATGTCATCCTGGTCGCCGTCGGCACCGGGATCGGAGCCGGGATCCTGATCAACGGCGAGCTGTACCGGGGCCGATGGGGAATCGCGGGGGAGCCCGGGCATTACCGCGTGGTGCCCGGGGGACGGCTCTGCGGTTGCGGCAACCGCGGCTGCTGGGAGCAGTACGCGAGCGGGAGCGCCCTGGTCGCCGAGGCCCGCGAGTTCGCGAAGCGGTCGCCTGGTGCCGCGGTCCGGCTGCTTCAGCTTGGCGGGGGCCTACCCGAGGGAATCAACGGCCCGGAAATAACCCAGGCGGCTCGGGAGGGAGACGCCACGGCCCTGCGCTGTTTCGAGATCGTAGGAGGCTGGCTGGGCCAGGGCCTTGCTGCGCTGGCCGCGATGCTCGACCCGGGGTGCTTCGTGATCGGCGGCGGCGTGTCGGATGCCGGCGATCTGCTGATCGGCCCGGCGAGAGCGGCGTTCGCGGGTCAGCTCACCGGCGGGTCCCACCGTTGCCATGCCGACGTCAGGCTGGCGCAGTTCGGTGCCGACGCCGGCGTGATCGGCGCCGCTGACCTGGCTCGCCGCGCGCTCGGCCGCCAGGCGTTGGCCCCGTTAGGGGCTGGGCTCACAGGACCGCGCCGTTGTCTGGACCCGCGCCTCGGGACGGCCCGTCGCCGAGGCGCAGAACGATCAGGGCGAAGCCGCCCACGAAGGCCACGACGGCTAGGAGCGCGGCCCAGCCCGGTATGGGCCAGCCAATGAGCGTGGCCGCGAGCAGGTAGGCAGGCCCGCCGAACAGGGCGGTCCACGCTCCCTTGGTAACCGGGTCAAGATGCGGCAGCGGCGGCGGGGGAGGCGGGACGTAGTGTTCCTCGGCGTCGTCCTTCTCGCCAGGGCTGACGGCCTCGGCGTCCGCGGGCGGCAGGACGGGAGAGGGGGCCGATGGTGCGGCCGGCCGGATCACGCGTGTCCTTTCGCTGCCCGGGGTACGGCCCGCTGGTCCCTCGTCGCAGGCAGGCGGCGCCAGGCCCTCCCGGTCCGGCCACGGAACCGCATCGGGAGGATCGGCGGCTGGCATGTCATAACGCGCGACAAGGTCACGCCAGGCAGCTTCGTCGGCGCTAGCGCTCGCATCGCCGACTGTCTCGCCGCCGACTGTCTCGCCGCCGACTGTCTCGCCGCCGACTGTCTCGCCGCCGACTGTCTCGCCGCCGACTGTCTCGCCGCCGACTGTCTCGCCGCCGACTGTCTCGCCGCCGACTGTCTCGCCGTCGGCCGCCTCCCCGCCTGCGCCCCGGCCGCTCACATCCTCACCGCTCACGTCACCCTCATGCGTCCTGCACCTCGCTGTGCCTGCTTGCCGCTACCGCTATTCTCTCCCCGTTGCCTCGCTGTTACTCTCGCCCTCCTTATTCTCTGGTTCCTTATTGTCCCGCTCCGTCTTTGGCTGCTGCATCGCGCCCGCGCGGCTGTGCGCCCTGACGAACTCCAGGCTTCCGGCGAAGATGGCCTCGGCGTCGTTGTCCAGGGTGGCGACGTGGTAGCTGTCCGGGCAGTCACGGACCTCCAGGTTGGGGAGTGCGTCCCGCAGCACCCGGAGGCTGGCGGGCCCGACAACGTGATCTTCGAGACTATGGAAGGCGAGCACGGGCTGTGTCACGTCGGCCAGCCGGGCCCGGGTGACCCGCCACAGACCGGGCAGGCTGGCGGCCGCCTTGACCGGGACTCGGTCATAGGCGACCTCACTGGCCTGCTCCTTCTTGATGTCGCTGGCAATTCCCTTGAGCGAAGGCACCAGGAACTTCATGACCGGTGCCAGCGCGAACAGGCGGGTGTCAGCGGTGACTGACGGGTTGACCAGCACGAGGCCGCTGACCGCTGGGCCGCGCAGCTCGGCCAGCCGCAGCACGAGGCAGGCGCCCATCGACAAACCCATGACGAAGGTCTCGTCTGAGCGCGCCCGGACCTCGTCGAAGGCGCGGTCAACCTCGGCATACCAGTCTTCCCACCGGGTGCGCGCCATGTCCTGCCAGCTTGTGCCGTGCCCCGGCAGCCTCGGCAGCCAGACGGTCAGCCCCGCCTCGGCCAGGTAGTCCGCCCACGGCCGCAGCGACTGCGGGCTGCCCGTGAACCCATGGCAGAGCAGGACGCCTGTGGTACCGCCCGGATGGCTGAAGGGTTCTGCGCCTGGCATTACTGGCATGGGTCGGGTCCTCTCAACGCGGCGATGATCCGGCTCTCCCGCTCACCGAATCGTCGCATGCTTGGATGCCCGGCAGGGCGGCCTGGCTGCACCTGCGACAGCCTGCCGCAGCCGCATGCCGTCGCAGGTGTCGGTGGACCGCCTTCACATGGGAACATGTCTGCGTGTTCTACTGGGTGGTCAAGGCCATACTCGGGCCGTTCCTCCGGATCGCCTTCCGGCCGTGGTCAGATGGCATCGAGAACGTCCCGAGAGGGGGACCGGCCATCATTGCCAGCAACCACCTGTCGTTCTCCGATCACTTCTTCGCCCCGCTGCCGCTTCCGCGCAAGGTCGTCTTCCTCGCGAAGTCGGAGTACTTCACCGGCCGGGGCCTCAAGGGCCTGGTGAGCAAGGCTTTCTTCAGCGGTGTGGGCCAGATTCCGGTCGACAGGTCCGGAGGGGAGGCGGGCGCGCGCGCGCTGCGCACCGGGCTGCGGGTCCTGGCGCAGGGGCACCTGCTGGGGATATACCCGGAGGGCACCCGGACCCCGGACGGCCGGCTCTACCGGGGGAAGACTGGCGTGGCCAGGCTGGCGCTGGAAGGTAAAGCGCCGGTCATCCCCTGCGCGATGATCGGTGGCTTCGAGTTCCAGCCGCCGGGCAAGATCAGGCCCAGGCTGCGGGTCCGTCCGGGCGTCAGGTTCGGCAAGCCCCTCGACTTCTCTCGCTACTACGGGCTGGAGGAGGACCGGATCGTGCTCAGGGCGATCACCGACGAGGTCATGTACGCGATCATGAAGCTCTCCGGCCAGGAATACGTCGACCAGTACGCCCAGCGCGCCAAGGTCAGCGTGCAACTCCCGCGCAGGAACCGCGGGAATCAGAACACCGGGAATCAGGAAACCGCCAGCCCGCACTCCTGGCGCCGGCAGGACCGCCGTGAGGACGCCGGGCGGCAGGACCGCCGTGAGGACGCCGGGCGGCAGGACCGCCCTGAGGACGCCGGGCGGCAGGACCGCCGTGAGGACGCCGGGCGGCAGGACCGCCCTGAGGACGCCGGCAGAATGGCAGCTTCCCTGGACGAGCCCCCCGAGGAGTGACCTCGGCCAGGCGAGCCGCAGGCGGACCCACGTTATCTGGCACCCGAACCCGTCATATGCGCGGGTTTCGGTTCCAGATCACTGCGCGGGCCGGTCGCAGGTGAACCAAGAGGCATCCGCAGGCGTCGTACCGCTACTAGGTTGTAATCAGGCAGCTACACAGCGAAGGGCTAGCTGGTGAGAAGCGGAAAATCTACCCCACGTGCGTCGTCCGCCGTCTCCTTAGCCGCCGTCTCCTTAGCCGCCGTCTCCTTAGCCGCCGTCTCCTTGGCCGCCGTCTCCTTGGCCGCCGTCTCCTTGGCCGCACTGTCCCTGGTGGTGCTGCCGGCCACCGCCGCTGCGGCTCGGACGGCCGGCCCGGTGCCGGGCTCGGACTTCAGCCGGGCCTGCTCGGCCGCGCCGGCGCCAGGCTGGGCGCGGTGCCTGGCGCTGGTACCGGCCGCCGGGCCGGCGGCGCGGAGCATGGCGCGCTCCCCTGCCGGTTACGGCCCGGCCCAGCTGCAGAGCGCCTACAACCTGGCGCTGGCCTCGGCGGCTGCGGGCAGAGGCGAGACGGTGGCGGTGGTGGATGCCTTCGATGACCCGGACGCCGCCGCGGACCTGGCGGTGTACCGAGCCCGTTACCACCTCCCCGCATGCGGCCCCGGATGCTTTGACAAGGTCAACCAGGAGGGCCGGGCGGGCCCGCTGCCGAAACGGGCCGGGGAGAACGGCTGGGCCGCCGAGGAGTCGCTGGACGTCGACATGGTGTCGGCTATCTGCCCGAACTGCCACATCCTCCTCGTCGAGGCGGACAACGGCTCCATCGGCAACTTGGGCAAGGCGGTGGACGCCGCAGTCTCGCTGGGGGCCAGGTTCGTGTCCAACAGCTACACCGCTTCCGGGGTTGATGAGGCCCGCGACGACGCTGCCTACTACGATCATCCGGGCGTCGCGGTGATCGCCGCCGCCGGGGATTCCGGGTACGGCGTCGGCTACCCGGCAGAGTCCAGGTACGTGACGTCGGTGGGCGGCACCACGCTCGTGCGCAGGAAGGGCACCGCCCGCGGCTGGAGCGAGACGGTCTGGGACACCGCCGCCGGCGCCACCGGATCGGGATGCTCGGCGCATGAGCCCAAGCCAACCTGGCAGGCGGACACCGGATGCGCGCAGCGCACCGACAACGACGTGGCCGCCGTCGCCAACCCGAGCACAGGAGCGGCGATCTATGACAGTTATGACCGTAATGGCTGGCTGGATGTCGGCGGTACCTCGGTGGCCTCTCCGATCATCGCCGCGACCTACGCCCTGGCCGGCCGGCCAGGGCGGGGTTCCTACCCCGCTCAGTACCCGTACGAGCACGTCGCCGATCTTCACGACGTCACCTCGGGCAGGGACGGCTCGTGCGGCGGCGCCTATCTCTGCACGGCCAAGGTGGGCTACGACGGCCCCAGCGGCTGGGGAACCCCCGACGGCACCGGCGCGTTCCGGGCCGTCGACAACTCGGTCAGGGTCGCCAGCCCGGGCAACCGGCTCAGCAGGAAAGGGGTGCGGATTACACCGCTGTCGATCGCGGCGAGGGACTCCGCCCCGCGAGAGCCACTCAGGTACACCGCCAGCGGGCTGCCCCGCGGCCTGTCGATCAGCCCGCGCGGCATCATCTCCGGCACTCCCAGATCCAGGGGGTACTACCTGGTCCGGTTGCACGCGACAGACACCACAGGAATGACCGGATCGGCGTCGCTGCGCTGGACCGTCGAATCGGTCGGCGTCGTCAGCGCTGCTGGCAAGTGCCTGGACGACCGGCATGGCGGCATCGCCCAGCGCAACAAGGTCGATACCCGCAGGTGCCGCGGAGGCAAGGAGCAGACCTGGGTGGTTTATCCCACGTCGGGCCGCACCCTGCAGATCAGGCTGGCCGAAGCCGCCAGCATGTGCCTGGGCGTGCCGGGCAGCCCGGGCCGGCCAGCCGAGTTGCGGCGCTGCGGCCAGCCGGGCTGGCGGTCCGGGCGCTACGGTCACCTGGTCAGCCCGCTCTCGAAGCTGTGCCTGGCGGAGCCGGGAGCCCGGCCGGGCGGTGCGAGGCTGGCCGTTGCCCGATGCTCCCACGTCCCGTCGCAGCGCTGGAAGCTCCCCTAGCCGGGCGCGGCGGGCAGGACCAGACCCCTGGTCCGGCGCACGGCCTCACGCCAGCACGCGTAGGCATTCTCGTCCGCAGCGCCCGGCTCGAACCGCCGGTCAAGCTGCCAGGCGGTCGCGAGCTCCCCGGGTGAAGACCAGACGCCGGTAGCGAGACCTGCCAGGAACGCGGCTCCCAGTGCCGTGGTCTCGGCGACCACGGGTCGCTCGACAGGCACCTGGAGCTGGTCGGCCTGAATCTGCATGAGCAGGTCATTGGTGCTTGCGCCGCCGTCCACCCGAAGCGCGCTGACGGCCGGGAAGCCGGCCACACAGGCCTGCGCGGTCATGAGGTCGGCGACATCCCGCACCTCGAAGGCGATCGCCTCCAGCGCCGCCCGGACCACGTGCGCGCGGGTCGTCCCCCTGGTCAGGCCGAACAATGCCCCGCGTGCCTGCGGATCCCAGTACGGCGCGCCCAGCCCGGTCAGGGCCGGAACGAACAGGGTCCCGCCCGAGTCGGGAACGGTGCGCGCCAGAGCCTCGCTCTGGGCGGCGTCGTCGAGCAGGCCGAGCCCGTCGCGCAGCCACTGGACGGCCGCGCCGGTCACGAAGACGGACCCCTCGAGCGCGTAGGTCAGCGCTCCCGCCTCGTCCATCCACGCCACGGTTGACAGGAGCCCGGCTTGCGAGCGGACTATCGAGGTCCCGGTGTTGCACAGCACGAACGAACCAGTCCCGTACGTGCATTTCGCGGCACCGGGGGAGAAGCACGCCTGGCCGAACATCGCCGCCTGCTGGTCGCCGGCGATGCCGGCGATCGGCACCGACAGGCCGAGGAACGCGGTGGGGTCGGTGTGCGCCACCACGCCACACGACGGCACCACCTCGGGCAACGCGTGCGGCGGCACGTCAAACAGTCGGCACAACTCGGCGGACCACTGGCCGGCCTCGATGTCGAAAAGGAGCGTGCGCGAGGCGTTGGACGCGTCCGTGACGTGGCGGCGGCCGCCGGTCATCCGGGCAATCAGGTACGAGTCGACCGTGCCGACCACCATCGAGCCTCCGGTGACGTCAGCCCATATGCCCGGGTCGTTGCGGGCGAGCCAGGTCAGCTTGGTGGCGGTGAAGTACGGGTCGAGCCGCAGCCCGGTCATGCTGGTCACTCGCGGCTCGTGGCCATCTTCCCGGAACTGAGCGCAGATATCGGCGGTCCGCCGGTCCTGCCAGACAATGGCCCGCCGCGGCGCCACGAGCGTCGCCCGGTCCCAGATCGCGGCCGTCTCGCGCTGGTTGGCTATCCCGAGGCAACTCACCGTGTCCCGGGTGCCCCCGCCCGCCTGGCCCGTCCCTTTCAGTGCCTGCCCGCACGCGGCGAGCGTCGCCTGCCAGATGCCCTCCGGCAGGTGCTCCACCCATCCCGGCCGCGGATAGAACTGGCGGAACTCCTGGTAACCGCGTCCCGTCACGGCACCGTCGGCGGCAATCACCAGGGCGGTGACGCCAGTGGTCCCTGCGTCGATCGTCAGCACGCTCATGGGCACTAGTGTGTCCTTCGGACAACGGGAAGCCCCACCCGAAAGGAAGATCCATGCGAGTCGGAGTCCTGACCGGCGGCGGTGACTGCCCAGGCCTGAATGCGGTCATCCGTGCCATCGTACGCACCGGCGCTGCGGAGCACGGCTATGAGTTCACGGGGTTCCGCGACGGCTGGCGCGGCCCGCTCGAAGGTGACACCATGCCCCTGGACGTGGCGGCGGTCCGAGGCATCCTCCCCCGCGGGGGCACCATCCTCGGGACATCCCGGACTAATCCGCTCGCCGAGAGCGCCAGCAAGGCCGGGCTTTCCGGGGTGGAACGGATCTCCGGGGTGGAACGGATCTCCGGCAACCTCGCCAGCCTCGGCGTCGACGCGCTGATCGCGATCGGCGGCGAGGACACCTTGGGCGTCGCGGCCCGGCTGCACACCCACGGCGTCAAGGTCGTCGGCGTGCCCAAGACCATCGACAACGACCTGAGCGCGACCGACCTCACGTTCGGGTTCGATACCGCGGTGAACATCGCGATGGAGGCCATCGACCGGCTGCACACCACGGCGGAGAGCCATCACCGGGCGCTGATCGTCGAGGTCATGGGCCGCAGCGCTGGGTGGATCGCGCTGCACGCAGGGATGGCGGGTGGCGCCAACGTCATCCTCATTCCGGAGCAGCCCTTCGACATCGAGCAGGTCTGCAAGTGGGTTGAGCGCAGGTTCCAGACCAAGTACGCACCGATCGTGGTGGTATCCGAGGGCGCTCGGGCGAAGTCCGGCGCCGAGGCGGTCGCCGACGAGCGGCTGGACGCGTTCGGTCACGCCCGCTTCGGCGGCGTCGGGCAGATGCTGGCCAGCGAGATCGAGAAGCGGACTGGCAAGGAGGCCCGGGTCGCCGTCCTCGGCCACATCCAGCGCGGCGGTACCCCGACCGCCTTCGACCGGGTGCTCGCCACCCGGTTCGGCGTCCACGCGATCCGCGCGGTCGGCGACGGCGCCTTTGGCTCGATGGTGGCCTTGCACGGGACCGATATCGTCCGGGTCCCGATCGGGCAAGCAACCAGCGAGCTCAAGCTGGTGCCGCCCGAGCGCTACGCCGAGGTCGAGGTCTTCTTCGGCTGAGTCCCGCGTGCCCCGCCTGGCCAGGTAACCCGACCAGGCGGGGCTGCCGGGACCCGGACCATGGCTCCCCGCGCCGCCGCGGTCAGCCGGCGACGGAGACCAGGCTCCCGTAGGTGAGGTAGGGCCACACCCGCCGTGCCTCGCTGAGCGGCAGCTCGACACAGCCCAGGCTTTGCGGGGAACCGTAGGACGGGCGGCTCATGCTGTGTACCGCGAAATTGCCGTGGAAGAACGAGACGAAGTGCACTGGGTCGGCATACGGGGAGCCGTCTGGCATAAGCCCGCGCATGACCTGTGACCTGTTGCGCAGGTAAACCGGCCAGGTGCCGTCGGGGCTCGGCGTCGCGGGAGCGCCGGTGTTGGCCAGCCCGTGCACGACGACACGGCCGTCGTGCCAGACGGTCAGTGTTTCCGGCAGTGCCTTGCTCGCCATGGCATAGGTGTACCCATGCGGGTTCTGCTGGCCTTGGGCCGCCGCGTTGAGCAGGGCCTGCCACAGCCCCCTGCTGACGGTGCCGGTCATCGGCAGCCCGTGGCCGGACTCGAAGGCCATCAGCGCCCCGGTGAGGATGACGCCAGGCTGGCCCGGCTGCCAAAGGCTGGTGAGCGCGGCAGGATATTTGCCTTGCCAGACGAACGCACCGCCGCCAGGCTCGGTGGCCGGGCCGGCCCGCTGGGTGTAGCTGACGGTGGTGGGGCCGCTGCCGACCCGGGCGGGGTAGCCGGAGCCGCTGTCGGGGACCCAGGCCAGCGGAAGATAGCCGAGCTGAGCGAGAAGCTGCTCCAGGCGGAGCGTGGACCAGCCTCCGGCCTGAAACGCCGCGACGACCGGCGCCATGAGCTGGGCGCCCGCGGCAGAACGGACGCCGGAGGGACCGGCCGGGACCCGCAGTGTCACCTCGGTGACGGGACTGATCGGAGCATCAGGGGTGAAAACCAGGGTGCCAGCGCCGTCGGCGTGCCAGCTTCCGGCGATGGGGGGGCTGAAAACCGGCAGCGGGGACGTCGGCGCCAGCGGGGCGGAGAACGCCACCCGGACCGGATCCGTGAGACCCACCGGGTCGGCGTCGCTGCCCGGGGAAACCGACAGCACGCGAAGCGGCGCTGCGGGTCCCTCGCCGGGTCCCGCGCCGCGGCTGGCCGCCTGGGCCTCGTGCGCCGCAGCGATCCTGCGGTGGGACGCGGCGCCGGGGCTCACCGCGAACGCCATGGCGCCCGCCACCGCCGCGCCGGTCAGTACCGCCATCGCGGCGACCCTGACCCGGAAGGCGGCCCTGTGCCTTGGTCGTTTGCTCGTTTGCTCGTGCTGCCGTTTCATGTGCCTTTCCTGTCGTTTCATATGAACTCCTTGCGGACCTCCACCCAGGTCAGGTCCAAAAGCCGCGTGAGCCCCAGTGGCGGTGAAAGCGGTGGAAAGAGAAGTCGCCCGGCGCTCACCCAGCCGGCGAAGGAATAAACGGGCGGGACCGCCAGCGAGGTGACCGGCGTCCGGCCGGCGAACGCACCTGCCAGTCCGATCTCGCTGGCGAACGGCGCCCCGGCCATTGCCGCGGCCTTTCAGCGGCGGCGGCGGCGATCGTTCCTGTCCTGCACACTATCTCCCTGTCATTTCGCGGGACGGCGGCCGCCCGGCAGCCTGGACCCGGACACCTCTGGGAAAATGCAGAGGCACAAGGCAACGGTGCCCTTCTCGGCCAAACAGTGCTAACAGCCCTCGCGTCCCACCGTGAATCGGTTGCTAGCTATTTTCCAAGAATGGATCGCCGCCAAACATCGGGCATTGCATTGATATTCTCAGAAAATACTACCGAAAGGGAATTACCCGGCTACTGGGGTGAAGCTGACCGCGAGCCGGACCCCAATGGCGAGCTAACCCAAGCTTATTCGGCCGTGATGCGGCGGCGCAGGCCGCGACGTGAAATGGCTCGCCAGGCAGCCCGGCGCGAAATGCGGCCACCGTGCCCGCCTCCGGGCTGGCTACCTGTCCGCATCCATGCTTCCGACGGATCTGACTGCGGGCCGCGAGCTGTCGGGATGCTGCAGACTGGAGAGATGTCCGCGCTGCCCCTAACCTCCCGCGACGCGCCCCGCCTCGCCGCGACATTGTATGAGCCATGCGTCCTGCTGAAGCTCGGCGAGATCGTGCTCAAGGGCAAGAACCGGCAGCAGTTCGAGCGGCTGCTGCATGACAACATCAGGCGCGCGGTGCGCGACCTGGGCATCCGGATACAGCTCTGGCAACGCGAAGGAGTAATCGTGCTGCGAGTCGCTCGGCCCGGGGATGCTCGGCCCGGGGATGCTCGGCCCGGGGATGCTCGGCCCGGGGATGCTCGGCCCGGGGATGCTCGGCCCGGGGATGCTCGGCCCGGGCAGGCCGCCGAGATAGCTGCCGACCTGCTGGCCGCCCGCATGCGCAATGTCATGGGCCTCTCCCGGGTCTGCCGCGCGGTCCGGGTGGCCAAGGATCCCGGGGCGGCCGTCGCGGCAGCGGTGCAGCTGACGGCCGGGCGGCCGGGCAGTTTCGCGGTCCGGGCCAGGCGCCGGGACAAGCGTTTCCCGGTCACCTCGGCCCAGCTCGCCACGCTGATCGGCAGCCGGATTCAGCAGGCCCATGGCTACCCGGTCAACCTTTCCCGTCCCGACACGACCGTCTTCGTCGAGGTTGACCAGTCCGAGGTGTTCGTATTCACCGAGGGCCTGCCAGGGCAAGGCGGCCTTCCGGTCAACATGAGCGGCCGCGCGCTGGTGCTGATGTCGGGCGGCATCGACTCGCCCGTTGCCGCCTACCGCATGATGCGTCGCGGCCTGCGCTGCAGCTTCCTGCATTTCTCCGGCATGCCGCTGACCGGGCCCGAGTCGGTTTACAAGGCGTACGGCCTGGTCCGCGAGCTCGACAGGTTCCAGGGCGGATCTCGCTTGTTCGTGGTGGCGTTCGGGCGTATGCAGCAGCGGCTGGCCACGGCCGGAGCCGGGCGGCTGCAGATCATGGCGCAGCGACGGCTCATGCTGAAGACCGGCGAGGCGATGGCTCGGCAGCTGCATGCGGCAGCGCTGGTCACCGGCGACTCGCTGGGCCAGGTGAGCAGCCAGACATTGGCCAACATCACGGCGCTGGATGACGCGGTCACGCTGCCGATCCTGCGCCCGCTCATCGGCCTGGACAAGACCGAGATCATGGCCGAGGCGCGCCGGATCGACACGCTGCGGATATCCGAGTTGCCCGACCAAGACTGCTGCTCGCTGCTGACCCCGCGCCAGGTCGAGACCCGGGCGCGGATCGAGGACCTGCGCAGGATCGAGGCCCGGCTGGATGCTGACGACCTAGCCGAGGAACTGGCCGCCGCCGCCCAGGAGTACACCGTGCGCGAGCACGGCGGTCATGATTTATTCCAGGACGGATAGCCGCCCGCCGGGTGGGTGCGCCTCGGTCAGCCGGGGCCGGCCGCGTCGGCGGGCCCCGGGCTCACGGAGCGCCAGGCGGACCCCGGCAACCCCGTGGTCCCAGATCGTGGCATCGCCGCCGGCCATGGTCAGCAGGCCGCCGACGCCCCACAGCGTGGTGGTCCCGGGGACCAGCGCCAGGTCGCCGACGCCGATGCCGGTACCTGGGCCCGCGGTTATCTTGCTTCGCGTCCACGCGCCAGAACGCGAGAGGTGCACGATCCATGTCGCGGGACTGGCACCCCCGGTGACCACCGGAATCCAGATTCCATGGACGCCGTCCGTGGCGAACCGCTCGGCCTGCTGGACCGGCCAGGGCGCCTCGAACCGCCTCCAGCACCTCCCGTTCCAGTGGGCAAGGAGCAGTTTGCCCGCTGCGGCGCTGGCGGGCCAGGTTCCCGAGACCCAGATATTGCTCCGGGAAACCGCGAGGACGTCATCGAGCTGGGTGTTGGCCAGGACGGCGTCGGCAGCCGCCACCCGCTTCCAGGAGTGGCCGTCGTAGCGGACCACCGATCCGCCCTGCGGGCCGGCCGTGATCGCCCATATGTCGTGACGGGAGATGGCGCTGGCGCGGTAGATCGAGGCCGCGATCCCAGTCCCCCTGATCCAGGTGCGGCCGTTGTAGTGCCAAGCGCCAAGGCTGGATTCGCCGCTGAAGCTGGACCCGAAGACCCAGACGTCGCCGGGGCTGATCACGACGACCGACGTGGTCTCCCCGGCCTGGTACCAGGTGCGGGCAACAGTCCACCGGGCGCCGTTCCAGTGCAGCGCGTACCCGTCGCCGACCGCCCAGATGTCCGCCGGTGACGACGCGTCCGCGGCGATGATGAACCCGTTAAGCCCGGCCGGGAGGGACCGCGCCTGCCAGCGCCGCCCATTCCAGTGCTCAGCCGTCGGTGAGCTCGTCCCGCCGGGATTTGTTCCGCCGAATACCCAGGCGTCGTTTTTTGCCGGTGCAATGACGGTCGAGTATCCCGAGGCGTTGCCGGTCGGCCCGTAGTGCACCGTTGCGGCCATCTGCCATGGCTGCTTGGCAGCCGACTGAGCGGGGCTGCCTGCCGCCAGGGTCGCCGCCGCGGCGCAGACGGAGCCGAGGACGAGGCCCCCGCGGCGGGCAATCTTCATCACGGTCTCCACCTCGGGCGGGAACGGCGGCTGAATAATGGGCTGATCAGCGCCAGATTAGATCACTGCAAAGCGTTCGGAAAGCAAGTCCCAAATTCTTTCTTGATCTCTTGATTTTGCGGAGGCTATCGCGGCTGGCCGGCGCAGCTCGGCGGGGCCAGCCAGGCCGCGGGCGCGCCGGCCAGGACGGGCTGGCGAGGCCGCGCAGCCGGTACTGCCGGGTGGCCGGCGAGGGCCGGCGGCCGAGATGGCAAGATAGCTGCACCTGCGGACAACGGTCGGTGCGCCGTGACAGGCCCGTGAGCGGGCCATTGCGGAAAGGAGCGGGTCAGGCGGGAATGAGGCATCCGGAGACCGGCCCGCAGGCGCGGGCCGCGGCGGGCCAGCCGCCAGCCGTCTCGGCCGATACCAGGCTGCCGCCTGGTCAGCACATTCCAGCGCGATGGCCGGTGATCCATTACGGGCCTATCCCCTCGTTCCATCCTGATACCTGGGACCTGCGGGTATTCGGCGCCACCGAGTCGGGGGGCGAGCACCGCTGGAGCTGGGCCGAGCTCGCCGCGCTGCCGCGCTGCAAGGTCGTGGCAGACTTTCACTGCGTCACCAAGTTCACGGTGCCCGGCATCGCCTGGGAGGGCTTCGCGGCGACCGAGTTGCTCCGCGCAGCACCTCCTGACGCCGCGGTGACTCATGTCATGATCTGGGCTGACTTCGGCTACAGCGCCAACCTCCGGATCGCGGACTTCGCCGCCGATGACACCCTGTTCGCCACGCATGGCGACGGCAGCGAGCTCAGCCCCGAGCACGGTTATCCGCTGCGGCTGGTGGTCCCGTCCCGTTACGCCTGGAAGAGCGTCAAGTGGGTCCGTGCCGTCGAGTACCTCGCCAGGGACCGCCGGGGATTCTGGGAGGAGCGCGGTTATCACAACACCGCCGACCCTTGGCGCGAGCAGCGGTACTCGTATCAGGAGCTACCCGGCGAGGGCCCGGCGCTGTGAGGCCCGCGGTCGGCCGGAGGGACTGGGCCGACGGCACGCTACGGGAAAAGGAAGCCCACGTTGATGGTTACGGTGCTGCCCTTGGGCGCCTCGCCGGACGGCGAGGTGCTCGCCACCCGGTTGCCGACGCCCGGGCTGACCTGGACCTGGAATCCGGCTTGCTGCAGGATGGCGGTGGCCTGCTGCACGTTCAGGCCCTGGACGCTCGGAATCGGCACCACCGGGGGCCCGCTCGACACCTGGACGGTGACGACCTCGCCGGGGGTTATCGGCGTGCCGGCCGCCGGCGACTGGCCGGTGATGGTTCCCTGAGGCTGGCCGCTGTTGGTGTCGAGTACCTGGTTCAGCTGGAATCCGCCGGACTGTGCCGCGCCCTGCGCGGCCTGGACCGGCTGGCCGACGAAGTTGGGCAGCGGCGGCCCGGCGCTGACCTGGATGCCGACCGGCTTCGGCTGCGGCCAGGAGGTGCCCGCAACGGGCGTCGTGCTGACCACGATGCCGGGCGGGATGGATGAGGACGTCGTGGTCACCATGCCGGGGGTCAGGC
>Ga0335078_10000317_pt1 | contig 77264 bp, 55 predicted proteins | sample Lox_Sample_32_FD_206711 | JGI IMG/M metagenome (GOLD analysis project Ga0335078, IMG submission 206711) | Soil microbial communities from Loxahatchee National Wildlife Refuge, Florida, United States - Lox_Sample_3.2 | ecosystem: Environmental > Terrestrial > Soil > Wetlands | place: USA...
ACGTGCGACCAGGTGTAATTGGTTTCGAAATTGAGCTTGCCGACGTTGTGGCGGGCCTGCACCTGCAATGAGTGGTAGCTTCCGCTCAGTTCACAGGCCTCGAGATTTTCGTTCGCGAAGCCGGAGTAGGGGCGATTGCTATCACTGACAAAGTTCGCCGGATTGAGATTGACCCCGGCAAAATTCTGGCCGGCTTGCATGCGCTTGGTCTCATACCCGACATAGTTGACGGTTACTACGGTATTCGGCGCCACCTCCTGGGAGATGCCAAACAGCCAGTTGTCTGAATATGCATCGTGCACGTCCTGCGGCATGATGCTGACGTTTTCTGTGCCCGCTGGCAGGGCGGGGTTAGCCTCGGGGTATGCAAGCGGCGCCTGGAAGACATTGACGCTGTAACTTTGATACGCAGGAATATTCCCCACAAAGTTCGCGCCAAATTGCAGCGGCAGATAGAACAAGCCGTAGTATGCATGGACGACGGTCTTACCGTGACCAAACGGATCGTAACTTAATCCCAGACGAGGCGCTACATCCGCATTCGGTCCGCTGTACAGCGGCGAATTCGGTGAGTCGAACGATTGCGTCTTGAAATTGAAGTTTTGCTGCAGGTTGTTTCTTGCGCTCCATACCGTGTTGATATCGGCGCGCAATCCCAAATTAATCGTGAGCCGGCTGTTGACCCGCCAGTCTCCCTCGGCGTACACGTCCCAATTGGAGTTTTGTTCGTCGGCGAAGGTTGGAAATCCAATCTTGGAGAGAATAAATGGCTGATCCGCCTCCAAAGAGTCGAAGCTGCCAAATTCAAATTCCTGCTGCGGACGCAACCACTCGCCCAGGCGATTGAACTGAATCTGAGCGCCAAACTTGAATGTCCGGCTTCCCGCGGTTTTAGTGGCGTTGTCGAGAATGTCGAACGTTGTGTCATCGTTAATTTGATTGAAGGTCGCCGGGCCGGGCAGACTTCCCAGATTGGTGAAAAATCCCTGGAAACCGACAAGCGGCTGCGGCGTATTCGAATTGGTGTCGGAGTGAAACTTCTGCACGGCCACGCTGATTTCGTTAATGAGCGTCGCGGTGAACGTGTGGGTTTCGTCAATCACCCCGTATTGATTCACCAGAGCAAGCGGCGAAGTCTGACCCTTGGCGATCCCGAAGGTCTGGTCGGTCAGCCCGTTGTCGATGGTGTAGCGGGCAAAGATGCGATCGTTGCTCCCGAGGTTGTAGTCAAGACGAGCCGCCCCGCTGTTCTCGCTTACGGTCGTGGGCAGAGCAGTGGGTTGATAGACAAGGTCGGTGCCATTCTGCGGCAGCGGGTCCCCGAAGATATCCACGTCTGTGTAGCCCGCTGGATAGGCGCACGTGCCGCTGTAGCCGGGTTGGCCAACGATACCCTGGCAATTCGCAGGCAGAGGCGCCATTTGCGCCAACACCGGCTGCATCGCGGCGTTGAACTGGGAACGAACATATGCGCTGGGAACTGCATTCAGCTTGTTGATCTGGGTGGTCTTCTGTTGAAGGCCTTCGTAGTTGGCAAAGAAGAAGAGCCTGTTCCTCACCACTGGCCCGCCCAGATTGCCGCCGAACTGGTTCATTCGCAACGGCACTTTGGGCTGGCTGAGGGAGTTTGCGAAGTAATCCAGTGCGTCAAGGGCGTCGTTGCGGAAAAAATCGAATATCTCGCCGTGGTACTGGTTGGTGCCGCCCTTGGTGATGATGTTCATTTGCGGTCCCAGCGAATGTCCCACATCTGCGCTGTAGCCGCTGTTGGCAAAATCGATCTCCTGGACGCTGTCGACGCTGGCCCGCGTCATGCGGTTGGCCTCGTTACCTTCCGTCTCGTCGAAGCCGCTGATATCGGGCCGCGAGGCATTCTGGCCGTCCAGCGTTACTTCGATGCCAGTCATGAAATTCTCCTGGCCATTGATACTGCCCTGGAAGAAGCCGGTCGAATTCACTGAGCCGGGGGCGATGTTCAGAAAATCCATCACGTCGCGCCCATTGGTGGGCAGATTCTCAATCTGCGTTGCGTTCAGCGTCGTTCCCGCTGTCGCGTTGCTCAAGTTAACGGTCGCGCTGGTTCCTGTGACCTCGACGCTCTCGTTCGCCGCCGCCACCGAAAGTTTCAGATCGACGCGCACGGTTGCGCCCACACTCAGTGTGATCTCTGCGCTCGTATTCTTGCTGAATTGCCCGGCCACAGCGCTCACCGTGTACCTGCCGAACGGCAGCGCCGGAACGGTATAGCTCCCATCGCTTCCGGTTTTGACGTTGGTCACATTGCCCGTGCCGGTATCGGTGACGGCTACCGCGGCCTGGGGGATCACAGCCCCTGTAGCGTCCGTGACAACTCCTGTTATTGTGCCTGTGTCAAAGTTGCTGGCCTGGGCCGCAGACATGCCGGGAAACATCAACAAAAAAGCCGCAAGAAGCCCCAGCAGGAACAAGCCTTTTTGCTCATTACCTGAAGCCAACGAATTCCGACGTCTTGGTTTTGACATCATGGTCCTCCCCAATTTCCGTTCACCGCATCAAGGATTCGGAACAGAACTTTGGATGTTCTGTTTCCAGCATAAAAAAGTAGCTCTAGTTTCTTATCCATGTCAAGCGAAATCTCACACTTTCGTTTGCGGCCCCCGCCGCTATCCCCCGTTCTTCGAGTCCGGCCCCTTTGCAGCCCATATGAACGACCGCCATTGTGGACATAACTTATTAATAATAAACACGTTGGTTGCCAGCCAATGGTCGCGGATATTGGCTCAAAAAGTCATGCAGCCTCGGCATTCGTCGTAAAACCACCACCAAATCTCCTGGCATCGGCAAAGTCAAATGGGGGGGCGCGGTAGGGACGCAAAAGGCAATTTGAACTTCTGTTTCGGCCTCCGAGGGCGCAGAAAGCGGGGCTCAGAATCTATTTTTGAGAAGCTGGTTCGCCGGCAGGCTCGCGAAGCCGCAACACGTGTCTGCCGCGCTGCTTCCGGTCTTCCTCGAGGCGGGCGGCAATTTGCAGCTGCTCGTCCGACTCCTGTTTGCGCCCCATGCGAGCGAGAGTGAGGCCGAGATAATAGTGAGCTTCCTGGAGGGAATCGTCCTGCCCGGCGGCCTGCTGAAGATGGGATAGCGCTTCCGGATAGTGTTTCTGCTCGAATTCCACTCTTCCCAGCGCCGTCAGAGTCAGCGCGTCGTTCGGTTTGGTGTCAAGGGCATGTTGCAGGTTCCGTGTTGCGGCGTCGTAATCTCCCGCATCCAGGTCTAGAAGTCCGAGCTGGTAGTAGGATTCGCTTTGCTTGGGATCCAACGCAATGGACTTCTCGAATTGCGGACGTGCATCGTCGAAACGCCCCAGCCCCGCAAGCGCCATACCAAGTGCGCCGTAACCCGATGGATCGTCAGGGCGCAATTCCGCATATTGGGCAAACTGCTGGCGTGCTTCCTCGTACCTGGCTCGATCCATTAATGCGTATCCCAGGTAGAAGACGGCAAGGGCATCGCTTTTGCGCAGCTGCAACGTTTTTTGAAAGGCCGGGATGGCATCGTCAATCAATGATCGCTTGAGGGCGACTAGTCCGAATTCGTACTCGACGTCTGCATCGTCGGGCGCATATTTCCTGGCCTCGAGCAGGAGGCTCACCGCATCGTCCAAGTTACCCTGTTGCGACGCGCTCTTTGCCTGATCTCGCAAAATGTGAACCAACTCGGCGGCCGCGTCAGTCCGCCCGGGATCGAGGCGCAATGCCTCGCGCAACTCGGGAACGGCGTCCTGCGCGCGGCCCTGTTGCAGGTACAAAAGACCAAGGTGCGCGTGTCCAGGCGCAAAGTCGGGCTTTGCTTTTACAACCTGGTCAAACAGTTCTTCCGCCATTGCCGGTTGCTTCTGGAGCACCCGCACGACCCCGAGCAGATCGAGGGCGTGATAGTCTCCTGGAGCGGAACGCAGCGCTGACTGCAGATCCTTCTCCGCCTGATCGAGCTTGCCGGCGGAGATATCTTTGGCGGCGTCCTGCAATGGAGAGGAGGATGCGGTTCTGCGGCTTGCAGTCTGAGGCAAGGAAGCCGCGCCGGTGAGGATACAGAGAACGACAAAAATCAAGACGCGGCTCGTGGTTGTCGAAACGCGCATTTAACGACTCATCTTACCGGGATTCTCAACCGGTTCGGTAATGGTGAGGATTGTATCCGATTTCTGATTGGCCAGGACCTGGCGGATGCCGCTTGGCCAGTGAATCTCGATCTCGCGGATGGAATCTTCACTGCCCAACCCAAAATGCAGCCGCTTGTCGCTCGAAGACTGGTAACTGCCTGTGGTCGTGACCGTCGCGAACTGTTCTCCGGCGGCGGTGAGGACGCGAACCTGGGCCCCAATCGCGTCGCGATTGCTCTTTACCCCCACCAGCTTCAGCGTTGCCCAGTGATTCGAAGTCTCGGTCTTGTTCAGCAAAACCCAGGCGGGCCCGTCATTCGAAGTCACCACGGCATCCAGTCTTCCGTCGTTATCGATGTCGCCGATCGCCATGCCGCGCGCCGCCCACTGTTGATGGAATACGTTGCCCGAAGCGGTCGAGACGTCGACAAACTTCTTTCCTTGCTCGTTGTGCAAGAGAGAAGGGGGCTCACGATAATGCAGACTGGGTTCGCTCAACTCAATAATGTCCATGACGTGCGACTGCACGATGAGCAGATCTTTCCACCCGTCGTTGTCGTAGTCCATAAAGCGCACGCCCCAGCCGGAATGCAACATGGAAATCGGCGCCAGCCCCAGGAGAGAGGTCGCGTAATCGAAGGTGCCGTCTTTGAGATTCGTGAAGAGAGCGTATCGCTGGTGGGCCAGATCGGTAATCACGATGTCGGGCCAGCCGTCATTGTTGTAATCGCTGAAATCGACTCCCATTCCGGAAAAGCTCTTCCCGTTGCCGTCGAATCCTATGCCGGCCGCCATCCCGACTTCCTCGAAGGTTCCGTCGCCCTTGTTGTGAAACAGGTATTGCTGAATGGCATCGTTGGCGAGCAGGATGTCCATGCGGCCATCGCGGTCATAATCAGCGATGGCGACGCCAAGCCCCTTGCCGGGCTTGTCAATACCGGCGCGGTGAGCGACTTCAGTGAATTTTCCGCCGCCGTCGTTATGAAACAACAAGACCGATTCAGGCTTGAATAAATCGGGATGACAATACGACCGATTCCCGTTCGCATCCACGCAGACAATATCCTCAAAGTCCCACTGCATATAACGCGCAACGATCAGGTCGAGCCGTCCATCGTTGTCATAGTCCACCCAGGCAGCGCTGGTCATCCACCCCGAGCCTGCAACTCCGGCGGAATCGGTGACATCCGTGAATGTTCCATCGCCATTGTTGTGATAGAGCGTGGCGCGCCCGTACCCGGCGACATAAAGGTCTTCGAACCCGTCGTTGTCGTAGTCTCCCACAGCCACTCCGGTGGAATAACCGAATCCGGTCAAGCGTGCTTTTTCGGTCACGTCCTCAAACGTTCCGTCGGGCTTTTGATGGTACAGACGGTTCCAGTATTTCGGTCCGTCTTTCCTGGGAATGGTTCCTTGGGGCGTTGGGTCGGTGATGGGCGCGCCGTTGCCCAGAAAGATGTCGAGACGGCCATCGTTGTCGTAGTCGAAGAGCGCAACTCCTGAACCCATGGTCTCAGGGAGATACTTCTTCGCAGTCGGTGACGCTTGCTGGCGGAAGCGAATTCCCAATTGTTCGGTGGCATCGATGAAATGCCCGGGCACTGGCGGCGTTTGGCCATGCAACCGGAAGGCCCAGGGGACGGCCGCCGCGACAATTGTTTTCAAAAACTCGCGTCTCTGCCATCCCCGTGGCCGAAGCAGCATTGTCAAAGCTCCTGAATGAGAGCAGCTCGGATGGTCTGCCCCGTTTTGCGGAATGAATTCCTTATAAGAAAGTTGCGATCTTGTAATCGTTGTACCACGCACGCGCGGCGCAAGGCGAACGTGCCAAGGTGGAGATGTTCTGACATTGCTCTGCCGCGATTGCAGTGATTCCGGCACTTGAGCCGCCTCGTCAGCGGTAAGCAGACAGTGGCTCGTTCGGGGTTGAGAAATGCGGCCAGCACCGGTGGCTGGGCGAAATCAACTGCGGGCGCTGGCAGTTCGAAAACGTGTGGAGGCGGTTCCTGGGGCACACACCGGGCAGGTTGCAGCCCGATGCGCGATAATAATGCCAGGTAAATCTGAACATCAGGAACGCTGCCCGGGCCCTTCTCCACCATTACCCCGGCCTGCGAGTGGAGTGGGTCTCCGATGGCGGCGAGCCGGGCCCCTCAGAGCGCTTGATCGAGCTCCTTGCAAGAGGAAGAGCGTGAAGCGGCCAAAATCAGTTCCGCGCGTTATTCATCGCTGGTACTGGCGGTGGGCCGCCGTGCTGGCTCTCATGGCGATAGCCTTCGCCGTGCGCCTCGTGATTGCCCATCACTATCCCGGGATTACTCCCTTTATGATTTTCTTTCCCGCGGTGCTGCTGGCAGCCTTGCTCGACGGCATGTGGGCGGGAATTGCCGCCACGGTTCTCTCCGCACTTCTTGCAGCCTGGTGGTTCTTTGAGCCAATAGGAACCTTCTCGGGAAAAACTCCTTCAGCGATTCTCAATCTGACCCTGTTTACCGTCTACGGAATTCTTCTTTCCCTGGTGATTGAGGGTTTTCATCGTTACCGCGAGAACCTTGGGGCCGCGCTGGAAGAGGCCGCCGTCGCGGAGGAGCGCAGGAAGGCCGGCGAGGCGCAGCAGGCAAACGAAGCACGTCTTGCCAGAGAGAAGGACTTTTCGGACCACCTTATCAACAGTCTCCCGGGCATCTTCTATCTGAACGCTCAAAGTGGAAAGCTGCTGCGGTGGAATAAGAATCTTGAGACCGTCTCTGGTTATTCCTCCCGCGAACTCGCGGGTATGAAAATGCCGGATTTTATTGCGGACGATGAAAAGGAACTCGTCCGGCAACGAGTGACCGAACTTTTTGAAGATGGAGCGGCAACCGTTGAGGCCGACCTGGTTCTAAAGGATGGGGAGCGAAGGCCGCATTTCCTCACCGGAACTCGAGTCATGGTGGAAGGCAAACCGTGCCTTCTGGGTTTTGGCTTCGACATCTCCGGCCGCAAGCAGGCCGAAGCGGCACTGCAGGCGAGCGAAGAAAAGTTTGCCCGGGCCTTCAATACCAGCCCGGCAGCGGTGGCAATTAGCCGGCTTTCGGATGGCGTGCTGCTTGACGTCAACCAGGCTGCGGAGACCTTGTTTGGATGCACCCGCGAGGAAGTTCTTGGCAGGAGCGCAGCTCGCTTCTGGCCGAGCCCCCAAGACCGGGCGCAACGGATGAAGCAGCTGCTCGATGATGGCTTCATTTACAACTGCGAACAAACCATGGTGCGCGCCTCAGGTGAACCATTCCTGGTATTGATGTCCATCACCAGAATGAACGTAGGCGGGCAAGAACTGATTCTTACGACCTTCGTTGACCTCAGCGAGCGCAAGCGGGCCGAGGCGGCGCTGCGCGAGACAACCCGGCGCTTTCAGACCATCGTCGACCATGCGCCGATAGCGATCTACGTCAAGGACCGCGATGGACGGTTCGTGTTTGGCAACCGCAAACTGGAGCACTACACAGGTCAACCCCTCGAACGCCTCCTCGGGATGACGGACTACGATTTCGCCTCGAAAAAAGATGCCGACCGTTGGCGCGAAAACGATCTGAGTGTATTGGAAGGCCAGCGGGCGGAGTTCGAAGAAGCCGGAACCGATCGCGACGGCCGGCCTTACTTCAACATCTCCATGAAATTTCCCCTCTCAGACGAGTCAGGAATGGCGGTGGAGGTCTGTGGGATCTCCGCCGATATCACCGAGCGCAAGCGCGTAGAAGAAGAGTTGAAGCGGATCAATCGCATTTTGAAGGCGTTGCGTCACAGCGATCAGGCGATTCTGCACGCCACCGGCGAACAGGAGTTTCTAGGCGAAGTGTGCAAGGTCATCGTCGAGGATTGCGGCCACGCCATGGTATGGATCGGATTTGCCGAAAACGACGAGAAGAAGTCGGTCAGGATCGTGGCTCACGCGGGCTTCGAGGCGGGGTACCTGGAGACACTCGAGGTCACCTGGGGAGAGGGTGAGCGCGGGCTAGGGCCAACCGGTCGGTCAATCCGCACCGGCAAGCCTGTCATCTGCCACGACATGCTGACCGATCCCTGGTACGCGCCCTGGCGCGAAGAGGCGACGAAGCGCGGGTACGCTTCGTCCATTTCCGTTCCCTTTAGGCTCAGTGCTCAAGACTGCGGCACGATCACTATCTATTCCCGGGAGCGCGATGCTTTTTCCGAGGCCGAGGTGGAGCTTCTTACCGAGCTCGCCCGCGACGTGGAGTTCGGCGTGCAAACCCTACGCATGCGCGCCGCGCACGCCCGCGCCGAGCAAGAGCTGATCCAGAGCAGAGAAATGCTCGGGCTGTTTATCGAAGAGGCGCCCGTGGCGATGGCGATGTTCGACCGGGAAATGCGCTATCTGCACGCCAGCCGACGATGGAAGAGCGATTATGGCCTCGGAGACCGTTCGCTCACGGGCCAGTCGCACTACGACGTGTTTCCCGAAATCCCCGGGGAATGGAAAGAGGCGCATCGCCGCGGCCTAGCCGGGGAGTCGCTGAACTCCGATGGCGACCGATTCGTGCGGGCGGACGGGTCGCAGCAATGGATCCGGTGGGAGCTTCGGCCCTGGTATGAGACGGGCGGGGCGCAGGGTGGAGTCCTGATCCTGACCGAAGACATCACGGAACGCAAGAAGGCCGAGGCAGCGTTGCTGGAGAGCGAACGTCTGTCTTACCAGCGTGAGCAGCTGAGAGCTTTGACAGAGCGCCTGCAAGAGGCCAGAGAGGAAGAGCGCACCCGGGTGGCCAGGGACCTGCACGACGACATTGGCCAGATCCTGACAGCGGTGAAGATGGATCTGATTTGGATCGGCAAGCGCGTAGCCAACTGCGAACTCACGGTCCGTCAACGGCTGGAAGGCGCGGTGAAGCTGATCAACGACGGTGTGCGATCGGTTCGCAAGATTTGCACCGGGCTGCGTCCCGCAGTGCTCGACGACTTGGGCCTTGCCGCGGCGATCGAGTGGCAGGCCGACGATTTCTCCGCGCGAACCGGAATTGGCTGCCGGGTCTCACTGCCGCCAGTGGTGCTGAACCTGACGGGCGATCACGCCACGACTTTCTTCCGGATACTCCAGGAGTGTCTGACCAACGTAAGCCGCCACGCGGGCGCCCGGAGTGTGGACGTCTCGCTGCATATGGACGGAGACGACCTGGTGATGATGGTGAAGGACGATGGAAAGGGATTCCGCGAAAGCTCCCGTGCAACCTCTCTGGGCATACTGGGAATGAAGGAACGCGCGCAATTCTGCGGCGGCCAGCTCACCATTGACAGCTCTGCCGGCAAGGGAACAGCCATGACCCTGCGGGTTCCGATGCGCCCTGGCCAGTCGAATGAGGACAGCAATGCAAATTCTGATCGCGGATGATCATGCCGTGGTGCGGCGCGGCCTGCGCGAGATTCTGGCTGAAGCTTTGCCGGCAGCGAGTTTCTCAGAAGCCGGCAGCGGCGACGAGGTGATCAAGCTGCTCGCCAACTCGCAAGCCGGACTGGTGGTATTGGACGTGAATATGCCGGGGCGCAGCGGGCTCGATGTCCTCCGCGACGTGAAAAAGGCGTATCCCCGTCTTCCCGTCATTATCCTCAGCGTTCAGCCTGAAGACCAGTATGCGCTGCGATGCCTGAGGGCAGGCGCATCCGCCTATCTCAATAAGGACAGCGCCCCTGAAGAACTGGCCATCGCGGCCAAAAAAGTCCTGGCCGGCGGAAGGTACATCAGCCCCCACCTTGCCGAAACGCTATTCGCCGTCCTCGACGAACCCGGCCAAAAGCCCCTGCACGAACTGCTTTCAGACCGTGAACACGAAGTCATGAGAATGATCGTCTCAGGAAGTGCTCTCACCGAGATTGCCGGGCGTCTGCACGTCAGCGTGAAGACCGTGAGCAGTTACAAGGCGCGAATTCTGGAGAAGATGCGGATGAAAAACAACGCTGAGTTGATCCGCTACGCGCTGAAACATGGCCTGGTTGAGTCCGACGCCCCAACCCAGTGAACCTTGCGATGGACGGTGGCGCCCTTTAAAGATCTGTGGAATGCGGCTCTCGAAATCGGCAATTCCACTCGAAGATCTTTCCCGCGACATCTGTAATCACAAGAGCCGTTTTGCCGACCAGGCCATCCGGGGGTGTAGGAATTGTCCTACAAAAATTTCAGCCTTGCCTGATATTGCGCCGCCGCGAGCGATTTTACATTGCAATCAACCTCATGAAGCGGCCTCCCCGATGGCGGACCCGAAACCAGATAGCCCCAATGGTTTCGGGCCGCCTGCCCTTTTCGTTTATCGCCTGGGCCGTCAATGGAATGTTTTCGAGCACAGACCTCGGAATATCACCAAAGTCGAGCCAAAGGAGTTTGGAGCTTGAACTGGAAGAAGGGGGTGCTTCCAGAGATGATCACGGGACCTGGGAAGGTCCAAGAACCCGTCTTGTCGCATTGCCAGTGGGGCCGAGTGAGTGCGTTGATCCATCTCTTGATCGCGAATGACCATGCCGCCGTTCGAAGCGGAATTCGGGACCTGCTGAGCGATGCGATGCCGGGAACCGATTTCGCAGAGGCTGCGGACAGGGAGCAGACACTGTCGCTGTTGGCGACGCAAGAATTCTCCCTGCTGTTGCTCAACATCAACACGCGCGGATCGAAGGGGCTTGATCTGCTGCGGGCCATCAAAGGACTTTATCCAGGGCTCCCGGTTGTCCTGCTCGGGACACAGCCCGAGAAGCAATACGCGCAACCTTGCATGAGAGCCGGCGCTGCCGGCTATGTCAGTCTGGTCAACGCTCCCGGACGCTTGGCGCAAGAGATCGCAAGGGTGCTTTCCCGGGAGAGAAAGGTCTAGCCGAGGAGCGAGCCCCCGGCGTGGTTTTGTGTTTGTTGAAGATTCGGTTTTGCGCGCGTCCGGTGAGTTGAGCCGCCCGGAAATAGGTTCAATGAAACGGAGACGGAACGGGATTCCGGCCCGGACTTCCTCCCCACCGTCTTGGACGCAGAGGCGATCGTTCCCCAGATCTGCCTTATGGGCCCTGATCTGCCATGCGGGCGTGGAGGCTATGCAATGAGCGACCGCGAGCGCAATTATACCGAACTACTGGCCCATCTCGAGAATGCGCGCCTGGCGATCGGCACGGTGAATCCCCGATTTTCTTACTACGAGCGGATGGTCCAGCTAGCCGTCTGTGACGACCGAATACTGGCTCTGTTGCTCGAGCGCATTCAACGCGATGGCGGTCTGAGGTGATGCGGCCTGAACCGACAGGCAATTGAGAAGAAGGAGACACATGGCGCGTTCCGATCTTGTTTTCCGTGCAATGGATCAGGTTTCCGATCGCTACCAGCTCTGTCAACTGGTGACCAAGGCAACGCGCAGGCTTCACAAGCCAAATACGCGGGTGCAGGAGACGATCAGCAACGTTCTGACCTTTATTCACGCAACCAACCCTGAAGCCAAAGCGGCAAGCGCGGCGTCTGTGACTATTCTGGCTGGAAAAACCCGCGACCTCAGCGGAGTTCGCCAGGCCGCGTGAAGGTACGTGCTTGGTGCCCCCTCCGTCGACTCTTTCAGCAGGCTCTTGAGGCGGAGCGAATTTCACGCCGCGGCTGAGCGTGCAACCATGTTTCTGATTTGGCGCAGGTGGCGCTTTTAGATGCTAATCTGAGAGGGATCGCCACACGCCAGGTAGAATACGCCAGGTGCAAAGCCAGGGACGCGCCGAGGTTGCACACGCATGAAGCTCGATTTGCCCCGCGGCGCCTTTCGCGCCTATCTATTTGACTGCGACGGCACCGTGGTCGACTCCATGCCTCTCCACTACATCGCCTGGACCAGGGCGCTCGGGGAGTGGGGCGCCACCTTCGACGAAAAGCTCTTCTACGCGTGGGGCGGCAAGCCTCCGCTTGAGATCATCGCCGGCCTGAATCAGATGCAGGGCCTCAACATGCCCGCCGCCGCCGTCGCCCAGCAGAAGGAAAACTTCTACTTCGAGCTGGTGCCGCAACTCAAACCTGTGCCGGAGGTGCTTGAGGTCATCGAAGCAGAGCATGGCCGCGTTCCTTTCGCAGTCGTTTCCGGCAGCACGCGGGAATCCATCATCAAGTCGCTCACCACCGTGCGCCTGCTCGACCGCTTCGATGTCATCGTCGGCTATGAAGACTATAAGCGCGGCAAGCCCGCGCCCGACGCGTACCTGACGGCAGCCGAGCGGATCGGCATTGCGCCCAAAGACTGCCTTGTCTTTGAAGACACCGCCCTGGGCATCGAGTCAGCCACGGCCGCCGGCATGGCTTCGGTGCGTGTTCCTTCGCCGCTGGAGCGGCGGGCTGGAACCGCGGCCGGCGCTAAAGCGTAACTCCAGAAACTGCAGGGAGGCGCCTTGCCCAACATCGACGACACCGGGCAGCCGCAGAGCCCGCAGCAACGGGCCGACGCTGCCGTCCTGCTCGCCATCGCGGCTGCGGTAGTGCTCCTTCATGTGCTTACCGACAATCGCTACGGCTTTCACCGCGACGAACTGCAATTCCTGAGCGACGCGCGGCATCTCGATTGGGGATTCGTCGCCTACCCGCCCTTCACGCCCTTCGTCGAGCGCACCGGGCTCGCGCTTTTCGGCCTGTCAATGGTCGGCCTCCGGCTCTTCTCTGTTCTCGCCCAAGCAACGGCCATCGTCGTCTCGGGCCTCATGACGCGCGAACTCGGTGGCTCTCGTACCGCGCAGGTCACGACGGCGCTTGCGGTCGCCTTCTCGCCGCTCTCGCTTTTTGAGGGCACCGAATTCCAGTACACCTCCTTCGATTTTCTCTGGTGGGTGCTGATCGCCTACTTCGTAATCCGCCTGCTCAAGTCGGAAAACCCGCGCTGGTGCCTGGCCATCGGCGCCGCCGTTGGCCTCGGCCTGCTCACCAAGTACGCCATCGCCTTCTACGTTGCAGGTATTCTCGCCGGCCTCGCCTTCACATGGGCGCGCCGCTATCTGAAGAGCGGCTGGTTCTGGGCCGGTATCGCGCTCGCGCTGGCGATCTTTCTGCCCAATCTCATCTGGCTCTTGCGCCACGCTTTCATCTCTTACCGCTTTCTTCAGCACATCCACGCGCGCGACGTCGCCATTGGCCGCGCCCAAGGATTCTGGACGGGCCAACTCCTCATCTGCACCAACCTGGCCGCCGCGCCGCTCTGGATTGCGGGGATCATCGGCTACCTGCGCGATCGACGCTACCGCATGCTGGCGTTCATGTACCTGGTTCCACTCGCGCTCTTCGCCATCGGCAAGGGCCGCAACTACTACATGGCCGGCGCCTATCCCATGCTGCTGGCCATGGGGGCAGTTCGCGCCGCGCGCTGGCTCGCTTCCCTGCCTCGCTGGAGCCGCCGCACCATCGCCGCTATTTACTTTGGCGCCTTCGCGTTCGTTTTGGCGTACGTCTGCGCGGTGATCATTCCATTCGCGTCGAGCGGTCCGCTCAGGCAGTTAGCCCTCGACCGCAACTCGGACATGCGCGAGGAATTCGGCTGGGATGAGCTGGTCCGCACCGTCGTGCAGATCCGCGATTCGCTGCCGTCCGACGCGCAGGCCCATCTCGGCATCACCACGGCCAATTACGGCGAGTACGGGGCCATCGAAGTTCTCGGCCGCGCCTATAGACTACCCGAGCCCATCGGCACCACCAACTCCGAGTGGCTGCGCGGCTATCCGCAGCCGCCCCCGACCACGCTCATCGTGGTCGGCCTCACGGCGCAGCAAGCCAATTCGATTTTCACCGCTTGCCGCCTTGCCGGCCACAACCGCAATTCCGAAGGCGTGCCTAACGAGGAGAGCCAATACCACCCCGATATCTTTGTCTGCGGCTCTCCACGCCTGCCCTGGTCCGAAGTTTGGAAGGAGCATCAGGACTTCAACTGATACCGCCTCACTCCTCACTTGTTTCTTTTTCGCTTCGTCAATACAGCAGCACCGCCACGCGATATGCCGAAAACGAGCCCTCGGTGACCTGGGCCGGGCAACTGCCCACCGCCGCCTGCACGTACCTGCCTGAGGCCAGCTTGTCCACGAGCGCCTGCGGCAGCCGCGACAGATCGGCGTCCTGCCAGCGCATGATGAAGCCCGGCACGGGGCCGGCGTTACGCGGCCATCCTTCGTCAGTCGCGCAGGCCATGCGCGCCGCGGCGTGGTCGGCCAGGATGGTCACGCCGCTGGGGCGCATCAGCGCGGCCACGCGCTCCTCAACCTGCGCCGCGCTCAGCGGTTGCACCGCGCGGCTGTAGTCGGCTACCGCGTAGAACAACCCACGCGCGAAAACTACACCCACGCCTGCGTGGTCCACGTCGGGGCTCAGCAAATTCTCGCGATGCCCCGGCGACTGCATCCACTCCTGGTGGATGGCTTGGGCCGATGGCCCGATGGCCACATTCTCTTCAATCACGCTGAAGTGCGCGCCGGCCTGCGCGGCTCGCCCGCTCACGTCCGGCTCGCCACCGTAGCGGTGCGCAATGGGGCCCTCGGCCGCCATGCGCCGGCAATGGGCGAGCGCAGCGGCCGCCAGCGCCGCATCCCACTGTAATGGTGGAACGCCTGCCTGCGCGCGCGCTTGGTTGGCCAGCGCAAAAATCTGCGCGGCCTGGGCATGCGTGTCAGCCGCACCCGGCTCTAGCGCGCCCGACGCGGGTTGGGCCTGCGCCGCTCGCAGCAGTCCAGCCGCAAGCGCCATCGCAAGCACGAGCGATCTGCCATTCAGTCCCATGCGAATCCCGGTTCCCTGTTCCCTCTAATCTTCACCCCGGGGTGGGATCTTCTGACGCGCCATCCGAACTCGTGAGGGCCGGAATCCCGATGAACAGAAGGATCGCCGGCAACGTGACGACGCACGTAAGCAGGAAGAAACGCACCCAGCCGAGCTTCTCAGACAAGATTCCCCCTGAGGAGGCCACCACGGTGCGGCCAAGCAAAGCAAGCGAGGAAAGCAGCGCGTACTGAGTGGCCGTAAAAGCGGGCGAGCACATGCTGGAAATATAGGTGATCATCGCGGTTCCGGCCATTCCGCCCGTGATATTTTCGGCAGTGACGCATAATGCCAGGTAGCCGATGCGATGCCCTCCCACCGCCTGCAAGACAAAAAACAGGTTCCCGATCGACTGCAAAATACCGCAGACAATCAGCGAGTTGCGGATTCCGAACCGGGTGGTCACGACACCGCCCAAGAGAGCCCCACCCACAATCGAGAAAAATCCGAGGAATTTCGAAACGGCGGCGATCTCAGGAAGCGAGAATCCCAGTGAGATATAGAGCGGCGTTGACATCACACCCGCCATGGCCTCGCCCAGCTTGTATCCGAAAATGGCGATCAGGATAATGAACCAAAGCCGCCGCTGCATGAAATCGCGGAAGGGTCCGATCACGGCGGTCGAAAACGCGTGGCCAATCGCTTGCCATCCCGATCCCGCAGCACCTGAAGTTTCCAGCGGGACCTGCGGCTCGGGGCCAAACAAGAACACCAGGAGTCCCACGCCGAGCAGTGCTGCCATGGTGGCGTAGGCCGCAAACCACCCTGCGCGCGCTGCGATCAACAGGCAGCCTGCACCGCCAGCCAGCATGCCGACCCGGTAGCCGGCCCCGATCATGGCCGCTCCGGGAGCTTGCTGATCGCTGTTCATGCTCTCCACGCGCCAGGCGTCGATCACAATATCCTGGCTGGCAGACAGAAACGCGACCAGCACCGCCAGGGCCGCCATCCGCGGCAAGTTGTGCTTTGGATCGCACGATCCCAGAAAGAGAATCGCGCCGATCAGAAGAATCTGGATGGTGATTCCCCAACCGCGCCGCCGCCCTAAGTGCAGTGGACGGACTCGATCCATTAGCGGCGCCCAGAGAAACTTGAACGCGTAAGGGCTGCCAACCAAAGCGAAGGTGCCGATGGCCGCACGCCGCACGCCGGCCGTGGAAAGCCACGCGGAAAGAGTTGAATAAGTGAGCAGCAGCGGCAGGCCGCTCGAAAATCCGAGTGCAAGCACCTGCAGCACACGCGGTTGCGTATAGGCCGCAAGCGTTTGCCGCCAGTTCGATCGAGCGTGTCCTTCGTTGATTTGGGAGTTTTCCATTATTTCAATTTTCGGGCGCCCCGTTTCAGCCTCTTGCCCATTTCAGCTTGTTGAATGAAAGACCGCTGGAAGCAATTTTAGAGGAGCGGGTGCCCCAACCTCCGACTCGCTTTTGTCGCCAGGGTGAGAACACGAACTCCGCCGACTCCGCCAACTCCGCTAACGCCGTTAACCCCGCTATTCTTAATCCATGAAACTCGGCATCGTCAGCGACACCCATGGCTTGCTTCGCCCCGAAGTCGCTCCCGCGCTCCGCGGCGTCGACCGCATCCTGCATCTCGGCGACGTGGACAAAATCTCCATTCTCGACCAGCTTGCGAAAGTCGCGCCGGTCACGGCCGTCCGCGGCAACGTCGATCGCGACGCCCCCTGCGCCAAATTGCCCGAAACCGAAGTCGTGCTCGCCGGCGGCCTCTACCTTTACATGCTCCACGACCTCAAAACCCTGCACCTCGATCCTGCCCGCGCGAAGTTCGCCGCCGTGCTCCACGGCCACACCCATGTGCCCAATTTCTACACAAGGAAAGGCGTGCTCTACTTCAACCCCGGCTCTTGCGGCCCGCGCCGCTTCGAGCTGCCGGTGACGGTTGGTGTGCTGGAAATCACAGGCAGGCGGATCCACCCCACAATCGTCACGCTCGACCTCAAATCGTGATACGCTTGCGCCAACATGCAAACACAGTTTGTTGCGCTGGCTCTCCTGTGCGCCGCGCTTCCCTGCGCCGCGCAGCAGGGCAACCTCTCCGACTGGCCCAAGTTGATCAAGAATAAGGATGCCGACGGCGCCCGAACGCTCTGCACGCCATTTGAGGATTCGAAGGTTCTGAGCGAACAGGTGGAGGCGGAGAAATGCCTCGCCAACGTGGCGCTCATGGGCGCTGACGCGGTGCGGACTGAGAAAGAGGAAAACGGCCAGTTCGTGATCTTCGACGAATATATTCCTGAAGCTGTCGATGAATCTTTGAGGCACCTGAATCGCGGCCTGCAACTCGCCCCGCAAGACCTGAGCATCCACCAGGGACGGCTGCACGTGCTGGAAATTTCGCGCCGTTATTCCGCCATGGCCAGGGCGCTCGATGAAAGCTGCACCATTTACCAAGGCAAAGAGGTGCCGAAGGTCTGGCTCGATTATCCGTCGGAACTGAGCGACCGGCAGCAATATGAAGCCGCTCTGGAGCTGACGAGAGTGCTCGACAGGCACTATCCGAACAACTCCGACATCATTGCGAACACCGGCGCTTTTCTCATCATGGAGGGAAAACTCGCCGACGCTGTTCCCTACCTGCAAAAAGCCGTCGAGCTGGCACCCAACGATTCCATCAATGCGTGGGACCTGGGGCGGGTTTATGACTACCTCGATCGGGATTCATTGGCCGACCAGTGGTACCAGAAAGCGCTGGGGCTCGATACCGATCTGGAAGAGCGCAAGCATGAGTGGTGCGTCTACGCCGGGTTCATTGAAGTGAAGCTGAAGGATCGCGCTCGCGCTTGCGCCCTGGAAAAACAGAACTGCCCGGCCGATCAGCAACCCGCCTGCGCCCCGCCTGCCAACTCGCCGTCCTCACCGCCGAAAAGCCAGTAAGCAAGTCCAGGCCAGTGAGGCGCCCTTCCCCAGTCCCTATTCCCTATTCCCTAGTCCCTAGCCCCTAGTCGGTCCTCCGCAACTCCGTCGTGGCTATGAACGTCTAACTGATCAGATACTTCAGCAGGACTTGATGGGCGCCGCGCCGGGCCGCGCCGGCGATGAAAACGGTGCCCGAATGCCGGATCTTCCCTCCGGTGGGATGGAGAAGGAACCGCTTCAGCAGGGGGAATCACCGTGAATTACCGAAGAAGTGCGGCCGCAGGCGTCAGTTTTGCCGCCGTGTTGCTGTTGAGCGGATGCAGCAAAATTCAAGTGAAGCTGGGCATGAAGGTGCCGCTTGCCTCCATCCAGGTGACAAGTATGGAAGCGGCACTCTCGGGAAATCCGGCCATTGCGCCCGGCGGAAAAGGTTCGCTTGTAGTCACGTTCACCGGCACTGACGCCAAGGGCAACAAAACCTGGACCACCGAAGGCGCCGGCCAGGGAAAGATCATGTGGAGCGACCTGGCCGTCACCGCGACGGTGGTGACGGTGAACAAGAAGGGTGTGGTTTCGCTGGCCCGCGACCCGCGCGTGAGTGACGGCAAAACCGGCCACGTGACCATCACCGCTCCCAGCCAACCCGGCCTGCACGCCGATCTCGATATACCGCTTCGCTACAACATCGCGTATGCCGCGCATTTCGACGGCGCCGACGGCACGAAGGGCATGGATGGCACCGACGGATTGAACGGCAGCGACGGTAGCGACGGATCGATCGATGCCAATAATCCATCAGCGGGCGGCAATGGATCGGATGGCGGGAACGGCTCCGACGGACAGAACGGCGGTTCCGGAGGCGACGCGCCCAGCGTCCAGATCTGGCTCACGGTGCAACCGGGTTCCCAACCGCTTCTCCAAGCGGGCGTGCTCGCCGCCGGCCACAAAGAGCGGTACTACCTCATCGACCCGCAGGGGGGATCGTTGACCGTGACGGCGAATGGAGGGACAGGTGGACAGGGCGGCAAGGGTGGACGCGGAGGCCGCGGTGGCTCAGGCGGAATCGGAATCCCACCCGGATTCAGCGGCAACAATGGGCTCGACGGCCAGGATGGGCATGCGGGCTTCGACGGCAGCGGCGGGCGCGTCACCGTCACTTACGATCCCAGCGCCGCGCCCTACTTGAAAACGCTGAAGCTCTCGAGCCAGTACGGCCCCAAGCCGGTGTTGACTGAACAATCCGTCGCGCCGCTTTGGCAATAACGCGGATTAGAATGCACTGAGTAGAGATTATGAGAATCGGCGCTTGTATTCTCACGCTTTCGCTCCCAGTTGCCCCCGCTATCTGTCAAACACCTCCGCCAGAGCCTTTGGCCGCGTACAGCTCGGGAAGCTCGGTCGTTCTGGTTTCGAAAACTGGAAAAGTTGTCTCCACCGTTCGGTTGCCGGTCAGAGTCGGTGAATTCACTTTTTCGCCCGATCTGAAAGAGATTGTCGTGATCTCCCGGCATCCCCACGACGAGTCCGGCGGGAAGATGTACCTGTATTCGCTGGAATCGAAACAGACTCAGCGCATACCCGCACACGCATTGGAGCCGGGGGCGACCAGGTCAGAAGTCTACTCAGAACCTCAGTTTTCTGCCGATGGAACCAAGTTATTCTTCAACACACATCCCCAGGCGGACGGAGACCTTGGTGAAACGTTGGGCCCGATTGCCGAGTTTGATCTCGAACCATCGCATGCCCGAACACTGGAGTGGACCATTGGGCTCATTACCGACGGTTTTCTGTTGAGCCCAAGCGGGCGCGAATTCCTTCTGTGGGATGAGGGGAAAGTCACCAATGCAAATGGAGCAACCGTCTTCGATGTTCATGACTTCGAGCTTGAGGCGCCGTTCAAGTGGGCGTTTGATATAGCCTGGATCGGAAATAGTTGTGTGCTTTACAGGGCGGGCAAGCAGACCAATCCCTACATCAAAGATGAAGTCTCGTTTTTTGTGCTTGATTTAAAGAGCCTCAAGAGTGCCAGCGCCTTTAAGACGATTGGGCTCTCGGATAAGGATCTTGACGGGCTCGTCTGCTATCGATACCCGTACGCGATTGTTAAAAGGCCGGCAGATATAGCTGGCGATCACAGACCGGAATATTTCCTGGTATCGCCGGGCGGCATGCGCACGAAGCTGACCTCAGGAGATGCCACTGCGTTCGAAATACTTCTCAATAGGCTTATGGACGATGTGCCTTCCGGGTGTAAGTGAAGAATCGAAGCGGCAGCAGCTACGAGAAGGGATTTGGTTGCTCCCTCGCTCCCTCGTCTTCCAGTTCAAGGCGCTTTCGCCCTGCTCTTCAGATTCAGCGCCACGGCAGCGCGGATCAGCTCCTTCAATGCCGCTTCGTTCACTTTGTCGCCTTCGTGAAGGTCGATGGCGCGCCTTATGTTGCCTTCGAGGCTGGAGTTGAACAAGCGCGCTGGATCAGGCAAAGAAGCTCCCTTGGCGAAGGTCATCTTGACGGCGTTCTTGTAAGTCTCTCCCGTGCAGATGATGCCGCCGCGCGACCAGACCGGCGTTCCTGGCGAGCTGGCCTTGGCCCACTTCCATTCTTCCTCGATCTCCGGGTCCGCCTTGAGCACGATGGTGCGTACCTTGGCCAGCATCGTCCCGCGCCAGTCGCCGAGTTCGTTGATCTTGGCGTCGATTTGTGCCGAGGCCGATTCGGCTCCGGATGGCTTTGCCATGGCAACCTCCAACCCTCGGAATCAATGTACGATGCGCTGCGACCAACGTGCAAGCCTACGATGAGAGGCCTCGCCTGCCGCAACGCGCAGATGACAAAGACAGAGCGCCCGGCGGCCGATCCGGGTCGGCAGGCATGCCGCCGCATCCGGCAACGCCGGAGCAAAATTTCATTTGACTCGGAATGCCCCTGGGTGTAGAAGATTCATCTGCGGGGTCGCAGCGAAACGTTCTGGCCAATCGCAAAGCCAGGGGCGCTTGATCGATAAACTCGCTGTGACCGCCATGGGCCTCCACTGATCGGCATTCGCTCCCTGAAATAAGACCGTCAGGACCAGCTTCCCCAAGACGAAAGTCAACCGCGCAGACCAACCCTGGTCTAGCCGCAAATCACGACTCCCGAAAAATTCTAAAGCCGCGGCGGCAGCTTGCCGACAGGCGGCGCAATGAGGAGGTCCTTCCCCATGAAAAGCAAGCTTGTGATTGCATCGGCATTGGCAGGCGCAGTTGTCACCATTTCGATCGGCGTGGCTCTCCGGGCCCAACAGGACCGATACACGCTGAAGGTTCCCGATGGGCTCTCATTCTCAGAGTTCAGAGGCTACGAAATGTGGCAGGATGTCGCGGTGAGCGAAACCGACACGATGGTAAAGGCGATTCTAGGAAATCCGGCGATGATCAAAGCCTACCAGAACGGAATCCCGGACAACGGCCAGCCTTTCCCCGATGGCGTAAAGATTGTGAAAATCGAGTGGCTCAAGAAGAAGAACACGATGTCGCCTTATTTCGTGGAGGTGCCGGACACACTGAAAGAGGTCGCGCTGATCGAGAAGGACTCGAAGAGATTCCCCGACACGCACGGATGGGCATGGGCCGAGTTTGGCTATGACCCGGCGACGAAGACGTTCAAGCCCGACGTGACCGGCACGGCATGCGGATATGCGTGCCACACGGCGGCTGCGTCGAGAGACTACATCTTCACAGCTTTTCCGCCCAGGTGATTCCGCCCACGGTGAGGTTGTCGACGTTCCCATGTGACTCGCCGGCGACGGGCGAATGCGGCGGGCCGCATAATTTGCCGTCAAGCTATCAGACATCCCCATTACAACCAAAAGGAGAAGCAACAATGCCCACATTTACGACGAAAGAAGGTACGCAGCTTTACTACAAGGATTGGGGCTCGGGACAACCCGTTGTCTTCAGTCATGGCTGGCCGCTGGACGCGGATGCATGGGAAGACCAGATGGTCTTCCTGGGTGAGCGCGGCTTCCGGTGCATAGCGCACGACCGGCGCGGCCACGGCCGATCAGACCAGCCCTGGGAAGGCAACGACATGAACACCTACGCTGACGACCTGGCGGAGCTGGTCCAGCATCTCGACCTGAAAGAGGCAATTCATGTTGGCCACTCCACCGGCGGGGGCGAAGTGGCTCGTTACATCGGCCGCCACGGCACCAAGCGCGTTGCCAAAGCGGTTTTGATCGGCGCCGTGCCCCCACTGATGTTGAAGACAGCCAAGAATCCCGGGGGAACGCCGATCGCGGCCTTTGACCAGATGCGCGCTGCGGTGCTGGCTGACCGCTCCAGTTTCTGGAAAGAGCTTGCTCTGCCTTTCTATGGCTTCAATCGGAAGGGCGCGAAAATCTCACAAGGGTTGATCGACTCATTCTGGATGCAGGGGATGCTGGCGGGACACAAGGCGGTCTACGACTGCATCAAAGCGTTCTCAGAAACCGATCAAACTGAAGATTTGAAAAAGTTCGACGTACCGACGCTCATTTTGCATGGCGATGACGACCAGATCGTGCCCATCGCCGATTCCGCGATGCTCTCTGCGAAGCTGGTGAAGGGCGCGGTGCTCAAGGTCATCCCCGGCGCGCCGCACGGCATGTGCTCGACACTGAAAAACGAGATCAATGCGGAACTGCTCGCCTTCTTCAAACAAAGCAAGGCGGCCGCTGCCTGACCGCACCCGCACTTTGAGCGCTGGCCGCCCTGGGTCTGGTGCGGTCAGGCGCTCGCCTGCGCGGTCTGCAGGCGGCGCCAGCAGAAGTACGAGACTGCCCAGAGCACGCTGGTGAGTGTCGATGGGATAAACGCCACATGGCGGTCATGGATGGAAAGGTGGGTGATGACCGCCGAAACAAGGTTGATGGCAAAACCGGCGTAAGCCCACTCCTTCAGGCGCGCAGGGATCATGGGCACGAGGAGCACGGCTACGCCAACCAGCTTCGCCAACGAAAGCTCGTAGCGAAACCAGCCGTTGGGAAAGCCGAGACGGGCAAATGCCTGGGCGCCCTGCGGTAACAGTTCGTAATACGCGGTGAAGCTCATCTCCAGGCAGAAAAGCGCCGTGAAGATCCAAAAGAGTACGGGGAGGGCCTTGGGAATGGTGCGATCGGCCATGATGGCGGGATTGTGCAGGGTCGATTCCATGGGTATTCTCCTTCAATTCACGAGTATTGAACCGCGCGGCCCGGTTATTTGCCCTCGGCTGCGAACTGTTTGGTGTACTCGGCAACCAGCCGCTGCCAGCCTTCGAATTTCATTGAGTCGGCGCCGGCGATGCGCCCGATGGGAGTCCCGTTCATAAGCCGGTCCAGAACATCGAAAGCGATGTGCCAGCCCGCGGCGCCCCACGCCACGAAGCGGCGATCGATGCTGTGCCACAGCGTCAGGCGCGTGCCGTTGCCGAGCGGCTCGAGATCCCAGCGCAAGTCACCGTACTCAAGCAGGCTGGGAGCGTCGGCGCGCGTCACTCGCGTTTCCGTGGTCCGTCCCGTTCCCACCCAGGTGAGTTGCACGGCGGCTCCAACGGTATCCAGCTTCCCGTCGGCCTCAAACGGCGCCCACTCGCGCAGATGCGCCGGGTCGATGAGAGCCTGCCACACTTTTTGCGGCGCGTGGCGCAGGTCCCGGGTGAGGATCAGCGTCCACTTCTCTCCGTCTTTCCGCACCTGCGCTCCACTGGCCGGGCCCGGCGCGTATTGCATACTGAGGTTCATCGTTTCCTCCTACGCCGATCCGCGCGGGCGTCAGCCCTGCCAGCGCATCAACTGCGTTACCTGGATAAGATTGCCGCAGGTGTCGTTGAGCTTGGCGATCTTCGAAGCTGTCACGTCCGTGGGCGGCATGGTGAACTCGGCGCCGTGCGCTTTCATCCGCTCGTAATCGGCCTGCAAATCGTCAGTGAAGAACATGGCTGCGGGCTGGCCCTGCTCGAACAAGGCCTGCTGATACGCCTTGGCCGCCGGGTTGTTGTTCAGCGCAAGCTGCAGCTCCGTGCCGTCAGGCTCTTCAGCCGAGGCTACGGTAAGCCAGCGATACGGCCCGTTGCCGAAGTCGGCTTTCTTCACGAAACCCAGCACGCCGGTGTAGAAGCGCAGCGCCTTTTCCTGGTCGTCAACGAACACGGTAGTGAGTTTGATTTTCATCTCTTCCCTCCTCTCGTGAATTTCGCGGGCGGCGCCGCGTTGCGATTGCTTCCATTGCTTTGATATTGCCGTTTCGCTTGCTTTGGTTGCCGGGGCGCGCCAACGGGCGCGTCTTCGCCCGTGGAGCGCCGGTCCATGCGGTCCAGGTGGCGCTCCAGAGCATCCACGTGCGTTTCCCAGAAGCGGCGAAACTGGGCGAGCCAGGTATCGACCTCCTGAAATGGCTCGGGTTTCAGCCGGTAAAGACGTCGCTGCGCGTCCACCGTAGAATCTACGAAACCGGCGTCACGCAGCACGCGCAGGTGCTTTGACACCATTGGCTGTGACATGCTCAGCCGGCGCTCGATCTCTCCTACTGACTGCTCGCTGGCGGCCAGCATGCACAGGATGGCGCGGCGGTTGGGCTCGGCAAGGATGGCGAACGCAGACTCCATGCTTTGAATATATACCCCATTGGGAATATACGTGTCAAGGCATATAGGAATTATTTTTCACGCAACTGAATGGGAATGCGGGAGCCCCGCCCCACGCCGAAGTGCGGGGCTAATGAGCTCTGCGTCTCCGGCGCATTTTCCTGGCTCCCTGGACTACACGTAGATTGCGGGAATGAAGTTCTGCTCCTGGATGGGGGGCCGGACGTACTTCGACTTTCCGATGGGCGGCAGCTTCAGCGGCTCAGGCGTCAAGTCCTTGTATGGAATCATCGCCAGCAAGTGGCGGATCACGTTGAGCCGCGCGCGCTTCTTGTTCTCGGCGTTCACCACGTACCAGGGAACCTGCTTGGTGTCGGTCACGGCGAACATCTCGTCCTTGGCGCGCGAATAATCGGCCCAGTGCTTGCGCGATTCCAGATCCATGGGGCTTAGCTTCCAGCGCTTGGTAGGCGTGCGCATGCGGTCCTGGAAGCGCCGCTCCTGCTCTTCGTCGCTCACGCTGAACCAATACTTGATGAGGATGATGCCGGAGCGCACCAGCATGCGCTCGAACTCCGGGCAGCTCTGCATGAAATCCACATACTCGCGCTCGGTGCAGAATCCCATGACGCGTTCCACGCCGGCGCGGTTATACCAGCTGCGGTCGAAAAGCACCATTTCGCCCGCCGCGGGCAGGTGCGCCACGTAGCGCTGGAAGTACCACTGCGTTTTCTCGCGCTCGGTGGGCGTGCCCAGCGCCACGATGCGGCACACGCGAGGATTGAGCGACTCAGCAATACGCTTGATGGCTCCGCCCTTGCCCGCCGCGTCGCGCCCTTCAAACAGCACCACCACGCGCAGCCCCTGGTGGCGAATCCACTCCTGCAGCTTTACCAGCTCGATCTGCAGCCGCCGCAACTCCGGCTCGTAGTCGCAATCCTTGCCCAGGCGCACGCAAGTGCAGGCACGGTCTGAACCAAAAAGTGGGATCGCGGAGCGGTTTCCGCTTCCGTTGGCGCCGCAGTCCTTGCTGCTCCCATTGGAGCCACGGCCTTCCCAGCTTCCGTTGGCGTGATTCTTGTGCTTTTTGTCCTTTTTCGCCATCGTCTTCCTCCTGGCGCCTGCTCATTGCCGGTGCACACACCGACCCCGCGCAGAAATGCTGGGTAGACTATCGGCAGATTGCGGCGCAATTTCAGCGTGCAACACTTTTCCTTGATCCGGGTTCAATCGGGAAAGCGTCGCGCGGCGGTGCCGGGCACGCCAATCCAATCATTGACGAGGTCCCCCATGACGAAGCTGAAAGTATTCGCAGCGCTGGCTGCATTGCTCCTGCCACTCGCCGTTGCCGGGTGTTCGCATCCGCAGCCGGTGGTGTACGCGGCGCCCCCGCCGCCTCCTGAATTCTCGCCCGCCGCGCAACAGGGCTATCACGATGGCATCGTGGCCGCGCGCAACGATATACGCAAGGGCTTTGCGCCCGACATACAGCGGCATCCCCGCTTCCGCAACCCTCCGGTGCCTCCGCCTGCGTTTGAGGAGTACCGGCACGGCTTCCGCGCCGGTTACGATCAGACCTTCCGTGGCGGCCCGCCGTCTCCACCGCCTGGCTACTAGCACAGCTTTCTACCCAATTCAACTCGGCGGGCGTTTTTCGCCCGCCGATTCTATTGCCGACGTTGATGCCGTGATGAACGAGGTACGGTAATCTGTCGCCGGCAACTTGCCCACGCCCATAATCGATCCGTGGACGATAAAAATAATCTTGCTCTCTTAAAGAAATATGCGGATTTCTTGCGAGTGGAAAAAGGGCTGAGGCCGCTCACCTGCGAGGCCTATCTCAGTGATCTGCGCATCTTCGCCGAGTTTATCGAGGGCCGCAACGGCCTTCTGCTGACCGCCGGAGAAGCCGACGTCTCGGCGCTTCTTGAGCACCTGCGCAAGCACGGGATCGATTCGCGCTCGGCGGCGCGCAAGCTGAGTTGCCTGCGCGGCTTTTACAAGTGGCTTTTGCTCGACCGCCGCATCCGTCACGATCCCACGGTGAACATCGAGTCGCCCAAGGCGTGGAAGGTGCTGCCCAAGTCGCTGGCCGAGCCCGAGGTGGCCGAAATGCTGGAGCGCGCCGCGCTGGCGGCTTCGCATCCTCAGGCCAAGGCGACCGCGCTGCGCGACCGCGCCATCCTCGAGCTGCTGTACGCCGGCGGGCTGCGCGTTTCTGAGGTCACCGCGCTCAACGTCAGCGATCTCGCGCTCGACTCCGGCCGCGTCCAGGTGCGCGGCAAGGGCGACAAGGAGCGCATTGTGCCGCTGGGGCGTTCCGCGCTCGGCGCCCTCGAGCAATACTTGCGCGAAGGCCGCCCGCACCTTGAGCGCATCAGCTCAGCGCGGCGAATCCAGTCTGCTCCGAAGGATCGGGCCCGCTTCTTTCTGTCTCTGCGCGGCATGCCCCTCACGCGGCAGTGGGTGTGGCGCCTGGTCAAGATGTCGAACCACTCCACCAGCCCGCACGGCCTGCGCCACAGTTGCGCCACGCACATGGTGGAGCACGGCGCCGACCTGCGCAGCGTGCAGATGATGCTTGGCCATGCCGATATCTCCACTACGCAGGTTTACACGCACCTGGCGCTGGGCCGGCTTAAGGCGGTGCATCGCATGCACCATCCTCGCGCCGCGCGCCGTGCCGCAGAGCCCGGCACGCCCGTAGTCAACGCGCCAGGCCCGCGGCTTGTGCCGCAACCGCCTCGCCGCGGGGATCTGCCATGAGCGCCCCAGGGGCGCGAGCGTCCACGGCTTCGGCCGGCGCGCTCGTCGAGTCCTACCTCGCCGTGCTGGCCAACGAGCGCGGCGCCTCGGCCCACACCCTGCGCGCCTACCAGCGCGAGTTGCGCAGCTTTGCGGCCTGGCTCGCCGCCCACGGCAACCCGCGCGTCAATCGCATCGAACATACGCAAATCCGCACCTACCTGGGTACACTCTACGAGCGCGGCTTGTCGAAAGCCTCGGCAGCACGCGCCTTGGCTGCCATCCGCAGCTGGTTCAAGTGGCTCGCGCGCGCCGGGCATGTTCGCCAAAACGCCGCTTCCCTCGTTTCCACGCCGCGCCTGCCCAAACACCTGCCCCGCGTGCCCTCCATCGAGCAGATGAATCGCGTGGTTGACTCCGTCCGCGACGACGCCGCCAGCTGGCCCGCGCGCGATCGCGCCATCCTGGAAATGCTCTACGGCTGCGGCATCCGCAATGCCGAGCTGACCGCGCTCAACCTCGAAGACATTCACTGGGCCAATGAAGCCATCCTGGTGCGCGGAAAGGGCCAGAAGCAGCGCTACGTCCCACTCGGCGACGCGGCGGCGGAGGCGCTCCGCGCCTATCTTACCGAGCGTCAGGACCGTCTGACCGCGGCCGAGCATGAAAAACCTGTCGCGACGCCTGCGCTCTTCGTCAGCCTGCAGCTGCGCGGCCTCGCCAGCGGCGGCCAGGCGCGCCTCACCACGCGCAGCGTGGGCCGCATCGTGAAGCGCATCGCCATCCTGCGCGGCCTTCCCTCCGACGTGCATCCGCACACCCTGCGTCATGCCTTCGGCACGCATCTGCTCGAAGAGGGCGCCGATCTGCGCGCCATCCAGGAACTGCTCGGCCACGAGCGCCTCTCTACTACACAGCGCTATACGCAGCTCACGACCGCGCAACTGGCCGAAGTCTATGACCGGACACACCCCCGCGCCAGGTAACGCGCCGTTCCACCGCGCCCGGTTTTTCACTCCTTCACTTTCTTCACTTCTTGCCGCTTTCACTCTTTGTCCATCCCTATCCACACCCTGCCCAAATGACCTATCGTGTTAATCGCCGGCAACAACTTCCCTGGAGGAATGCCCGCAGGTGCAATCTGAAAACCGACCAAATTCAGGCGTTGCCGTGCCGGTGAGATTTTTTCTGGTTCTGTGGCTCATGGTGCTGGGCGCCATCGCTCTCGTCGACCGCACCAACATCTCCATCGCCGGTATTGAAATCGGCCGCGAGTACCATATTGATAATGTGCACCTGGGCTGGGTTTTCAGCGCCTTTCTCCTCGGCTACGCGCTCTTCCAGGTTCCCGGCGGCGTGCTCGCCCGCCGCTTCGGCCCGCGCCGCGTCATCACATTCGGCGTCGTGTGGTGGGGCGTGTTCACCGCGCTCACGGCCGTGGCGCTTCCCGGCACGCGCACCGCGCTCGTCACGTTGATCCTCGTCCGCGCCGCCCTCGGAGCGGGCGAAGCTGTCATGTTTCCCGCCGCCAACCAGTTCGTCGAGCGCTGGATCCCTATTCCCGAGCGCGGCCGCGCCAACGGCATTCTCTTCAGCGGCGTGGGTCTGGGCTCGGCGCTGGCCCCGCCGCTGATTACCGCCATCATCCTCCGCGATGGATGGCAGGTCTCCTTCTGGTTCTGCGCGGTTCTCGGTCTTGTCGCCGCAGCGGTTTGGTACGTGGCCGCGCGCGACACGCCCGAACAGCACCCGTGGGTGAGCACGGCCGAGCGCGAGCGCATTCGCGGCGGCCGCGGCGATATGAGCGCCGGTGGCGGATCCCAACCCCCAAACGGCGCGGCGCAAAAATCCACCATCCCGTGGGGCGCCATCCTCTCGAGCAAGGAGATTCTCGCCCTTTCGGCCAGCTATTTCTGCTACGGCTACGTCTCCTGGATTTTCTTCAGCTGGTTCTACATCTATCTCGCGAAGGTGCGCGGCCTCAGCCTGCAAAAGAGCGCGCTCTATTCCATGCTGCCGTTTCTGGCCATGATCGCGGGCGCCCTGATCGGCGGCCTGGCCAGTGACTGGCTCTGCCGCCACGTGAGTTTGCGCGCCGGCCGTGTCTATCTGCCCTCGTTCGCTTTCGTGCTTACCGCGGTCCTGCTGGCCGTGGGCTCACGCGCGCATGCCGCCTCCACCGCCAGCCTCGTGCTCGCCGGCGGCGCCGGCGCTCTCTACATTTCGCAAAGCGCCTTCTGGTCGGTCACCGCCGACTGCGCGGGCCAGTGCGCGGGCGTGGCCTCAGGCTTCATGAACATGAGCGGCCACATTGCCGCCGCCATCACCGCCATCGTCACGCCGCTCATCGCCGCGCATTTTGGTTGGGTAGCATCGTTTCTAACCGCGTCGGTTATGGCCACCCTGGGCGCGGCCTCCTGGCTCGCGGTCGATCCGGCCGCGCGGCTCGCCCAAGCCCCCGGCGCTTCGGCTGTCACCGCGGCGAGCTTGCCCTACGTCGAATAATCTGCGTTAATGTGTATGTATTCCGTGGTCAGGTCCGTGGTCCAGAACACGCACTTCCCCGCTCCCTGGCGCAGATCGATCGAAATCGTGAACTCGCGCTGGCTCAGGTACTCGTGCGCTGCGGCTTCGTCGAAGCCGGGATCACGGCCGCCGTTGGAGCAGACGGGCAGCGCGCCGAAGCGGATGTCGAAGCGGTCAGGATCAATTTCGGCGCCGCAGTTGCCGATGGCCGCGGCCAGCCGGCCCCAGTTGGGATCGCTGCCTGCCCACGCCGTTTTCACCAGCGGCGAATGCGCAATGGCCCTCGCCACGCGCAACGCGTCGGCATCGCTGGCCGCGCCGGCAATGCGCAGCTCCACCACGTGCGAAATGCCCTCGCCGTCGGCCACCACCTGGTGCGCCAGCGACGCGCACACCTCGGCGAGCGCTTGGGCAAAGGCCGCATCTGCGGGACCGATGGGCACGCCCGACGCGCCCGACGCCAGCAGCAGCACGGTGTCGTTGGTCGACGTGTCGCCGTCCACCGAGATGCGGTTGAAACTCATTTCAATCGCCTCGTGCAGATAGGCACTCAGGTCTGCCGGCTCAATGGCCGCATCGGTCATGATGTACGCCAGCATGGTGGCGTGTGGCACCAGCCGCGGGTAAATCATCCCCGCGCCTTTGCAGAATCCGGCAATGCGGACCTCTTTCACCGCGCATTCCGGGCCCGCCAGGTCAAGCAGCGCAAATGCGGTCTTCTCCACGGTGTCGGTGGTCAGGATGGCATTGGCGGCTTCGCGGAAGTGGGCCGGCTCGGTGCCCAGCGACGCGGCCATGTCAGGCAGCACGGCAATCAGCTTTTCCGCGGGCAGCGGCGCGCCGATGATGCCCGTCGACGAAAGAAACACCTCCTCGGCGCGGCAACCGAACACGCGAGCGGCGGCGGCGCAAGTGGCGCGCGCGGCGGCCAATCCCGGCTCGCCCGCGGCGCAGTTGGCATTGCCCGCATTGATAGCCACAACTTTCACGTGGCCGCCTGTGGCGCGCAGATGTTCCCTGTCGACGATGACCGGCGCTGCCACCACGCGATTCGCAGTGAACGCCGCGGCAGCGCTCGCCGCCTCGCCGGCCACGATCAGGCTGAAGTCAGGCCGCCCGCTCGCTTTCAATCCGGCTTTGGCGGCACCGAAGCGGAATCCACGCGGAATCACGTACTGGGAAAGGTCGTTCATGGTGCGAACCCCATTTAATCTAGCAGGTGAGGCTGCTGAGCGCGATCCATGAGCGAGCGGGGACCAGGCACGACCGAATTTCTAGACTTGCGCAACGTCGACGTTGCGCGCGGCGATCGCATCGTCCTGCATAACGTCAACCTGTCCATCCGCACCGGCGAGCACGTAGCCATCCTCGGTCCCAACGGCTGCGGAAAATCCACGCTCATCATGGCCATCACCTGCCAGCTCTACCCCATGGTGCGGCCGGGCATGCAGGTGCGCATCTTCGGCCGCGAGCGCTGGGATCTGACCAAGCTGCGCCGCCATTTCGGCGTTGTCAGCGCCGGGCCCATGGGGAGCGAGCTGCCCGGCGAGCGCACCGCCGTCACCTCGGGCCTTGATGCCGTCATCGCGGGTTTCTTCTCCGCGTCGACACTGTGGCCCAATCTGCGCGTCAGCGAAGAGATGCGCGCACGCGCCCGGGAAGCTCTGGAGCGCATCGAAGCCTCGCACCTGGCCGGCCAACTCGTGGGCACCATGTCGGCGGGCGAGAAGCGCCGCATCTTCATTGCGCGCGCGCTCGTTCATAGGCCGCGGCAACTCCTGCTCGACGAGCCCTGCAACGCGCTCGACCTCGCCGCGCAACGCGAATTGCGCGAAACGCTGCGCGGCCTGGCGCGCGAAGGTACCGGCCTCGTGATGGTGACGCACCACCTGGGGGATATTCTGCCCGAGATTGAACGTATCATTCTCATGCGCGACGGCCGCATCGTCGCGGATGGCTCCCGCGACGAGCTGCTTACCGAAGCGCGTTTGAGTGAACTCTTCCACGCGCCGGTGCGCATCGGCCGCGATGCGGAGTGGCTGCACAGCTGGTGAGCGAAGCCACAGGTTTCAGGTTTTAGGTGTCAGGTTTTAGGGGTCGAGAAACAAGGGACAGCGAGGCCGGCGGCGCAGGCAGCGCTTGGTAAATCAGATTTCGCTTGCTCCAATCGGGGAAAGGCACTCCTCAGGGGCTAAAGTCCGCAGTGTTTATGCCGCTTTCACGGCCTGACTTCAGAGCCCAAACACTGCCTGGCTGGCGAGGGAAAATAGAGATAAGGATAGGGACGCGATGAGCGCAGAAACCAAACCGGCGCGGTGGAAGGTGCTGCTGGCCTTCGGCATCATCTATTTCGTCTGGGGCGCAACCTTTCTCGCCATTCGCGTAGGCGTTCGGGAGGTTCCGCCGCTGCTCTTCTGCGCCATGCGCTTCGTGGCCGCGGGAGGCTTGGTCTTCGGCTGGGCCGTGGCGCGCGGCGAGAGCCGGCCTACCGCGCGTCAATGGCTCTCTGTCACGCTGCTCGCAGCCCTCATTTTCGTCGTGGACTACGGTCTGCTCTTCTGGGCCGAGCAACGCGTTCCTTCGGGCATAGCGGCCGTTATCCTGGCTACTATTCCGGCATTCATGGCGCTTTCTGAAATTGTGATCCTGCGCACGCAACGGCTCACGCTGCGGCTGTCGGCGGCACTTCTCGCCGGGGTTGCGGGCGTGGCCGCTCTGATGAGCCGGTCCATCGATTTAGGCGGCCTGGGCAAGCTCGGCGGAGTGCCCATCGATACGGCCGGCGCTGTGGCGCTCATCATCGGCGCCATCAGCTGGTCAGTGGCCTCGGCGCTGGCGCGCAAGTTGCCCCTGCCGCAGTCGAAGGTAATGAGCTCAGGCACGCAGATGCTCGCCGGCGGCATCATGCTTGCCATGGTTTCAGCCGCGCGCGGCGAATGGCACGGATTTCATCCGCAAGCCGTGTCGGGCTCGGCCTGGTTCGCCCTGGCCTATCTCGTTTTCGCGGGATCGATTGTGGCGTTCACCGCTTACGTGTGGCTGCTGCATCACGAATCTCCCACACGTGTGGGCACCTACGCTTATGTCAATCCCGTGGTGGCCGTGATCCTCGGTTATTTCCTGGGCGGCGAGCCGCTGGGCCTGCGCACCATCCTGGGCAGTTTCTTTGTTCTTGTCAGCGTGATCACAATTACCAGCACGCCGGCGAAGAAGCCTGTGGTGGCAGTTGCGACCGAAGAAGCGGGATAGACAGAAGATGGCATCGCCCCCGCCGAAGGCGTGCCCAACTGTTTATCAGGTAGTTATTGAAAGGCCCCGGCTCCCTCCGGCAGGGGCTAGAGCCCCGATCATTTTGGGGGAGTTAACTTACGGGCTAAGCCGTCTCCTTCTGACTCGACCCGTATCCTTGTTACAAAGCCTCGGCTGACGCGGTGCTGTGGTAGCATTCTGCCAACCGGTGAAACCTTTTCATGACCGGGAGGCGGAGGTCAACACATGTGCCGAATTTCCAGACGAAGATTCCTGAAGACAACGGCCGCAGCGGGCGCGCTTGCGGGACTGCACGGCGTGCCTCTGCTTGCCGAGCCGCAGACGGCTACGAGTTGGGTCACGCTGGGAAAGTCGGGCGTCAAGGTCACGCGACTGGCGTTTGGCACGGGCACGGAGAATGGCGACGTGCAGCAGCGGCTGGGGCAAAAAGAGTTCACGCGCCAGGTGCGCTACGCCTACGAGCGCGGCATTCGCTTTTTTGAGACATCGGAATCATACGGCGATTCGCAGCAGATGCTCGGTGCGGCGCTGAAAGGGCTTCCGCGCGACAGCTACAAGCTGATGACCAAGGTGACGACCGACGACGGCGACCCGCTGAAAAGGCTCGACCTGCTGCGCCGCAACAGCGACACCGATTACTTCGACATCATGCTGCTGCATTGGCAGCACGACGGGAACTGGCCCCGGGAAAGCGCGCGCTGGCAGGACGCGATCCTGGAGGCGCAGTCGCGCCAGACCATTCTCACGCATGGCGCGTCGGTGCATGGGCTGCCTGCGCTGCGCCAGGTTCCAGGGAACCAATGGCTCGATATCGCCATGATCCGCATGAACCACAAGGGCGCGAAGATGGACAACGAGGCCGACAACTGGAATGAGCCGGGCAACGTGAGCGAGGTGGTGACGCACGTGCACCAGGCGCGCGGCGCCGGCATGGGCATTATCAGCATGAAGCTCATCGGCGAAGGCGCATTCACCAATCGGTCTGACCGCCAGCAGGCCATGCGCTTCGCCTTCCGCAATGCCGGCGTGGATTCGGTAACCGTCGGTTACAAGAACACCGCGGAGATTGACGAGGCCATCGAGAACGTGAACCTGGCGTTCGCGTAGCCGTGTCCGCATGAATGTTGATCGCGCACGGACGGGTGCGGGCGTTGACGCCTGTTCCAAAAACGATGCCGAGACGGCGCGCGCCGGGTTTCATCATCCCAATTCCGTTCTCAAGCTCGAGCATTTCTCGGCATTTCGGGCAAACTGGGAGCCGAAACACAAAAATATTTTGGCCATCGCCGCGGAATTGAACCTCGATCCCGCCAGCTTCGTGTTTGTCGACAACAATCCGGCCGAGCGGGCCATCGTGGCCGCGCAGATTCCCGGCATTGCGGTGCCCGATCTCGGCAACGATCCCAGCTATTTTGCGCAGATTCTCGACGCGCAACGCTACTTTGAGCCGGCCGCGCTGTCGAGCGAAGACCTGGCTCGCGCCGGTCGATACGGGGCCAACGCAGCGCGCGCCAGTGCCGTCGCCACATTCGCCGACTACGACGACTACCTGGCATCGCTCGGCATGGTTGCCGAGATCGCGCGCTTCGTGCCGGTTCATCTTGACCGCATTGCGCAGTTGACGAACAAGACCAACCAGTTCAACCTGACGACGCGCCGCTTCACGCGGGCCGAGATTGAGTCGGCGGCGAACGATCCCATGCAAATCGGGCTCTATGGCCGTCTCAGAGATCGTTTCGGCGATCATGGCCTAATCAGCGTCATGCTCGGCCATCGCAAGGGAGACGCACTGCACCTCGATTTATGGCTGATGAGCTGCCGGGTTCTCAAACGCGACATGGAAATGGCCATGCTTGATGCGCTGGTGCGCGAGGCGCGCGCCGCCGGAATCGCTCAGATCATCGGCTACTACATTCCGTCGCCAAAGAACGCCATGGTGAAAGATCTGTTTGCAAACCTTGGATTCCTGAGATCGCCTGGAGGCAACAATGGAGCCACGGTATGGTCGCTTCCGGTTTCAGGCTATACCGGCAAGAATCGGCATATCGGGATCCTGAAGACAAAGATGGCCGTGGACGCCATGAGCGCGGTTTAGGCGGGCCGAACTTCAGCTACGGGGCGCTAGTTTGTTCCGCGGGGCTTGGCGTTTTGCAGAATCTGGACCACACCGACCATCTTGTCGGGAATCGCGTGCTCGTGATCCAGCTCCATCGCGATGGCGAGCGCCTTCTGCAAAGACTCCCTGGCCTCGGTTGCGTTATCCGATCGCTGACTCAGATTGAAGAGGCACAAGAGGAGATCGAAGCTGATGTCGGGGCTGCCATGATGCGCGTCGGTGATGCTCTCAAGTTGCCGTGCCGCCGCTCGAAGCGCATCGAGCCCCTCTTTTTCGCGGCGAACCCAGAAGAGAGCAATACCCACTTGGTTTGACGCCATGGCAAGGCTGTGTTGCGCATCGACATCGCCGGGCGCGGACTGAAGAAGCTGCTCGCGGAGAGCAAGGCTCTTTTGATAGGAAGTGATTGCTGCGGTGGCGAGTTGGGTACCGCGTTGCGCGTTGCCGGCCGCGTCGAAAGTGACCGCCTGACTGAATTGCTGATCGCCGAGTTGACTGAACGAATGCGCCAGCCTTCGCTGGCAGTCGGCGCCGGCGGGCTTGCCCTGTGCAAACTTCTGGCACAGGTCAAATTCACGGTCGAAGCCCTTGGAGGCGTTGTCGAAGTCGCCCTGCGCCGCCAATGCCGTTCCCAGCTTGTCGAGTCCACTGGCGAGGTTCATTTCCCCCGCCAAATCGCCGGGGTTCCTATCGGCTTCTGCCACAAGCGCCGCAACTTCGCCTTGGCGAATGTTGAGTTCCTCGGCCGGACAGATGATGCGAAATGCGTCGTAGCCGATATTGATATTCCTCATTCGCGTACGGCTCAGGACTTTGAAAATCAGCTGCCTGGGGTAATTCGCGCCCAGCATCTTCGATTGGAAGTCCACTTCGAATTCATCCAGATGTCCGGGGACCGATTTGTAATGCCAGGTGCAGTCATCATTCTTCAGGTCGAGCTCATGGCCGTTCTGGTAGACGTGGCGGTTGACGCAGGTACCGCCGTTGAGCCAGTCCATGTCAGTCGATGAGCTTCCCTGGTCCACGTGCCAAACCCCCAGCATGTAATCGCGCGATGCGGTCGCAGGATCGTCGGCAAGGCGATTGGTTGAGTCGACGCACGCGCGCAGTTGCTCGCCCGAGCCGTGCGAATCCAACTGCTCGTCGGCGGCCGCGGCCCAGATGATGGCCTGCCAACGCTGCTTCTCTCTCGCGTCGGCCTCACTGGTAGCAGTGTCTTTTGCCTCCACCGCTTCAGCCGTGGCCGCGTTGGCGCGTTGCTCCGCATCGAGCGCCTTGGCTGTCTCGCTCTGCGCAACATTTCTTTCGTCGAGCGCTGCCTTTCTTTGTTCGTCGGCCACCCTGGCCTGCTGATCGGCTCGCAGCTCGGCTAAAACGGCTTCTCTCTTGCCCCGCATCGCCACCAATGCCAGCCAGGAAACGCCAATCAGTCCCGCCACCAGGACCGCGGCCCACGCGCCGATGATCTTCTGGCGCCGCCTTTGCTTGGCCAGCAACTGCTGCGCGGCCTGGAGCGCCACTTCTTCCCGCCGCGCGTCGCGGCTGGCCTTAGCCACGATGGCGAGAACGTCATGGATCAGCTCGAGCCGAACCAGCCCGCCGCGCTCTTCGCGGCGCAAAATGCGTCGATCGACCAAAGTCTGAATAGCCGCCTGGCTCACGCCGGGCTCGGCCAGCGCGTTGTCGAGAGCGCAACTGTCGCGGTAGCCTGCAGCCGTCAGGAGCCGGTCTTCGACGAAGCGGCGCACCCTGATATCCAACCCAGCAAAGCCCTGGTGATAGAACTGCGCGATGATCTGCTGCGTGTTCTCGCCCTGGATGAGGTCGGCGCTGATTTCTGCTTGCCCTTGGGCGATGCGTTGCTCGTTGAGCTCGCGACAAACCAGCGACAGGAGCGCGGGTTCGACGGAAATCCCCTCGAGTTGCGCGGCACCGTCCTGCGCCGCACCGCCGACGAACCTGACAATGCGCGCCGCGACGGCTGCGCTCAGGCGGCCTCCGCCCGCCTGCTGGATAGCCTGGGCCGCGCGGTCGCCGCGCATGGGCGCCAGGCGCATGCGGTTTTGCATGATGGGGCGTATGAGCGTCTTCAGGCCCTCGAAGTCGGCCAGATAATCCTCGCGAAATGTGAGGACAATCTTGAGGTTCTGGCGCAGCAGATCGAATTGATCCAGGAGCTCGGGATGCGCGGTGAGCTCGCGTTCCAGTGCGGGCGGAAGCCGGTTTTCGATGAGTTCGCCGAGCTGTTCGAGGAGCACTTGGGTGCGCGCGGTTTGCTCCGGTGTTTGCCGGCCAAGCGTAAAGATCTCCTCAAACTGATCGAAGGTCAGCACGGGCACGACGGGGCGCCCGTGGGGATTGAGGAATTGCGTGCCGGGGCGATGCAAGTATTGCCAGAAGGTGTCGCCGAGCAGGCTGGCGGTGGCACTCACGTCGTGGTTCGCGCATTCGGAGCGGAGGGCCTGCCAAACCTGGTCGATGAGCGGAGGCGCACCAGATTCGAGACTCAGGCGCAAGTACACCGGCAGGTAACCGGCGCGGCGCAGGCGCGGGAATACGCCGGCGTTCAGCAACGAGGATTTTCCCAATCCGGATTGACCGAACAACACCGTGAGAGGCTCGCGCTCGATCAAGCGAAACAGCTCATCGGTTTCAGCTTCACGGCCGTGGAAGAACGCGCGCGAGTCTTCGGTGAACGGCAACAAGCCCGGCCATGGGCGTTCGGCGTCGATGGTGGGAAGCGGGATCATTGCAACCCCTGAAGGCGCGCGCGCATGGCATTGAAGGCTTTAACGATCGCATCCGCCTGGTGCGCTTGCAGGCTTCCGCCGGGGGCTTGTTCGATATGCACCGACTTGAACGCCGGGGGGATTTCGGAGCTGGTGAAAACAGGAGTGTCGTCGACCACCAGCGGGCAGAGGAAGGAGAGGCTGCTGCCGGTGAAATCGAGGTTGCGTTCACTGGCCCAGGACCATTCTTTACGAAAGAATCCGGTGCGTTGTTCCGCGGTGCGCGACAGCACCGGCACAAACAGGGCGCATTGCTGGATGGCGGTCCGGATGCGGGCGGTGTAGTCGCTGCCCCAATCGAGTTGCTGGCGATCGAGCCAGACAGGCAGGCCGGCGGCTTGCAGTTCCGTCGCGAGCTTGAGCGCGGCCGGCCGGTCCTCGCTGGCATAGCTAATGAACAGGCTGCCGGGCGGCATGGTTTCCGGCATGGGACCGGGCTCGGGCGCCGCGGCCCCGGCGTCGCTGCCTTGACGATGCTGCCAGCGATGGGCGAGTTCGGCCACGAAATCAACCGGGTTAAGCTCCAGCACCTGGGTTTCGCGGCTGAACATGGTGAGGAAGGTGACCAGCGACGCGTTCGATTCGGCGTCGGCGGCCACCAGATACTCGCTGAAGCCGCGCTCGGATGACAGCTTGCTGTTCTTGGTGGTGCGCAGGATGAAGCGCGCCAGCCAGTCAGGGAAATGGCAGCCGAGGAATAACAGGTGATTGCGCCCCAATTCATCGAACAACCGTTCGGGGCGCTTTTCGGGAATCTGCAACGCCGTGACCCACTCGAGCTCATCCTCTTCGGCGACTACGTACTTGGGCAGCACCGATATCTTTCCAAACAGCCCATACACCACCGGGTCATCGCCCGCGCCGTCGGGCAGGTCGCCGGCTTCGCTGGGATTGAACCACAGTTCGCGCGTTTGCGTGCGGCCGCCAAAGCGCGTCGCGTTGAGCGCCTGAGCAATAAAATTGTCGGTGCAGAAGCTCACGTAAAGGTTCAGATCGCGAATGCCCGTGAGTTGCAGCAATGGTTCCGGAATGCTGAGGGTGAGTTTTGCGGCGATATCGCCCAACTCGCGATAGACTGACTGCCGCTTGCTGCCGGGCCTGGCGAGATAAGCTCCCAGCACCTGGTCGAAGGTTGGTGCCTGGCCGGGATCGCCGAGTTTCAATCGCGCCGCGAGTTCGCGCGCCAGCAGCCGGTAGTAGGGTTCCCGGCGCCCGTTGTGCTCGACGACAACCAAATCCGGACCAACCACGGGTATGACACTACGTGCCTCGACGTAGGTCAGCAATTCATCCCAAAAATCGTTCTGCTCGTGCATCACGACCTGGTGTCCTATGGGCTATGTGCCTCGGTGGTATGGAGTATAAATTGTTGACGGGCAAACAAGAAACACGATTCGGCGTTTGATTGCCGGTCGTGGGGAAACCGTGCCCCGAGCTGGTTATCCTGGAGAAGAAATGTCCTTGCACCGTCCCGACGGGACTGCGCGGCCGATTTATGGGAGGCATTGCCCACGCTGAAGCGCGGGGCCAATAAACGTCGCCTCCGGCGCGTTTTCTATTTATGCGGGTATTTCCAAGTCATTCTTCGCGATTTCTGCGGAAATTTCAAGTCACTCTTCGCGCAAGAGGATCAGCGGGTCGACACCGAGGGCGCGGCGCGCGGGAATCCATGCCGCCATCAGGCCAAGGAGCAGCATGGTGAGGGTTACGCCACACAGCACCAGCGGATCTCTCGGCGTGGCCTGGTAAACGATATAAGACAACACGCGCGTAAACAGAACTCCCAACGCCACCCCTGCGAGTGAGCCGACGCCCAGCCAGAAAAAGGCCCGCCCAAGTGCGGTTTGCATAATCTCCCTCCGCCCCGCGCCCAGAGCCACGCGAATGCCCAGCTCGCGCATCCGCTTGCTGACCACGTAAGAAGCCATGCCGAATATTCCCGTCACGGCCAGCATGGCGCCAAGAAGCCCGAGCACACCCAACGCCACTGTAGCCACACGCGAAGCGAAGAGCGCGGAATCCATCTCCTGGGTCCAGGGACGGATGACAAGAGGCAGACTGGAATCCAACCCGTGCAGGGTGCGCTGAAGCGCTATCGCCATTTCCTGCGGATCGCGCTGCGACCGCACCACGAGGTAGGTATCGCTTTCGTTATGCTGCAGGAACGAAAAGAACATTGCCGGCTGCTGATCCTCAGTCATGGTGCGGTATTTGCCGTCTTCCACAACACCGACGACTTCTGCCCGGTTTCCGCCCCAGAACTTGAAATGGCCGCCGATGGCTTTCTGGACCGAACCGAAGGCCTTCACGGCAAACGTGCGGTTGACGAGGGCCACGGTCGGCGCCTTCTTGTCGTCGGCGAGTCTTATGTCTCTTCCCGCCAGCAGCCGTGTCCCCGCGGCTTCAAGATATCCGGGCGAGACGTCGTAGTTCATCGCGTCGGCAACCGCGTTGGTGGGACGATAATCGGTGGTCGTGTCGGCGAAAACATCGGAGTCGCCGCCGCCGAGTGCCAAGGGGACGTAGCTGGTACTTCCAACTGCCGTTACACCCGGAACGGCTGCAACGGCGTCGAGCATGCGGTGCTGCATTTGGGGAACAGCGTCTCCGGAGTATCCCGCCATGTTGAGATCGGTTTCGGCAAGCACGACGTCTTGCGGCACGAATCCGTAGTTGCCGCGCATCGAGCGCTCCAGCCCGCGAACCGCAACCAGCGAGGACGTGACCAGAACCGCGCAGATGGCAATCTGGACCACGAGAAGGACGTCGCGGATCGCGAACTTCTTCATGCCGCCGCCGGCTGCTCCGGTGCGAATCACCTGCCAGGGATCGGCGCGCAATACCTGCCCCACGGGCACAATGCCAAAAAGAAACCCACTCAGGAGTGCCAGCAGCAGCGCCACGGCGTAGGTGCGAATGTCGGGATTCACGGGCACGTTGATGGGCACATCAGAGATGGGATTCCATGCGCTTACAAAATGCAGGATCACGATGCCGCCGGCCAGCCCGATCACTCCTCCCACGAGCGACACGAGCAATGCTTCGGTCAACAGCTGCCTGAGGATGGTGGCGCGGCGCGAACCCAGCGCCAGGCGCACAGCCACTTCCTTGGCGCGGTCGGCCGCTCGGGCCGCGAACAGGCTGCCCAGATTGGCGCATGCCGCGAGCAGAATAAGCCCGGCGAGCAGCATCAATCCCGCCATGAACGCCTTCGCCGGTCCGCCGAGCATGTCACCAACCAGACCCGGGCGGGCCAGGCTGAATTTGATCCCCGCATCGTCGGTAGGATAGGTCTTCGCCAGCCAGGAGCCGATCGCGTTCAGGTCCGTGGTGGCCTCTGCCGGTGTGACTCCTGGCTTGAGCCGCCCAATGACCCAGGGCGAGTGATCGCCCCGATATTGCATATCGTTGGAGCCCTGTACAGTGGGCTGCTCGACGATGGGAATCCACATCGCCGGAGCAAAGAAGAGCTCCGATCCCCGAAACGCCGGCGGCGCCACGCCAATGATGGTGAAGGGATGCTTGTTGATGTCGACCGTACGTCCGATCACGCCCGGGTCCTGATGAAAACGGCCGTGCCAGTAGGCATAGCTCAGGACGATATAGGGAGCGCTATTGATGCCCTTCTCATCCGACGCATGGAAAAAGCGGCCCAGGTACGGCTGAATGCCCAGGGCGTCGAAGTAATTACCGCTCGCCAGGAAGGGCCATGCGGTCGAGGGATCCCCGCCGGTGTCAATGCCCACTGCGCCGACGATCCAATAGGCAGACAGGCTCGCGAAGGTCCGGTTGCGGTCGCGCAGGTCGATGTAATCGAGATACGACTGCGACGGCGTTTGCTGGCGATCCCATGCGCGCTGCACCTGGTAGAGATTCTGCGCGTCGGGAACGTTCACCGGCCGCAGTATCAATGCATTGAGAACGCTGAACACTATCGCGTTGGCCCCAATGCCCAGGGCGAGAGTGACCATGGCCGTGATGGTGAAGCCGGGTGACTTGCGCGACTGACGCATGGCGAACTTCAGATCGCTGGACATTTAGGTGGCGCCTTTCAGGGCTCTCTCAAGACACACGAGGCACGCAGGACAGCGGTTAACAGCAATCCGTGCGCCGTGCGTTGAGCCTGTTTACGCAAGCCGCGTCGGCGCGGTTCCCCAGGGCCGAGTTTAGCGGCGAACTGTTCGAAATCGAACAGTCGCCCCGCGAAAGCGGTCATTCATACCGCCCCTGATCGCGGTAGGACCGCGTCCAGGTGTTTTGTTTTCAGCGCGATCGGAAAGGACCTATTTGGCGACCGGCGTGCTGCCATCTGTGGTGATGGATATCGCACGTCCTGACATCAAGCAGAAAAAGAAGCGCCGGACAATTCTCTGGGCCGGCGCTGCAGTGGTGGCCGTGGCCGTTCTTGCCGTGATTGTCATGCGCCTGAAGCCGGCCGCGCCCACGGTAGATCGTTCCACCATCTGGACCGACACGGTGAAGCGCGGGCCGCTGGTGCGCCAGGTGCGCTCATCCACCGGCGTGCTGGCGCCACGCGAGGATTCGATCGAATTGATCCCGGCCCAGACCGACGCGACCGTGGTGCGCATTCGCATCCTGCCCGGCGCCCAGGTGACCCCCGACACCATCATTATGGATTTGGCCGATCCGCAGCTGGAGCAGGAGCTTTTGAATGCGCGCCTCGGGCTCAAGGCAGCCCAGGCTGACTACAAGAGCCTGCAGGCGCAGCTGCAAAGCACATTGATGGATAAAAAGACCGCCGCTGCGGAAGTGAATGCCAACTACACGCAGGACCAGTTGCAGGCGCAGACGGATAAGGCGCTTTACGACCTGGGCGTGATCTCGGGCCTCGCCTATCAGAAGTCAAAGAGCACGGCCGACCAATTGACGGCGCAACACCAGTTGAGCCAGCAGCAACTGGATGTGAACGAGAAGGCGATCGAAGTGCAGCTCGCCTCGCAGCAAACCAAGATCGACCAGGCCCATGCGTTGCTCGACCTGTATGAGAAGCAGGCGCAGGCGTTGCAGGTGCGCTCCACCATCGCCGGCACGCTGGCGCCGCTGGCCGCCCCGGTGCAGGTGGGCGAGCATGTAACCGCGGGAACGAGCGTGGCCGAGGTCATCCAGCGCGACAAGCTCAAAGCCGCTTTGCAGATTGCGGAGACGCAGGCGCGCGACATCCAGCTTGGCCAGCCCGCCTCAATCGACACGCATAACGGGATCATTCCCGGCCACGTCACGCGCATCGATCCCTCGGTCGTGAACGGAACGCGCACCGTTGACGTAGAACTGGATGGGCCCCTGCCGCCGGGCGCAGTCCCGCAGTTGAGCGTCGACGGCACCATTGACCTGGAACGCATGAAGGATGTGCTTTACGTGGGAAGGCCGGCGCTGGGCAACGAAGATTCCACGCTGAGCTTGTTCAGGGTTGATCCCGACGGTCAAGGGGCCACGCGCGTGTCGGTAAAAGTGGGCCGGGCTTCGGTCAACGAGATTCAGGTGATCGAGGGGTTGAAGGAAGGCGACACGGTAATCCTCTCCGATATGTCGCGGTGGGATGCCGTGGATCGCATCCGGCTGGAATAAAGCAGGGAGCGAGAGAGCAAGGGAGCGGTCATCGTCCTTCTTTGCTGCTGCGAAATGGCAACCGCGGACTGTGAACTTAGAACCAGGAACTGAGAACTGCAGGAGAACGCAAATGGAAACGAACGGCAAACTGATCGAGATTGAAGACCTGACCAAGGTCTTTTACACCGACGAAGTGGAGACGCATGCGCTCTCCGGCATTCACCTGACCATCAAGCGGGGCGAGTATGTGGCCATGTCGGGCCCTTCGGGTTGCGGCAAATCCACGCTGCTTTCCATTCTCGGCCTGCTCGACACGCCCACCAGCGGCCGTTATCAGCTCAATGGCAAGCCTGTCGAGAACTTGAGCTTCAGCGACCGCTCGCGGATTCGCAATCAAGAGATCGGGTTCATCTTTCAGAGCTTCAACCTGATCGGCGACCTGACCGTGGAAGAAAACGTCGAGCTGCCGCTGACTTATCGCGCGGGCATGCCCTCCGCGGAGCGGAAGCGGCGGGTGAAGGAAGCCCTGGAGCGGGTCAACATGGCGCACCGCATGCGGCACTATCCGGCGCAGCTTTCGGGCGGCCAGCAGCAGCGTGTCGCGGTGGCGCGCGCCCTGGCCGGGTCGCCCTCCATCCTGCTCGCCGACGAGCCTACCGGCAACCTGGACTCGAAAAACGGCGAGGCGGTGATGCGCCTGCTCGGCGATCTGCACCACGAGGGCTCGACCATCTGCATGGTGACGCACGATCCGCGCTTCGCGCGCCACGCCGAGCGCGAGCTGCACCTGTTCGACGGCAAGGTGGTGAGCGAGTTGGAAATGAAGAAGCTCGAACAAGAGGCTGAGGCGGAATCGTAGAGGCGGCGACCAAGGACTAAGGCGCTGAGAGACTGGAACTCGCTGCGGCTTTGAAAGGGCGCGCCTTTGGAGCTGTCCTGGTTTGCCGAGAGGTGCCGCGAAAGCCGCATAAACATCGGGGCTTTAGCCCCTGAGCGACGATTTCCGGGTTGGCGAGAATATTGACGCATCCGGTTCCAGGGGCTAAGGGGCGAACGCCGCGGCTCACGACGAGCTACGCCAAAGGAAGGGCGAAATGTTACGAGATCTGACCTACGCCGCGCGCCAGTTGCGCCGCGCACCGGGGTTTGCCGTCACGACGGTTCTCACGCTGGCTCTCAGCGTGGGGGCGGCAACAGGCGTGTTTTGCGTGATCGATGCGGTGATCCTGCGCCCCCTGCCTTTCGCAAATCCCGACCGCATTGTGGATATTCAATGCACGAGTCGCAGCGGTTATATGCAGCCGGCCTCGTGGGAGGGCTATCAGGATGAACGCGCGCAGGCGCACGACTTCGCCGCGCTGGCCGGTTACATCAATTATTTCAAGGCATCAGTGGAGACACCCGGCGATGAAGTGGTGGCTTTGAGCAAGGTGGAAGGAACCAGTAACTTCTTCCAGGTCTTCCACGTGAATCCCGTCATCGGGCGCACGTATCTTGCCGATGAAGAAGAGGACGGGAAGAACGACGTCGCCGTTCTCGGTTACGACGCTTGGCAGCGGTACTTCAACGGCGACCGCAGCGTTCTGAATCGCAGCATCAAGCTGGATGGCCGTGCGTACACCGTGATCGGCGTCATGCCCGCCGGATTCCGTTTTCCCATCAGCACCCGCAACGCCATTTACACACCATTGCATCGCACCCTCCCCTGGATGACGGGGCGAGGCAATCATTGGCTGCAGGCCGTGGGTCGGATGAAGGATGGCGTCAGCATCTCTGAGGCGCAGGCCGATCTCTCACAGGTGTTCGCCAACCTGGGCAAAGCTTATCCGAACACGGATGAAGGACGGACCGTTCACCTGACACCGATAGCGCAGAGCACGGTTGCGCACACCAAGGGCCCGCTGTGGACGCTTTTCGGAGCGGTGCTGGCGGTGCTGCTGATCGGCTGCGTGAACGTGGCCGGCTTGCTGCTGGCGCGCGGCGTAAGGCGCGAGCGCGAGATGGCGGTGCGCACGGCGGTCGGCGCCGGACGCCGCACATTGATTTGGCAAATGCTGGTGGAAGGCCTGTTGCTGGCCCTGCTGGGCGCGGCAGGAGGCGTCTTCATCGCGTGGACGACGCTCGACCTGATGCGCACGTTTCTGATCAAAGCGCTGCAGCGCGGCGCCGACGTCCATCTCAACCTGACGGTGCTGGGAGTTGCTGTGGTCATTGCCGTAATTGCCAGCCTGCTCTCTTCCATCTTTCCCGCCATCCGGCTTTCGGGCATCGATCCCAGCCGCGCGCTCAAGACCGGTGGGAGCGCGGGCACGGGACGCGGCCAGCATCGCCTGCGTGCCGGATTTGTCATAACCCAGGTGGCGCTCACCATGGTGCTGCTGGTGGTTGCCGGATTGCTGATGCGCGTGGTGCTGCGCTACAGCAGCGAGGATCTCGGGTTCGATCCATCGCGTATACTCGCGGTCGAACTTGAAACCTCGCCGGCTCGCTATCAGAACCACAACATCATCCCCGATTTCTATCAGCCTCTGTTCGACCGCGTGGCCCGCATTCCCGGAGTCCGAGCGGTGGGCGCGATCCACATGCTGCCCATCGAGGAGTACGGCTCGAACTCCGATATTCAAATTGCCGGCCAGCCGCCCAATCCTCCCAACCGGGAGATGCTGGCCGAGAACCGTATTGTGTCCGCAGGCTACTTCGACGTCTTCGGCATTCCGCTTTACCGGGGCCGCATGCTCTCCTCCGCGCTCGACCGGCCTGATAACCCCTCGCCGGCGATCGTGGTAAACCAGGCGTTTGTCAGCAAGTTCATTCCCAGCGGGCTTGATCCCACCGCGCAACGCATCGACGACGCGGCAAAACCGGAGAACTGGGCGCGGATTGTCGGCGTCACCGGCAATGTGCGCCAGGATCTCTATGAGCCTCCCCTCGCCGAGCGCGATTTTCTCATCGACGAACTGCCTGCAGATCAGCAACCGCTCATTGCCGGAGGCATGTGGCTGGTGTTGCGGTTTGACGGCAGCCCGGCTGCAATCGTCCCGGCTTTGCGCGCCGCAGTGCACGAAGTTGATCCCACGGTTCCTTTCGAGGAACCCCGCACCATGAGCCAGGTGGTTTCAGAGACGCTGGTTTTTGAGCGCATGGAAGGCTGGCTGTTCGGAATCTTTGCAGCGATGGCGCTTTTGCTGGCCCTGGTGGGCCTCTACGGCCTGGTCAGCCACGAAGTGGAGCAGTCCACGCGCGACATTGGCGTGCGCATGGCGCTGGGCGCAACGCGGCCCTCGATCCTCGCCATGGTGCTGGGGCGAGTGGCATGGATGCTGGGCGTGGGGGCGGTGGCGGGACTGGCGCTAGCGGTGGCCGCGCGCAAGCTGATTGGCGTGGTGATCTACTTCGACGCGCAAAAGGAGTGGGGCAATCTCGGCTTGATTGCGGTGCTGCTGGTGGCCGCGGGATTGCTGGCCGCCCTGCTCCCGGCGCGCCGTGCCGCATCCATCGATCCCATGCAGGCGCTGCGCATTGAATAACCATCCTACAAGGAGATGAAGTATGAACGGCCTCTTCCAGGATCTACGCTACGCGCTGCGCCAGTTGCGCCAGTCGCCGGGATTCGCGGTTGCGGCCGTTCTCTCGCTTGCCGTCGGCCTGGGCATCAATACTGCGATGTTCAGCAGCATGGATGCGGTGGTGCTTCACCCCCTGGCGGTACCCCGGTTGGATCGGGTGGTCACGGTGACCGAGCAGAATGCGCGCGGCCCCTACGAGCAGGTGACGTTGGCAAACTACCAGGACTGGGCGCGCCAGAGCCGTTCCTTTGAAGCACTCGCCGTCCGCCGGGAAGAGGCCCGGACGCTGACCGGGAGCGGAGATGCCGCGCAGCTGGAAGCGGCGCTCACATCAGCCGATTTCTTCTCCGTTCTCCGGGCTCATCCGCTGCTGGGCCGCGTGTACAGCGAAGATGAGTGCCATTCGGGCCGGAGCTCGGTCGCGGTGCTGGCATATGGACTATGGATGCGGAAGTTCGGCGGCAACCCGGCAGTTCTGGGCCGGACCATCGAGCTTGACCAGAAAACCTACCAAATTGTGGGCGTCATGCCGAAGACGATGCAATATCCGTCGCTGGCCGATGTCTACCTGCCGTTTGCGCCTACGCCGCAGCAGCTTGCCGATCACGCCTCGCATGACTACCTGGTTACCGCGCGCTTGCGTGACAAGGTAACGGTCACACAGGCGCAATCGGAGCTGCAGACCATCGCCGCGCACCTTGCCGAGGCGTATCCCGAAACCAACAGCGGCTGGTCGGTCCACGTCGAGCCGCTCCTTGACGGCATCAACGGCACGTATACGCCGCTTTATTACCGGCTGGTTCTCGGCGCAACGTTGTTTGTTCTCATCGTGGTTTGCGCAAATATTGCCAACCTTCAGTTGGCGCGCGGGATTACACGCCGGCCCGAAATTGCCATGCGCACCGCGCTGGGCGCCGGCCGTTTCCGCGTTCTTCGCCAGTTGCTTACTGAAAATATCCTGCTCAGCCTTCTGGGCGCGGCGGGCGGTCTTGGCGTTGAAAAGCTTTGGGAACATTACGTGCTCGTTACCATGCCGGAGAGAGTGGCGCGCTTCATGTCGGGCTGGTCAAATACCGGTCTCAACGGCCGCGTGTTGGCGTTCTCGTTTGTGCTTGCGGTTTTCTGCGGGTTAATTGCCGGGATGGCTCCCGCAATGGAGGCGCTGCGCGTCAACCTGGTCGATCAGCTCAAAGCCGGATCGCGCTCCGCAACCGGCCAAGGCCGCACTCACCGGCTGCGCAGCATCTTTGCGGTGCTGCAAATCGCGCTGGCCGTAGCGCTCGCCATTGGCGCGGCGCTGATGGCGAAGGGCATGAACGCCTGGCTGCACGCGGCCGACATCTATGCACCCGGCAAGATGCTGACCTTCAACGTCAGCCTGCCGCCGGCCCGCTACGACACGCCGCAAAAGCAGGCGCAATGGTATGCCGAAAGTCTCACCAGATTGCGCGCTCTGCCGGGCGTCACCCATGCAGAACTCACCACGGCGCTGCCCTATAACGACAACGGATGGGTTCGTGACGTGGCCATTGAGAATCGCCCCGTTGTCCCCGGCAAGTTCCAGAGCGCGCTCAACCTTCCCGTGACTCCGGGTTACTTTGCCATGTTGCGGATTCCTATCGTCGCCGGCCGCGGCTTCAACCAGAGCGATGCGCCTGGCTCGACGCCGGTGGCTATCGTGAGCGAGCGCTTCGTCGCGCAGTATTTCCCCGGCCAGAACCCTCTCGGCCATCGCATTCGCATGGGCGGGCGCACCAGTCATGAAACGTGGCTCCAGATCGTAGGGGTTGCCAAAGAGACAAGCTATGCGCTTTGGGACCAGACGCCCCATGCCGCGGTTTACATGGATTCCCTGCAAATACCGCCGTCCGGCACGGAGTATGCCATCACCACAAGCGGCGATCCACTCGCCCTGGCGCCGGCGGTGCGCAAAGCCCTGGCCTCGCTCGACCCGGCTATGCCGCTGAACACAGTGGAGACTTACGCGCAGCTTCAGGACGACGACCTGACCGGCCTGAAGTACGCCTCAGGCTCGCTCGACACGGACGGATTGATTGCCTTGCTGCTGGCGGCTATCGGCATCTTTGGCGTCATGGCCAACCTGGTGGGCGAGCGTACGCGCGAGATCGGCGTGCGGCTGGCCATGGGGGCCCGGCGCGAGGATGTACTGGGAATGATTCTGCGCCGCGCCACGTGGCTTACCGGCGCAGGACTGGTCTCGGGGCTGGCGCTGTCCTTCGGCCTGGTGCGCCTGATCGCGAATTTGCTGGTCGGTGTCAGTGCCGGCGACCCGATGGTCTTCATCGGCATTACGTCGGTCATTGCCGCGGTTGCACTTTTTGCAAGCTGGCTTCCGGCGCGCCGCGCCGCGCGCATTGATCCTATGCAGGCATTGCGCACCGAATAACCCTCGTTCAAGGAGAGGAACGGATGAGCGGGCTCTTTTACGATTTGCGTTACGCGCTGCGCCAGTTGCGCAAGTCGCCGGGATTCACGCTTACCGCCGTGCTGACGCTGAGCTTCGGTATCGGAGCCACCGCCGCGATCTTCTCCATCGTCGAAGGGGTTCTGCTGCGGCCGCTGCCCTTTCGCGATCCCGGCCGGCTGGTGGTCCTGTCGGACGACCTGGCAGGCGCGGATTTGCAGGGGAACGGCGAATCGGGGGTGACCGTGCCCGAGATTCTTACCTACGAGCGCGAGACCAAGGGCTTTTCAAGTCTCGGGGGGTACCAGCCGACAAACTACGAACTTTCAGGAGCCGGCGCTCCGGCCCAGATCAATGCCACGCGGCTGACCGCCGGCATTTTTCCCACGCTGGGCGTGGCGCCGTTGCTGGGGCGCGCGTTTACGCAGCAGGAAGACGACGGCAGCGTGCAGGTTGCGGTGATCAGCTACGGGATGTGGAAGAGCCGGTTTCAGAGTGACGCGCAGGTGCTGGGCCGAACCATCGACCTCGACCGCAAGCCCTACCAGATCATCGGAGTGATGCCGCGCGAGTTTGAGTTCCCGTTGATTCCCGGGCAACTGAATCGGAGCGAACTGTGGGTTCCTTTCAGCCCCACGCAGGATGAACGGTCCGGCGCCGCCGCGGCGGCGTGGTGTTGCGGCATGGTGGGCCGGCTCAAGCCGGGCGTAACGCCGGCGCAGGCGCAACAGGACGCCGAGCGCGTTGCTGAGCAAATCATGAGCAACTATCCGGCGTTCATGACCAGCCTTCACATCAGCGCGCTGGTACGGCCGCTCGCGGAGGATACGGTGGCGCAGGCGCGGCCGCTGCTGCGGACCTTGTTTCTGGCGGTCGCCGTCGTATTGTTCATCGCCTGCGCCAATCTCGCCGGGCTGCTGCTGGTGCGGGTGCTGCGGCGGCGGCGCGAGATTGGCGTACGCCTGGCGCTGGGAGCAACCTGCAGGGCCGTGGTGCGGCAGACGCTGATCGAGACGCTGTGGCTGAGCGTCACCGGCGGGCTCCTGGGATTGGGCCTCGCAGCCATGGCGCTGCGCGTGGGCGTAAGCCTGTTGCCCGAGACCTTGCCGCGCATCAGCTCCATCAGTCTCGATTGGCAAGTTGTCGCCTTTGCCATATCCGCTGGCATCGGTACTGGATTGCTGTGCGGCCTGGTGCCGGCGTTTGCCGCGGCGCGGACCTCAGTGAATGAAACGCTGAAGGAGGGCGGGCGCACCGGCTCGGGTGGGACAGCAAGCGCGCGGCTGCGCTCGGTGCTGGTGGTTGCCGAAGTGGCCGTGGCGCTGGTGCTGCTGGCCGCATCAGGCTTGTTGCTGCGCAGCTTTGAGAAGTTGCGCGAGGTGAATCTGGGCTTCCGCACCGACCACATGCTTACCGGCTTCTATGGCCTGCCCCAGAAACAATATGCGACGCAGGCCTCTATTGACAGCTTCAACGATGAATTATTGCGGAGGCTGCGGGCCCTGCCCGGCGTGAGGGCCGTCGGGGTTACGTCGCTGCTGCCGGCGGCGGGAAACAACAGCAACAGCGCGTTCATTAGCGAGGGCTACGTGGCCCCGAAGGGCGAGACATTGAGCCTGGCGTGGCCCTCGCAGATCTTTGGCGATTACTTCGCGGCAGCCGGCATTCCCCTTTTGCGGGGGCGCACCTTTACCGACGCCGACAACGCCAAATCGTCCCTGGTGGCGATTGTGAATGAGCGGCTCGCCCGCCACTTCTGGCCGGGGCAGGATGCGATCGGCAAGCGCATTCGCTGGGGCATGGTGGAGACGCCGACGCCCTGGATGACGGTGGTGGGCGTGATCGGTGACATTCGGCAGTCAACTCCCGACGTTGCCACGCAGTACCAGATCTACCAGCCGTTCAGCCAGAACGTGGCTTCGTACGGATCGCTGGCGCCCGCCGACTCGCTGAACGCGCAGGGAGGCGCCATTGTGCTGCGCACGGCCCTGCCGCCCGACAGCATGGCGGAGACGCTGCGCAACACGGTGCGCTCCATCGATCCGCAGCTCCCGCTTACGCTGGTGCAATCGATGGATCACGCCGTGAGCGAGGCCGAGGCTCCGCGGCGCTTCAATGCGGTGCTGGTGTCGAGCTTTGCCGCCGCCGCGGTGCTGCTGGCCCTGCTGGGCATCTACAGCGTCATCGCGTTTTCCGCGGCCATGCGCACGCAGGAAATGGCGATCCGCATGGCGCTGGGAAGCCAGCGCTCCGGCGTCCTGCGGCTCATCCTGGTCTCCGGCGGGCGGCTTGGGCTTATCGGATGCGCCATTGGCGTGGCGGGCGCGTTGCTTGCCACGCGCCTGCTGCGCTCACTGCTCTTTGAAGTGAGCCCTTTCGATCCGCTGGTGATTGCGCTGGCGGCGTTTTCAATCTTTGCGCTGGCTCTCGCGGCTTCGCTCATCCCGGCGCGACGCGCCGCAACCATTGAACCGGCGCAGGCGCTCAGAGCCGAGTGAGTCCAGCGCCTTGAAGGAGGTCCGAGTATGCAAACCCTGCTCCGCGATGTTCGCTACGCACTGCGACAGTTGCGCAAGTCTCCCGGGTTCACGCTCACGGTCGCCGTCACGCTGGCTTTGGGCATCGGCGCCAACACCGCCATCTTCACCCTGGTCCAGGCCATCCTGCTGCGTTCGCTCCCGGTTGCCAATCCGGCGCAGCTCTACCGCATTGGCGACGAGAACCAGTGCTGCGTCGATGGTGGATTTCCTGAAGATGCCTCCCAAACCGGCGACTTCTCCATCTTCTCCTTTGACCTCTATCAGCATCTGCAGCAATCGGCTCCCGAATTCGAGGAGCTTGCCGCCACACAAGCAGGAATATGGAATTGGAGCGTGCGCCGCCACGACGAGACCGCCAAATCGTTCACCGGCCAATTTGTCTCGGGCAATTTTTTCTCGACGATAGGGATCAATGCCTACGCAGGCCGGCTCTTTACCAACAACGACGATGCCCTTTCCGCGCCTCCGGCCGTGGTGCTCAGCTATGCGGCATGGCAGGGCGAGTATTCCGGCGATCGCGCCATCGTGAATTCGACCATCTACATCCAGGCCAAGCCCTTCACCGTGATCGGTATCGCGCCGCCTGGCTTTTTTGGCGACCGCGTCACCGACACCCCGCCCGAAATTTGGATGCCCATCCATACCGAACCCTATGTTGAGGCAGGAGACTCTATTCTGAACAACCCGGAGTCGCACTGGCTTTATGCGCTGGGCCGCGTACGCACGGGCACAAATGTCCCCGCCCTCCAAAGCAAGCTCACCGTCGCTTTGCAGCAGTGGATCAGGTCGCGTCCCGATTTGATGGGCAGTGGTGGTGCAACGCTTGTTCCCAGGATGCACGTTGTTCTTACACCCGGCGGCGGCGGCATTCAGACGCTCCAGACCGAGGCGGGCATAAGCCTCAAGATGCTCATGGCTCTGTCCACGCTGGTGTTGCTCATTGCCTGCGCCAATATCGCCAACCTGATGCTGGCGCCCGCCACCACGCGCCGGGCCGACGTTGCCTTGCGCACGGCTCTGGGCGCGGCGAAGCGGCGCATCCTGCGCGAGATTCTCACCGAGAGCGTGGTCCTGAGCTGCATCGGGGGCCTTTTCGGATTGATGGTCGCCTACGCGTGTTGCCAGGCGATTCTGACCCTGGTTTTTCCCGATGCCAGATATATGCCCATCAGCGCCAGCCCGTCGCTGCCGGTGCTGGGTTTCGCGTTTTTGGTTTCCGTCGTTACCGGGATGCTCTTTGGTGCGGCGCCGGCATGGTTGTCGTTCCACGCCCAGCCGGCGGAGGCGCTGCGCGGCGTCAGCCGCACTTCGCGCGATCGTTCCTCGCTGCCGCAAAAGGCGCTGGTGGTTTTTCAGGCAGGGCTGTCGGTGGTTCTGCTGGCCGGCGCCATCCTGATGGCGAAGACTCTGACCAACCTGGAGAGGCAGAACTTCGGGGTAGTCACGGACAATCGCTTTGTGCTGCACTTCGATCCGCAGGGGGCGGGCTATACCGTCGACAAACTTCCCGCGCTCTATCGCGAGATTCAGAATCGCTTCTCGGCTCTGCCGGGCATGGCCAACGCCAGCCTGGCGCTCTACAGCCCGCTCGAAGGCGATAACTGGAGCGAGTCGGTCATCCAGCAGGGGCATCCCCTGCCGCGTCACGGCGACGATGTGGACGCGACCTGGAATCGTGTGGATACTCATTTCCTCGATTCGATCGGGGTGCCCATCCTGCACGGCCGCGGATTTGCTGAGGAGGACAACCAGACGTCGCCACAAGTGGCCATTGTCAACGAATCCTTCGTGAAGAAGTTCTTTCCCAACCAGGACCCCATCGGCCGGAGATTCGGCATCGACAGCCCGGAATACTCGGGCAGCTTCCAGATCGTAGGTGTCTTCCGCGACTTCAAGATGAACCTGCAATATTCGCACGACAAGATCCATCCCGTGTTTTTGCGCCCCCTCCAGCAGCAAGTCACGGACTACAAGGATCCGGACATGATCCGGACCGAAACCCGCTCCATGTTCGTCAACGCCATGATCCTCGACTTCCACGCCCTGCCCCCCAATGTGGACGCCCTGGTGCGCAAGACGTTGGCCGGCATCGATCCCAACCTGACCGTGCAGGATCTGCGCACCTTCGGAGACCAGGTGGCAGGCAACTTTACCGAGCAGCGAGTGGTGGCCCGCCTGACCGGCCTGTTCGGCTTGCTGGCGCTGGTGCTGGCTTCGGTGGGCCTGTACGGGGTGATGTCGTATTTCGTGGCGCGGCGCACCAGCGAGATCGGCATTCGCATGGCGCTGGGCGCGACACGGCAAAGCGTGATCAACATGGTGATGCGCGGCGCGTTCTGGCAGATTCTGATCGGCCTGGTGCTGGGCATTCCGGCATCTCTCTACGTGGGCTACCTGATGAAGGTGATGCTCTATGGCGTCGACAGCTACGATCCGGTGGCGCTGGCCGGAGCGCCATTGATGTTGGTGATCTTCGCGGCTGCCGCGGCCTTTATTCCCGCGCGGCGCGCGGCCTCCATTGAGCCCATGCAGGCATTGCGCATCGAATAGCACGAGAAGGGAGAGAGCCCGATGAATACGCTGCTGCACGATTTGCGTTACGCACTGCGCCAGCTGCGCAAGTCGCCCGGCTTCACCATTACAGCCGTTCTTACCCTGGCCCTCGGCATCGGCGCCAACGCTGCCATTTTCACGCTCTTCGATCAGGCCCTGCTGCGCATGCTTCCGGTCCGGAATCCCAAAGAGCTGGTTCGCTTCCATTGGTCCGGATCATTTCATGGATCGATGAGCAGCTTCGGTGGCGACGCCTACAATTACTTTTCCTATCCCATGTACAAGGACCTCCGCGACCAGAACCAGGTCTTCCAGGAGATCCTCGCCGCGGAGAAATATTATGTAGGCGTCTCGTGGCACAACCAGGCGGAAAACGAAGATGCCGAGATTGTCAGCGGCAATTACTTCCAGTTGCTGGGACTGCAACCCGCGCTCGGTCAGTTGTTTACCCAGCAGGACGAAACCGCGAAAGACGCCAACCCGGTCGCAGTCCTGAGTTACGGGTATTGGAAGTCGCACTTTGCCGGCGAGCGCGACATCGCCGGCCAGACGGTGCTGATCAACGGACATCCGTTCACCATCGTCGGCGTGGCGCCGAAGAACTTTGATTCCGCCATCGGCGGATATAAACCCGGCGTCTTCGTTCCCATCACCATGGTGGGCATCGCCATTCCCTGGCGCGTTCCGCTCAACGATCTCAACAACCATCAATCCGTCTGGCTCACGCTGGTCGCGCGTCTCAAGCCCGGCGTGACGCCCGCCCAGGCTGAGGCGAGCCTCGCCCCGCTTTGGCATGCGCTGCGTGCCAATGAACTCCCGCTCTTCAAAAATTCAAGCGAGCGCTTCCGCCGTACCTTCGTCGACGAATCCCACATCCAGGTGCTCGACGATTCGCGCGGATTTTCGCCGGGCCGCACCGGTCTCGAGAAGCCGCTCGACATCCTCATGGGCATGGCCGGGCTGCTCGTCGTGCTCTGCTCAATCAACGTGGCCACCTTGCTGCTGCTGCGCGCCGCCGGTCGCGCCCGCGAAATGTCGATGCGCTACGCGCTGGGCGCGAAACGCAGCCGCATCATTTCGCAGCTTTTGGTTGAAGGCGGTTTCCTCGGCCTGGCCGGAGCCGCGGCCGGGATTGCCGTTGCGCCGGCGGCCGCTACCATGCTGGTCCGTCTTGTGACCAACGCCGACCCCGGCACCGAGCCGTACTCGACGTCGATTGACGCGCGCATTCTCGTCTTCTCGCTTGCCGTGTCTCTGGTGGCTACGCTCGCCTTCAGCATTGCCCCGGTCTTTCACTTCCTCCGTCCCGATCTGGCCGGCTCACTGCGCCAGAACGCAGGCACTGCGACCCGGACCTCGCAACGTTTCCGCAAGGCCGCGGTGGGCGCGCAGATCGCGCTCAGCGTGCTCCTGCTCGGCGGCGCCGGTCTGTTCGTGCGCACGCTCGATAATCTTCTTCGCGTGCCCGTCGGCTACGACACCACGCACCTGCTCACCTTCAATCTTGATCCCAGCAGCTCAGGCTATGGCGAAGAACGAGCCGTGCCCATCGTGACTGCGGCAACCGAAGCGCTGCGCCGCATTCCCGGCGTTGTGTCCGTGGCCGCCTCCACCGACCCGGAACTTTCTGGCAACACCAACACTTCCGACTTCACCGTCCAGGGCTACAAAGCGGCCGAAGACGAGAACATGGACTTCGAGACGCCATTCATCAGCCCCGGCTACTTTGCCACGCTGCGCCAGCCCATCCTTGCGGGCCGCGAGTTCACCGACGCCGACACCAAGGGCCGGCCCAAAGTGGCCGTTGTCAATCTCGCCCTGGCGCAGCGCTTCTTTGGCTCGCCGCAAAATGCCATCGGCCGCCAGATTGCCCAGGGAAATGGGAATAACGTCAAGTACGACATCACCATTGTCGGCGTGGTCGGCAATATTCACCACACCGATCTGCGCACGCCGCTCGGCGCCGCGGTCTATCAGCCCTACCTGCAGATGGAGCATCCCACCGGCGTTTCCATGTACATCCAGACTGCCTGGGCGCCGCAGATGTTTGCCGCTCCGCTTCGCCAGGCGATGCACCAGCTCGACCCCGCGCTGGTCGTGGACGGCTTGCGCACCATGGAGGCGCAGATCGACCTCACGGCGAATGACGAGCGCGCCCTGGCTTTCCTTGCCATCGGGTTTTCGGTGCTTGCCATGATCCTGGCCGCGGTCGGTCTCTACGGTGTTCTTGCCTACTCCACTGAGCAGCGCACGCGAGAGATAGGCGTTCGCCTCGCGCTGGGCTCGCCGCGCCTCACCGTCGTGCTTCTGGTTTTTCACGAAATGGTCTGGATCGCTGCCATCGCCACCGCCATAGCGCTGCCGAGCACCGTCGCCCTGGCGCGTCTCTTTGAGAGCCAGCTCTATGGCGTGGCCGCATTCGATCCGCTCACGCTCGTGGCAGCGGCCCTGTTTACCGCGTTGATGGTTGGCCTCGCCTCGGCGCTGCCTGCCCGCCGCGCCGCCCACGTTGAACCCATGCAGGCTTTGCGCACGGAGTAACGCCCGGAAAGGAGAGCACCATGGGCACACTGCTTCACGATCTTCGCTACGCGCTGCGCCAGTTGCGCAAGTCGCCGGGGTTTACTCTGACCACCGTGCTCACTCTGGCCCTCGGCATTGGCGCCACCACCGCGATTTTCACGCTGGTCTATGACGTGATGCTGCGGCCGCTGCCCTTTGCGCAGGCCGACCGGCTCGTGAATATCCAGGAAGTCGCCGCGGAATGGAGCAATATTTATCCCACCCTGCCGGTGAGTGCCAATCACTTCACCTTCTGGCAGCAACACAACCGCAGCTTCGATGCCATGGCCATCATGCAGCAGGGCTCAGCCCCGCTCGGCTCCGAAGGCCGTCCGTCGCAGGTGGGCGTGCTTGCGGCGACACCAGGAATTTTCTCTGTTCTTCAGGTTCAGCCGCAACTGGGCCGCGCGTTCACCGTGGATGAAGCGCAGCCAGGGCACGAGCGCGTTGCGGTGCTCATGTACGACCTGTGGCGCGAGCAGTTCGGCAGCGATCGTGACATCCTGGGCAAAACCGTCAGGCTGAACGGCTTTCCGTACGTCGTCATTGGTGTGATGCCGCCGTGGTTCCGCATGCCTTCGGTGCAGACCTTGGCTACCATCGGCCAAACTAATCGCCCCTTGCCGGTCGAGGTGTTGGAACCTCTGGCCCTCTCCAAGGAGCGGCTGGCCGAACAGATGGGCGATTTGAATTACTTCGGATTGGCGCGATTGAAGGCGGGAGTTTCTGTGGCCGCAGCCACCGCGGATGTAGACGCGTTGCAATCTACCATCAGCGCCAATCTTTCCGCCGATGACAAGGCGACGCTCTCAGCGGTGCTGACGCCTTTCCAGCAGGAACTGGTGGGCAACAGCCGCACACCGCTGCTGCTCCTGCTGGCAGCGGTTGCCGGCCTGTTGCTGGTTGGGTGCGTGAACGTGACCAATCTGCTGTTGGCGCGAGCGGTGGGGCAGAGACAGCAATTGGCGGTGGCGGCGGCGCTCGGCGCCAGGCGCGCAGAGCTTTTGCGTATGGCGCTCCGCGAGACCGCCGTGCTGGCTGCGGCCGGAGGCGGGCTGGGCGTTCTGCTGGCAGCCACGATCGTTCCCGCCATGCAACGGTACCTTCCCGCGGCTCTCGATTTTCGTGGCCCGTTGCATCTGGATTGGGCCGGAGCGGGATGCGCGCTGCTCCTGGCCGTGCTGGCCACCCTGCTGGCAGGCGCCGCGCCGGCGTTGATGGTTTCGCGCACGGCTCCGCAGGAAGTTCTGCACAGCGAGTCGCGGCTGGCTACGGAATCGCGCGGCAGCCGGCGCATGCGACGCATCCTGGTGGGAATTGAAGTCGCGGTGAGCGTGACATTGGTGCTGATGACCGGCCTGCTGACCGCCAGCCTGACAAAGCTGATGCGCGTGGACCGCGGATTCACCACCGAAGGGACCATGACGGCCATGATCGACCTGCCGATAATGTCTTATCCGGATGGCCAGCATCGCGCAGCGTTTTACCGCGAAGTCCTGGATCGCATGGATCGCCTCCCGGGAGTGGAGCACGCCGCCATCACCAGCGTCCTGCCCCTGAGCGGAGATAGCTGGGGCGATATGGCGCGCGCCGCCGGTGACACTCGGCCGCAGACCCAACTGCCGATAGAGAGCTTCCGCTGGGTTAGCCCGGAGTATTTCTCCACTATCCATCTTCCCCTGATCGCGGGACAGGTCTTCAGCCAGAGCGACTGGGGCAGGAACCTCGCTTTGGTCTCTGAGAAAACGGCCAAGGCACTTTGGCCTGGAAGAGACCCGGTTGGAAAGCAATTCAGCCGCGGAGATCCGGCCACTGAGAAGCCCTTCACGGTGGTTGGGGTGGTTGCCGATGCCCGCACAATTTCGCTCGCCAAGCCCGACCCGATGATGGTCTATGTGCCCTACTGGTACCGCTGCGAACCAATGGCAGGCCTCGTGGTGCGCACGCGTCAGGATCCTTCCGCGATGGCGGATGCGCTCCGGCAGACCATCTGGAGCGTGGACCCCAACGTGACGGTGCCCAGGGTGGGCACGCTTGGCGGCCTGGTCGCCGACTCGATATCAACCCAACACTTCGAAATGGACCTGCTTATTCTGTTCGCGGCCAGCGCGCTATTTCTGGCCGGGCTCGGCGTCTACGGCGTGGCCATGTATTCCGTGGTGCAGCGCTACCGCGAAATCGGATTGCGCATGGCGCTGGGAGCGCAGCGTTCCAGTGTGTATCGGCTGGTGCTCCGCGACGGCCTGCTTCCCGTCGCATTGGGCGCCGCCGCGGGCGTGGCATTGGCTTTCGGGTCGGCGCGCGTGGTCAGCAGCCTCCTTTATCAAGTCAGCCCCTACGATCCAGCGCTGGCTGCCGGGGCAATCTGCGTTCTGCTTGCCGTAGGGACAGCTGCCTGTTTGTTGCCCGCTCGCCGCGCGGCTGCCGTCGAACCCATGCAGGCTTTGCGCACGGAGTAACGCCCGGAAAGGAGAGCACCATGGGCACACTGCTTCAGGATCTTCGCTACGCGCTGCGCCGGTTGCGCCGCTCGCCTGGCTTCGCGGCCATCGCGGTGCTTACGCTGGCGCTGGGCATCGGCACCAGCTCGGCCATCTTCTGCGCCATGGACAATCTCCTGCTGCACCCGATGCGCGTGCCGCACCCCGGCGAGCTGGTGCGCATTTTTTCCACCACGCAGCAGGACCAGAACGGCCTGTTCAGCTACTCCGAGTTTCAGGTCATCGCGCAACGCAGCACCGCTTTGGGCAGCGTGGTGGCCATTGGCCGGCGCGGCTCCATCATGCCGCGTGCTGACGGCACTTCAGCATCGCTGCTGACCAACGTGGTCTCGGAAAATTTCTTTGCAGCCCTGGGCGTGCAGCCGCTGCTCGGCCGCAGATTCACCGCCTCCGATGCTCCCCTGCTGCGTACGCATCCCGGCGTCCTGCTCGGATACAACTTCTGGATGCGCCAGTTCAATGGCGATCCCGCCGTCGTGGGCCGCTCCATCACGCTTCTGCGCGGCAAAGACCACCGGGTACAGATGGATATTTGGGGAGTATTACCGGCTTCGTTCCAGGAAACCGAGAACGCCTCTGATCGCGATCTGTGGATGCCCGCTGAATCCTGGGCCGCGCTTGGCGGCCCCGAGGAGCTGGCGTCGCATCAGTTTCGCTGGTTCAACTTGATTGGCCGACTGGCTCCCGGCGCCAGTATCGATCAGGTCAACAGCCAGGTGGCTGCCGTTTCCAGCGCTCTTCAAGCCTCCGATCCCGCCAACAATCGCGGACGCGGCGCGCGCGCTGAAAGCGACCTCAGCTATCGGCTGGAATTGGCCGGCGTTGCAGCTTTCGTTGTCTTCGGGATCGTTGCCGGCGTAGTTCTGCTGGCCATTGTCAACGTGGCGCACCTGCTTCTGGCGCGAGGATTGGCGCGAGAATCGGATATCGCCTTGCGGTTGTCGCTGGGCGCGCGCAAATGGCTGGTCGCGCGTCAACTCCTCATCGAAAACCTGCTGCTTTCCATCCTGGGTCTGACCGCCGGCCTTGGCCTCGCCGCCGCCATCGCCGTGGCCTTGCCTCATTTGCTGGTTCTCGAGCCTGCGATGTTGTCATCTTACAGCTTTCCCGGCATCCACTTCGCTTTCGATGGGCGCGTCTTCTTATTCTCCGGCGCCTTGGCCTTGGTTATTCTGTTGCTGCTGGCGGTCGTGCCTCTTGCCCAGTTGGCGCGATCCGGTTTACTCTCCGCGCTGCGCACCAGCGCCGCTACCCCTTCCCAAAACAGATCGCCCATCGCTCGGCGCGCGGCAATCTGGTTGCAGATTGGAATTTCCTTTGCGCTCCTTGTCTCCACCGCAGTGCTGGTGCGGAGTTTTCTGAACACCCGCACTCAGGCCCTCGGGCTCACACGGGAGCAAGTGCTGGTGGCGTTCACCCAAGGACCCGATAAGGCCATGCGCGACGACGTTCTCAGCCGTCTGCGCGTGCTGCCCGGCGTGCGCCAGGTTGCTTACGCCATCCGGTCGCCGTTGATGCCTTCCGAGGGCGGCACCGCCGCCAAGGTTTGGCTGCCCGGCCACCCCGAGTTGCACGATCCGGTGGAGATCAAATACAACGCCGTAAGCCCGGGGTTCATGAGCCTCATCGGAACGCGCCTCCTCCACGGCCGCGGATTCACCGATGCCGACGACGCCGGCGGCCCTCCCGTGGTCATCGTCAGCCAGACTATGGCGCGCAAATACTGGCCTGGCCGCGACCCTCTCGGACAGGTTGTGCGCCTCACTGCTTTCAACGTCGGTCGCGCCGGCAATCTCGATGTGCGCATTATCGGCATCGCCGAGGATGCACCCATCAATGAGATTGGCGAGATTCCCGAGCCTTACATGTACCTGCCGTTCCATCTCAGCGACATAGGCGACATCACCTTCGTCATCCAGACCAGCCAGAACGCGATGTCCATTGCCCAGGACGTCCGGCAGGTGCTGATTCATATTGACCCGCTTCTAGACCCGATGTTCATCACTTCCCTGCCCGAGCTGATTCGCTACTCCGCAGGCAACTACCAGATGATGGCCGAGCTGGTAAGCGCGCTGGGCCTTATCGGCCTAGTGCTCACCGCGGTCGGGCTCTATGGATTCCTGGCCTTCCGCGTCACGCAGCGCCGCCGCGAGATCGGCATCCGCATGGCTCTTGGCGCCTCGCGCGGTGAAACCGTCGCCCTCATCCTGCGCGACACCGCCCGAATGGCTGTAATCGGCCTTGCCATCGGCGCAGCGCTGGCGTTGGCTGCCGCCCGCTTTGAGGCTGCGGTACTTTTCGGAGTCAGGCCTCTGGATGGACCGTCGCTTATCGCGGCACTCGGAGCACTGGGTATCGCCGTCGCTGCCGCGGCATGGATTCCCGCGCGCCGCGCGGCGTCTGTCGATCCCATGGAGGCGCTGCGCACCGAGTAACCCGGCTCAAGGGGAGCCAACCCAATGAATGGAGCTTATCGAAGATCATGATTGAACTGAAAAACGTGGAGCGCAGTTACAAAACCGGCCACACCGAAGAATGGGTGTTGCGCCGCATCGGGCTCAGCATCCGTGAAGGCGACTTCGTCACCATCATGGGCCCGTCGGGCGCCGGCAAATCGTCGCTGCTGAACATACTTGCCATGCTCGATGACGGCTGGAAGGGCGAGTACTGGTTCGGTGAAACCGCGGTGCACACGTTGAACCGCAAGCAGCGCGCCGATCTCGCGCGCCAGCGCATCGGCATGGTCTTCCAGAGCTATCACCTGCTCGATGATCTCACCGTTGCCGAGAACATCGACCTGCCGCTCTCCTACAAAAATCTTCCTGCAAAAGAGCGCCAGGGCATGGTGGCCGATATTCTCGACCGTTTCCGGATTGTGGCCAAGAAAGACCTGTTTCCCTCGCAGCTCTCCGGCGGCCAGCAGCAATTAGTGGGGATCGCTCGCGCGGTGGTGCATGCGCCGGCGCTGCTGCTGGCCGACGAGCCGACCGGCAACCTGCATTCCACGCAGGGCCACGAGATTATGGAGCTGTTCTGCGAGCTCAACCGGCAGGGTACGACCATCTTGCAGGTGACGCACTCTGAAGAAAATGCGCGCTACAGCCATCGCATTGTGGAACTGCGCGACGGATGGATGGCGCGCGACGAACCCGTGCCAACAGCATCGAGGGCCAAGTGAACACTGATCACGCCCAGACTTTTCGAGAGACACGCATGAACTTCAGCATTTCTAAATCGACTGCTTTACGACTTCAAGCCATGGCGGCGATTCTGCTCGTGCCTGTGACCCTGGCTTTCGCGGCCCAGGCTCCGCAGGCGCAATCTGCGCCGGAAAACGCGCAGGCGACACCCCCCGCACCTGAAGCCACGGCGCCCGCTGCGAGCGGCGCTGCCACGCCGCCGCCCACGCTGGCGCAACAGGCGCAGCAAACGCGTCTTGAGGCGATTACGCCGCAGCGGCCGTTTTACGTGGAGCTTCCGCACTCGCGCGCCCCGTTTTCTCCCTACATGCCCAGCGAGGCACCGCCGCTCGACCTTACCAATTCGCCGCGCCTCGACAACCTGATCCGCGGCGGAAAGCTCTACATCACGCTGCACGATGCCATCGCCCTGGCGATCGAAAACAACCTCGATCTTGCCTACTTCCGCTATAACTTCCCCATCGCGCAAACCGACTACGCGCGCACCAGGGCGGGCGGCAGCGTAAACGGCGTCAATACCGGAATTGTGCAGTCTACCCAGGGAGGCTTCTCCAGTGGAGGCTCCGGTTCTGCGGGCGCCAGCTCGGGCTCGGCTGCCGCCGGCGCGGGCGGCATCGTGACCTCGACGCTCGGCGCCGGCACCTCGGTCGCTTCTTTCGACCCCTTCCTGAACTTCAGGGGCTTCGTCGATCACGACGTCACCCAGGAGGGCAACGCATTCCAGAACGGCGTTCTCATCTTCAAGCAGAACACCATCGAAGCCCTGGCAAACTATAGCCAGAACTTTCCCATGGGAACGGGCTTGACTGTCAACTACGAAGGCCAGCGCTTTGCCAACAACAGCCCCTACGAAGCCATCAACCCGACTCTTTATTCGGATTTCCAGGTGATTCTCACCCAGCAGCTTCTGGCCGGTTTCGGCATCTCCACCAACGAGCGCTACATGCACATCGCGAAGAAGAATCTCCAGATCACCGACCTGGCCTTTCGCGCCCAGGTCATTGCCACCATTACCCAGGTGGAGAATATCTACTGGGATCTTGTGAACGCTTACCAGGACGAACAGGTTAAAGAGCGCTCCCTCGTCTTTGCGCAGCGCACACTGCAGGACGACCAGAAGCAGCTGCAACTGCAGGCCATTCCGGCGCTGCAGGTCGACAAGGATGAGTCGGACGTGGCCACCAGCGAAGGCGACCTCACGGTTTCGCGCGCCAACCTGCGGCTGAACGAACTCCTCATCAAGAACGCGCTGACCAAGACCGATAACGAGGCCATCGACGAAATGCCGGTCATCCCCCTGGACCGCACCGGCGCGCCCGATCCCAACGCCGCCAAATCGATCGCCGATCTCATCGTCGAAGCCGAGAAGAACCGTCCCGACGTTACCCAGGACGAGCTGGCCATGCAGGTGGCGGAGATGAGTCTCAAATCGATCAGGAGCGAGCTTTTGCCCACGTTGAACCTCTACGGCTTTTATGCCGGCGCGGGCATTGCCGGACCCAAAAACCCGGCCTGCGATCTCACCGCCGCCGAGTGCGCATCCGATCTGCCCACCGGGTTCAGCAGCATGTTCCAGAACACATTCAATTACTCGTCGCCGGAATACCAGTTCGGAATGAATCTGTCGATCAACCTTCGCAACCGCGTTGCCAAGGCCGACCAGTTTCGAGCCTCGCTGGAATTCAGGCAGCGCCAGATCACCTTTGAAGAGCAGAAAAAGAGCATCCGCTTCGACGTGCGCAACTCGCTGTTCGCATTGCAGCAGGCGCAGGCTCGCGTTGACGCGGCAACCAAGGCCCGCGACCTGGCCCAGCACACCTTTGATGTCACCCAGCAGGAGCAACAGCTGGGCGCCAAATCCAGCAGCGATACGCTGGCGGCGCAACACGACTTGTCCCTGGCCGAGTCCCTTCTGGTGGCCGCGCAGACCGCCTACGAGAAGGCAAAGGTTGACATCGACCGGGCCACCGGAGAGACGCTGGAGCAAACCGGAGTCTCGATCGACGATGCGAAAATGGGAGTTGTATCCCATGGGCCGTAGCAGCACAGAGCCAGGTTCGCCCAGGCTGAAACCAGATGTCGGGGAGGCATGCCATCTCCAGTGAGCAAGAAAGAATTCGTGTTTTGGCGGCCGATGATCAGCCCCACGTCCTCGAGGCGGTTGAGCTGCTGCTCAAGCCCCAGGGAATCGATGTTGACTGCGTGCGTTCGCCGCAGCTGCTGCTTGAGGCCCTGGGCGAGCGCGATTACGATGTGCTACTGATCGACCTGAATTACACGCGCGACACCACGTCGGGCCAGGAAGGCCTCGATCTGCTGACCAAAATCCAGGAGTTCGACTCCCGGCTGCCCGTGATCGTGATGACGGCATGGGGCAACATCGACCTCGCCGTCGAAAGCATCAAGCGCGGCGCCCGCGACTTCATCCAAAAGCCATGGGAAAACGAACGCCTGCTCTCTCTGATTCGCGTGCATGCAGAGCTGCGCCAGGCGCTGCGCCGGGCCCGCCAGCTGGAACTGGAAAACCGCCTGCTCCGCGCCGAAGGCATGCCGGAATTTGTCGCCTCTGCGCCTTCCATGCGGCCGGTGCTCGAAATGATCGCGCGGGTTGGTCCCTCCGACGCCAACGTGCTCATCACCGGCGAACACGGCACCGGCAAAGAGATCGTGGCACGCCTGCTTCACGCGGCTTCGCCGCGCGCGCGCATGCCGCTGGTAGCGGTGAATGCCGGGGGCCTGCCCGAGGGAACCTTCGAAAGCGAATTCTTCGGCCACGTGAAGGGCGCCTTCACCGACGCGCGCACCGACCGCGTGGGCCGATTCGAGCTGGCTAACGGCGGCACACTTTTTCTCGACGAGATTGCCAACGTGCCGCTGCGCCAGCAGGCCAAACTGCTGCGCGTGCTGGAGACGGGCGAGTTGGAGCGCGTGGGATCTTCGCAAACCCGGCGCGTGGATGTGCGTCTTCTCTGCGCCACCAATGCGCAACTGCAGGAGGAAGCCAAGGCAGGCAGCTTTCGCGAGGACCTGCTCTTCCGCATCAACACGGTTGAGATTCACTTGCCGCCGCTGCGCGACCGGCGCGAAGACATCCCGGTGCTCGCCGAACATTTCCTTGCGCGCCTTCGCACCCGCTATCGCAAGCAGGTGACGAGCTTCTCTGCCGCCGCCATGCAGCAGATGCTGCACTACTCCTGGCCAGGCAACGTGCGCGAACTGGAACATGCGGTAGAGCGCGCGCTGCTTCTGTCGAGCGGCGAGGAGATCGAGCCGGCCAGTCTTTCCATCGGAGGCGCGCGCCCGGGCGCACTGTCGCTCGAGAATATGAGCATCGACGAAATGGAGGCGCTGCTGATCCGCAAGGTGCTGCGCCGTTGCGACGGCAACATCTCGCAGGCCGCCGAATCACTGGGGCTGAGCCGCGCCGCGCTGTACCGGCGCATGGAAAAGTATGGCCTATGAGGCGAGTCCGCGACGCCGCCCGCGCCGGGCCATTCGCCGGGCATGGCTGTTTTCATTCCTGCTCGGTTTGCCGGCCCTGATCTTTGTCGGCATCTTTTTTTATCAGCGCGAAGTCGAGCTCGTGCCCGCCCTTCTGCTGGGTACTGTTCTGCTCATTTACCTGGCGCTCATGGCCTCGTCCCTGGTCGACAGCTTCGCTCGTCCCCTGCAAACACTCTCCAATGTAGTTTCGTCGCTTCGCGAAGGAGATTATTCCTTCCGGGCGCGGGGCGCAGGGGCCCCGGATGCACTGGGCGAACTGGCCAGCGAGGTGAACGCGCTTGCCGACCTGTTGCAAAAGCAGCGTGTGCGCTCGCTGGAGGCGACTGCCCTCCTGGCGCGCATTCTTGAGGTGATGCAGGCGCCGCTGTTCGCCTTTGACCGCGTGGACCGATTGCAACTGATCAATAGCGCGGGAATAAAACTGCTGGATCGTCCCTCGACACGCTGCCTCGACCATTCCGCAGGCGAGCTGGGCCTCAACGACCTGCTGCGTGCGCCCGACCAGTCTATTCGATCCTTCGGCTCCACGCCGGCGCGCTGGCTGCTGCGCAGGTCCAATTTTCGCCAGGATGGAGCGCCCCATACTCTGCTGGTGCTGGCCGATGTGAGCGTGCCGCTTCAGGAAGAGGAACAGGCCGCCTGGAAGCGCCTGATTCGCGTGCTCGGCCACGAGCTTTCAAATTCGCTGGCGCCGATCAAGTCCATCGCCGGCAGCCTCATTGCCCGGGTCGAGAACCTGGGCGGCGACGAGGCCGTCAGCAGCGACTTTCGCCGCGGCTTGGGAGTGGTGGAAAGCCGCGCGGATGCTTTGCACCGTTTCGTGCAGTCCTACCGGCTGCTGGCGCAGTTGCCCCCGCCGCGTCTCCGGCCCGTCGCGCTGGGACCTTTGATGGAACGCGTCTCCTTATTGGAACAGCGCCTTCCCGTGGAACTTGTCCCGGGCCCGCCTGCCACCCTCGATGCCGATCCCGACCAGTTGGAGCAGATGTTGATAAACCTCCTGGCCAACGCCGTAGACGCCTCGTTAGGCAACGGCAGCCAGCCGGTACGCGCAACCTGGGTACACGCCGGGGCAAACGTGCAAATCATGATTGAGGACCGCGGATTGGGCATCGCCAATCCCGAGAATCTCTTTGTTCCGTTCTATACGACGAAATCCACAGGCAGCGGCATTGGTCTTGCCCTGGCTCAACAGATCGCCCGCGCGCACGGGGGCGAAGTTTCACTCGTCAATCGGGAAGACGGCGATGGCGCCTGCGCGATCATCCGGTTGCCTCTGCCCTTGGCGGCGAACGACTCGAAGCCTGTGCGGCGATCCGAGAGCAGAGAAAACTAGAGAGTGTTTCAGAATCTGGGCCCTACTTCGGTCGTGCCGTTCAATGCGCTGCAAATCAAACGGCTTTAGCCGCTGAGGGACGGTTTTCACTGGCCCGCAGCCAGTTTTGAAACCCGCCCTGGTTCCTCATAGCACTCAGGCCAGCGCTTCTTCCCTCCTGGTCGAGCGCACCTCTTCCTTGATGCGTTGGATGTGGCCGCGGCCCAGGGCCTTGACCTCGCAGCCCAGCTCAAAATAGCGCCGGATATCGGCATCGGGAAGAATGCCAAAGCAATCCACTACGCCGATCGGCCCCCCGGCCCAGCGGACGACCTCGTCGGGCTTGAGAAGCCGATAAGGCGCATGCCGCACGGCGAGCACCAGCGCATCCACGCCTCGCAGAGCCTCCGCAAGATCCTTCTGCACGCGAATGTGGCAAAGGTCCGCCTGTCCACGGAAGAACCGGGACCACGAATGTCCCGGCGAGGGATACTCGTCCTGATTCTCCAGCTCATACCAATGCTCGACGTAAGGATCGTGAACGCTGACTTCCGCACCCATCTCGGTGAGCTTGCGCACCACGATTTCGCTGCCGCTGTAGCGCGTGTCGCCCACATCTTCGCGATAGCTTGCGCCCGCCACCAGAACGCGCGCACTGGCGATGTACCGTCCCATGTTGCGTAGGGTGTCGCGCGTGAGTTCGGCCACGTGGAGACCGCGCGTATCGTTGACATCAATCGCGGCGGTGCTCATCTTGAAGATAGTGTCGCCGTCCTCAAAGCCCAGGATATGACGGTACGCCCAATAGCCAAGGCCGCCGTCCTTGGGCAAGCAGTAGCCGCCGATGCCCGGACCCGGAAAGATGATGTTGCTGTGCGTGGGCCGCACCTTGATGGCGTTGACGACCTTGATCAGATCCACGCCGTTGCGCTCGGCAAACATCGACCACTCGTTCAGGAAAGCCAAAATGGTGGCACGATAAGAGTTTTCGACAATCTTGGTGGTCTCCGATTCGATAGGCCGGTCCAGTACGGTTAGCGGAAATGCCTCGACATTAATGACTTCGCTCAGAAACTTGATGACCCGGCTTCTGGCCTCGCCGTTGCAGGCCGAACACACCCGCCAGAAATCACGGATACTTTTCACATATTCCCGCCCTGGCATCACACGCTCGAAACTGTGCCCCAGCAAAGGATCGCTGGCAATGCCGCGCGCGCGGAAGGCCCTCTTCAGGATTGGGAGCGCCACAAACTCCGTGGTGCCGGGTGCTACGGTCGTCTCAATCAACACCAGGCACTGCGGCTGGATCTTCTCGCCGATGGTCTTCAACGTGGCTTCGAGCGCGGTCATTTCCGCTTCGCCGGTCTGCATTGCACCAAGGTGATGCTTGGTGTAATCGCACTGCACGTCGACCACGACGCAGTCGGCCAGGGCCAGGCAGTCGGGGTTGTAAGTCGCCGTGAGTGTCTTCTTCTCGAGAACGCAACGGGAGATCATGGGGTCAACTTCGGGATCCTCTGACTTCACCGGCGATTGCCCGCGGTTCAACAGCGGAGTCTTCCAGTAACTGCGCGTGCTCGGCCGCTGGCATCCGATCACGAACTTGCTGGGGTGGCCGGTCTTCTTGTCAACCGTATCCGCCACAATGGCGGCCATCACGGCCCCCACAAAACCAAGGCCCATCACCACCACAACTTCCTGGCCCTGCTCGCGAGCGGCAGCCGCCAGCGCCCTCACCCGTTCGAGCTCGGCCGCGTAATCAGTCTTGTTGGGTAGTGCGAACTGCTCGCCGGCGGGACTTACAGAGTATTCAGACATGTTTATCCTTTCGCGGAACAGCGCGGATTGGCGCCCGTTGCACGCGGCAACCGGAAGCTATTCCATCCGCTGAAGTGTCGGTTTGCATTCTAAGCCCTGCGCTGTGTTTCGCCAAGTTTCAGGCGAAATCGGCCGACGCTCCACTGGTCAGCTTCGGGCCGGTCCGGGATTTTCTCCGCGACCGGCCCGATTGCAATTCGCCCGTGCCGGTTCCCCGCGCATCGTCTCCCTTGCGAGCCGGCAGCATGCGCTCCAGCCGTGGCCCGGTTTACTCTGATCTCCAGAGGTCGATCGAGTGGATACAACCCACCAGGGCGTTGAGCCGGCGAAGGTGACGGAGTGGGAAGACGGGGTGCTGCGCTCGGCGAGCGACTACCTGGCCGCCGAAGAGCCGCTGCAGATTTGCGCCAACGGCCAACCCCTGGTGGTGACCATGCGCACGCCGGGCAATGACAGTGAATTGGCGGCCGGGTTTTTATGGACCGAAGGCCTCATCCAAAGCCGCGAGCAGATCCTGGGGTTTGGCACTCCCGCGCCGCGAAACGGCCAGCCGAGCAACGTGGTCGAATTACAGCTGCTGCAGAGCGCAGTGCAGCCCAAAAAGCAGGAGCGAAACTTTGTCGCCACTTCAAGCTGCGGCCTGTGCGGAAAGACCTCCATCGATGAAGTGCGCGCTACGGGCTTGCGGCCGATCCAATCCTCTCTCACCATGGATGTCGATACTCTGTGCGCTCTGCCCGGGAGATTGCGCGCGCGACAGCAGGTCTTCGAGCGTACCGGCGGGTTGCACGCCGCCGCGCTGTTCGACAGTCACGGAGAGCTGGTGGCGCTGCGCGAGGACATCGGCCGCCACAACGCAGTGGACAAGATCGTGGGATGGGCCTTGCTCGAGGGCATAATCCCGCTAGCGCGGCACGTCCTGCTGGTGAGCGGGCGGGGCGGATTCGAGATCGTGCAGAAGGCGATTGCCGCAGGCGTGCCCATGGTGGCTTCGGTGTCGGCTCCGTCGAGCCTAGCGGTGCAATTGGCCCGCGAACTTGAGCTCACGCTGATCGGATTTCTGCGCGGCCGCCGCTTTGTGGTTTATTCAGGCGAATCGCGCCTGCTCTTCGGTTCGAAGGCCAGGTGAAAATGTCATAATCGATGCGGTGCAGCTCGTGCACCATTTCCCGGGCCAGAACTCGATTCCCCACTTCTCCGCGAGGTCTGTGAGCCATGCCGGCGATCTCCATCAACACTAAGTCATGCGAGTTCGCGCCTGGCGAGCGCCTGATCGACGTCATCAATCGTGCCGGCGCGAAGATTCCCCAGGTTTGCTATCAGCCTCAGCTCGGGCCCATCCAGACGTGCGACACCTGCATGGTCGAAGTGGACGGGAAGCTGGTGCGGGCATGCGCGACGGCCGCAGCCGATAGCATGGTGGTGGGGACGGAGACCGGCCTCGCGCGCAGCGCGCAGCGTGAGGCCTTCGACCGCGTGCTCGGCAACCATCTGCTCTATTGCACGGTGTGCGACAACAACAACGGCGATTGCACCGTGCACAACACCACCGCGATGCTGGCCATCGAGCACCAGGACACGCCCTTCAAGCCCAAGCCCTACGAGAAGGACTTCTCCAATCCCTTCTACCGCTACGATCCTGACCAGTGCATTCTGTGCGGGCGCTGCGTTGAAGCTTGCCAGAACCTGCAGGTGAACGAGACCCTCAGCATCCGCTGGGAGGACGAGCATCCGCGCGTTCTCTGGGACGGCGGCGCGCCTATCGGCGAGTCGAGCTGCGTTTCCTGCGGGCATTGCATCTCGGTTTGCCCCTGCAATGCGCTCATGGAGAACTCGATGCTGGGCGAGGCCGGCTACATCACGGCACTGCCGCAACTGGCGCGGGAAAGGATGATCGAGGTGGTGAAGGAGCTCGAGCCCGAGCTTGGCTACGGCTCCGTGATGGCTCTCTCTGAAATTGAGGCCGCCATGCGCGCCTCGCGCATCAGGCGCACCAAAACCGTCTGCACCTATTGCGGCGTCGGCTGCAGCTTCGACATCTGGACACGCGACCGGCAAATTCTCAAGGTCGAGCCGGTGCAGGGCCCAGCCAATGGCGTCTCTACTTGCGTCAAAGGCAAGTTCGGCTGGGGATATGTGAACAGCGCCGACCGCCTCACCACCCCACTGATTCGCGAAAACGGCGAGTTTCGCAAGGCGAGTTGGGATGAAGCCCTGTCGCTGGCGGCGCGCCGATTCACCGAGATCAGGCAGGCCACCGGTCCCGATTCGCTGGCGTTTATCTCTTCGTCCAAGTGCACCAACGAAGAGAGCTACCTGATGCAGAAGCTGGCCCGCGCCGTGATCGGCACCAATAATATGGACAACTGCTCGCGCTACTGCCAGGCCCCGGCCACAGTGGGCCTGTGGCGCACTGTCGGTTATGGCGGCGATTCGGGATCGATCACCGATATCGAGCAGGCCGGCCTGGTGATCGTCGTCGGCAGCAACACCGCGGAAAGCCATCCTGTGCTGGCCACGCGCGTCAAGCGCTCGCACAAGCTGCGCGGGCAGAAACTCATCGTCGCCGATCTGCGCGAGCACGAGATGGCACGCCGCGCCGACCTGTTTCTGCACCCCAAGCCGGGAACCGATCTCATCTGGCTCTCCGCTGTCACGCGTTATCTTTTCGACAACGGCCTAGCCAACACCGCCTTCATCGAAAAGTGGGTCGAGGGCGCAGATCAATACATTAAGAGCCTGGAGCCGTTCACGCTCGAAATGGCCAGCCAGCGCACCGGTCTGCCCCAGGAAACATTGATCGCGGTGGCGCGCATGATTGCCGACGCCTCGAGCGTGTGCATTTTGTGGGCCATGGGAGTCACGCAGCACATCACGGGCTCCGACACGTCCACGGCCATTTCCAACCTCCTGCTGGCGAGCGGAAATTACATGCGCCCGGGAACCGGAGCGTACCCGTTGCGCGGGCACAACAACGTGCAGGGAGCCAGCGATCACGGCGCCATGCCGAATTTCTTCCCCGGATATCAGAAGGTCGACGATCCGGCGATCCGGGAGAAGTTCGAGCGCGCATGGAATGTGACGCTGCCACCTAAGCCGGGCCTCAATAACCACCAGATGATCGACGCCGCTAACGACGGACGCCTAAAGGCGATGTACGTCTTCGGCGAAGAGCTGAGCCTCGTCGACTCCAATGCCAATTACGTGGCCGAAGCGCTTTCGAAGCTGGATTTCTTCGTCATGCAGGACATCTTCTTCACCGAAACCTGCCGCTTTGCCGATGTCATCCTGCCCGCCAGCCCAAGCCTGGAGAAGGAAGGCACGTTCACCAGCACCGAGCGGCGCATCCAGCGCCTCTACCAGGTGCTTGAGCCGCTCGGCGACAGCCGGCCTGACTGGCAGATCATTCAGGACATCGCCAACCGCCTCGGCGCCAACTGGAATTACAAGCATCCCGCCGACATCTACGCCGAAATTGCGCCGCTCACTCCCATCGCGGCCGGCGTCACCTACGAGCGGCTCAGGGGCTACAAATCGCTGCAATGGCCCGTCGCCGCGGATGGCTCCGATCAGCCGCTGCTCTACACCAGGGAATTCAATATGCCCGGCGGCAAGGCCAAGTTCTTTCCGCTCGCCTTTACCGAGCCCACGAACCAGCCCGATGCGTCCTTCGACCTGCATCTCAACAACGGCCGCCTGCTCGAGCACTTTCACGAAGGCAACATGACCTATCGCACCCCGGGCATTCGCCAGAAAGTTCCCAGCACGTTTGTTGAGGTTTCACCGGAGCTGGCCGGCGAGCGCGGCATTTCCAGCGGCAGCCAGGTCGAGCTGACGTCGCGCTTCGGCAGCGTGCGCGTGAAGGCGCTGGTTACCGATCGCGTGAAAGGCCATCAGCTTTACATGCCCATGAACTCCGTCGAGGAGCCTGTGAACCTGCTCACCAGCAGTTGCACTGACAAGGTGACCAGCACTCCGGCTTACAAAGAGGCCAGTGTGCGCATGGAGCTGATCGAAACCAACGGCAAGTCGCCGCTGCCACGCGGCAATCCGCGTTTCGGCCATCCCACGCCGCAGCGCGGAGTGGAAGTGGAGCGCAAGTGGAAGCGCAGCGACTATCGCCCGCCCAACGGCCTGGTCCAGGTTCAAGTCAAGTAAGGAGCGCAATCCCGATGGCCCGACCCATCTCTCTCAACGTTTCCCCGCGCGATCCACGCAAGGAATTGCTCGACCGCCTCGAGCGCGCTCCGCAGCAACACGCGGAGGCCTTGCTCGACGCCTATGCCCTCCTCGAGGAACTGCGACAGGCCGGAATCCTGCAACTGCTGCGCGGCACGCTGAGCGCAGGCGACGAGATTCTGGAACGCGCGGCAGGCGCGGCCACTTCGCCGCAAGGCACGCGTGCGCTGCGCAATCTGCTCATCCTTGGCCAGATGCTCTCTACCATCAACCCTGACCTGCTGGAGTGCATTGCCATTGCCTTGGGCCAGACACTGGGAAGCGAACGCAGACCGGTCATCGAGCCGCCTGGACTTTTTTCGCTGCTGAGCCAGTTCCGCCAGCCCGAACTGCGCCGCAGCATCGCGCTCATCAACCGCTTTCTCGACACTTTGGGCCATAACCTCAAGAGCGAAGGTTGCGCCCATCCCCATTGAGCTGGCCGGCCGTGGCTCTCCAGGTGCGCGCACATCATTAGCCACGGGCCGTCCGGCGCCGGGCAATTCACAGAAAATTCATAGAAGCCGCCGCCTTCTTTGAGAGGAAGAGCTTTACGAACCTGAAGAGAGCGTAATAGCATCCCCAAATCGGTTGCGGCAGTTGCCCCTGAAAGCCCCGGCAATGCGACCAGGCTGCAGGACGAAATCCACGATCGCGAAGATCACAAAGGGCCACCTTATTCCCACGCAGCAGACAGCCAATGAGAAACCGCTGGGGAATGGCTGTTGCAGGTTTCTTGATGCAGGTAGCCCTCGGCGCCGTGTACGCGTGGAGCGTATTCCGCATTCCGCTCACCAAGAAATTCGGATGGTCGGTGACCGATGTGACGCTCACCTTCACCATCAGCATCTTCATGCTGGGCGCTCAAGCATCCACTTTCAAAAGCTGCTCGGTCATGATTTGGAAGTGGTATCCCATCACTGCCAGAGTCATGGCCGCGCCAAACGATCGGCGATGACGGGTGGCTGCCGAGAACACAAACTTCCAATAGCTGAGCCGCGTTTTTCCTCGGATTCCCTGGCGGAGGACTGAGAGCAGCAGAGCGCGCACGTTGCCAAAACTGATGTGCGGCCGATAGCGTGGGCGGCAACGGCTCAGATAAGCCCGCACCCTTTCATAATAGGCGTCACAGGCATAGATCCTGCGCAGCACGGAACGGTAGCCCGCAACCAGTCGGGCTGCGTCCATGCGCGGAAGGAAATTCAGATCACAGCCGGTATTGTTGCCGGCACCGCCATGCAGAATGCGCCCTTCACCTGACAGGCGGCGAAAGAGTTGGGTGCCAGGCATGGCCTGGAGGAGTCCAACCATCGCAATAGGAATGGCGCTCTTTTGAATGAAATCCACGAGGCGGTCGAAGATGTCTTCGCGATCGGTATCGAAACCGAGAATGAACCCGCCCATGACTTCGATCCCGAACTGCTGGATGAGGGCGACACTTTGGAGCAGGTCGCGCCGTGTGTTCTGGTGTTTCTGTGTGGCAACCAGGCTGGATTCGTCCGGGGTCTCGATGCCAAGAAAGACCGACGTGAAACCCGCATTCTTCATGCTTTGAAGCAGTTCGCGATCATCCGCCAGATTGAGCGAAGCTTCGGTAATGAGGCGGAAGGGATGGCCGCGAGCCTTTTGCCACTCGGCTAAAGCGGCCAGGAGATCGCGAACCCGAACTTTGTTGCCGATGAAGTTGTCATCGACCATGAAAACAGGGCCGCGCCAGCCTGCCCGATACAACTGATCGAATTCGGCGATCACCTGGGCCACAGCTTTGGTGCGCGGACGACGGCCATAGATTTCGATGATGTCGCAGAATTCGCAGTTGAACGGACAGCCTCGCGAGTACTGGACCGTCATCGTGCTGTAGCGGTTCAATCGGATCAGGCTGAGATCAGGCAAAGGGCTGTGCTCCATCGATGGATACCCATCGGCTCGATAGACAGAGCGCAGGACGCCCGATTCGAGGTCGCGCGAAAGCGTGCCGATGAGGCCCTCGGCTTCTCCAATGACGACGCAATTTGCCTCCAGGGCGGCCGGCGGTACACTGCTGGCGATGGGGCCGCCGACGATGGTGCGGAGGCCACGGGCACGGCAGCGGTGAACGATCGAGAGCAAACCCTGTTGCTGCACTTGCATTCCGCTTAAGAGCACGACATCGGCCCAGGCAAGATCGGAGTCCTTCAGCCTCTCGACATTGGTGTCGATGAGACGCTTGTTCCAGGACGCAGGCAGGAGGGCGGCGATGGTCATTAAGCCAAGCGGCGGCTGGGCTGCGCGTTTCCCCTGAAACGACAAAGCGTATCGGAAGCTCCAGTAGGTATCGGGAAATCTGGGATAGATGAGCAACGCGTTCATTGGGTCTCCCGCACCGCCATGTGGCATCGGCTGGCGGAGAGCCCCTCGATTGCCTAGCTGTGGGTGCATCTCCAGTGTCATGCTTTTGAGCGGGTTTCGCAAATCAGGTCAAAACCCGCAGTAGCGAAACGATGCGGCCAAGCCCACTCAACTAACGGTGGCTGTTGAACCAGTCGAGGGCGAGTTGGGTATATTGGCCGACCTCAATGAGGTAGCCGTCGGGATCACGCATGTAGCAGCGCCATTCCCAGCCGTCAGGATTGGCTAACGGCTCGGTTAGAAAGAACGCTCCTTTTGCGCCCCATTCCTTGTAGCAGGCCCAGATATCGGCGACGCGCAAATTAAGGAAGCTGCTCACCCTGTTCAGATCCGCCGGTGTTTCCAGAAGGACCTGCGGCTTGTCGGGAGTGGGGCCGCCGCCGGAATTCAGAATGATCCACGTATTCTGGAGCTTGATGTAGCAGGGATCTCTGGGCTTAATCAGTTTTCCGCCGAGAACGCGGACATAGAAGTCCTGCGACTTGTCCTGGTCGCGCACGGTGAAGAAGTGCGCTGCGAAGAAGCCTTGGTGCGCAATGGGCGCGTCAGGCAGATTCATACTGGACCTCCCGTTCTCGATACAGGATACGTCGCGGCCGGACCCGCTGCGTCTTTTCCACACAGGGCGCCCAATCCTCCACCGGGCGGGCGCAGCGCCCGCTGGGTTAGGCTTGAATTCGGAATGACCGATTGCGCGATTTGCGACGGAGTGGGGCTGGTCAGGGTTGTTGATGCATCCGGCAACTGGGTGAGCCGGGCGTGCGAGTGCCAGGAGGCGGAACGCGAGGCGCGGCGCCTGGCGGCGGCGTGCATTCCCGAGCGCTACCGCAACTGCACGCTTGATGCCTTCGACCCGTCATATCCCGGGGCCGACGCTTCGCTGGGCCGCGCGCTGCAAATGGCGCGCAAGTTCACTGAGACTTACCCCGTCGACACTGCCGGCCGCGGCCTCCTCTTCGTAGGCACGATGGGGTTGGGCAAGACGCATCTCGCCGTAGGCATTCTGCGGCGGCTGATCCAGGAGCGCGGCGCGCGCGGGTACTTCTGCGATTACCGCGAACTGCTCAAGAAGATTCAGAACAGCTACAACCCTGAGGTGCGCACCACCGAGCTGGAGCTGTTGAAGCCGGTCTTCGCGGCCGAAGTTCTTGTGCTCGACGATCTGGGCGCGCAAAAGCCCAACGAGTGGGTGTGGGATACGGTGGCGCTGATCCTGAACGCCCGCTACAGCGACCCGCAGACGACCATTATCACGACAAATTACGACGACCT
>Ga0335078_10000318_pt1 | contig 77254 bp, 63 predicted proteins | sample Lox_Sample_32_FD_206711 | JGI IMG/M metagenome (GOLD analysis project Ga0335078, IMG submission 206711) | Soil microbial communities from Loxahatchee National Wildlife Refuge, Florida, United States - Lox_Sample_3.2 | ecosystem: Environmental > Terrestrial > Soil > Wetlands | place: USA...
CGTGAACGTCCGGCCTTCAGATCAAAGGAAGGCCGGATCAGTCCTATGCTGCCGCTTGTTTACTCCTCTTGAGGAACGCCAGCAGATCGGCGTTGATCGTGGCGGCCTCCGTCGTGGGCATGCCATGGGGAAAGTTCTTGTAAGACTTGAACGTGCTATTCCTCAGCAATTTCGCCGATAACGGTCCTGCGGCAACGTAAGGAACGATCTGATCATCCTCACTGTGCAATACCAGCACCGGAACAGTGATCTTCTTCAGATCTTCGGTGAAGTCGGTCTGGGAGAAAGCAACGATGCCGTCATAGTGCGCCTTGGCGCCACCCATCATGCCCTGCCGCCACCAGTTCCAGATCACTGCCGCGGATGATTTCGCACCCGGCCGGTTGTAACCGTAGAACGGTCCCGACGCCACATCGTAGTAGAACTGGGAACGGTTGGCCGCCAGTTGCGCCTGAAGATCGTCAAACACCTGTTTGGGCTGACCGAGCGGATTGGCCGGCGTCTTCACCATCAACGGCGGCACCGCGCTGATGATCGCCGCTTGCGCCACGCGGCTCTCGCCGTGGCGACCCAGGTAGTGCACCACCTCACCGCCGCCAGTCGAGTGACCGACATGAATAGCGTCTTTGAGATCGAGATGCTCGGTCAGCTCGGCCAAGTCGTCGGCGTAGTGATCCATGTCGTGGCCGTCGCCGGTCTGCGAGGAGCGGCCGTGTCCGCGCCGGTCGTGGGCTATGACGCGATAACCCTGGTTGAGGAAGAACATCATCTGCGCGTCCCAATCGTCCGCGGATAGCGGCCAACCGTGGCTGAATACCATGGGCTGACCCTTGCCCCAGTCCTTGTAATAAATCTCGATTCCGTCTTTTGTGGTAATCGTCGGCATAAATGATCTCCTTATCGTTGCGATGTGTTGGTTTCTAATGAATTCGCGCACCATCTCAAATCGCGCGAACTGCCTCATCTCGATTTCGATCACCCGCTAAATCTGACCCCACGTGGCATCTTGCCATCGTAGGCTTCCGCGCCTTAAGAAGGAAGCCAAATACTTTCCTCGAGCGCTCTACCTGGTGTTGTAGGCCCGATCATCTGCAGCCAGTGCATGGATTTGCTGGTGCAGAGTGCCTGATGATCCTTTTAATAATGATCTCGCACTAAGCTAACAATTATGAGGATAACCACGAGGCAAAGCCAACACAGCCAGGTCTGACTCGCGCCAATGCCTTGGAATCGAAAAGGCGACGGGCGCCGTCGCAGATGCCGCCCGCGTACGAGCTCTGACTCGATACAAGCAGTTTTTAGCGCTCTGGAAAGACGCTGACCCGGCCATTTCCATCTTCAAAGCAGCTAAAGCCGAGTACGGGAAACTGCTATAGAGCTTGCTTTCAACGGAAGATCCTTTTCGAAGTGAATCAAACGTGAGCCGGCTTCCTACTTCATGCCCACTACTTCCCGAGTCGTCGCTAGCCTTGATCGGAAACGCCTCGGCCGGACACTTCGAGTTCGAAGAAAAAGTCGAGCCGAGGCGTTTTCGATAAGGAGACTAGGAGGAAGCCGCTGGCGTTTGCGGCGGACGCGGTACGCTATGGGATTTGAACGGCAGTTTGTGTCGCGAGTGCTTTGTGAGTGGGTGAGAGAAAGTCGGGTTAGCACTGCGTGCGGTGCTGCAAAGAGCCGCAAGATTGTCGGCGCGAGATCGGGAGAGAGGTCGGCGACGCTCGATGAGCACACGAATGCGACATCGTGCCTCGGCACATGCAAGGTCCGGCACTGAGGTTGGGGTTAGGAAGAGTCGAAGTACGTGCATGCTGAAAACTCCTCAGCAGTAAATCTCTGAATCACGATCATCGATACCCCACAGCGTGGGCAGTGCCACAGAGAAGCATTGTCGGAGCGCACGTTGTAGCTACCACCGCGTTCGTCCGCTGCGCTGCTCGAAGCCAGCAGCTGTCGACTCGATGCCAGGCGGGAAGCCCGAAAGCGATTCGCCAGGAAACCGAAGTGACGGATGCGGACAAAGCCTTTGGGCAGCACGTGAAGAAAGAAGCGGCGCAAAAACTCAGTTGCTGTCAGTGTCATCTCGCCTTGCTTGCCGCCATGGGCATAATCCTTCCAGCGGAAAGTGACGCGTTCTTGATCGCAGGCCAACAAGCGGTGGTTGGAAATGGCCACACGATGCGTGTAGCGACCCAGATAACGCAACACCTGCATAGGGCCGCCGAAGGCAGGCTTGGCGTAGACCACCCAGTCGTGGCGATGGAGTGAGCGGAGCAGTTTTGCGAACTGTCGTGGATCGGCGAGCAGCGCACTCGGACCCGCACACTGTAGCTTCTTGCTGCGGTGGAGGCGTTTGAGGCCAGCGAGGAACTTGCCACGAAAGACGCGACTCAGAACTCTGACAGGTAAGAAAAAAGGATAGCGCGGGCGGACCCATTGATGGTGGTCCGGCGAGAGCCCGCCGGCGGGAATGACACAGTGAATGTGGGGATGCAGGAGCAGGTTCTGTCCCCAGGTGTGCAGGATCGCGATCACCCCGATCTCAGCTCCCAAATGTTTCGGATCGGAAGCGATTTGCAGCAAGGTTTGCGCAGTGGCAGTGAACAACAGATCGTAAAACAAACGCGGGTTCTCCAAAGCCAGGACGTTCAGCTCATGAGGTATGGTGAAGACAACGTGGAAGTAGCTGGTGTTGAGGAGTTCGCGCTCCCGAGCTGCCAGCCAGCGCTCACGCGCTTGCGCCTGACACTTAGGACAGTGCCGATTGCGACACGAGTTGTAGGAGATGGCCTGATAACCGCAGCTCGGGCAAGCATCGCGATGCCCGCCCAGGGCAGCAGTGCGACAGCGCTGAATGGCACGAAAAGCCTTGAGCTGCTGAAAGCCAAAGCTCGATCGATACCGCTCCAGGAAGCGATTACCATGCGCACGCAGAATGTCGGCCACCTCAAGGGTGGGCCGAGTCATTCGTTATCTTTTTGTCTAAAGCGTCGGCTGATGTTCTCGCTGCTGGACAGAGCGAGGCCATCCAGCGGGTTGACAACCGACTGCAAGTGCCGCTGCGATAGGTGCAAATACTGAGCGGTGGTCTCCAGATCGCCATGCCCGAGCAGAACCTGGATCGTGCGCAAATCGGTTCCGGCTTCCAACAAGTGGGTGGCCCAACTGTGACGCAGCGTATGCGGCGTAACATGCTTCTTGATGCCTGCCCGACGCGCAGCGTCGCTACATGCGATCCAGACAGTCTTGTCGGAAATCGGCTGATCGAGCTGGTGGCGAAGGGTGCGTGCCGGAAACATGTAGAGTTTCGGCTTACGCCAGCGCCAGTACTCTCGCAGGGTTTCGAGTAAGGCAGGACTCAGAGGCAAATCGCGATCCTTGCTACGCTTGCCTGCTACCACACGGATGATCATCCGCTGACTATCAATGTCGCCGACCTTAAGATGGGCCAGTTCGGAGCGTCGCATGCCGGTGCCATAGAGCGTCATCAGCAGCGTCCGTCGAAACAAGGTTCCGGCGGCGTTGATCAGACGCGATACTTCCTCCCGGCTCAACACCGTTGGTAGTCGACGCCCGTCCTGTGGGTAAGGCAAGAAATCGCGGAACTGATGACGCTTGAGCGTCTTGACGAAAAAGAAGCGCAGTGCCGCGACCTGGTTGATCACCGTCCCGGGCGTCAGCTTCCGTTCTCGCAGCAGATAGGCTTGGTAGGTTCGAAGTTCGTTGAGGCCGAGCCTGTCGGGTGACTTGCTGAAATGCTTGGCGAAGTCAGTCACCACCCGCAGGTAGTTGCGCGTGGTGATGGCAGAATAGTTGCGGCGCTGGAGTTCCTCCAGCATCATCTTGCGTAAATGGGTCACAGGAGTCTCCTTTCTCCGTGACCCAAACTACGTCAGCCGTGCCAGAAATGTCCGTGGCTTATTACGCGGTAGCGTCCGCCGCGCCAGCGGCTTAGTCCTTGTCAGCAACCCGGAAGTTACGCTCAGCACAGGCTGAATGCCGTTTTTCTACCGATGGCTGAGGCCGTAAGCGACCGCGCCAGTGGATGCTCCGATATTGACCATGGAAACGAGGCGCTCCAGGCGATGATGGTTGCTGCGGTGAAAGAAGTAGCTCAGGCCGATCACTCCCGCGGTCTCTCCGGTAAAGTTCAGAGTCAAGCCCAGCGTGGAACGGCCAAAGACGCGCACCACGGGATTGAGTTCTTGTCCGCCATTTTGCAGGTTGGCGCGGGTTACGAGGAAGTCGGCAGTGCTCGAAGCGGCCACGGCCGCGAAAAGCACGCAATTCTCCGTGTCCCAGAACTTGTGCTGGCTTTCCGCGTGGAAGGGAGCCGGAGTGAGGGTCACGGGAGCGACAGCCTCAGATGCGGGAGCTGGGGCGGATGGTAGGGGACCTTGCGCGACTGCGAAGTCACAAAGAGCAAGCCAGCCGAGCAGAACGAGGATACTCGCACAAGAAATCTGCGGGAATCGATGGGATGGCATAAGTGCTTGCTGGGAATCGCCAAGCACTCTTCCAAGGCGCAATTGGAAGACCAGCGCGCGAGCCTTAGAACCCGGGCAAAACCTTTAAAATGTGCCGTTTTAGCAGTTTCCCCGATTGAGAAACGATTCTCAATGTGCATAGTTTTGCAGATGAAAGCCTGTTTCTCAGCCATGAAGCAGACGGCGGCGCGGTTTATTTTTTGTAGATCACGCCGCCTTTCATCACGAAGGAAACGTTCTGCACCGCGGCAATATCTTCGAGGGGATCGCCCGAAACGGCCACGATATCGGCAAAATAGCCTGACTCGAGAGAACCGATCTTGCCCTCCCAGCCCAGCAGTTTGGCTCCATTCACCATGTCTGCCTGCAGCACTGCCAGCGGAGACATGCCGTATTTGACCATCAGCACAAATTCACGGGCCTGCGTGCCATGCGGAAATGGACCTACATCGGAGCCCACGGCCATGGGCACACCGGCGGCCACCTGCTTTTTGAACTCCTGAATTTTGAGGTCGAGCACTTCATGTTCACGGGCGCTCTGCGCAGGATTGGCGGCGTGCTCGGCAAAGTATTCGAAGATGGTGAAAGTCGGCACCGCGAAAATCTGCTTTTCCTTCATCAGGCGTATGGTCTCGTCGCTGAGTTGATCGGCATGATCGATGGAAGCGACGCCGGCCTGCGCCGCGAAAAGCGTTCCCGGCTCTCCCAGGGCGTGCACGGCGACATGCCGGCCCACCCGCGCCGCTTCCTTGACGGCAGCTTCCAACTGCGGCTCGGTGTATTGGTAAGGCGTGGAGAACTTGCCATCTTTGATCGAATCCGCGCCAGTCTCGTAAATCTTGGTGAAGTCGGCGCCCTCTTTGTACTGCTCCCGCATCACGGCAATGAGTTCGTCGGAGTTGTTGGCATAATCTGCGTTTGGGAGCACGTGCTGGGCAGGGTTGTAGCCGATGGCATCCTCATGTCCGCCCAGAATGTTGATGGCATTGCCGCTGATGCGCAGGCGCGGACCAGGAATGCGGCCCTGGTTGATCGCGTTGCGGACCGCGGTATCGGCAGAACCGGCGCCTTCGGTGCCCATATCGCGCTCGGCGGTGAATCCCGCCATCAGATCGTCGCGCGCGGCCAGGGTGGCCGTAATGGTGCGCTCGGGGACCGACTCTTCGATCGTTTGCAGATCCTCCGCGCCCGGATGCAGAAAAAGATGTACGTGGGCATCGATCAGGCCGGGGAGCAAGGTGCGGTCACCGAGATCAATGACTTCCGCATCGGCGGGGTGCTTGACCGAGGAGCCGACCTCGACGATGTGGTCTCCTTGAATGAGAATCTCGCCCGGTTTGATGGTGCGGCCGGTCTTGACTTCGAGGAGACGCGCGGCATGCAGCACGATGGGATGGGACGGGGCAGTCTGGCTCAACCCGCTCACGGAGAGACTTAAGGCAAGAGCGAATGTAAAAAGCAAGCTTCGAAGCTTCATATTGCCCGCGATGGTATCACCCCAAATCTGCAGATGCCAGCGCCGTGGATCGCTATCTGTGATTGGAATCACAGAAGGCGGTACAGCCGGTCACGTCGTCAACGACCCGGGGTAGGCGAGACTTGATTATCTTTCTATGAACGACTTCGGGGTTCTGACAAATCGCAAGCGGGCCTTCATTGCGCTGATTCATTCGGTTGTGTTCCTGGGCGTTGCGCTGCATGGATTCGTATCGCCGAAGGGGGGAATGCTCCACGCATTCGCAATTGGCGATGCCGTTCTGGTCGGCATTTACCTGATCGTAGCTTCGATCCTGGCCTGGCTGGTCAGCCTTTCCCGCTGCCTGCGGGAGCGCGTCTATTTTGGATTGTGCGCCAGCAGTGCGACGTTTGGGCTGCTGCGGACGACCTTCGGCGATGCAGCTCTTCCCGCCGCGCAATATATGCGGGTCATCATGCTGAGTTCGGCGGTTGCGGTGGGAGTTGCCATGGTCCGTTCTTTCTCGCGCGCCATACCGGAGCGCGCAGTTTCCGAATAATTCCAAATGAAAACCGCCCGGGAAGTTTTCCCGGGCGGTTGTCATCAGGAGGTCGGCGAGGTGTTCCTCGACCGTTGCACTACGAGAGAAAGAATTCCTTGGTCAGAGTGGCCCAGTCTTCTTCGGGCAGATGGGCGGTGATGTCGTCGACGGCCACGCCGCCATCCTGCGCCAGCGCCGAAGCCATCGCGATCGGCATCCGCTTGCGCAGGCGCAGAGCGGATTCTTCCATCCACATGCGGGCCAGCGTGCCGCCGAGCAGGTTGCGGAAATTCAGCTTGGCATCGGGAGCCTGCACGCTCACCAGCCAGCCTTCGCCGAAGGGATCTTTGCGAGCTAATTCCGGATTCTTCACCACGGCGTCATTGACATCCGTCACCGTGCCTTCGATCGGCGAGACCATGTCGACAGACTTGCCCTCGCGGAAGATCGTCCAAATCTTCTGGCCCTGGCGCACCCAGCGTCCGCGTTGCGGCAGCGCGATGCTGTCGATCTTGCCGATCAGCTTCGACGCAAAATCGTCCATGCCGACCCGGACCAAGTCCCGGCTTTCGCTCACCGCCCAGGTATGCCCGGCGTGATAGCGCACGTTCTCCGGCACCTGAAATCCTCCCACCATGGCGGGAGCTATCCGCGGCTCGGTGTTTTGAACAATTCTGTGAACCGCAGGCGCCTTTTCGAGCTGTTTCTGACCGCGAAGATAATCAATCGTTAAGAAGATTGCGAATGTAAGAAGAACCAGTATGACTGTCATAACCCACCTCGCCCGGAGTGCCTTTTTATTTCAGGTCGCTCACACTTTGCTAAAGGCAATCGCGCAACCAAACCCCCGAGCGCGAAAACAGAGCCCTCCTGGATGCCAGCAACTCTTGAGTTGCGAACGAGATAGCGAGCGCAGAGTGAGCCGTGCTGAGAACACTGCTCAGAAATGCAGCAGCGATCCTCGATGAAGACCGCAACAGGAAAATGCTGTGTCTATTCGCTTGAGGAATTGGAATGCGAGAAAAGGGACGTGGAATGAGCGAGTTGACTGGCGAAATTCGGGTGATGCGATCCGCCTCAGGGAATGATGCAAAAAACATCTGCAAGACAACTGGTATGACCTTTCCAAACCCTGTTGACCACAGTCACGCGAAACGGTGACATGCGTCACGGCTGAGAAATGCCTAATCGTTGAAAATCCTTACTGTCTGAAGCTGCTGAATTTCGCGACAGCCTCCGATCTGATGAGGAAAGCAGCTTATTACCGTGACTCGATTTCCGCTTCTGGTTACCCCGGTAATCAGTTGCGGTCTTCCTCATTACTCAGCTCAGGCGTCGGTCGAAAGGATTTCGGGAACGCTTCGTTCGGCTCGAACGACGGTACTCGGAGAAATCATTCATGAGCAAAGCACTCTTATATGATTCGACGGTCTGCATCGGCTGCAAGCAGTGCGAGCAGGCCTGCGCCACCCAAAACGGTCTTGAGTACAACGATGCGATTGCCTCCGAGGAATATCAGTCCGCGCACAAGCTGACCTGCATTCTGACACGGGGTGACAAGTTCATGCGGCGGTTGTGCATGAATTGCGATGATCCGACTTGCGCCTCGGTCTGTCCGGTGGGCGCGCTGCAGAAGACCGCGCTGGGTCCAGTGACCTACGATCCGTCGAAATGCATGGGCTGTCGCTATTGCATGGTGGCCTGCCCGTTCAGCGTCCCCAAATACGAGTGGGGAAAGTTATTCCCCAAGGTGCAGAAATGCACCATGTGCCCGGATCGGGTGGCACAAGGCAAGCAGACGGCATGCGCAGAAATCTGCCCGACTGGTGCCACGAAATTCGGCGAGCGCGACCAGTTGATCGCCGAAGCGCAGCAGCGCATCCGCGATAACCCCGGAAAATATGTCGAGCACATCTATGGACTCGACGAAGTCGGCGGCACGTCGGTGCTGCTGCTCTCGGCGGTTCCGTTCGAGACCTTCGGATATCGCACCAACATTTCGAAAGATCCTCTGCCCATGCTCACCTACCGCGTTCTGTCGCATATCCCGGATTTCGTTCCGTTGGGCGGAATGGTGCTGGGTGGAGTGTGGTGGATCACGCACCGCCGCGAAGAAGTTGCGCTGGCCGAAGGCGGCACGACCGACAAGAAGAATGGAGGAAAGCGATAATGCCCCGCACTAGGTTCCGCCTGACTTTCTGGAAACTGGTATTTGCTTTTCTGCTGGCGGCAGGCCTGTACGCCACGTTCATCCGCTTCACCCAAGGGCTGGGCGCGTCCACGAACCTGAGCGATAAGTTCCCCTGGGGCATCTGGATCAGCTTCGATGTGCTGTGCGGGGTGATGCTGGCCGCCGGCGGGTTCACGCTCACCGCCGCGGTGCATATTCTCAACATCAAGCGGCTGCATTCCATCATCCGGCCCACCATCCTTACCGCGTTTCTGGGCTACATCCTGGTGTGCGCGGCGCTGATGTATGACCTGGGCAAGCCCTACAACATATGGCATCCACTGATCATGCGGAATCCGCACTCGGTGATGTTCGAGGTCGCGTATTGCGTGATGCTGTACACGACGGTGCTGGCGCTGGAGTTCTCGCCGATTGTGCTGGAACGTTTCAACCTGCAAGGACCGCTGAAAGTTGTGCGCGCGATTCTGATCCCGCTGGTGATCTGCGGCGTGATTCTCTCGACACTGCATCAATCATCGCTGGGCACACTGTATCTGATCGTTCCCGAAAAGCTGCATCCGTTCTGGTACAGCCCCCTGCTGCCGGTGTTCTTTTTCGTCTCGGCCATTGCGGTGGGATTGGCAATGACGATTTTCGAGTCGTCGCTCAGCTCCAAACACTTCGGGCTGCAGCTGGAGTTGCCCGTGCTGCGGGAGCTCGGCCGCGTGCTGGTAGTCGTACTGGGCGTATACGGCATTTTGCGCTTTGAAGACCTGGCCAATCGCGGGGCGCTCAAACTGGCGTTCCATGCGGGATACGAGACTTATCTGTTCTGGCTTGAGATTTTCCTGTCGATCATTTTGCCGTTGGTGCTGCTGCTGCAGAAGCGCGTGCGCAACAGCGCGAACGGACTCTACCTTGCAGCGGTTTCGGTGGTACTGGGATTTATCACTAACCGCATGAATGTCAGCATCACGGGCTTTGAAGGATCAACCGGCGTGCGCTACTTCCCGAAGTGGTCGGAACTGGCGGTCACCGGGATGATCATTGCGATCGGCTTCGCCGCCTTCGGGCTGGCCGTGAAGTATCTGCCCATCTTCCCCAAGGAACAATTGAGCACCGAGCCAGCAGGCGAAGCAGAGGCCGTAATTCCAGCCCAGGCGGTGCTGGACCATGCGGGAGACTGAACTATCCCGAAGCCGCTGGTTGCGGGCTACACAAACCCTCAGCGTCAAGCTGAACGTGCTGCTGCTGGGTGCGATGATCGTGATCTTCGCGCTGCTGGGCACGCTCAACGTACGCCTGCACCGGCAACATCTGGAACAGAACACGCTGGCCGCCGCCGAGCGAATGAGTGACGTCATCAAGCATGGCACGACCGACTACATGCTGCGCAACGACCGCGAAGGTTTGTACCGCTCGATTCGGACCATGGCGGCCGAGCCTGGGATCGAAAAGATCCGCATCTTCGACCAAGAGGGCAGGATCACCTACACCACCGCGCTGGCGGAGCAAAACCACGTGGTCGACAAGACTGGCGAGGCCTGTTATGGCTGCCACGCGCAATCGCAGCCGCTCACGCGCCTGAATCGTCCCGACCGCTTTCGCATTTATCGCAATGCGGCGGGCGACCGCGTGCTCGGCATCATTACTCCGATCGAGAATCAAGCCTCATGCTCGAACGCTGCTTGCCACGCGCATCCGGCTGAGCAGCGGATTCTCGGCGTACTGGACATCAACCTCTCGTTGGCCAAAGCGGATGTGCAATTGGCCGAGAGCAGCCGGCGCATGATTGTGTACACGGGCTGCGCGCTGCTGTTGATTGCGCTGCTGAGCTGGTTCTTTGTGTGGCAAGTCGTCGGGCGCCCGGTGAAGGTGCTGCAGCGCGGCACCGAACATCTCGGCACTGGCAATCTCGGTTATCAGATCGAAGTTCATTCCGAAGACGAGATCGGCGAGCTGGCACGCTCATTCAACGAGATGAGCACGCGCCTCGAATCCGAGCACCAAGAAAACGTCGCCTGGACTCATACGCTGGAGCAGCGCGTGGAGCAGAAAACGCGCGAGCTGAAGCGGGCCCACGAGCACGCCCTGCACACCGAGAAGATGGCGTCGATCGGCAAGATGGCGGCAGTGCTGGCGCACGAAATCAATAATCCGCTGTCGGGCATTCTCACCTACGCCAAGCTGCTGCACAAGTGGATCGACCATGAGGACGGAAGCCTGAACCGGCGCCAGGATATCTGCGAGTCGCTCGACCTGATCGCCTCGGAAAGCCGCCGCTGCGGCGACCTGGTGAAGAATCTGCTCACATTTTCCCGCGCGACTCCTATGAACCTGCAGGCCACCGACCTGAACCGGGTGATCGAGCAGTCGCTGCGCCTGGTGCAACATCAGCTGGACCTCACGGCCGTGCAAGTGGAAACCGATCTCGAGCCCGAACTGCCTCTGGTGCAGTGCGACGGCGCCCAGATCGAACAGGTTCTGCTGGCGCTGATCATGAACGCCATTGATGCGATGCCGCAAGGCGGAAACCTGTGGCTCGCCACGAAGGCCCAGCGCGAAAACAACCAGGTGCAGATCGTGGTGCGCGATGACGGAAGCGGCATTCCGCCGGAAATTCTGCCGCGAATTTTTGAGCCTTTCCTTACGACGAAAGAAACCGGCCGCGGCGTCGGCCTGGGGCTTGCCATCAGCCACAGCATTCTCGAACGCCACAACGGAAGTATCGAAGTTCAGTCGGAACTGGGGCGCGGCACGACCTTTACCGTGAGTCTGCCCTGGGATGCCGAACCCGCCGCATGCCCGGCCAACGAGATTACCGCCATCGCCAACGGGAGGTGATAAACGTGGAGACACAAGGCAAACTGTTGATCGTGGACGACGAACTCAGCGTGCGCGATTCTCTCGGAAAATGGTTTCGCGAGGAAGGATATGAGATCGGCACCGCGGACAGCGCCAGCGAAGCGCTCACACGCATGGCGGAGAACAAATGGGATCTTGCCTTGCTCGATATCAAAATGCGGGGGACCGACGGCATCGAACTGCAGCGGCGGTTGCACGAGATGGATCCCGATCTGATTGTGATTATGATGACGGGTTATGCCTCGGTCGAGACGGCCGTCACGGCGCTGAAAAACGGCGCCTACGATTACGTGAGCAAGCCGCTGGATCCGGACGAGATCGCGCACCTGGTGAAAAAAGCGCTTTCTCATCGCCGCGCTGAGAAAGAGAATGTGCGTCTGCGGGAAGCGGTTGCCGATGCCACCCGGCCTGACGATATGGTGGGGCAAAGTCCGGCGATGCGGAAAGTGATCGAGGCCATTCAAACGGTCGGGCCCACCGACGCCAACGTGCTCATCACGGGCGAGAGCGGCACCGGCAAAGAGCTGGTGGTGCGGGCGATTCATGCGGCCAGCATGCGGCGCTTTCATCCCCTGGTGGCGATCCATTGCGGCGCGTTGACCGAAACTCTGCTGGAAAGCGAACTCTTCGGCCACGAGAAAGGCGCGTTTACCGGGGCGCAATACCGCAAGAAGGGCAAGTTCGAAATCGCCGAGGGCGGCACCGTCTTCCTGGATGAAATCGGCGATATCAGCCTGAAGACGCAAACCGACTTGCTGCGCGTGCTGCAGGAGCGCGAGATCACGCGCGTCGGTGGAAATCAAGTGATCAAAGTTGATTTCCGCTGCGTGGCCGCTACCAACAAAGATCTGGAGCTGATGATTGAAGAGGGAACCTTCCGGCCGGATCTGTTTTATCGCTTGAATGTTTTTCATATCGAGCTGCCCCCCCTGCGGGAGCGCCGCGAAGATATTCCTTTGCTGGTGGAACATTTCGTGCGCAAATTCGCGCTGGCCATGAACAAGCACATCACCCGCATCAGCCCCGCGGCCATGCAGCAGCTGCAACAGCAGACGTGGATGGGCAACGTCCGCGAACTGGAAAACGCCGTGGAGCGCGCCATGGTGGTGGCGCAGGAGCCGGAACTGCACGAGCAGGACTTTATCTTCAAGCAGCCGGGCGCGCTCGCGGCTTCCGGCAAGAGTCTGGACGAAATCGAACGCGCCCACATCCTGCATATTCTCGATGAATGCGGCGGCAATCAGAGCCGGGCCGCCGATGTGCTCGACATTGACCGCGTCACGCTCCACCACAAGCTCAAGCGCTATGGCTGGAGCCGCACCCCGGCGGAAAGCAGAAACTAGAGTCGTCGAAGATGGATTCTCATGAACCTCGTTGGTCTGCTTCCGGTTGGCAGGATCGACGTCAGGCTGCTCGAGCATTTGCAGCTTGCCCTTCCGCGAAGCCTTGCGGTGAAGTGCGAGATTCTTCCCGCGCCCTTCGACCCAAGCCCCGCCTATCACGCCGAGCGCCAGCAATTTCATTCCTCGGAAATTCTGCAGAGAATCCACGGCATGGTGCGGCCGCGGGAGTGGCGCCTGCTGGCGATTGCCGATGTCGATTTGTATATCCCAATTCTCAAGTATGTCTTCGGCGAGGCGGAGTTGCGTGGGCCTTGCGCGGTAATATCCGCTTATCGTCTGCGGCAGGAATTCTACGGCCTCGACGGCGATGAGGATTTGCTGCGCGAGCGCCTGCTGAAAGAGTCCATTCACGAACTGGGACACACTCTCGATCTGCGCCATTGCGAAGACTATGAGTGCGCCATGGCGTCGGCCCATGCCGTGGAATGGATCGATCTGCGGGGAAGCACTTTTTGCGACTCGTGCCGCCGCCAGGTGGAATCGAAGATCCCGTTGCTGGGGACGCGCTACGGGCTCGCCAATCACAAATCCTCGCTGCCGTAGTACACTTTCGCCATGATGACTCGATGGCTTGCGCCTGCGTACATAATCGTTTTTCTTTCTGCCCTCGGATTGCTGGCCGCGCAAACAGCTTCCGGGAAACCCAAATCCGGAGTGGAACAGGAACCGTTTGGCACGCGGGAGGGGAGGCCCGTGACCTTGTACAAGCTCACCAATTCTCACGGCGTAGAAGTTCATGCCATGAATTATGGCGGCATCATCCTTTCCATCCGCGTTCCCGACCGCAAAGGCCAGTTTGCCGACATCGTGCTGGGCCACGACACGATGGAAGGCTACATTCCGAATCCTCCTTACATCGGCGCCATTGTCGGCCGCTATGCCAACCGCATCGCCAACGGCACCTTCACGCTCGACGGCAAGACTTACACGCTTCCCAAGAATGACGGCCCGAATACGCTGCACGGCGGAACGACGAGAACCTTCGATAAGGTGGTCTGGGACGGTGAGCCTCTGAAAGGCAAGACGGGCGTGGCTTTCACCTATCTGAGCAAGGACGGCGAAGAAGGCTTTCCGGGAAATTGCAAGGTGAAAGTCACCTACACCCTCACCGACGCGAACGAGTTAATCATCGACTACCAAGCCACCACGGATAAGGACACGCCCATCAATGTGAGCCAGCACAGCTACTTCAATTTAAAGGGCGAGGGAAACGGCGACATTCTCGATCATGACATCATGATCAATGCGGACCGCTTCACGCCGGTCAATAAGAATCTGATTCCCACCGGCGAATTGGCTCCAGTAAAGGGCACGCCGCTCGACTTCACCAAGTCGACCAGGATTGGCGCGCGGATTGATGACAAGTATGAGCAACTCGAGCTGGCGCATGGCTACGATCACAACTTCGTGATCAACCGGAAAGGAGCGGGCCTGGTCCTGGCGGCGCGCGTCTATGAGCCAACGACCGGACGGGTGCTGGAGGTCTCCACTACGCAGCCGGGCATCCAGTTCTACACGGGCAACTTTCTCGATGGCACGGTGGTCGGCAAGGAGGGGCACGTTTACAAACGGCGCTACGGCTTCTGCCTGGAGACGCAGCACTTCCCGGATTCGCCGAATCATCCGAATTTTCCCACGACGATCTTGAGGCCGGGGGAGACGTTCCACCAGACAACGGTGTTTAAGTTTTCGGCAAAGTAGGATTTCCGGACCTACAGAGAGATGTCATCCTGAGCGCAGTGAGCTGCATAGCGAAGCGAAGCAGCCACGGAGTCGAAGATCGCTACTACCGGCAGGCAGAAAGAGTGGTAGGGATTCTTCGCTTCGCTCAGAATGACCGCGTGAACTGAAAACCGAACTATTCCCCGCGCAACTCCTCCACAAGAGCTTTCTCGACCCGTCTCTGATATTCGGGAGTGAGCTTCTTCCCGCCTGAGGTCAGATAGAACGTGTCAATCGCCATCTGTCCTTCGGTATCAATCAGAGCGATCTCGATGTTGCAATGCTGGTGAGACAGGCACGACGCGACGCGATGCAGCAGGCGCGGGCGATCCTGGGCAATTACCTGCACCAGCGTGCTGGTCGCTGAACACATATCGTCGAACTCGATTTTTGTTTCGACCTTGACCTTGGCGATTGCGCCCTTCTCCGACCGCTGGCGGTCGCGCAGCATCTTCTCCAGATCGGCTTCGCCCAGAAGCACGCTGGTCACGCCGCGGCGGAAGCGGTCCCACTCGGAAAGATTGAGTTCCAGGGTGCGGAAGCGGTCGGTGAAATAGAGCGTGTCCACGACAATGCCCGCCTGATTCGAGAATGCGTTCGCCTTCACGATATTCATGCCCCACGCTGCCAGCACGCCGGCAAGCTTGGCGAACAGGAATGGACGATCTCCGGTGACCAGCGTCAGCTCATACCAATGGCGGCCGCGCTTCAGCTCGATTTGCACTGGGTCGTTGCCCATCTGATCGGCCATCTGCATGTGGCGCATGACTTCTTCGGCGGTATGCACCAGCAGATAGCGCTGGGGAAATCCTTCCAGGAATTCCTTGAACTTGCTGCTGGTCACGGGCGCGAGCGTACGCAGGCGCGCCAGCTTTTCGTCATTCAGGTCAGCATGGACGCGCTGGTCGGCGCTACGGTTCAGGTGATTTTCGGCGGCAATGTAGAGCTGCCACACGTTCTCGGCCTTCCACGGCGTCAGGGCCTCGGGATTCACCGCCTTGATATCGGCATAGGTAAGCAGACACAGCATTTTGAGGCGCTCGGGCGTCCCCACTTTTTCGGCGAAAGCCGCGACCGTGGCGGGATCGAAAATGTCGCGGCGCAAAGTTGCCGACAATTCCAAATGGTTCGCGATCAGGAACAGCACTTCCGCGCGCTCTTTGGGATCCACATCGAGGCGGTCCATGGCGCGATTGGCAATGTCGAGGCTGGCCTCGACGTGGTTGCCCCCGTTGACTCCTTTTCCGGTGTCGTGCAGCAGCAGGGTCAAATAGAGCAGCTCGGGATCTTCCAATTCTCCGAGCAGTTCGGCGTAGCGCTTGTCCCACTCCGATTGCGATTGCTTGAGACGATGCAGGCTCTCGATCGCGAGGAAGGAATGCTCGTCGACGGTGAAGCGGTGATAGAAGTCGCGCACCACGAGCGAGTCGATCAATTTCAGTTCCGGCAGGAGCAGAGTGAGCAGGCGAAGGGACTGCATGGCGCGGAGCGCGTCGGCGGCATAAGGTTGCAACAATGTCTCCTGCAGATAAAGCCACAACTCGGCGCCTCGCGGCGGGGCTACCGCCAATGCCGGGAGGGCCTGCTCAATCCGGTACTCGGTGGTTGCGCTCAGCTTCAGGCCGTGATGCGCCATGAAATGAAAGAGGCGGAGCAGCACTTCCGGATCCTGCAACGCTGATGGTTGCTGCAGGAAGATCAAGCCATCCACCACAGAAAAGTCCGCCGTGGTCAGGCGAGAACGCCAGCTTTGTACCTGCCGATACAGGGCCGACCAGGCTTCGGGAATTTCCTCCAACAACTGGGTGACAGTGCGTTGCACGGCGCGAGCGTGGCCGAAATAAATCCGCATCCAGTCGGCAGCGGAAAGCTCGGCGGCATCTGCAGCGCCGATCTTCCGCGCCGCAGCCTCGTCCTGAGCTTCCCAGCTGAGGCTGTTATCGTCACGGCCGTAACGGAAATGCAGGAAGCAGCGGGCCGACATCAGAAAATCGAGCGCAGCTTCGAGTTGCTTGCGCACGGGAGCGCGCAACGAACTGGCGTCGGGCCAGTCATGCAGCTTGTCCATGGCCGAGATTAGCGCCAGCCAGTTCGCCACGTTGCAGTCGCGCAACCCTCCGGGAGCCTCTTTCAGATTGGGCTCCAGATGATAAAGCGTCATGCCGTACTTGCCGTGGCGCTCGCGCGTCACCTCCGCCAAACCTTGCAACAAGGAATGCGATTCGCGCATGACCACTTTGGGGATCACTTTGTCGTGAAGCCGCCGAAACAGGTCGCGATCGCCCGCTAGATACCGGCAATCCAGCAGAGAAATGGTGAACTCGGTGTTGTTGGCATCGTAGCGATCGCATTCGGCGAGGGTGCGGGTGGCCGGGCTCAGCTTCAGGCGCAGATCCCACAACTCCTGCGAGAAGCGGCGCACCGAATCTTTGCAGGCCTGCTCGGCTTCGCGGTCGGCAAAGAGAAAGAGAATATCGATATCGGAGTGAGGGAAGAGCCAACCGCGGCCGAATCCTCCGGTGGCGACAAGAGAAAAGTCGGCGGGCTTGGCTGCATCGGAAGAGACGATGTCGTGCCAGAGACGAGAGAGAATATCTTCGATGAGCCGCGTGCGCTGGGCCAGGGCGGAGCGTCCGTCGCCGGTCGCCTCAAACTCGCGCCGGATGCGCGCGGACTCGTCTTGGATGGAACCCCGTAGTTCGCCGATCAAGGTGGACGCTGCCATTGTGTAAATGATTTACCCCATACCGCCTGCAACTGAAGCGACGAACGACTTCAGATGCTCTCCGGTTGCGTCCCGGCTTGGTTCTATAACGCGCCCTCGCCGCGCTCGTCGTTGCGGATGCGGATGGCTTCATCGATGCGCGAGAGAAAAATTTTGCCGTCGCCGATCTTTCCCGTGCGCGCCGCGCCCAGGATGGCTTGCACCGCCTTATCGACCATGGGGTCCGCCAGCACCATCTCGATCTTGGTCTTCGGAATCAAGTCGACGCTGTACTCGCGGCCGCGGTAGACCTCGGTGTGTCCTTTCTGGCGGCCGTGACCCCGGACCTCGAGCACCGTCATGCCCTCGACTCCGATTTCCTGCAGCGCGCTCTTGACCGCTTCCAGCTTCGAGTTTTGAATGACCGCTTCAATCTTCGTCATGATATTGGCAAGTCCTGTTCTGCATATTTCACGCCGGCCAGCGTTCGGCCCTCGGCCGGGCCAGCCTTATGCCGACGTTTCCCAATAGTACCCTTCTTCGCCGTGTTGGGAGAGATCCAGGCCCTGCACTTCTTCCTCCTCCGAAACTCGTAAGCCAATCGTGACATCCACCAGCTTCAAAATGATCAGCGTGCCCACGATGGCCAGCACCCAGGCGATCGCGACACCGACAAGCTGATTCAGCAGTTGATGCGCATTTCCCTCGATCAAGCCCGAAGCGAGCGTGTTGCCCTGCGCATCTTTGAAGATGGGATTCACGGCGCTCACCGCGAAGACGCCGGTCAGAAGCGCTCCTAGCGTACCCCCCGCGCCATGCACTCCAAAAGCGTCGAGCGAATCGTCATAGCCGAACCGGGCTTTGACCTTCGCAACCATGTAGTAGCAGAAGACCCCGGCAAGCAGGCCGATCAGCAAAGCCGGCATGGGTTTGACGAATCCCGCGGCAGGAGTAATGGCCACCAGCCCTGCGACCGCTCCTGAGATTCCGCCGAGTACGCTGGGCTTGCCGTTGCGGATCCATTCGGCTCCGGCCCATCCCACCGCAGCGGCTGCGGCGGCGAAGTGGGTGGCGACGAAAGCGCTGGTGGCCAGGCTGCCTGCGGCCAGAGCGCTGCCGGCGTTGAAACCGAACCATCCTACCCACAGCAGGCATGCCCCGATGAAGCTGAGCACCACACTGTGCGGAGGCATGGGCTCTTTGGGATATCCCAAACGCTTGCCCAGGTACAACGCGCACACCAGGGCCGAGACTCCCGATGTCACGTGTACCACCGTGCCACCGGCGAAATCGAGCGTGGGGAATCGTCCGCCGAGAGAAGCATTCAGCAATCCGCCTTTGCCCCAGACCATGTGCGCCATGGGGTCATAGACGATGATCGACCACAGCACCATGAACACCAGCATGGCGCTGAATTTCATGCGCTCGGCGAAGGCTCCAGCAATCAGGCCGGGCGTGATGATGGCAAACATCAACTGGTAGACCATGAAGGTCTGGGCAGGAATGGTCGCGGCGTAGTCGGCATCGGGCGCGGAGCCCACTCCTCTCAAGAAAAGATTGTGCAAGCCTCCAATGAAGCTATTGCCGGCCCCAAACGCCAGACTGTAGCTGAAGAGTCCCCATAGCACCGTGATTACGGCCATGAGAGCAAAGCTTTGCATCATGGTGCCCAGCACGTTCTTCTTGCGCACCAGCCCGCCATAGAATAAGGCCAAGCCCGGGCCCGTCATCATCAGCACCAGGGCCGCGCTAGTCAGCATCCAGGCGTTATCCGCGGAACTCTTGGCATCGGCAGTTTGCTGCTCCAGTTTCGTCAGCCGTGCCGTTACATCGGTGGAGGGACTGGGCGCCGGCGCGCCGGTTTGCGCGATCACAGCTGGCGCGAAAGCAAGAATTAATACGGCCATCACCAGCCAGGTGATCAGCCTTTTTCCATTAGGCACTGAGGCTTGACTCCGTTGAGGATTGGTATGCCCACAATCAGCGACGACTCACTGTATCGTCCGCCCCGGCTGGGCGGAAATCGAAACAATTTATCGTGCCTATCAGGTTTTGTTATTGCAGCGCTACCGATTCCCGCCCCGGCCCTCACCGGATTTGCTCCGCAATCTCTAGCCAGGTCCCCGCCCTACAGGATTCCCCTGAAGTAATTCAGCCTCACCCGAGCAGCAGCGAACCGGAAAAAGCCCAGATCGCCGTCGAAGGCGCGGATCATCTCTATCGTGAGATTCGCGTTCCGAACCGCCTGGTGGACGATGATGGCCACAAGCTAAAGCTGAAAGAAGGAGCGGACGTCGAAGTCAAGATCGAAGCCGATCCGGCGGTGACGAAAAAGGATGCTGGCGGGGAAGAAAGCGATAACCCCTTCAGAAGCAGCCGTGCTTAAACCCGTATGCAAGCATCTGGTTTCGGCTTGTAACTCTCACTTGCAGTTCCAAGTGCCTATTTCGCAGGAGCCTTGGAGGGTTGCTGCGCCGGCTTGGCGAACCTGGCCTCATCCACAGCAACGTTTTGCTGCAGCTCGCTCAACTGAATCGTGAAGCGGCCGTTGGGACGGGCTAGCGTCCAGCGATACGGAAACTTCACTCCATCCACGTCCCGGTAATCTGCATAATCAATCTGGGTGGGAAGCCATCCCAGCGCGGTCTCGCCGAAGCGCACCAGGCGCAGCAGAAGGCCAGTTTGTTCATCGAAATAGAGCCGGATAGACGGCTTGCCTTGGCGTTCTCCCACCACAACGTAAGCTTCCCGGTCGCCGATCTTCTGGTTTCCATCCACCTTCATTGCGCTGAACATTTGTTTCAGATGCGTCGCCAAATGAAGGTCGGCATCGATGGAAGCTGCGTCGATTTCGCTCCCTTGCATAAAGTGAGGAGGCCGTCCCGGGAAACTCAGCCAGCCTTCGTGCCCGTCGAATGCGGTCACGCTATCTCCGCCCGGCATGTGGGTGAACGAAATCCGCTGGTCGGGATCTTTCGCATAAATATCGATCGGCATCGATTGCTCGCCAAACTCAATTTTGCCTTTCATCACGCGGCTCGTGATTTTGTCGATGGCCGCGGCCCCTCCCAGTGCTTGCACATATTTGTCGAGTAGCTGCTCTGCTGTTGGGCTGGTCTTCGCGCTATCTGACTTCATGCCTTCGCCGCCAGCAGGCTTCCCGCCCATCGTGGAGTTCGGCTCCGCCTCCATCACGGCTGGGATGGCGACAGGCATGGCATTTCCGCGATGGCACGAATAACAAGTCACATCGCGCCGGCCGTCGAAATTATCCGCGTTGATGGCGAACATCATCTCCATCATCTTGCGCGCCGTCTGCTTCGGCTTCTTGTCGTCTTTTTCAAAGGCATTCTTCACGTGACAGAATTCGCAGTTCACTCCCAGCGAAGCCGCGACGAACTCCATGGTGGGAATCAACTCTTCCGCCGGAATCCCCTTGAGCACCTGAATATTCTTGAATTGCTCTTCGGCTTTCTTCGGCGTCTCGCTGGGCGTGGTGACATCCGGGCCCGAATGTTGCGGGACGTGCGTGGAGCGCGCTTTCAGACTGCCTGCCGCAGCCCCTGAGATGATGAGCGTTGCCAAAAGTGCGAACAAACCTCTTCCCGTCATATCGAATGTCCTCGCGTGAAAAATAAAATGCGATGGTTCTATGGCTGGTTGCTGTAAATGTACTTCCCCGACTCTTCGGCGATCACGACGCGGTTCGGCAAAAGCGCGTCCACCTTGGCTGTTAGATGAGCCGGAACAAACAGGAAAATGCGGGCCCGTCCTGCCCAATCCCGCTGCAGGTCGGCATTGCTCAGATAAATTTTCGGGGCATCGGGAAAGGTTGAACCGAACCACATTGAGGTCGTCCGGCCTTCAACCAATTCGATTGGCCGGTGCAAATAGAAGAGCAGCGACGAGCCGAACGCCTGATCGCCATAAATCATGATGCGATCGGCGGGCCGCGCCTGCGCGGCAATCTGGCGGGCCAGATCTTTCGAGGATAGATACGGCCCGAAGCGTCCGAGAGCAATGTGCGCCGCCATAAGAAACACCGCCATCCCGGCCGCCAAGGCCCAGGTGGCCGCATAGTGCCGCCGCCACATTCGTAGCAGAAATGACAGCAGCGGGAACAGCAACAGCGCAATCGCTGCAAGCGCTGCCGGGAGCCGCAAGGCGGCAAACGATGCATAACTCAGATCCAGCATGTGCGAGGTGGAGAGCGTGTCGGTGGCCATGTTGTGCTTGGCTAGAACGGTGCCGATGTCGGGCTCGAAGGGCAGGTTCCGCGATTGCCACAGCATCGCCAGCAGTGTCACTCCTGCGGCGACTCCGACCGCAGCCAGCACGCCGGCCGAAGTCCTGAGCCCTCCTTTGCGAATTCCCTGGTTGCAATCGCTCAGTTCGCAGCACGCGACACCTTCCGCCAGCAGCATGAGCAATGGCAGATACGCTGGGAACGTGTAGTACTCCTGATTGGTCGAGATGGCGAAGAAGATGAGGATCACTCCCGCCAAAATCCAGCACATCAAGCGAGTGTGCGCGGCGAAGTCAGCCCGGCGTTCGCCGTTGCGCACATCCATGGCGGTGCGGATCGCTGCCGGAAAATACAGGCTCCAGGGAAATAGCCAGACCAGATGCAAGGACCAATACAACGCCCACGGCAGCTTGTTATAGTCGCGTGGATAACGCTTCCCCAGGAATCTCAGAAAATGTTCGTTGACGAAATAAAACCAGAAAAAACCGTGACCTGCCTGCCCGCCGGTGTTCCTCAACCCCGCGAGGATGTGCCAGGGCGCTGCGATCACAAGAAACAAAATCAGCCCGGAGACCAGGCGGAATTCGCGCCAGCGCCGCCACTCTCCCGTTACGCAGAGATAAATGACAGCCGCACCGCCCGGAAACGCCAGCGCAATCAGGCCTTTCGTCAGCACGCCCAAAGCCATGCAAGCGTAACCGGCATACCAGCGCCAGGCGGCGCTCCGGGAGTCCAACCCGGTCAGGAAGAAATACAGAGAGGCCGCGATGAGCAGGCTCAGCAGCACATCGGGAATCAGAATGCGCGTAAACAAAAACACGCCCGCGGCCGTATAGACAAATAAGCCGGCATAGATTCCTGCCCGCTCTCCGAACGCCCGCCGCGCCCACACCAGAGCCAGTACTCCCAGCAACAGTACGGAGATTGCCATCGGCAGGCGGGTGGCAAATTCATTCACTCCAAACAGCCGGTAGCTGAACGCCACCAGCCAATACGGAAGCGGCGCTTTCTCCAGATATCGCACGCCATTCACATGCAGCGTGACATAGTCTCCGGTGACGAACATCTCGCGGGCAGCTTCGGCGTGGGTGCTGTCGGCATCATCAAGCAGCGCGGGTGAAAACAGGGAACCGATATAGACCGCGGAGAAAACGATGGCCAAGGCGAGGTAAGAGGCAATCCGCCGCGGCGCCATGCGGCTTTGTTCTTCAGAGATTGGAGGCGTGGAGATAGCGCTCAATTCGGGAACCTGATCCAGTGTGGCAAAGAACGGCGGTGGCCGCAAGCGTTACCGCTGCGCGTCGATCATTCTCTGCCGGCAGATTTATTTCGTTGCACGCTCGAAAAATTGCCATTTATCCATATTCGCCGGCACGGCGACATCGAAGAATCCCACCATCATCTCGTCGGAAGTCTGGTCTCCCCATGTGACGGTTTTGCTGGGATCGGGATTATGCGGATTATTTTTGGAATTGTCGTACCACGCGATCGCTCGCAGCCTCGTTCCTGCCTTTAGAAAGCGCGGCTCGGCCAGCTTGTAACTCAACTGCCAATGAAAGTGGTAATTCACGCGCAGCAGCACCTCAACGCTGCCATCTTCATGCACAATGTCGTATTCGAATCGCTTGCCGCGCAGGTGCATGTGGGGAAACAGGCTCAGCAGGGTTGCGTCATGCGGAAGCGTGCCTTGCACTTCAACCCGGAAATCGTCGGCTCCCGGCGGAATGATGAGTGCATGATTGTTCAACTGAAGCGTGATGACGCGCTGCTGCGGCGGAGTCTTGGCAAATATTAAGCCGATGCTGGTTTGATCTTCGGCGGCCGTGCCATTGGTTGTGTAATGCATCTGAAACACCAGGTCCGAGCCGGCAGGAACAAACTTCGCCATTCCATTCGCCCACTCGTCCGGAGAACTTCCCGGAGCATAAACCAGCAACAAGTCGCTGGTAGTTTCGTGAGCTTGCCGCCGCTCAACGGGATCGCTCAGGGTCGAAGCGGTGAACGGCTCGCCTACTGGAGCATGTCGCAACCAGTCCGAATTCGGCGGACGAATGTAAACCACCGCGTGATGCACGTGCGCGGGACTTCCGGGACGAAACTCGGACATCTGCACCCAACGGTCCTCGGCAAAATGTGTGGGGATAATCTCGTAGGTATATTCAATCTCGCCGCCCGCAGGAATTTTCACCGGAGTCGGCATCTTTACCACTAGATCGGGCTGAGGAATATTCCAGCCTTGGGCCCACTTTCTCGGAGGCGGCGCATCGTGAACATTTCCGGCAGGAGCGCCTGCCGCAGCCCATTGCAAAATGGCGGCAATCTGCGGATCGGTCAGCGAAGGATCGTTTTGAAAATGGCCATATCGCGGATCGGCGAACCACGGAGGCATCATCTTCGTCTGAACTGCTTGGGCGATCGCCGCGGCCCAAGGTCGCGTTTGCTCGTAGGTCACCAGCGCCATCGGCGCGACTTCGCCCTGGCGGTGGCAGCTCTGACAGTGATCTTGCAGGATAGGAAGCACATCTTTGTAAAAAGTTGGCTGGCCTGTCTTCGCGTCGCTGGTGGCGGGCGGTTGCATCTGCCGGGCGGCAGAGATGAGAGAGAAGCCCGCCAACCCAAGCGCGATCCAAGTTGATCTCACGACCGCAAGAACTCCAGGGTCAAAGCCCAGGATTGTCGCGCTGCATCGGGTTGGTACGCGGAGCGCTCGTCACAGAAAAATCCATGACCCGCGTTGGAGAATTCCACATTCACATAAACCTTGCCCGCCACGCTCAAAGCGTCAGTCACCGCTTTTCGATGCTCCGATGTGATGTGCTTATCCAGCCCTCCCCAGATCAAGAGCATAGGCCCGTGAACTTTGGCGGCGCGATCGAGCAATCCGGGAGCAATGCCCCCTCCATAAAATGAGACGGCCGCGCGCAGCGGCACGATGCTGTTGGCCTGAAACGCGACCCGGCCTCCCATGCAGAAACCCACGCAAGAGATCCGATCGGCGATCACGTGCGAATTGGAATGCAGCCAGTCGTAGGTCGCCCGCGTGTCGGCTTCGGCAGCCTCGTTCGTCACCGCTTGATAGTGCGGCATCACCGAGGCAAAATCGTTGTAATTCCCCTCAAAGCCGGGGGCTGTGCGATGGAACAATTCCGGCGCAATGCTCACATATCCCTGCGCAGCGAACCGTTCCGCCACATTGCGAATATGCGAGTTCACGCCGAACGCCTCCTGAAACACGATCAGCCCCGGATGCGGTCCTCCGCTGGCCGGACGCGCAACGTAGGCGCTCATGGGCGAGCTGCCAACAACTTTCAATTCGACTTTTTCTTTGATGAGTTCACTTTCAGCCATGTTCTCGATCCTGAGGGAATACCCGTCGCAGCCTTCCTTTTATCCTCGCACAAAACCGGCAGCTCGGTCCGCCCGGCCAGCAAATGGGCGGGCAAAGATGCTACAGTCATCAGTTCATGTCTGCCCCGAATTCCAGCTTCGTTCGCGCCTGCAAATCGCAACCCGTCGAACGCACCCCGGTCTGGTTCATGCGCCAGGCCGGGCGCTACATGCCCGAATACCGCGCCGTGCGCAAGCAGCACTCGCTGCTCGAGATTTGCAAAAAGCCGGCCCTCGCCGCCGAGGTCACGATTACTGCGGCAGAAATTCTGGGCGTGGATGCCGCCATCATTTTTGCCGACCTTCTGCTCCCGCTCGAAGTCATGGGGTTGCCCTTTCGTTTTTCAGCCGGCGAAGGTCCGGTCATCGAAAAGCCTGTGCGCAGCAAGGAAGATATCGCCCGTCTCAGCGTCGACCACGCCGCTGAACTCGGTTATGTTTCCGAAGCCGTAGCGCTGGTCGCAAAGCATTTTGCGAATCGCGTTCCGGTGATCGGTTTTTGTGGCGCTCCCTTCACCCTCGCCAGCTACATGATCGAGGGTGGAGGCTCGCGCAACTACGTACACACCAAGAAAATGATGTACAACGCCCCGGCTCATTGGGACGCGCTCGTGGCCAAGCTGGTTGCCGTGACCACCGCCTATTCCGCCGAGCAGGTGCGGGCGGGCGCCGACGCCATTCAGATTTTCGATAGTTGGGTGGGATGCCTGAGTGTGGAAGATTATCGCCACTACGTGCTGCCCCATGTCACCGGCATGGTGCAGCAGTTGCAAAAAGCGGGAGTGCCCATCATTTATTTCGGCACCGACAGTGCGACGCTTCTGGCCGCCATGAAAGAGACGGGAGCCGACGTAATCGGGCTCGACTGGCGCATCCCGCTGGACGAAGGTTGGGCTCGGCTCAATCACCAATGTGCGGTGCAGGGAAATCTCGATCCCGTGCTACTGTTCGCGGACTGGAAGGAACTAAAGGCGCGCGCAGAAGGCATTCTCCGCCGCGCGGCGGGCCGTTCCGGCCACATTTTCAATCTCGGGCACGGCATCCTTCCGGAAACGCCCGTCGAGAACGTGAAGAACCTGGCCCGGCTGGTGCAAGAATACAAGCTGCCCACCTCGGGCGATCCTGCTTCCGGAAGCCGAAAACCGGCCGCAGGCAGCCGACAGCGATGACCCGCGTTGCTATTATCGGCGGGGGCATCTCCGGCCTTTCCGCCGCTTACTCGCTCGAAGAGTATCGCCGCGCCGGCGCCAACGTTGAATATGTCTTGTATGAAGCTTCGCCTCGCCTGGGCGGAGTCCTTCGCACCGAAATCATTGATGGATGCGTGGTCGAAGCCGGCCCCGACTCTTTCGTCACGGAAAAACCGTGGGCTGCCGATCTGTGCCGTCTGGTGGGCCTCGGCGATCAACTCATCGGCTCGAATGACGCCGACCGTAAGACCTACATTCTGACTCGCGGCCGCCTGGTCGTCATGCCCGACGGCCTCATGTTCATGGTGCCGACGAAAATTTTGCCCACGGGTCTGTCGCCGCTGTTCTCGTGGAAAACCAAGCTGCGCATGACCCAGGAGCTTTTCCATCCACCGCGCGCCGTGGAGCGCGATGAGTCCGTGGCGGAATTCGTCGAGCGTCACTACGGTTCGGAGATGGTCGATCGCCTGGCGGACCCGCTGCTGTCGGGCGTCTACGGCGGGGAGGCGGCAAATCTGAGCGTCCGCGCCGTTCTTCCCAGGTTCGCTGAGATGGAGCGCACCCACGGTAGTCTCGGGCGCGCCATGCTGGCCGCTCGCAGGAAAATGGCTGCTGGTCCGCGGAGGCCCGCCCCGCCTCTGTTCACCTCCCTGAGGAATGGTATGCAGCATCTGGCGGAAACAGTCGCGTCTAAACTCGATCCGGCATCCCTGCGGACGAACGTATCGGTGCAGGCGATCCAGCGGGAAGGCGAGAGCTGGGTCGTCTCGGCAGGCCTTGAATCGGACGAGTTTGACGGTGTCATCGTCGCGCTTCCCGGTCCCGCTGCAGCCAGCACGCTGCGACTCGTGAGCTCCGAACTTGCCTCCGAGCTGGCTGCCATTCAATACAGTTCTTCGATCACGGTGGGACTCGGCTACGATCGCCAGGTGCGCCAGTCGCTTCCGCCCGGCTTCGGCTTCCTGGTTCCGCGCAGCGAAGGCATGCGCCTGCTGGCGGCGACCTTCGTTCACAACAAATTCCCGTACCGCGCTCCGGAAGATCGCGCCTTGCTGCGCTGCTTTTTCGCGGGAACGAACGCGGAAAATGTCTGGCCGCTCAGCGATGACCAGATCATCGGAGTTGTGCGCAACGAATTACAGCAGATCCTCAACTTGCGTGCCGAACCGCAGTTTGCGCGCGTTTACAAGTGGAAGGGAGCTATGGCGCAATACGGCGTCGGTCACCTGGATCGCCTAGAACGCATCGAACGCCTGCGCCGGCAGTTGCCGGGATTAGCCCTGGCCGGAAATGCCTACCGCGGAATCGGCGTTCCGGATTGCGTGCGCTCCGGCAGCGACGCTGCCAAACAATGGGTGGAGACCTAGCTTCTCGTTATCTCTGCGGACGCCAACGATTCTACGCCGCTGCCGATGGCCGGCCGTCCATCGTGAAGTCCTGCTTCGGCGAAGCTGCGGGTATGGGCAGCCGGACTTTTATCGTCGTACCTCCCGCACCGGACTGAATTTCCAGTCGCCCGCCAAGTTGCCGCAGCCTTTCCTGCATCCCGCGCACCCCAACTCCGGGCGTTCCGGCAGCCGACATCTCTTCCAGCTTGTGCTGCGGAATCCCCCGGCCTTTATCTTCGATCTCCACGAAGACCTCATCCTCTCGTTCCCGTAGCCAAATCCTGGCAACCGGGCTTCCAGAATGACGATGGATGTTGGTGAGGCACTCCTGCACGACTCGGAAGATCGCCGTCTCCATTTCGCCCGGCAGACGCTGAAACTCCTCCGCCATGTCTAGATCAACTTTGATTCCGCTGCGCTGCGCGAACCCATCCACATACCAGCGCAGCGCCGAAGATAAACCGGCCTCATCCAGCAGAGGCGGATGCAGCAAGTGAGAAATGGTGCGGACTTCCGTGACCATCTCCTGCACCAGGCTTTCGCTGTCGGCCAGCGCCGCCGCCGTCCGCGCCAACTGATCGATGTCGGTGCGCACGCCTGTGAGATTCATGCTGAGCGCGGCCAGCATCTGTCCCACGCTGTCATGCAGTTCGCGCGCGATGCGACGCCGCTCTTCGTCCTGCATCTGGAGCAGCCGTGCCGAAAGATCCCGCAGGTTCCGATTGACCACGTCCAGATCGGCGGTGCGCTCCTGAACTTTCAGCTCAAGTTCGCCTTGTGATTTCCGCAGCGCCTCGTTCTCTCGCCGCCGCGACTCGCCCATCACCACAACGATTACGCACGAAAGCAGGAATGCCAAAGTCGCGATCGATTCGGAAGTATCGGGATAAGCGAAGGCGTGAATCCGCGGAATGAATCCAAAAGCCGCCGCAATCACGGACAGCGCCATCGCCACGATCGCGGCTCCCACGCCGCAGTACCAGGCGGAAAAAGCCACCGCGGGAAGCAACAGCACGTAGCCCACTCCATTCCCGGTGTAAGGGGTCATCCGGTTGCAGACCAGGGAAGCGATAGCAACTGCAATGACCGGGAGGCCATAACGCAGGAGATTGCTGTTTGAGATTCGAGCGGAGAGCGAACTACGATTTTCCATCGATAACCCACCGATCAGGTTGGCTTAAACAGAACGAAGCAGCGGAGACGTCAGCGCGATCGAACAGCGGCCAGATTGTCAAAAACCCCACTTAAAAAACATGATAACAGGGCATCCGCGAGAAAAACCCCGGAAAATCAGAGGGTTGCATACCGCCGATTTGACAGCTATATTTTCAAAAAATTTAAGCGGGAATTTCAGCCTTTTTCTGCGCCTGTTCGCGCCGCATTTTCGCCAGCACCAGCCGGATTTCGTCATAAGTGATCTCCGGCGGCAACATGTCCTTCAGAGTTCTCAATTTCTCCAGCTTATCCAACCCAACGCGTGCGCATGCGGCTTCAATCACGGCCTGCTTGTTGCGATCAACCCACGCCGGATCAAACGCCACCTCTCCAGCTTCCACCAGCGTAGTAACTGCACTGACAATCGTTCCCAGCTGACGGTCACGGAGCTTTGCGATCTCCTCCAGGCTCTTGCCCGCGGTCAGCAATTGCAAGGTCTCCAGTGCAGGTGCAGTCTTCTTCGCTATTACAGCTTGAGCCCGTGCTCCTTGGCGGTAACGTTCGAGAGCCGCAAGAATTCCTCGGCCGTACGTGTCCGCCTTGCGCTCGCCGATGCCGGTAATGCGCAGCAATTCGGAAATCGAGGTTGGCCGCATACGGACAATCTCATCCAGCGAGGTATCATGCAGCACGACGAACGCCGGTACGCCCTGCTCTTTCGCCGTAGTCCGACGCCATTCCCCCAGGTATTCGCGCAGGGCAAGGTCGTCATCGCTCGCAGGCCTGGCTGACGATGCCGCTTTGATGACTGGCCGAACCGTTTTCACTGCAGCCCGAGCCCGGCCCGGCTTCAGCCATTCCGGCACATTTCCGCACGCATCGCAATTTCCGCACGACTCCCACTTCGGAGTCTCGCCGAAATGCAGGCAAATCTGCCGGTGCCGGCAGCGCGAAGCTTCGGCGAATGCCCGTATGACGTGGTATCGTTGCCACGCCCGATCGCGCTCTGCGGAATCAAGAATCTGGTTGGCAAAGTGCCCCAATAAACCTGCATCCCGCTTTTGCCAGAGCAGAACGCAGTCCGACGCATCGCCGTCGCGCCCCGCGCGCCCGGCTTCCTGGTAATACTGCTCCACCGACTTCGGCAGCGCGAGATGAATCACCGCCCGCACCGTGGCCTTGTTGATGCCCAGGCCGAATGCGATCGTTCCCACCAACACTCGCACTTCATCGGACATCCAGAGTTCCTGATTCCGCCGCCGGTCCTCATTTTGCATTTTCGCGTGATAAGGCACCGCGGCAATGCCATGGTTCTCCAGAAAATCAACCGTTTCTTCGACACGGTTGATCGTCGGCGAGTAAACAATCACGTTGCCGTCCGTGTAGTTGCGAAGCCCGCTGAGCAGGAGATCCATTTGGTTGCTGCTGTCGCATTCGCGCACCAGATAGCGCAGATTCGGCCGGTGGAAGCTGGCAATGTACTTGTCCGGACCGCGCAGCGCCAGCTGTTCTAAGATGTCATGCCGCACCTGCCGCGTGGCGCTGGCGGTGAATGCCGCAATGGGGCACTCGGGAAATCTCGCCCGCAGATTTTTCAGCTGCCGGTACTCCGGGCGAAACTCATGCCCCCATTCAGAAATACAATGAGCTTCATCGATCGCGAAAAAGCTGACGGGAACTTTCTGCAGCCAAGGCACAGTATCGGCGCGCTGCAATCGTTCCGGCGAAAGATACAGGAGCCGGTACTCGCCCTTTTCTGCCTGGCGAATGACGCGGTTCTGCACATCGCCCGCCATGGTGCTGTTCAGAACTGCCGCCGGAATGCCCATCTGCGCCAGTTGCGCGGCCTGGTCCTGCATGAGTGCAATCAGCGGCGAGATCACCACCGCCGTTTTTCCGGAGAGCACCGCCGGCAACTGATAGCACAGAGATTTGCCTCCGCCGGTCGGCATCACCACGCAGGTGTCGTGTCCCGCCAGCAGGCTGCGCACAATCCGCTCCTGCAACGGGCGAAACGTGCTGTATCCCCAGTAGCGCCGCAGTGCCGTCAACAGATCCGCTTCTGAGGTCATGGCATCAGTATAGGGGTTCAAAGGAACAGCGCCCCGGGATCAGGGGTCAGGGATCAGGGGCTAGCAAACCCGTCGCGCAGGTGGGCAGTGTCCTAATTTGCAAATTAGGACACTCCCTGCAAGTGCGACTCGTATCAGGACACGCATTCATGCGTGCCGTAAAGGCCGCAAAAGCAACGCGCCTTTAGGCGCAGGGCTTTAACGAGACTCACGATTTGATCACAAAATCACTGGACTATGACTGACCCCTGACCCCTAGCCCCTGACCTCTGACCCCTCCGCGATGCGTCCTCTCAAACGCAATCCAACTCAACGCAATCACCACGAAGCAGAGCAGGCTTCCCTCTGGCCCTACCGGTCCGCCGCTGAGCCATCGCGGTCCATGCAGCGACGAACTCAACAAGTGGCCGGGAGAAACCATCCCACTGTCAGGCACTGAGTAGAAGAAACTCTCGCCCCAATCCCAGGCAGCATGAAATCCCACCGCGAACCACAGACTTCCGGTGCGCCGCAACGTCAGGCAGAAAAACAGTCCAATGAACGCGGCTGCCAGCAGACCACTCCAGGCCTCGCCTCCATTGGTCAGGTGACTCAATCCAAATGCGCATGAAAGGGCGATAGCCGCCGGCCAGAAGCCCAGGCCACGCGCTAACGTGAACTGCGAGTATCCACGAAAGAGGAAATCCTCAAACAGGCCCACGAGCAGAAACGTGACCGCCCAAAATGCCGCGAATTTTAGCAGGCGTGTCCCATGGACCACGATGTGACCGAAGGTAAAACAATGCAGCCCAGAGAGTGCGACCATCAAGAGGCTGATGGCGGCGAAGCCCCACACCGTGCCGCTCCAGAAAAGCCGTCCGAATGCCGATCTCGCAGGCAAGCCGTAGACTCCCCATGGCCGCCGTTCTACTCGTGCAAGCACGAGCGCCGGGATCACCGCTGCGAGAAAGAATCCGGCCTCCTCCAGCAACATCGTCCACAAGCCACTGGCGCCGAAATCGTGGGAATCCACGATCATGACGGCAATTTTCTGCAATGCCAGGAAGGTAACCGCATAAAACGCAAATCCCCATCCTGGCCGCAGCCCGTCCGGCCCGAAAAAAAGGACGCGCGCGTAGGACGGTTGGGACGCAGCGGCAAACTTCGGAGCGGATTTGTGCGCCAGCGCTTCGGTTTGAGGGGTACTTCCCGGATTCGGTTCAACCTCGTGCATTTCAGAACTTTCCCCGCAAACGACCTCCGCCATGGTAAAACACTCGGCTCGACCTTATGCGCCCATATTTCACCCGCGAACGCTTCGGCCTTTCCCAATTTCTCGCCGGACTGTTGCTGCTCGCCTTTTTAGCCCAGGCGATATGGCTGGTGCATGCCGAACTGCAAGGCGCCGAAGGGCCGGACACACGAGAAGCAATTCGCATTGGCGAAGGCTGGAAGCAACTGCACCATCGGGGAATCGCTGCAGCTCCCATGACGCAGGATGAAGGCGCTGCCGTACAAGATCCCTTCGCCGAAACCGATGAGGCCGGATACGACACCGAGCACTCTCCCCTGCTATATCTCATCTCCGCCGCGCCTCTGCTGGCTTGGCCGCGCGATTTCTCCGCCGACTCTGTCGCGTATTGGCGGTGGCTTCCGCGCCTCCCGTTTCTCGCCTGCGGACTCTTTCTCGGCGCATCTCTGTGGTACGTGGCGCGCCGGCTCTGCGGCAACACTGGCGGATTCATCGCGCTGACGCTTTACTGCTTCTCACCCTCGCTGATCCAGGCGTGCGCCGCCTGGCACACCGAGCCCGAGATCGTCGCTGCCTGGGGGGCCTTCGGAACCGTCTTCACCGCCATCGCTGTGGCGCACACGCTTTATGCCCCGCGCGAAGTCGTGCTCTGGAACTGGCGGCGCATCGTCTTGCTTGGAGTTTCGCTCGTTATCGCCATCGGATCGCAGTTCTCGTTCCTCGTGCTTGTTCCCATGGCGCTGGGGTTTTTGTTGTACGTGGCCCCGGTACGGATGCGGGCAGGATTCGTCATCTGGATTGCGGCCTGCCCGGTGGCGATTGTGCTGCTGTTTGCAACCTACTTCTTCCATCCCCACGCATTTGCTCGCGGCGTGCAGCACGCCGACTTCTGGGGCGCCACCTGGCGAGGTTTCACCGTATTCGGGGTCTACAAAGAAGTCGCTCGGCAGATCGCCCGTGCCTGTCCCGCTCTGGCGTTGGCGCTTCCAGTTGCGATTGTGACCTATGCTCTCTGGCGCCGCACGCGCTATTTCGGCAACACCTCTCCGTTGCTGGTCGCCGTCGCTTTCGTTCTGCTGGGAATGGCCCATCCTCACAGCGCGGGCGCAGGATTCCTCCTGGCGGCGGTTCCCTTTCTTTTCGTTTTTGTTTCCGGAGTGCTGGCGGACTTGCTCGAAACCACTTACCGCCCGGTGATTGCAGCTTGCATACTCATGCTGCTGCTTACCTACATCGCACGCACCGTGTTGGCATTAGCCCAGGTCCCGGCAGGCTAAATGCCTCAAGGATGAGTAACGGCGCGCTGCTCCACCAGTTGCTGTGAAAGAAAGTCCAGATACTCTTGCATACCTTCACCCGTCTTGGCGGAAAGCCGAAAAATCCGCATGCCCGGGCGCACCGATTCGATGCTCTTGCGCGCCGCTGCCCAGTCGAATTCCACCGCCCCCGCCAGTTCGTTCTTGCTGATCACGGCAATGTCCGCGCTGTTGAAGATCGTGGGATACTTCAGCGGCTTGTCCTCCCCTTCCGTCACCGACATCAATACCAGCCGAAGATTCTCCCCCAGATCGTAGGATGACGGGCATACCAGGTTGCCGACGTTTTCGATGAAGAGAAAATCCAGTTCCTGCATCTTCCAGTCCTCGAGCGCCTTCTGCACCATCGCCGCTTCCAGATGACAAAGTGTGCCGGTCGTGATCTGCTTCACCGGAGCCTTGCTCCGCGCCAGGCGCACAGCGTCATTCTCGGTAGCCAGATCTCCTACAAGAGCGGCCACACGATACTGCGGCTGCATCAGAGTGAGCGTCTTCTCCAGAAAAGTCGTTTTCCCGGAACCGGGGCTCGAAACCAGGCTCACCACGAAAACTCCCGCCTCCCTGAATTGTTCGCGCAGCCCGCGTGCAATGATGTCATTCTGCTTCAGCACATTCCGCCGAACTTCGACCAATCGTGGCTCGCTCATTCCTGCACCTCCAGCGCGAAGACTTCCAGTTCCTTGCCTTGCCGTATGTCCATCGTCGGCGCACCGCACTCCGGACAGGTAAACGACTGCAGCGACCCTAACACGCGCATGTCTTTGCACTCCGGACAAAAAATCGTGACCGGAACATCCTCGACAATCAGCCGCGATCCCGCCAGCGGCGTATCCTGGCAGGCCACCTCATACGAAAACAGCAGCGCGTCTTTCACCACCCCCGACAGCGCTCCCAGCCTGAGATGCACCGCCGACACCTGCACGCCTCGGCGCTGCGCCTCGTCCGTAGCCGCTTCCACAATTCCCATCGCGATGGACAGTTCGTGCATGTTCGCGCGCACCAGCGCCGTATTCTGCAGTGTACCTCTTGTCCCTATCAGAGTGTGGGATCGCGCCCGCGGAACTGGTCAGGGCTTTCCGAAGTGGATCACGATTTCTTGCGGGACGTAAGACTCCGGCGCCCCTTCCGGCATTTGGATGTCTAATTTCCCAGACTTGGTGAGGCTTGCCCCATCCACCGAGGACACTTGCGCCGGGTTCCACACGTCGAGTTCATAGCGGCTTCCAGTTCGACCTGAAAGCTCGAGCGACAGCTGGGTTCTTGACGCATTCCACGATTCAGAGATGACTCGCAGCCCGCGGCTGGTGCTTCCCAGGTCGGGCAGTTCGTTGGATAGCGTAAGACCGAAATCATTTTTCACGCGAATCGTCAGGCTGGCCCCATTTCCGTTCACGGGAAAACGCACAGCAAGGTGCTGATCATTCGCATTCGGCTGCATCTTGAACGATAGAGGCCGCCCATTCATCTGCGCGCTCAGCACCTGAGTGCGCAAGCTGAATGCGGGAGAGAACTCCACCCAGCAATCGCCTTCTCCACTTCGTTTGATGTCCAGCGCGATGCTGTCCGCGGTTTTGTGATACTCAAAGTCCACATCGACTCCGCCCACGCGCACCGCGCGAATCGCAAACGCACTCCAGTTCGCCGGAACATGCGGCGCGAGCGTGATCTGGTGCGCCTCAGCATCGATATGCAAACCGAACATCCCGCGCAGAATCGGGCTGATCACCATCGCGGCCGACCAGATCTGATGCGGCGAACTGGTCGCGAACGACTGGTAATAATCGCCCGATAGCACTTCGGTGAAATGTCCCAGCGAGCCATCGAGCCCCAGCAAAGCATTCGCCCGCAGATTGGAATACGCGGGAAACGCGCGGTGATAATGGTATTCACCCACCGATGCCCATCCCGTAAACAGTGGCCATACCGCGCCATAGTGATAGCCGGATCCGTCATAGACCTTCGATTGCCGCGAAATGATTCGCATTCCCCAATCGGCTTGGTGATCCTCGGCGGCGAGTTGCGTGATCGTGTCGTCCGCATGATTCGCGTCCGCTAACCCAAACCACATCGGCACCGTCGTCAGCACGCTGACTTCATCCGAACGCTGGTGATCCTGCTTCAGCGCAAATGCGTAGCTTTTGATCTCGGGCGCCCAGAAAGCCTGATCCAGGAGTGCCTTTTTCTTCCAGAACTCGGCAGCCGCATCATTCCCAATATCGTTCTTGCCTAAAAGGTGTGCCAGATTCGAAAGCGCCTGCAGCGCCTCAACTCCCAGCCCCGCCTGGTAATACTCGTTCTTCACCGGAAGCAGCGGGCCGCCTTCCACCCATCCATGCCCTACGCCCAAATTTTGTGCGAACCCCTGCGCATCATAGGTCGAACGCAGGAACTGATACGCCCGCCATACGTTGTCCCACTTCTCACGCGCGAAGCCCACGTCGCCGCTCTGCACCGCATAATCATTCATTGCGATGATGAACAGCGGCGTCGCATCGGCAGAAACGTAAGGGTACGGATACTCTTTGAACCACGGCACCAGGCTTGCGCTCTGCGAGATTTCGTGCGGAACCTTGCCGTCTTCGCGCTGATATTTGCTGATGAAATCCAGCGCAGTGCGAGTGGTCGTGAAATCTCCTTCCGCATTCAGCGCGAACGAAGTCCAAAGTGAATCTCTGCCGAAGAACCACGCAAATCCCGGACGCTGGCTCACCCCCCGACGTGCGATATCCGGCGACCAGCCCGGTCCCGAGATACGGATTATTCACCAGCCCCTGAATCGTGCTGACCCGCGCCCAATCGTAAGCCTGCTGCAGCTGCGAATCCGGCAGTTCGAGGCTGACCGTCGCCTTGTCGAGATAGGCTTGGTAGTATTCTGCCGACGCGAGCACCATCGCATTCGATGAAGCCACCAGACGTTCGTAATTCCGAATCGCGTCCGCGACTCCATTCACCGAAGCAGCCATCACCAGCAACTTCGTCTCTTTCCCTTTTGCCGTCACTCCCAGCCGCAGCGTGTTTTCGTCGGACGACGAGTAATTCGTCTCGTATGCGAGATGAGCGTCTTCCGCCGTCGGCGATCCTACAAACGCGGCAAATTTCCGCGTCTCTTCCCCAAAAGAGACGGCGCGCTCTTTGGGATCCCAATTCACATACGTTCCTCCCAGCCCCGCGGGCCATTCCAGTTGAAAGTCGCCAATAAATCCGGCCTCGATCTCGAGTGGCTGTTCGGTTTCAACCTCTAACTGGATCACTGCGCCCGGCTGATTCACCGGAACGCACAGCGTCTCGCGAACTCGAAAGGAATCACCCACATACAGAATCGACGCCGACTCCGGCCGCACCGTCAGCGTGCGCGCCAGGCTCTCGGCCGGCAACGCGCGGTCAGCCACGTGAAACGTCAGATGGAATCCGCGGAAAATCTTCAGCGGATAAACCCACCCCTCGAACCGACCGCTCTCATCGCCAAACAACCCTGCTTGCTGGCCCACGATTGGGAGAAATTCCCAGGTCCGGATGGTGCGCGTCAGTTCCAGAGGAGCGGTCGTTTGCGCGGCCGCGGCCAGAGATAACAACAAGATGGCGGCCAGCCCAACCCCGCATCGGGCGCGGGATTTGACGGTACGAATAGGCAGGCCCACGAGATCGAGATTCATTGCAGCCTTCGTGTAAGACCGGAAATGGCTCCGCCCGAGCTTGCAAACTCGGGCCTCCCTGCATATAAGAAAGTAGGGCGAATTCTAGCACGAGCCACTTGGGCCAGGTAGCGACCTCTTGTTCCCTTCACGCCGCGTTTTTCTGAAGTCACTCAGCCGTTCGGCGCTCGTGCTGTCGTTCGAGAGCGTGCTGGCCCTCGCCCGTCCACGCTGGCTCCGCGCCCATCCACGCTTGCAGCAAAAGACCATGGGCGATGGTGCGGCTCGCGTGGACCCATTTCGTCCGCCCCAGCCAAGCGAAGCCAGCGGTACGCGCTCCAAGGAAGAAGCTCCCGCCGATCCCGGCATAAGCTTCCTCAACATCGCGCGCGAAGCCGGTCTCAACGCCAAAACTATCTTCGGCGGCGAACACAAGAATAAATATCTGCTCGAAACCACCGGCTGCGGCGTCGCCTTCTACGACTACGACAACGACGGCTGGCTCGACATTTTCCTTGTGAATGGCACTCGCCTGGAAGGCTTCCCCGCAGGCAGCGAACCCACCTCCCACTTATTCAAGAACAATCGCGACGGCACCTTCACAGACGTGACGTCGAAAGCCGGCGTCGCCCACTCCGGCTGGGGACAGGGATGCTGCCTTGGCGACTACGACAACGACGGCTGGGACGACCTCTTCGTAACCTACTTCGGAAACAATGTTCTCTATCACAACAATGGCGACGGAACTTTCACCGACGTCAGCCAGAAAGCCGGCGTGACGGGCAATGGCAAGCGCTGGAACACCGGCTGCGCCTTCGTCGACTACGATCGCGACGGCCGCCTCGATCTCTTCGTTGCCAATTACATTGACATGGATCTCGCAACCGCCCCCGTGCCCGAATCCGGCCCATGTCTTTACAAGAGCATCATGGTCGCGTGTGGTCCGCCCGGCTTGCAGGGCGGCAAAAACATCCTCTATCGCAACAACGGCGATGGAACTTTCACCGACGTTTCCGAAGGCGCAGGAATTTTCAGCGCCAACGGCACCTACGGTCTGGGCGTGCTCACGGCCGACTTCGACAATGACGGCTGGCCCGATATCTATGTCGCCGACGACTCCACCGCCAGCGCTCTTTACCAGAACAAGAAGAATGGCAAGTTCCAGGACATCGCCATCGAAGCCGGATGCGCGCTAAGTCCCGACGGCAAGCCGCAGGCCGGCATGGGCGTCTCCGCTGCCGACTACGATCTCGACGGCAATCTCGACATCGTCAAAACCAATTTCGCCGGCGACACGCCATCCCTCTACCACAACCTGGGCGGCGCTAGCTTCGAAGACACCACCTTCACCGCAGGCCTGGGCGCGCACACGCAATTCCTGGGCTGGGGCTGCGGCTTCTTCGATATGGACAACGACGGCTGGCCCGACATCCTGATCTGCAACGGCCACGTCTATCCCGAAGTCGAACAACTAAGAACCGAAGCCGGATACGCTCAACGCAAGTTGCTCTATCAGAATCTGCGCAACGGGCGCTTTGCCGACATTTCGTTTCAGGCGGGGCCCGGCATCTCCGAGCCCAGCCCCTCGCGCGGCGCGGCCTTCGGTGATTTCGACAACGACGGCGACATCGACGTCGTCGTCAACACGGTCAACGATTATCCCCAGCTTCTGCGCTGCGATTCCAAGCTCGACAACAACTGGATCAAAATCCGCACCATCGGGACGAAATCGAACCGCAGCGGCATCGGCGCTCGCTTAGCCTGCGTCACGCGCGTCCCCGGAGAATCCAAGCCTCACCGCCAGATCGACGAAGTCCGCAGCGGAGGCGGCTACTTCTCGCAGAATGATCTGCGGGTCCATTTCGGTCTGGGCAAAGCCGAAAAAGTGGATCAACTGGAAATCCGCTGGCCCAGCGGCCAGGTCGACACGCTGAAAGATGTGAAAGCGAATCAGGTGATCTACGTCAAGGAAGGCGAAGGCATCACCCGCACCATGCAGTTCCCGCCAAAAAAGAAATAACCATCCTATGTCTGCTTCCTCAGCGTCCTCCGGGATTCACGTTTGGATCCCTCGGCGTCCTCTGCGATTCAATATCTGCGTCGTCAGCGTCCTCTGCGATTCAAGGTTTTTTTGGCTCGCCCCTGCTGCCCGACCCCTCAGTCAACGTGTGTATCTGATCGACGGCCAAATTCTCAAACCGTTCAATCAACCCGCTAGGCCAACGGATCTCCACCCACTCAATCTTGTCGACTTTCCCCAGACCGAAATGAACTCGCATATCGCTGTTCGAGATGTAGCTCGACCCGCTGCGAACCTCATCGACTAAAATGCGTTCCCCGGCCTTCACCCGAATTCTGGCTCCAATCCCGTCGCGATTCGATTTCGTCCCCACCGTGTGAATCGCCACCCAGTGGTTCGCATTGCGAGCCTGGTTCACCAGCAGGCTGGGCTCGGCGTTCATATTGTTGATGACCGCCGACATTCTTCCGTCATTCCACAAATCGCCCACTGCCAGCCCGCGCGACGACGCCGCAGTCGTAATCCCGGCACCTGCCGACGCAGAAATATCCGTGAAAGTCCCGTCGCCATTGTTGTGGAAGAGAATGCGCGGTTCCTTGTAGCTGCTGCCCAAATGCTGGCTATCGACTTCGGGATAGACATGCCCATTCACCAGCAGCAAATCCGGCCAGCCATCATTATCGAAATCGAGGAACATCGTGCCCCAGCCCAAATACTGCGTGTAGAGCCCCAGCCCCGCGGCAGTCGTTTCGTCGTTAAACGTGCCATCACCGTTATTCTTGTACAGCGTCGACGTATCGTCGGAAAAATTCGTCTTGAAAATATCCAGATGCCCGTCGCCGTTATAGTCGCCGATGGTCGACCCCATGCCCGCCTGCTCGCGTCCATCCTCGTTAAAAGCCGCGCCAGCTGTGACCGCGACGTCGGTAAACGTCCCATCGTGATTGTTGTGGTAAAGGATGCTGGGCGTACTGTCGCAAGCCACGAAAATATCAGGCCAGCCATCCTCGTCGAAATCAAACGTCGAAATGCTGAACGCGTAATGCCCGTCGGTGTGGTCGATGTGCGCTTTCGCAGTCACGTCTTCGAACGTCCCATCCCCGCGATTGTGATAAAGAATATTCTTCGATCCCGCCAGCCCGCGCGGCCCGCACATCACCGGAACGCCCTTCCAAATGCAAGTCGGCCTCTCGCCCGGAGCCGGCGCATCGGCCAGATCGAAGTCCACGTAATCCGAAACGATGAGATCCAAATGCCCATCGCGGTCGTAATCCACAAACGCGCAACCCGTACCCCATGCTTTGCCCGATCCTGCCACACCAGCCTTTTCCGCGACCTCGGTGAACACACCATGATTGTTGTGATAGAGCCGGTTCTTGCCGTAATACGTGATGTAAAGATCTTCCCAACCGTCGTTGTCGTAATCCCCCACGCAAACGCCTTGTCCCCAGCCAGTCGCGGTCAGTCCGGCCTGCGCGGTCACATCGGTGAACGTGCCGTCGTGGTTGTTGCGATAGAGACGATTCGTCGGCGCCTGGCCTGCCGGAAATCCCTCCAGCCGCGTCCCGTTGACCAGAAAAATGTCAGGCCAGCCATCGTTGTCGTAATCGAAAATCGCAACTCCGTTGCCCGTGGTCTCAATGATGTACTTCTTGGTATTCAGCCCGCCAAAAACATTCCTCGCCGTGAGCCCTGCCTTTTCGGCGATGTCGGTGAAATTCACAATGTGAGGCGGAGGCGTTGCAGCTCTTGACTGCTGAGCCAGGAGCGAACATCCGTGGAAGACCAGCAACACACAGGCGAGCGTCCGCAAAGCGAGATTGCGCGCACAGCAGGAAGACATCTGAAATAGCATGGACCCCATTTGATGTTAGGGGCGGCCCGGAAAAGGGTCAAGCGCGACCATCCGCGCTTGCAGCACGGCGCACCAGCAGACCCGCCGGTCGCTCCCTATAGCGCAATTCGTCCCTTCCCGTTATCATTCAAGCTTCGCAGCATAAGACTCCGCACAAATCGCTATGATGTGACAGTATGACGTCGATTCAAACACCTCCCGCACCGCCATTTGACCAGGCTGTACATTCTACGGCTGTGAACCCGGTCGAACTAACCAACCTTCACAAGTGCTACGACGAGTTCGTTGCCGTCGACAATCTCTCTCTTCGCATCAAGCCGGGCGGAATTTATGGGCTATTAGGCCCCAACGGAGCCGGCAAGACCAGCACCATACGGATGATCATGGGCATCACCGTCCCGGACTCCGGAAAGATCTCTGTTTTTGGTGAGCCTCTCAGCCGCCGGCACATGGATCAGTTCGGCTACCTGCCCGAAGAGCGAGGCCTGTACAAAAAAATGAAAGTGTTGGAGCACCTTGTCTTCCTCGGCCAGCTGAAGGGATTGGATGGCGCCCAGGCCCACAGCCGCGCGCGCAGATGGTGCGAGCGCTTCGAATTAACCAGCTGGATGGAAAAAAAGGTCGAAGAGCTTTCCAAAGGCATGCAACAAAAAGTTCAGTTCATCGGCGCGGTCCTGCATGATCCGAAGTTAATTATCATGGACGAGCCATTTTCCGGGCTCGATCCCGCCAACGCGATCGCGCTGAAAGATGCTGTGCTGGAACTGGCCAAGCGCGGCCAGACGATTCTCCTCTCGACTCACCGCATGGATCAAGCCGAACGCCTTTGCCAGTCGATCTGTCTCATTAATCACGGCCGCGCCGTGCTGGAAGGCGATCTCAACCAGATCAAGGCGAAATATGGCCACACCAACGTGCAGATCAAGTACGAGGGAGATACTGCCTTTCTGCGTGATACCCGGCTTGTGCAGTCGTTCAACGATTATGGAAACTACGTGGAACTGCGCCTGGTTCCCGGCGCCGACCCGCAGGATTTATTGCGCGTCGCTTCTGCCTGCGCCCGGCTAACCCGGTTCGAAGTCATGGAGCCGTCGCTCGAGGAAATTTTTCTGGAAGCGGTGGGTAAGTCCAATGCGTAATACCTGGTTGATCATCAAGCGAGAATACCTGCAACGCGTGCGCACGCGAACTTTTCTTGTGCTGACGATACTGGCACCCGCCATCATGACGGCCTTGATGGCGCTGCCTGCGAAATTCGCCGCCATGGGTGAAAAACCACAGCACATCGTGCTCGTCACCTCATCCGCGTCTTTCGGCGACACCGTCCGCCAGCAGCTGCTTTCCGCTCCCGTCGAACAAGATGAAGATAATCCCGACGCAGCCAGCCAGAAGCCGGAGGACCAGTACGTCATCGACGTCGATGCCAATCCCTCCGAGCAGGAGCGCTCCGTTTTACGCGACAAGGTAAGCACGCGCGCGATCGACGGCTATCTGTGGCTCACGGATGACGCGATCGCAGCTCGTGCGATCACCTGGTACGGCCGCGACACCGCCGGTTTCAGGGAACGAACGTGGCTCAGCCAGGCTCTCAGCCGCACGGTTCAGCAACAGGAGCTCTCCAGCAAGGGCATCACTCCCGCCCAAATCGATCAGATGCTCACGCCAATCAAAGTTCTGCCGGTGCGCATCGAAGGCGGGCGCGAGGCCAAGGGCAGCGGTAACGGCCGGTATTTTGAGATTGTCGTAATGGTCATGCTCATCTACGTGGCCGTTCTACTTTACGGCATCTCGGTCATGCGCTCCGTGCTGGAAGAAAAGAATTCGCGCATCATCGAGGTGCTCCTCTCTTCCGCCAGTTCGACTGAGCTGATGACGGGAAAGTTGCTGGGCGTCGGCGCCGTGGGTCTGACCCAAATCCTGGTTTGGACCATAATGGCCGGGGTCGTCGCCTTGCCGGCGCTGGCCGCTCAACCAAACTTCACTGAGCTGCAAATTTCACCGCTCGTCATGGTATCTTTCGTGCTTTTCTTCTTGCTTGGATACCTGCTGTATAGCACGCTATACGCAGCCATTGGCGCCATTACCACCACCGAGCAGGAAGGCCAGCAACTGCAATTCCTCATCGTGATTCCCCTGGTCCTGTCCGTATTCATGCTCATGCCGGTCCTGCGCACGCCCGACTCGGCAGCCATGGTGTGGATGTCGATGATTCCGTTCTTTGCCCCCATTCTGATGTACGCTCGAATTGTGGTGCAGACCCCGCCCCTGTGGCAGATCGCCCTGTGCCTGGGATTGATGGTTGCTACGATTTGGGGACTGACAATTCTCTGCGCGCGCATCTACCGCATCGGCGTACTCATTTATGGAAAGAGAGCGACGCTGCCGGAGATTATGAAGTGGCTGAAATACGCGAAGGCTTAGCGCAGCCAGCTACCCGAGTGAGCCTGAAACACGCCCACATACTTGTCCGCGGCTCCGTAATAGAAAAACAACCCTAAGTTACCTGGGACGATCATGCCTTCTACGAAAACCACATTCGGCACCTGGCCAACTTTCTCCCATTCCATCTCCGGAGCGAAGAACGGCTGGTCGCTGCGTGACACCAGCTTTCGCGGGTCGTTCAAGTCGAATACAGCAACTCCCGTCCGGTAGACTAAATTGTCGTCCGCGCCGTTGTAGTACAGAAAAATGCCGCCGCTCCCGCCTCTCGCAACCGTCGGCGGAGGGCCGGGCTCCGCCACTCGCGAATCAAAGTGCCCCGGCCGCACCGGCAAGACCGGAGTCTTCGTTTCGTCCGTCCAGTGCAGCAGATCCGTCGATGACGCCAACCCCGCCTGGTCTTTCCCATCGGCACTCGTACCCAGGAAATACATCCAATACTTTCCCTTGATCTTCTCTCGAACGATGGCGCCCGACTTCGTCCATTTCACGTTCCAGTTTCCTTTATTGGCGGGAAGGATGACACCCTTGCGCTCCCAATGAATGAGGTCCTTCGACGTCGCCAGGCAGAGCTGGGCATCTTTCTTGTTGTATCCCGTGTAGGTGAGATAGTAGGTGTCGCCGAATTGAACCAGGCGCGGGTCTTCGACGCCTCCGTCCTTCTCGTAGGGTTCCGCAGGAGCGAGCACCGGCTGAGCTCGGCGGGTGAAGTGAATCCCATCCGTGCTCTCGGCATATCCGAGCCGCGAGGTGCCTTGCTTATCCTGCGCGCGGTAGAGCATGACGATCTTCCCCTGGTAATAAACAGCAGCTGGGTTGAAAGTGCCCGCCGCTTCCCATCCATCCCCCCGCGGCGCGATGATGGGAACATCCGACAGCCGGCGCAACCCTTCAAACGGCACGCTTGGATCGCGTTGAGCCAAGAGAACGGCGGCGGAAAGTGCCAAGACCCAGATGCACCCCGAACCGTGAAAACGCCGCATAGGTTTCTACTCCAGCAAAAAACGGCAGGGCCGACCCCCTGCCGTTCGGTCAAATCCATATTGTGGTCCGGCTATTTCTTATTGACGTGCTTCTTCAGTTCGGCCCCAGGGGTAAATTTCGCAACTTTGCGGGCGGCGATTTTAATGGTTGCGCCGGTTTGTGGATTGCGGCCGTTCCGTGCTTTCCTCTGCGAAACGGAGAATGTGCCGAAGCCTATCAACGCCACGCGATCTCCTTTGCGGAGGGCGCCCGTGATGCTGTCGACGGCGGTATCAATGGCGGTAGTCGCCTGCGCTTTGCTGATCTCGCAAGCGCCTGCGATCCTATCGACCAGATCGGCTTTGTTCATAGTTGCTCCTCGCAGGTCTCTTTCATACCCAGCCGGAACCGGGCGGAACAAAGATTACGGCTGAATTGGGAAACCTGAATGTTGGTATTCTCCTCCCTCTGCGCCGATTGTCAACTGTGAAAATCCGCGCCAGAAGCCCGTTTCGCACCTCCTTCGCCCCAATCAACGCAGCCGGGGCGGCTTTTCATACATGCCCACCAGGTTTTCCTCGCCCCTCCACAGGCGTCGCCCATCCTTCACAGGATGTACACAGCCAGTCACCGATTCCGCCTTGCGCAAAACTGGTCTCCGGGTGCAAAGTCGAAATAGAACCGTTTCTTCAGAGGATTGATTGTCAGTGATCAAGACCCCCGTAGAAGTTTGTCCGCTCTGCGAAGGCACCGGATGGAAACCGGCCGCCACCACGACAACGAAAGACCGCCGCGTCACCCGCTGCGACTGCCAGTTGCGCTCCCGCGCCCAGTCTTTGCTGGCCGCGGCCCGCATCCCCCGCCGCTACGAACACTGCGAGCTGAGCAACTACGATACCGATTTTCCCGGAGCGCACCCGTCACTGGCCGACGCCCATTTCATTGCCACGAACTTTGCCAAGAAGTGCGATCCCCGCGGCGACAAAGGACTCCTCATCATCGGCAAGATCGGCACCGGCAAAACTCACTTGGCCGTTGGGATTCTCAAAGAGCTGATCCAGAACCGCGGCATCCCGTCCCTGTTCTACGACTACCGCGAATTGCTCAAAGAAATTCAGAACTCTTACAACTCAACCGTCCAAACCACAGAATTAGACGTGCTCCGCCCCGTATTCGAAACCGACGTTCTGGTGCTGGACGAACTAGGCGCCGTGAAGCCCACCGAATGGGTCTGGGACACGGTCAGCCTCATCCTGAACACCCGCTACAACGACAACCGCACCACCATCATCACCACCAACTTCGATGACCAGCCGGCAGCAGGCGTTTCCGGGTCCCTATCTCCCGCCAGAGCTGCCAGTCGCGGCGAAACCCTGGGCGACCGCATTGGCGAGCGTATGCGCTCCCGCTTGCACGAGATGTGCCGCATCATTACACTCGACGGCACCGACTTCCGCCAGAAGTTCCGCAGCGCCAACTTCCGCTAAATTCCGCTCGCCACGGATCAAAGCGGATCTCACGGATCAAAGTAGGTTCACGCTCCGTGCCTCTGTGGTGATTTGCTTCTAGAATCGTGTCAGTGCTGACCGACCATCTAGAATTCCTGCCCGAGCGCGATGCCGAAGTATTTGCCGCGGCACCCGCGGCGCCCGCGGTGTTTTTGCTACGAGGGCAAGACCCGCAGTCCGAGCCCTACGTCAGCAAAACCGCCAACCTGCGGCGCCGCCTGCATCGCCTGCTGGGGCCGGTGGAAGAGCGCACCAAGAAGCTGAACCTTCGTGACCGGGTCCGCTTCATCGAATACACGCCGTCGGGATCTGACTTCGAATCCGGATTCCTGCTTCATCGCGTGCTGCGGGAAGCATTCCCTAAAACCTACCAGCACCGCATGCGTTTCCGCTTCGCCCCGCTGGTGAAACTGCACCTCGAGAACGAGTACCCGCGCGCTTCCATCACGACGCGGCTAGGCAAGCTCAACGGCCCCGTTCTGTACTACGGCCCGTTCGTCTCCCGCGTCGCAGCCGAGAAATTCATGAACGATTCGCTCGATTTCTTCAAGATGCGCCGCTGCGTCGACGACCTCCATCCCGACCCCAAGTTCCCCGGCTGCATTTATTCCGAGATGAAAATGTGCCTGGCCCCCTGCTTCAAAGGATGCACCGACCACGAATATGCCGGCGAAGTGCAGCGCGTACAAACCTATTTCGACTCCCGGGGCGACTCGCTGCTCCGCGAATTCTCCGCTCAGCGCGAAGCCGCCTCAACCAATCTGGCTTTCGAAGAAGCGGCCGCGATTCACGCCAAGGTAGAAAAACTGAAGCCGGTGGTCAGCCAGCTTCCCGAAATCATCCAGCGCCTCGACCGTCTCTCAGCTTTGATGATTCAGCCCAGCCACATCCCAGGTGCGGTCGCATTTTTCCAAATCGAATGCGGACGCATCGCTGGCCCAAGTCCGTTTGCGATCCAGGCCGCCGAGCACACGAAATCGCAATCCATGGAGTCGCGCGTGCAAGAAGCTCTGCAATCGTTCCCGCCAACCAAAGCAAAATCCGCGCAGGAAACCATGGAACACCTGGCCATTCTCAAGCGCTGGTACTATCGCGGCAGCCGCACCGGCGAAATTTTCTTCGCCGACGCCAAAGGCGAACTCCCGATGCGCCGCGTCGTCAGGGGAATCTCGCGAGTCTTCCGCGGCGAGAAGCCCGAACCTGACAAGCTTTCGCCCGAAAGCCTTCCTTCGTGAACCTTCGTGCCCTTAGTGGTTAATGCCTTTGATGTTCGCTCGCGCAAAAGGGCGGCCACCAAGCCGCCCGTTTATGAAGGTTTATCCGAAAATCCGTGCAATCCGTGGCGAAGAAGTTAAATATCCAAATTCTTCACGTCCAGCGCGTTCTCCTCGATGAACTTGCGCCGCGCCTCCACGTCCTCACCCATGAGCGTGGTGAAGATCGTTTCGCACTCCGCGATGTCTTCCAGTTTCACCGACAGCAGCGTTCGCCGCTCCGGATCCATGGTCGTCTCCCACAGCTGCGGAGCCGTCATCTCGCCCAGCCCTTTGTAGCGCTGGATCGTGAAGTCTTTTCGCCCTTCATTGATGACATAATCGCGCAGATCGCGCACATTCGTTTTCTCCACCACTTCAACCTCAGTCTTGCGCTTCACCGGCTTCGCGGCAGCCTTCTTCTCTTCCGCGCCAGTCTCGCCATCAGCCCCATCGCCATTGCTCGCAGCCGGTGCCTTGGCCAGCGTCTCCACCACGAACGGCGGCTCCATGTAAGGCTCGATTAGCTTGTACTTCGCGATCATCTGCCGGCACTCCGCGCTCGACACCAGCTCCCAGTTGATGATGTGCTCCGCGCCATGCTTGTTGACGAAGCTCACTTCCCACAAATTGTGCTCTTCATCGAAGCGCGATTCGACGCTCTTGAAGCCCTCTTCCTTCTGCATTTTCTTGAGTTCTTTTTCGAGCTTCTCGATTTTCTTCGTCGGAGCCTTCTTATCGCCCTCGAAATCCGCGTGCTTGGCGAGATCGAGCTTGGGGATCAATTCCGTGACCCGCTCATTGCGCACTCGTTTGTCCAGCTTCTCAAAGAATCCCAGATATTCGTCGAGAACGGTCATAAACCGCGCCAGGTCTTTGCCCTCAATCTTGGCCGCGCCTTCACCGTAGCGAATCGTCAGACCATCGGCCGCCCGCTTCACCATGACTTTCACGAATTCGCGCTCGTCCTTGATGTACTGCTGCGACTTGCCTTTCTTCAGCGAGAACAAGGGCGGCTGCGCAATAAACACATTGCCGCGCTTGATCAGATCCTGCATGTGCCGGAAGAAGAACGTCAGCAGCAGCGTCCGGATATGGCTTCCGTCCACGTCAGCATCAGTCATCAGGATGATCTTGCCGTATCGCACCTTGGTCGGATCGAAATCGTCCTTCGCGATGCCGGTTCCCAGGGCCGTGATCATGGCGCGGATTTCCTCGTGCGCCAGCATCTTGTCGTACCGCGCCTTCTCGACGTTCAGAATCTTTCCCTTGAGCGGCAGAATCGCCTGGAAGCGCCGGTCGCGCCCCTGCTTCGCCGTCCCGCCGGCCGACTCGCCCTCGACCAGAAACAATTCACAGCGATTCGGATCGCGTTCCGAACAATCCGCCAACTTTCCCGGCAGCCCCCCAGAATCCAGCGCGCCCTTGCGCCGCGTCAGATCGCGCGCCTTGCGCGCCGCTTCCCGCGCCCGCGCCGCATCCACGGCCTTGTTGATGATCTTCTTCGCGACCGTCGAGTTCTGCTCAAAAAACGCGCCCAGCCGCTCGTTCACGAACTGAGTAACCGTTCCCGCGATATCGGAATTCAGTTTGCCCTTGGTCTGCCCTTCAAACTGTGGCTGCGGCAGCTTCACGCTGATCACCGCAACCAATCCTTCGCGCACATCGTCGCCCGTCAGGTTTTCTTTGACGTCTTTGAACAACCCCATCTGCTGCCCGGCGTAATTGATCGTGCGCGTCAGCGCCGTGCGGAATCCGGAAAGATGCGAGCCGCCGTCGACGGTGTTGATGTTATTCGCAAAGCTGAAAATCGTCTCCGAATACGCGTCGTTGTACTGCAGCCCGATTTCCATGTGAACACCGTTGCGATCGTCCTCCATGTAAATCGGCTTGTCGTGCAGCACCTGCTTGCCGCGATTCAGATGCTTGATGAACTCCGCAATCCCGCCGTTGTATTTGAAGTCCGCATGCTTGGGCTCGCCCGTCTTGGCATCGGTCGCGCGCTCGTCGGTCAGCGTGATCAGCAATCCCTTGTTCAGGAATGCCAACTCGCGCAGTCGCTGCGCCAGCGTGTCGTAGTTGTATTCGAGAACCGTGAAGATCGTCGGATCCGGCAGGAAGTGCACCTTCGTCCCCGTCTTCACTTTCGCGACGCCAGTCTTCTTCAGCTTGCTGGTGGGCTCGCCCTTGGAATACGTCTGCTGCCAGGTCGCGCCATCGCGCCAGATTTCCAGTTGCAGGTCTTCGCTCAGCGCGTTCACGCACGACACGCCCACGCCGTGCAATCCGCCGGAAACTTTGTAGCTCGACGAATCGAACTTTCCCCCGGCATGCAGCTTGGTCATCACCACCTGCGCCGCGGAAACTTTCTCTCCGTCAATCTCCATGTCGTCCACGGGAATGCCGCGCCCGTCATCTATCACCGTGATGGAGTTGTCCAGGTGAATCGTGACTTCAATCTTGGTGGCAAATCCCGCCAGCGCCTCGTCCACGGAGTTGTCGACGACTTCGTACACCAGATGATGCAGGCCCATCTCTCCGGTCGATCCGATGTACATCGCCGGACGCTTGCGCACCGCCTCCATGCCGCCCAGCACTTTGATCGACTCGGCGTTGTACTCGTGATTGCCGTTGCCGCCGCCGTCGATGCCTCCGTCAATCGGAGTCACTTTGCCGTTTTTTATCTTGGTGTCTGCGATGGGAGTATTAATCTCTTTGGTGGCCATTCCGCTCCGCGAAAATGTCCCGAATTTTTTCTGATTTCGGTCTTGCTAAACGCCCTGAATTTGGCTGGAAATTTCGTCTCGATCCGCCCTTCCTCGAAGCCCTGACAAATGACCTCAAGTTGTTGAAATAAAAAATACTTAGGATCGATTCGACCTAGATAAATTATACCACAAAATGAGTGGATTTCGGAGCCCGAGTCAAGCGCCGAATCGAGGGAGTAACGCGCTTATCCGGTGAGCACTACGACCCAGTGCGCCGCGCCTCGTCGTAACGAACTTCGAACTGCAAGTAATCGTTCGCGTCGATGAGGCCCAGCACGGCACTGACTAGCCGCGGGAATCGCACTCGCAACGGATCGTGCACAATCACTGGCGAGAAGAGTTGGTATGACACGCCCCGGGTCTGAAGTTCGCAGTGCCCGGCTGCCAGGACATTGGAAACCCACCCGCTCTCACGACCATAGGTGAGTGCGATCAACACCACACCCTTATTCCAGAAAACGTTCACCGGCGTCCGGTAGATCTTTCCCGATCGCCTGCCGACATTCACAACAACCGCGAAACCGGGTAGTCGAGCGGCAAACTTGGACGCAAGGCGGTTTGTGAAGGCTCGATGAAATGCTGCGGTTGGCCTTTTGAAAAAGCGAACCAAAAGTATCAGAGCTAGAGGAATGGCGAAGAAAGAACAAAGTAGCACGCCTATTAGCATGATGAACAACTACGCTTTCAGCGCCTGAGCCACATATTCCAAACGAACAAACCGACGTAGCTCGCCGCGAGCAAAGAGAAGAGCGATGTCAACAGAACGTGCCCTATGACAAACGCTCGTCCTGTGGGCCAGTCAGAATGTGAAAAATAAACGGCATCGATCACAATTCGCGCTGTCCAATAAACCCCAATGAAGCAAGCTAATCCCATCGCTGCATGATCGCCGCGGAGAAGTTCCCGGTGGAGTATGAGAGTCAGCGTGCCGAAAGCGATAATGGTCAGCACCGTAAATCCTCCCTGCACCCACAGCAGTTTGCGATTGAAAGGCATAAGCTGGCGTAGGTCCTTCTTCCAATCAAGCCGGTAAGGGACTTGGAAACTGGCGAACAGGATCACAAAATGGGCTGCGCCTGCGAGCCATAGGTCGCAATCAAAGAGCCGTTCTGCCACAGCATTCGTCATACGGCGTGAATCGCTCCCATGAACGGAAGTATTACCCGCATTACGAACCACGGGTGAAAGAGCCAAAATACGGGCGCGACAAGAAAGAGAGTCATGAAGCACCAACCGCTCACGCCCTGGGTTAGTATGAGTCTCCTCCCGAAACGCGACCGCTCGATGGCGACTCCGGCGCCTTGCAGCAGAAAGTAAAGTGTTGGAAGCCCGTATCCCCCACGTGCCGGCAGCGAGATCACCAAGTCATGGATCAGCCCAGAAACCAGGAACACTAAGAACCCAGCTGTTCTTGCCCCTAACTTGCGATGGGTCGGCCCGAAAATCAACTCATGAGCAAGTTGACGGAAACCGAGATTCCAGCGCTTTCCCCAGAACTCCGCAAGTGATGTAGAGCGCAGGGGAGCCTGCATTATGGGTTCGGCTGCCACACCGAGTCGTTGCCAAAGGAAAGCGATTATCTGGAACAACCCGAAGTGCAGGACCAGGACGAGACCGACCATTCCTACCCAACCGCGCATGAGGGGATGACTTTCTGGAAAAGTCCGGGCGACCACCCAGAGCAGGAAGGCACCAAGAATCGTTTGCAATATTGCCCACAGCCATTTCGATGCTGGCGGGGCAGAGGCGCTCCGTTTCGTGCTCAAGAACGAGTCCGCATCCATTCCTGGCCAGGCGAGCAGATATGCGGCTGAACGCCACATTGGATGTGCGATCTTCGAGCGCACTCGCCACCACGTCGCCCACTTCAGACTGAGATAAATTGCGAACGAAAGGATCCACATAAACGCCCAAGGCGGCACGAAATTACCGAGAACCACTGCGGTCAGAGGTAGAACCGCTAGCGGTAGCCAACAACAGAATTCGTGAACACCTTCGGCATTGTTGCCTGCACTCACATCGACGTTGTATCACTACCCTGCGCGCCAGAACAGTACCATCAGGGATGATTGGCCGCAACCTCGCCATAGCTTCGTTGACCGAGTGACCCGATGGTTCGGCGGCGCGTTCTCACCGCAAATGATAAAAGGGCGGCCTCTTGGGCCGCCCAAAATAACAAACTGTGATCCTACGCCGTCGCCGGTCTCTCCCCGCCCTTCGCCCGTCCGGGCTCCAGGTTCGGCTTAATCACGTGCTGCACTCCATCATCCGGCTTCGTCGGTGGAGGCTGGATCGGCGGCAGTTCCTTGCCGTCCACCAGCAGCTTGATCTCGTTCGCATCCAGAACCTCGCGTTCAATCAGCGCCCGCGCAATTCTTTCCAGCGTGTCGCGATTGTCCGACAAGATCTGCTTGGCCATGTTGTAGCCGTTGTTGACCAACTTGCGGACTTCCTGATCGATCTTGATGGCCGTATCTTCGCTGTAATCGCGATGCTGCGCGATTTCGCGGCCCAGGAAGATCTGCTCTTCCTTCTTGCCGAAGGTCATCGGTCCCAGATCGCTCATGCCCCACTCGCAGACCATTTTGCGGGCCATATCCGTGGCGCGCTCGATGTCGTTGCCGGCTCCGGTGCTCATCACCTTCAAGAACAATTCTTCCGCGATGCGCCCACCCATCAGGATGGCGATCTCAGTTTCCAGATAGTTCTTGTAGTAGTTGTGCCGGTCGTCGATGGGCAACTGCATGGTCACGCCCAGCGCCATGCCGCGCGGAATAATCGTGACCTTGTGCAGAGGATCGGAATTCGGCATCTTGGCCGCCACCAAGGCGTGTCCCGCCTCGTGGTAGGCCGTGTTCTTTTTCTCTTCGTCGGTGAGCAGCAGCGACTTGCGCTCCACGCCCATCAGCACCTTATCCTTGGCCACTTCAAAGTCGTATTGCAGAACGGCCTTGCGGTTCTGCCGGGCCGCGGCCAGAGCCGCTTCGTTCACCATATTGGCCAGGTCAGCACCGGAAAATCCCGGCGTCCCGCGCGCCAGCACGGAAAGATCGACATCCTCCGCAAGAGGAATCTTGCGCGTATGCACCCGCAGAATCTCTTCGCGCCCGCGCACATCCGGACGGCTCACCACCACCCGCCGGTCAAAACGACCCGGCCGCAGCAGCGCCGGATCCAGCACATCAGGACGGTTCGTCGCCGCCATCAGGATGACGCCTTCATTCGACTCGAAGCCGTCCATCTCGACCAGCAACTGGTTCAAAGTCTGCTCGCGCTCATCGTGCCCGCCGCCCAATCCAGCGCCGCGATGCCGTCCCACCGCGTCGATTTCGTCGATGAAGATGATGCAAGGAGCATTCTTCTTGCCCTGCTCAAACAGATCGCGCACCCGGCTCGCGCCCACGCCCACAAACATCTCCACAAAGTCCGATCCGGAAATCGAGAAGAAGGGAACATTCGCCTCGCCCGCCACCGCTCGCGCCAGCAACGTTTTGCCCGTTCCCGGAGGCCCGACCAGCAGAACGCCCTTGGGAATCCGCCCGCCCAGCTTCTGAAACTTCTGCGCCTCGCGCAGGAATTCAATAATTTCCCGTAGTTCTTCCTTGGCCTCTTCCACCCCGGCCACGTCCTTGAACGTGACTTTCTTCTGCTGCATCGAGAGCAGCCGCGCCCGGCTCTTCCCAAACGACAGCGCCTTATTGCCGCCGGTCTGCATCTGGCGGATCATGAAGAACCACAACGCCCCCAGCAAGATCAGCGGCGCCCACGTCCCCAGCAACTGCAGCGGCAGGCTCCCGCTATTCACGTCGCGGAACGACATGTTGACGCCCTTATCCCGCAGCGTCTTGATCATGTCCGGATAATTCTGCGGAGCGGTGGTATGGAATGCCGTGCCATCCGTCAGCTTGCCTTTCACCTGCATTCCGTCGACGGTGACCTCGTGCACATGTCCGGCCTCGACGTTCGCCATGAATTCGGTGAAATTCTCTTCTTTATCTTTTTGGGTATCGCGCGCCCCTTTTACCACTTCCCACAACAACAGGGCCGACACTCCGATCAACAGCCAGAACAGCACGGTCTTTACAGTTGAGTTCACCTAGAAGGCTCCTAAATTCGACAACAGCTACACTTCCGAAACACGCCTACAGGCATTAGATGCCCGGGCAGGAAATTGGATTGGGCAAATCCTTAGAGCCCTATTCTACCTTTTCTGCCGCAAAAACACCCTCGTCTCGAGAAATGACTTAAGTCATGGGCGATCTTGCATTTGCCGCTGCCAGATAAGGCAGATTCCGGTTCGTCTGCTCCACCGCTCCCAGGCCGTATCCGACCAGAAAAGCGTCATCCACCAAAAACCCGAAATAATCCGGCTGCAATGGCACCCGCCGCGCCGCTTGCCGGTCCAGCAAAGTCACCAACTTCACTGACGCCGCCCCGCGCGCGCGTAGATCCGCCATCAGGAATTCGCTGGTCACCCCCGAATGCACCAGCCCCTCCACCAGCAAAATGTGCTGCCCCTTGATATCGGGCTCGTGGCTGAAAAAAATCTCCATTACCTCGCTGGCCGAGCCGCCCTGCGTCTTGCTGTATTTCGGCTTGATGAACTGGCATACCACCGGAACCTGCATCGCCCGCACCAGATCGGCCAGAAACATGAACGCATTTTCCAGCACCGCCAGCATCTGCACCGTCTGCCCCTTGTAATCGTCGGAGATCTGCCGCCCCAGTTCTTTCACCCGCTTCTGGATTTGCTCCGTCGTGATCACCGGCCGCAGGGGCTCGACTCTAGCAGTGCTCATGAATTTGGCATCCCTCCCGCACTCTCGGTTGATAGCTTTAGTCTTGAAGAGCCAGCTTGCTTTCTCAGCGTTCTCTGCGGCGTTTCTCCGCGAACCTCTGACTAAGTCCTGTTTTGAAACGGCGCGGCTTTAGACGCGCCGTAACTTGAGCAAAATTAACTGGGCTTTAGCCCCAGGGAACGCTCCCGGACTTAATCAGACTTTCCTTAGACCTTTTTTCCAGAATCACCACTCCCTCGGACCCCGGCTTCGCCTGCCATCGCGCCGGCAAAGCAAACCCTCGCATCCACACGATCTCGTCTCCGCTCACCACCACCGGCCACAAACTCCGCTCCGGCTGCGCCACCTGGCGCTCCTGTAACAGTTCCTTAACTTTCTTGGGGGATTTCGTATGGGCCGGCCAGTACCGATCTCCAGCGCGCCAGTTCCGCACTTTCAAGCGTCCCGGCAAAGCATCCGCATCCAACAGGTGCTCCGGATTATACGCCTCTCCGCCCATTGAAACTCGCCGGACTTCGATAATCGCACCAATCTCGGAAATGGCCACCTCGCCCGGCACCTGCAACTCATATTCATAATCCTGCGCAGATGCAGCCTGCCGCAAATCCGGCGTCACAAACCATAATTCGTGCGGCTCGCGAACCACCTTCCACCCCAGCGGCAACGAAATTTCCTTTCCCGAAGCTCCCTCTTCCCCCGCCAGCCGCAGAATCTCCTCCACATGCTTGAACTCCAGCGGAATTCCCGCCTGCTCCCCGATAGCCTTCACCAGTCGCCGCTGCACCGCCACCGCTTCCCCCAGGAACCACAACCGGTCCACCGACGCATTCATCACCAGCCACCGCGCATTGTCGATTTTCGCCTGCAGCGAGAGTTCTCGCTCGAACGGCGCCCCAGCAGCCCCGCGGAGTGAAGTTTCTTCGTAAAAGGGCACGGCTTTAGCCGTGCCGTTACTTACCCCTTCAGAACTGGGCTTTAGCCCCTGAGGTCCTGGCGCAGCCCTCTCGACCGCCGAGCCGATTTGAACCAGACCACTCGGCCGCGCCCACCCCGGCTCCGACCAATGAACCCCAGTTCCCATCCACCCCGCGACTTCGTTCTCCCAATAGTCCTCCTCCCCGCGCGCAATCTCCGCCAACTCCGCCAGATTCTCCGTCACCGCAGGATTGAACTCTCTTTCCAAGAGAGGAACCACCAGCTTCCGCACCCGGTTCCGCGTAAACTTTGCCTCGTCATTGCTCGCATCCTCGCGCCACCCCTGCCCGATCTCGCGAAGATACGCCTCCAACTCGCGCCGTCGCACCCCCAGGACCGGCCGCACAATCTCCCCGGAAAATTCTCCATCCTCATCCTCGACCACGATCCGCGGATAAATCCCCCCCAAGCCCTTCAACCCCGCCCCACGAATCAACCGCATCAGCACCGTCTCCGCCTGATCATCCAGCGTATGCCCGGTCGCAACCTTGTCGAGTCTCGCCAGGCCCCAGGTTTCAGTCGCGCGCTCGGAAGTGTCGTGGAGGCGCGGCTCTTGAGAGCTGTGTGAATCTAAATGGTGGAAGAGCGGCCCTTCAGGGCCGCGTAAAGCGGAATTCGACAGACCGGGCTTTAGACCCTGCGGGCCCCCGCGTTCCTCTCGAATCAAACTCCGGAAAAATCCATACCTCCACTCCCGCGCCGCCGCTTCCACGCTGACGCCTTCCTCCCGCGCCCGCTTAGCCACATCCTCGCCATCCACATAAAATTCCAAATCAAACTGCCGCGCCAACCCGTCGACGAACTCCTCATCCCCATCCGACTCCGCCCCGCGCAATTGATGATTGAAATGAACCACAGAGACCACAATCCCCAATTCCCCGCGCAACTCCAACAACAACCGCAGCAGCGCAACCGAATCAATCCCCCCAGAAACGGCCACCCCCACGCGTTCTCCGGCCCTCAGCAGTTCCTCCTGCCGAATATGCCCGATCAAGCGTTGCGCCAGTGAACGCACGAAAACATGGTACCGCACAGGTTCCTCCATCTACCCCTCGCACTAGCGCTATTCTGATTTTTCATCCCAACACTCGCTCTTTCGTAACTTGAGCCCGTCATATTCCGGAGCGAACATTGGAATGCGTCACCTTTGCCTATTTATGAAGTCACTAGCCACACAACTCGTCCTAGCACTTCTAGCGTCCTTGGCCGTTGCTCAACAGTCCGACCGTGCAAAGGTGAAAGCTCCACCGCAGAAGAGCGGCGCCGCGATTGTCTATTCGGAAGGTGGAGCATTTCTAATCGAAGGGCCGAAAGGCTGGATTGTCGATCGCGAGACCGGACAGCAGATCGGCACTTGCTGCGTCTACTATCCCATGGGCGCGACATGGGACGATGCAGAAACAGTGATGTATCCCAACATCGCGACCAAAGGACCCGGTCAGAAGACACTAGCGGAATTAATGGACTCCGACCTCTCGGAGTTTCGCGACCACAATCCCGGGATGGCCTACGAAGACGGCGATGACATCCCTCTCAAGAACCATCGCTCTGCAAAATTACGGTACTTCTATCATGTTAACCGCGGCTCTTCAGAAGCCGTGGCCTATATTGACGAGCCCAAAATCGTCGCTCTAGTAGTCGTAAGCTCTAGGACAAAGAAGGGGCTTGATGAATCCATTCCCCTCTTGCGCTCTGCTTTGCAAACATATGCTTACATGGACGTAAAATTTGCCAACGACTCGAAGCCGGAAAAAGTCCAGTCGGTTCAATCGCCCAAAGAAAACCTGCAATAACAAAACCCCTACAGCCCCGCGCTCTTCTCCGCGATCAGCTTCCCAATCTTCTCTACGAACTCCGCCGCCGGCATGTCCTCCGTCTTCTCTTTCCCGCGCGTCCGCACATTCACCTTCCCCGCCTCGGCTTCTTTATCTCCCACTACCAGCAGGAACGGCACCTTCTGCATGGCATGCTCGCGGATCTTCGCATTCATCTTCTCGTTGCGCGCATCCACCTCCACGCGCACGCCCACGGCCTTCAGCTGCGCCGCGACTTTATTCGCATACTCCGCATGCCGCTCGCTGATCGGAATCATCACCGCCTGCACCGGAGACAGCCACACCGGAAACGCTCCCGCATAGTGCTCGATCAGCACGCCGAAGAATCGCTCCACCGACCCATACAGCGCCCGATGCACCATCACTGGCTGCTTGCGCGATCCATCTTCCGCCACATACTCCAATCCAAAACGCTGTGGCAAATTGAAATCCACCTGCACCGTCGAAAGCTGCCACAACCGTCCCAGCGCGTCCACCAGCTTGATGTCAATCTTCGGCCCGTAAAACGCCGCCTCGCCAGGAATCGTCTTGTACTCGATATTCCGGCTCTTCAGCACGTTCTCCAGAGACCGCGTGGCATGATTCCACTGCTCTTCGCTGCCCACAAAATTCTTGCGGTCCTCTGGATTCCACGTCGAAAGCTCGGTCTGATACTTGTCGAAGCCGTAATCCTTCAACACGTCCAGCGCGAAGTCGAGACAGTTGCCGACCTCATCTTCCGTTTGCTCGGGAGCGCAGAAAATGTGCGAATCATCCTGCGTGAACCCCCGCACCCGCAGCAGCCCATGCATCACGCCCGACCGCTCATACCGATACACCGTCCCCAGCTCTCCCAATCGCACCGGCAAGTCGCGATACGATTTCAGCGAGTCCTTATAAATCAGAATGTGCCCCGGACAGTTCATCGGCTTCAGCCGGTACTCGGCGTCGTCCAACTCCATCGCGTCAAACATGTTCTGCGAGTAATAGCCTTCGTGCCCCGACGTAAAAAAGAGCTGCCGTCGCGCCACATGCGGCGTGTACACCAGCGAATATCCGCGCTTGATGTACTGCTCCCGCATCCAGTCTTCCATCTCTTTGCGGATAATCCCGCCCTTGGGATGCCAGAAGATCAGCCCCGGCCCGGCGAGTTCCTGAATCGAAAACAGGTCCAGCTGCTTGCCCAGCACCCGGTGATCGCGCTTCTTGGTCTCTTCGATGTGCTTCAAATAATCGTCGAGATCTTTCTTCGAGAAAAACGACGTCCCATAAATCCGCTGCAGCTGCGGATTCTTCTCATCCCCCAGCCAGTACGCCCCCGCAATATTCAGCAGCTTGAATGCCTTGATCTTCCCCGTCGACGGAATATGCGGCCCGCGGCAGAAATCCGTGAACTTCCCCGTCCGGTAAATCGAAATCTTTTCATCGGGCTTGGTGAACTGCTCGATGAAGTGGCACTTCATGAAGTCGCCTTCTTTTTTGAATTCCGCCAGCCCCTGATCCCGCGGCAGAAACTCCCGCGCATACGGAATGTTCTGCTGCACCAGCTCCTGCATCTTCTTTTCGATCTTTTCCAGATCCTCTGGTGTAAAGGGCGTCGGACGGTAGAAGTCATAAAAGAATCCCGTCTCCGTCGCCGGACCGTGCCCCAGCTTGGTCTCCGGAAAAAGTTCCAGCACCGCCGCCGCCAGCAAATGCGCCGACGAATGCCGGTACACTTCCAGCGCCTCCGGATCCTTCTCCGTCAAAAGCCGCAGATCGGTATCGTGATCCAGAGGCCGGGTGAGGTCGATCAGATTGCGATTCGTCTTCGCCGCCAAAGCCGCATCCGCCAGCCGCGGGCTGATCGACTTCGCAATCTCCAGCGCCGTCGTCCCCTTCGCCACTTCCTTCACGCTCCCATCCGGAAGCGTCACATGAATGCTGTCCGCCATAGTTATGAGCCCTGCAGGAATCCTGAATCTTTCAGTTTAAAGAAGCCAGTAAAGGGGGTCAAACCAAGGAAGCCCTGCTTATGTTTGTCCTTCGTGATACTTCGTGTCCTTCGTGGTTCATGAATTTAGGACACCACCAGGCTCCCGTAGCGCCCTGGAAGAGCGGCCCGTAAGGGCGCATCAAAACGCACGTAAACAGAACGGGCTTCAGCCTAAAGAAGGCAGCAAAGGGGGTCAAACGAAGGAAGCCTTGCTTATGTTTGTCCTTCGTGACACTTCGTGTCCTTCGTGGTTCATGAATTTAGGACACCACTAGGCTCCCGTAGCGCCCTGGAAGAGCGGCCCTTCAGGGCGCGTCAAAACGCACGTAAACAGAACGGGCTTCAGTCGTAAGCGTTCGACCAACACACCTGTTGGCGGAGACCTGTCTGTGTTGGAGTCGCTGGGATGACCGCAGAAAATAGGTTGTCAGCGCCTCAGCGACGGACGCGAGCCAACGCGCCTAGTCCGCATTAGTTCCCACAGCAGGTTAGGCTGCGGTTTCTCGGTGTTGTTGCGGCAAACGATCTTCAATGCGCGCTACCCAGTACCAGGTGATGCGCTGTCCTCCGCGCTCAGGGCGCTTTTACCACCTGTTTCAGAACCTTTGAGCTGCTCCCCTTGAATGTCTCATCTCCGCTGTAGACGGCTTTGATCTTGTGTGTGCCCGCGGTAAGGGTTGACGTCGACAGGCTCGCAGTGTTGCCGGTCAATGACACCTTGCCCAGGTCTGTTGTCCCGGAGTAGAACGTCACTGTCCCCGTCGCGCCGGTCGTGACCGTGGCGGTGAACGTCACCTCTTCGCCGACGGTCGAGGGATTCAGGCTGGAGACTAATGCCGTCTTGCTCGGGTCCTTGTTGACGACCTGATTCAGCTTTGGCGATGTGCTGTGTGTGTTGTTCGCATCCCCGAGGTAGGTTGCGGTGATGGAATCGTCCCCGGATTCGCTGAACGAGGTTTTGATTTTGGCCTGCCCGTTCACGAGCTTTGCCGAACCGAGCAACGCCGTGCCAGACTTGAAATCCACGGTGCCAGTTACCGCGCCCTGGTACTGGCTGGTGACCGTCGCCGTGAACGTGATGGTTTCCCCAATGTCTGCCGGATTCAGGGATGAGGTCACCGCCGTCGTCGTGGTGGCCTTGTTTACGACTTGAAAGAGCACGGGCGAAGCGCTTCCGGCGACGTTCGAATCGCCAGTGTAGATGCCTTGAATGCTGTCGGTTCCAACCGGCAGCGTGCTGATCGTGAGCGCGGCTTGGTTGTTGCTGACGCCAGCCGATCCGATCGTGCTCGTACTGTTATAGAACGTCACCCCTCCGGTCGCAGTTCCGCCGTACTGCGGCGATATGTAAACCGTAAAGGTCACAGCCTGGTTGTAGACCGAGGGATCGAGGTTGGAAGCGATGCTGAGAGTCGAGCTGGCCATCTGCACGGTCTGCGTCAGCGGCGTCGATGTACTGGGCTGGTCGTTGCTATCGCCGCCGTAGCTAGCCACGATGGAATGAGTGCCTGCGGTCAAGGTAGACGTGCTCACTGTAGCTAGACCGCTACCGTTCAGCGCGCCCGCGCCGAGAACGTTGCTGCCGTCGGCGGTGAAGGTGACCGTGCCGGTGGGCGTTCCTCCGCCGGTTGCTGTGACCGTGGCGGTGAAGGTTACGGACTGGTTGTACGTCGATGGATTCAGCGACGAGGCCAGCGTGGTGGTGGTCGGCCCAGCCGTCGGAATCGTGAAAGGCAGGTTGCTGGTCAGCGTGCCGCTGTCCGGCGTGACCACGGTCACCGGGCCGGTGGTGGCGCCGGCGGGTACGGTGGTGGTGATTAAGGTAGCCGAAGCTACGGTGAAAGTAGCGGCCGTGCCGTTAAAGCTGACGCTGGACGCGCCCGTCAGATCGGTTCCAAGAATCATGACGGCCGTATTCACCGAGCCTGAGGTGGGCACCGTCGTCACAAATGGGCCGAGACCCATGGACAGGTTGTAGACCGTGCCGCAGCCTGCCGTGTACCCGGGAAAGCATTTTTCGCCGGCCCCGCCTCCGGTCGTTGTCCCATAGAAGCTCCCGTCAGTGCCCTGGACCAGCCCTGCGTAGGGGCTGCTGCCGTCCGGGCCGCTGAAGCTGTGCAGCGTGGTCAGCGTCGCGTCCGCCATTCCCCTTGGTCGGGTTGCAATCTTCGCATTCCAAGGGGAAGCCCGAGGCGTCGATCTTCTAGGGGCGATCAGGTTTTCGCCGTGCGCGTTGACGGGGTGGTCTTTTGGACTGCGGGCCTTCTTCCGGGCATCATCGTCGCTAAGGGTAATCTCGAAGATCGTCCCTAGTGTGTTCCCGCCTGCGTTCATTATCCCGCCCTCCAACGTTGTCCCGTAAAGGTTCCCATCGGTGGCCTGAATCAGCCCTGCGTTAGTGGGTTCCGCGCCATCCGTGCAATCGGCACCACCTAGCGAGCAAAAGCTGTAAAGCGTGGTAAGCGTACCGCTTGGGGTGATCTCGAAGACCGTGCCGTATTGGTTGGCCCCGCCGTACTGGGTTGTCCCGTAGAAGTTCCCATCGCTGGCTTGGACCAGGGCCGCGTAGGGCTGGTCGCCATCCGGGCAACCGGTTTGCAAGCAAAAAGTGTAAAGCGTGGTCAGGGTCCCACTCGGGGTGATCTTGAAGACCGTTCCTCCGTAGTTGGGGCCACTTGAGCTGGGCGTAGTCCCGTAGAAGTTCCCGTCGGTGCCCTGGATCAACGCCCCCTGGGGGAGTGCGCCATCCGCGAGGCTGAAGCTGTGGAGCGTGGTCAGGGTCCCACTCGGGGTGATCTTGAAGACCGTTCCACAGCCGTTGTCGCAAGCCAGGGCCCCGCCGCCGGAGTTTGTTGTCCCATAGAAGTTTCCATCGCTGCCCTGGACCAGCGCTGCAAAGGGGTATTCGCCGTCCGCACAGTTGTATTGCGAGCAAAAAATGTAGAGCGTGGTCAGGGTCCCACTCGGGGTGATGTTGAAGACCGTTCCGCAGCAAGTTGCTCCAGTCGAAGCTTCTCCCCCGGGGCTTGTCCCGTAGAAGTTCCCGTCGGCGCCCAGAATCAGCGCAGTGTATAGCGTTGCATTGGTTTCGTCGAGGTCGAGAAGCGTAGTCAGTGTGCCATCGGTGGTGATGTTGAAGACCGTGCCACAGCCATAACCGAAACAAATGCTGGCTATCGGGCCTTCTGAGGTACTGCCATATAAGTTCCCATCCGTGCCCTGGACCAGCCCCGCGAAGGGCGTATAGCCGTCTGGGCAATTGAGTTGCGTGCAAAAGCTGTAGAGTGAGGTGAAGGTCTGCGCTTGCGCCGATTGGGCCGTGATCATCGACAGCACCAGCACTGCCATGAGCGCCAGCGCGGCACTGGCCGCGGCCAGGCATATCCTCGAAATCCAGTTCCTGTGCTGCGGTGTGTTCTTCATAATCGATTTCTCCGGAAAAACGAGTTGCACGTGAGCCCTTCGCCGCCAGGCGCTTGCACGGTAGTACCGCACGCTGCCCTCAATTCCCGCCTTGGACCCGGGTCGCGAGCGGTATAGAATGTGGGCGGCGCAAGCGACTGTGGTTGCCATCCCCCGTCGGCCTGGGATATTGCCGCAAATCCGTTAGCTGGTCTTTAGCCATACCTATTTTTTTTCCTAAGTTTTTGTGTATGCCTTATGCGCTTGCAAACAAAGGCGATCTTCGAGTTCGGTGCGTTTCGCTTAGATCCTACGGAGCGGCTGTTGCTGCGCGAAAAAGTGCCCTTGCAGCTCCCCCCGAAGGTATTCGACGTTTTGGTCGTCATGGTTGCGAGTCGAGGACGTCTGCTCGGGAAAGATGAACTGCTGCGGACGATCTGGCCCGACAGTTTTGTCGAAGAGTCGAATCTTGCGCTGTATATCTCGATCCTGCGCAAGGCACTGCGGGATGGCGACGACGGCTTGCAGTACATCGAAACCGTGCCCAGGCATGGCTATCGTTTCGTGGCAGAGGTTCGTGAAGTTGCCGATGCCCCTTCGGAGAGCAGTGTCCCTGAGCCTGTAAGGCGCTGGAATCGCTTGCGGCGTCCGGTCTTTGCCACTGTCCTGGTGATACTGGCTGTGGGCTTGATTTCGGCACTCCGCTTCTGGGAGAAGCACCTCGCTCCTGGGCCTGCACCCATCCAGTCGCTGGCGGTGTTGCCCCTGCAAAATCTTTCCGGCGATCCGGCCCAGCAATACTTTGCCGACGGCCTGACGGAGGCGCTGATCACCGACGTGGCGAAGATTCCCGGCCTCAAAGTCATCTCCCGCACTTCGATCATGCAGTTCAAGGACTCGCACGAACGGCTGCCCCAGATCGCTCGGGAACTGGGAGTTGACGGCATCGTGGAAGGGTCGGTGCTGCGCTCGGGAGATCGGGTACGCATCACCGTCCAACTGGTGCGAGGCACAACCGATCAGCACATCTGGGCCGAATCTTACGAACGGGACCTGCACGACCTGGTCACTCTGCAGGACGACGTCTCTCGCAGTATCGCTGTGCAAATACAGAAGCAAATCGCGCCGCCGTCGTCGCAACGGCTGACAACGTCGGCTGCGGTCACTCCTCAGGCGCGCGAGAACTACTTGAAGGGCCGATACTTCTGGAATCTTCGCACTGAAGCAGACTACTTGAAAGCAATCGACTATTTTCAGGCGTCCGTGAACGAAGACCCGCAGTACGCGCAGGCCTACGCTGGACTGGCAGACGCATACGCGCTGCTGGGTTCATTGCCCGAAACGCGCATCCGCGATACCGCAATGCCCAAGGCAAAAGAGATGGCGCTGACCGCACTAAAGCTGGACGATTTTCTCGCCGATGCGCACACTTCGCTGGCGTTTGTGGAAATGCATTACGAATGGAAATTCCAAGAGGCCGAGCGGGAATTCAGGCGCGCTATTGCTCTCGACCCCAACTACTCAACCGCCCATCAATGGTACGCAATCGACCTGGCAGCTCTGGGACGGATGGACGAAGCTGTGGCGGAGGTGAAGCGTGCTCGTGAAACCGACCCGCTTTCGGCCATCATCAATACCGACTTGGCGGAGATGCTGTTCTGGGCACGCAGATATGACGAGGCACTGCAACAGGCCCGAGCCACCATTGATATGGCCCCCAACTTTGCCCACGCGCACCGTGTGCTCGCGCGGATTTACGCCCAACGACAGATGTTCCCCGAGGCCATTGCCGAAGGCAAGCGAGCGGCCGCTCTCTCTGGTGATAATCCCTGGATGTTACTGGAGTTGGGAACCATATACGCGCAGACGGGAAAAAAGACGGAAGCGCGGGACTGCATGAGAAGAGCAGCCAAGAATAGCCCCGGCGGCGTTCTGCCCGGATCCGCAGTTGAACTTTTTTTTGCGTTGGGAGACTTTGATCGCGCTTTCAATTTGATGGAAGCCCTGTATAAGCGCCGGGACGGCGGACTTATTCTCTTAAACACCGTGTTGCCCGAAGCCAGCATTAGATCGGACCCCCGCTTCCAGCAACTGTTGCAGCGCATTGGTCTGCCGCACTAGCCCTTTTGCGCGTCGGCTTTCTTGCTGAGAATATTCGATGGCCAGCGCCATGCCCATCCCACCGCGCAAAGTGCGGACTGGCTTACGAACCACGCTGGTGCTCCAGTCGCCCAGCTTCTAAAGTCATGGGGTTGACGATAATCTCAAAAGGACGGTTGACGAAATATCGGGGAAAAAACGGGGACAAAAAAACGGGGACAGACGGGACGAACCCCAACTTCCTCTCAAACGCAGACACCACCAACTTAACCTTCTTCCCCCGCACTTTCTGGAACCAAGATTTCCACAGCCCTCACCCCCGCCAATGTGACATCTGCCCTTGCGCTCCACAACCAGAAAAGCAGATCATAGCCACGGCGAAAGGGTGTGCGGAGGCGCCCACAAAAATCCGCTAAGTTATTTGTTATCTGGATTTTGCGGAATTATCCACTTGACATACCCAAAGGAGGAATTTTAGAAATGAATCACCGTGACAGGGCAGACGAGGAACTACCTTCGGAGCCGATTTCGGTTCCAACTGATTGTGACGAGCCTAAGAAGCCAGATAGTGGCGCTAATCGATCAGCGTCTAGCGTGAGCGAGAAGCTTTTGGAAAGCGTCGTTAGAGATTAGAAGCTTGTCCCATTGCGCGTCTTTGGTCAATTCTTGAACTAGCAATCGATCGCTGAGAACTACGGTTGGGGCAATCGACGAATAGATGCTGTTTGCTTGACCGACATCAGCAACTACCACCCATTCAGAGAAAAGGATTTTCACAGCCCCGAGTTCTTCAAGCTTGGCGTACAGGTTGGGGTATTCATCCGCATCGTATTTCTTAATGTCATAACTGATCAGGTAGAGAGCCATCGCGGACTCGCTTTCTGAGGGAAGGCGACCGTTATACCACAGAAAAGCGATACTATGACTTTTTGGGTTTGTCCTTAGGCTGTTCTTTTTCCGGTACTTTCACTTGTGCCAATCCAGCAACCGCTTCTTCGAACTTGAGCGGATAGAGGGACACTGGCGCACCGTTCTTGCCTGCTGGATTCGGGTTGTGTTTTTTGCGGCTCATGCGGTCAGTGTAGCACTAAGGATTCAACCAATCTTTATCGGGTCGGGTAATCAAACGCGCAGAGAAATACGCCTGATCTAAATCGAAGATTGTCTTAATCCTGTAGATTTTATTTGCATCGTCCCGCTCTACCAGAAAGGACGAAATGTCACCCGGCGTGGCTGCATAAAATGGAAGCAAAAGCTGCATCCGTTTTTCTTCCACATAATAGACAGGTATGGCGATCTTGTAGTTCCGTCTGATCTTGGGCACGAGGTTTTCAATCGCCCCGCGCAGATAATTCCTGATAACTTCATCTGCTACATTTCCCAGTCCAGCGCGATCCTTAGCACGTTCGAAAAGATGATCGAAAGCTTCTTTGTCTAGGGCGTAAGAGGTATCGAAAACGTAGTCTCTACTGTCCCGCGAATACCAAGCAATGCTAGGAGTGCTCGTGCCGAAGGTTGATTGATAATGCCTATCATTTGATGGATGGCATCCTTTATAAACCCAGTCTGGTCGATAATTGGCCGGAGGGCCGCCAGGTTTAGGCTGGTATCGTTGAAAGATTGCCAGCAGGTCAGCCCCGAAGGAATTCTGCAGTCCAGTGTTAAAGCTAACCCAGCTTTGGTCAGCGTTGAAAAAAAAGTATTCACCAGGGGTTTCCTGTTCTAGTGTGAGGAGCCGAACAAAGGTGTAATTGAGGTAATTCTTTAGCTTGGGTACGACTGAATAGCCGTGTCTCGTTCTGAACTTAGCCTGTTGGAAAGTCCAAGAATCATATCCGTCCATCGAGATTTTTGCGACCTGCTTGAATGGCTCATCGTAATCGGTAGGGTCGCTAGGATTCACTTTCCTGGGCGGATAAAAGTGCGCAAAAATCGTGTCCTGCCGCTGTGCACCAAAAAGAGAAAAGAGGCTGTCGTAAGATTTCATGCAACACCCGTCCACTCAGATAAAGCAAAGGGCCTCCCAACATGGAGGCCCTTTAGCTATCTGTAAAACCCCTAGCGGGGTACGCTCTTTGTGTCACAGCCAACGGAAACCAAGTCGGTCGGTTTCCAATATGTGTACCTCTTTTTTTCTTCTTGCTGTGGCCTGATCTTAGAAAACCATTCACTACGTGTGATGCCGTAAAGACACGTGTCGACTCAGAGGAATGAATCAACACGCTTTTAGTCTATCGAATCGGCTCCCATTGTCAAGCGCAAAATTTCCCTAATCCATTGAAACCAAAGTACTTGCTTTAATGGCTCGCATTGCTAGCATATATTGCAAGCGGTACGTGCAATGCAATTATGGTATACTGTTAGCATCCTTGGAGGGATATATGTCAAAGATCATAGAAGAGTTACAGATTCGCTCCACTGAGGCCAAGAAGAAACTAGACGAGGCCACAGCAGCACTCCAAGCCGCACAAACGGCACATGGCTTAGCTCTTCAAAACTTCAACGTCTGGAACCTAGCCTTACAGATCGAGACGCGCGATGAACAGCAACGGCAAGCCGCTGCTAGCGAGAAGCAATTGCCGTTGCCTGAGACTAAGTCGGAACCGATGCTTGGCATCGACGGTTCTAACGACGACGATGTTTTTATCGTTGACGATCTGCCTGATATCGGCGTGACCAAAACTGACATCGTCAGAAACCTTCTTCGCCAACACCCTGGCGGAATGACGGCACCCGATATTTGGAAGCAAGTTCGTTCTCAATTCCAACATCGCCCTTACCTTTATTCGATCCTCAAACGTTTGCGCGACCGCGAAGAAGTGGCCAAACGCCGGGGGAAGTATTTCTTAAAGTTAGCGCCCAAGATCGAGGAGGTGAAGGACCAGCAATCCATCGTGCATTAAAAAGTAACAGCCAATGCTCCTAATCCTTGGAGGGAATCGAAGCACTGGCCGTCATTTCATTTGTGCGGCAGTGGCGAAATTAGCAGACGCGCCCGATTTGGAATCGGGTGGGAGCCTCCGTCAAGAGACAACTCCCGTGCGGGTGCAAACCCCGCCTGCCGTACCAATTCTAGATTTATTGTACCCCAAGTGGCCTCCGAAGCGTCAACCTTTTCCCTTCGGTTGCCTTGAGAGCTGCGTCTGTGCGCTCTGCATCCGTGATTTTGCGGTTGTTGTAGCGGAAATCGAACTCGTTTAAATACTGCTGTAAATAAGGCTTTCCGACCTGATGGTATGTGCCGTAAATACCCCGCTTTAGCAAACTAAAAAAGCCCTCAATCGAATTTGTCGTGATGCACTTTCCGTTTTCGTACCGTACATATTCTTTTGCCACATGATTTACCTGATCGTGAGCGCGATCTCCAAAAGCGCCAGCGAGAACTGTGGAACTATCCGTCATTACATGCGCGTCTTCAGCAATCATTTCTTCGATTATCGGCTTGAGATTTTCTGCGGTAACGCGCTCCACATGACGGGATCGAACCGCACCGTCACGCTGCAGAACCGAAAACACAGCAGCCTTGTTAGAAGTCACTGAGGGGTAGTTTGGCTTTCTACCACGCGCTCGCATGTATGCACGTGGCCTGTACGAGCCAACGCGCAACTTGCCGCCGACATATGTTTCATCGCATTCGATTGTGCCGCCCAACTTTTCAACTAGTGGGTGTTGCGTCATAGCAAACCGAATCCGGTGGAACATGAACCACGCGGTTCGGTACGAAACTTTCTTCCCGTAGAACGTTGCCGTCATGCGGTGAAATTGATACGCGCTCATCCCTTTTTTGCTGGAGCACATGAGATGAACTGCATACATCCACATGTGCATCGGGATATGCGAATCCTCGAAAATAGAGCGCATCTTCGCCGTAAACGGCTTGCGACATCCCTTGCACTTCCACAGGCCGGGACGGGTGCTCTTGCCTTGGAGCTTATAAGCCTCTGCCACTAGTCCGCAGTGAGGGCAGACCGGACCATTAGGCCAGCGCTGTGCTTCCCAGTACGCAATAGCCTTTTCTTCGTTGGTGAAAAGCTCATGTTGTGGTTCGTTCTTCATACCCATACCCTACCAAATTAGTGTGGGTATGTCAAGTGGATAATTCCGGGATTTTGACCTCTAAACCCAGGCGGCTCAAGATTTTGCCAGCCATTTTTGCAAAACCCGCGCCAGTCAAGCCGTTCAGAGGGGTGGGGGGAGGGGGGTACCCCACAGTCCAACAATTTTCCCAAAATGAGACAGCCTCTCGCACGGCTATTCTGATCGCCACGTCAAATATTTCTCGGGCTTATTTCCACAGGAGGAAATCAGTCACCGGACCATCTTTTCAGCACGATCAAACTCGCGTCATCCTGAAAATGTCCGCCGCAATGCGCCGACGCTGCCCGCATCGTCAGGTCCATCAGCTCCCGCGCATTCGCGCCGCGATTCTCCCGCGCGATCCGCACCACGTTGTTCTCGCCGAACGGTTGGTCGTTGTCATTGCAAGCCTCTACCAGTCCATCGGTGAAGATCAGCAACCGGTCTCCGGCTTCAAGGCGCAATTCGCTCTGCTCATATCCCCACGCAGGAAACTGTCCCAGCACCGCTCCCGCCGCGTCGAGTTCCATCGAACCGCCATCCGCGCGCACCACCAGCGGCGGATTATGTCCCGCATTGCAATATGTCAGCCGGTTCTCTTTGCTGTCCAGCACGCCATAGAAAAAGGAGATGAATTTCCCCGTCGGCATCAGATCGCACAAGATGCGATTCAACCGCTGGCACAGTTCGCTCGGCGCCAGCCGTTGCGCAATCAGCGGCTTCAGCGCCGCCTGCAGGCTCGACATCAACAGCGCCGCCGCGAGTCCCTTGCCCGCCACGTCGGCAATGCATATTGCCGTCTGGTGCTCGCTCCAGCGCGCCACGTTGTAATAATCGCCGCCCACAAACCGCAGCGGTTGCGTCATCCCCGCGACCTCGTACCCGGCAATTTCAGGAAGCCTTTTGGGCAGCAGCCTCTGCTGGATCTCGTGCGCCTCCTGCCATTCCTCTTCGCGTTCCCGTTGCGCCCGCCGCTGCTCCCGAGCCCGCCGCAGCTGCTTCTGCAGTTTGTCCAGCAGGTGCTGGTTCTCCCACGGCTTCTCCACAAAATCCGACGCGCCCCGCCGCATCGCTTCCACCGCCAGGTCCACGCTGCCCCACGCCGTCATCACCAGCACCGGCAGCAGCTTGTCCCGCGCCCGAATCTGCGAAACCAGCTCCAGCCCTTCTTCGCCCGACGCGATTCCTCGCGTATAGTTCAGGTCCATCACCACTGCGTCGAACGCACTCGCCTCCAGCGCTCTCAACACTCGCGCCGGATGACTCACGGTCTCGGTCGAAAAGCCGCTGCCTTTCAACAGCATCTCCAGCGCCTCCACGATGTGCGCCTGATCGTCGGCAATCAGCACTCGCCCGGTTGCCGCCGGTACTTCTGCGGATTGTTCCTGCATGGCTACGGCTCCCATGCTCTGAGCAATGGCACGCATCGTGCCGAAGCAGGATGCCTCGCAAGCTGCTGATTCCCTTGAAACTGCCCGCCGTTATGTTTTGTGCTCGGAGGAGATATCTGTGCGGCGATGGAATCAGCTGTCCGCAAACGGACAAGAAGGAATGTGCGAGCGAGGAGGAGGGACATCAGGCCGATGCCCCTCCCAGTGACTACATCTGTACATCTTTGACATGTGTTGCGATGTACCACGTATTCCCAAACGCGTCCGTCACGGCCGCGTTGCGGTCCCCATAGGGCTGGTCCTTCGGCTCCTGCATCGCTTTCGCTCCCGCCGCCAGCGCCGTTCGGTACACCGCGTCCACATCCGGCACATAAAGGTAGAACATCGATTTCATCGGCTGATACGGCCCGTGCGCCTCGCCCATCTCCAGATGCGAGTCGCCGATGGCAATCGTCATGTGATGAACCACGCCCATCGGGTCCGCATACCGCCCCAGGTCCTGAGCTCCGAAAGCTCGCTTCAGGAACTGGAATACTGGCTCCGCACGCAGGGGATGCAAATAGGGCTGAATCGTGGGCGCGCCTTCCGACTTGTAGTCCTTCCCCAGGAACGTCGCAATGTACCAGTGATTTCCCTCCGCATCGCTCACACTAGCCGAGCGCTCTCCATATTCCTGGTCGGCCGGCGCCATGATCGACTTCCCACCCGCCTCCAGCGCTCTGTTGTATGCGGCGTCGCAATCTCGAACGTAAACATGGAATGCGCCCGGCTTGGGCTCTCCCTTCCACGACACGCCTTCCCCCCCACCCCCGATCATCAGCATCGAGTCTTCCACCCGCACCTCGCAGTGATAGCCGCCCGCCGCGCCCACAATGCGGAACGTCTCTTCGCCGCCAAATGTCTTCTTCACAAAATCAACCACGCCGAGCGCATCGCCTGCGATCAGATACGGCGTGACCGTGTGGTATCCGGCTGGAATCGGGTTCACCGTGGGAATCTTTTCCGCCTTCATCTGCCCGCCTTCGGGGCCACGGCTCAGCCCTTTCATCCGCCGGTGCATTTCCTCGACAGACATTTCTTCTTTCACCGTGAACGCGCTCCACCGATAGCCGAACGGATCGGCAAGCGTCACGTCGCGATGACCGTAAAATTGATCCCTGGGCGGAAGAATGACCTTCATCCCTGCTTGGACGGCGTGCTCGGCAAAGGCATCTACGTCGTCGACGCGGATGGTCATGGAAACCGGCGAGTTCCCCAGAGTCTCGGCGCTGAAGCGCCCGCCTTCGGGCCATTCCCCGGTAATATTGATGGCAGAGTTGCCAATCATTAACTCCGCAGCGGGAATGGAATCTCCCACTTGAAATCGGAATGTCTCTTTCGCGCCCAAAGCGCGCTGGTAAAACTCGATCGCTTTGGCGGGATCGCGAAACGCCAGCCTTGGAGTTGCAGACATACCAACGGCTGCAACCGGTTCAGCAACAGTCGACATAAGCTTTCCTCCTTCGAATTCAGATTTCAATCGTGCCTTGAACTTCGCACTCGGCAGATTGCGCAATTCCGCCGCGATGCGCACCAGCGGCTCAATCCCCGCGTCGCTCTTCGCCACCCGCCCGTCGTCGCGCGCCAGCATTTTCTCCAGCGCCGCATTCAACTGCTCGACCTTCCTGGCCTCACCACTTCCCGGATTTAGAGAGCGCTTAGGCATCGGCACCCTCCAGGCGCGCCCGCAAGTTCGTCAGCGCGCGAAACTGTAGCTGCTTCACCGCTCCTTCACTCTTGCGAATCTCCCGCGCCACTTCCTTGATGCTCTTCTGCTCGGCAAATCGCAGCACCACCACTTTCCGCTGTTCTGCTGGCAGCGAATCCACCAGCCGAAATAGCGTCGCCTGCCGCTCCACGTCTTCAATCTCGGCCGCACTGGCCGGTACCGACTCGACCACTCCCGGATCGCTCGTAACTTCCCGCCCCGACCGCTGCCAGCGGTCCGAGATTAAATTCGCTGCAATCCGGAATAGCCACGCCGCAAACGGAATCCCCCGCCATTCAAATCTCTTCAGGTTGGCCAGCGCCTGATGGAACACCTCGGCCGTCAGATCCTCGGTTTCCGCCCGGTCCCGCACTCGTTTCACGATGTAGGCGTACACCCGCTCGAAGTTGATTTCGTAAAGCTCGGCAAAGCGGGCAGGATCCTTCTGCGCAGCCTCGATCAGAAGCCGCTCGTCCGCTTCTTTCTTCAGAGCCTTCAACGAATTCTCCGTCGTCGCTACCTACACCAGGCTAAACTCTACGGCGCTGGAAAAGGTTACGGCCGCGAAAATACATCTTTTCGGAATTTTTATGAATATGGCCCGACGCTTCCCGCATCCAACTTGCAGCCGCGTCCGAATTGAGCTATAACGCATGGCCGGGGCCGAAAACCAGGGAATCGAACGACGGAATTCAATTCACCCTTGGAGCCTACACCATGGAAGCCGTCACCGGAATATTCGAAACCAGAGCCGCCGCAGAACGCGCCTTGCACGAAGTTCACAAATCCGGCATTCCCGCCCACAACATCACGCTCCTGGTTCCGGGCAGCGTCGATCAGGTCGAAAAGGAAGTGCAGTCCGTTCCCACCGATGCCACCGAACAACCCGGCATGGGCAGGGCCATGGGCGCTCTGTTCGGCGGCGGCGTTGGACTCACCGGCGGAGCTATGCTGATGGCTCTCGTGCCTGGGCTCGGTCCCGTCACCGCCCTCGGACTCCTCGGTGCGGGCATCCTGGGCGCAGCCGGCGCCACCGTCGGCGGTGCCGTCGGCAACAAAGTGGAAAACGCCAGCTACGAGGGCATTCCCGAGGACGAAATTTTCCTCTACGAAGATGCTCTCCGCAAAGGCCACAGCGTAGTCGTCGCGCTGGCCGACGATGAGCTTGCCGCATCGATGGTCCGCGATGTTCTAAAAAGAGGCGGCGCAGAGTCCATCGACGCCGCCCGGGAACAGTGGTGGACCGGCCTGCGCAGCGCCGAAATGAGCCACTATACAGGCCCCGGCAGAACGTTTAACAACGATGAGGAAAATTTCTATCGCTTGGGCTTCGAAACCGCCCTGCACGCCCGCACCCGCTGTATGGAATTCGATCAGGTCTCATCCGAGATGGATGCCGCTCTGGAAGAAGTGCAGCGCCGTCATCCCGGCGCCAACGTCGAAGAGCCCTTTACTCGCGGCTACCACCGCGGCCGCGACTACTATCAGCGCCTGTGCGACGAATCGCACAAAGCCGCGTGAATCAGGGGTCAGGGGTCAGAGTCCAGTAGTCAGTGATCAGTGATCGGTGGTCAGTAAACCGCTGGGTACTGACCACCATCACTGACCCCTGGCCCCTGGCCCTAGGCCCTGTGATAAAGCTCCTCCAGCGCCTTCTGTACCTTTGCCGAAAGCGTCGCCAGATCCCGCATCGTCATCCCCGTTGTCGAAATCGGCTCTCCGATCCGCATCTCCAGCGGACGGCACTTGATGTGATACGTATCCATGGGCAGCAGCTCGTAGGTTCCGACCAAAGCCACCGGCACCACGTCCACCTGCGCCTTGATCGCCATAAAGAACGCTCCCGCCAAAAATGGCTTGATGCGACCATCGTGGCTCCGCCCGCCCTCCGGAAAAATCACCAGCGGCAGTCCCGACTTCAGCCCCTTCAGCGCCGCCCGGATGCTGCTGATCGAATGCGACGGATTCTGCTGATCGATGCACACCTGACCCGACCGCTTCAAATGCCAGCCCACGACCGGATACGACAGCAGTTCCTTCTTGAATGCGATCCGAAACTGAAACGGCAAATGCACATACAACACAGGAATGTCGAGCGCCGAAGCATGATTCACCGCGTAAATATGCGGCTTCGTCGTATCGATCTTCTCCAGCCCCGTGACCTTCACCGGCGAGAAAATCGACTTTATGATGAGCCACGACCACGTGCTCGAAAACCAGTGTTGCCTCCTCCCGCTGGGATCGAACATTCCGCCGGGCAGCGCCGCCAACCCCATCACGACCGTGTAAAACCAGATCAGCGGATCCAGAATCAAGTACGACCGCAGCCGGCTCAACCACCCATATCTTTTCCCCGGAATCGCATGCGGACTCTGGCCCGAATGCGGCAGAGGCACCACCTGCGGGCCGCTCTCGATTGCGTCGCTTTCCGCCCGCTCCACTGATGAGTTCACTTCCTGCACTTTTCCATTCTAGGGGAAACCCCGAGCCTTCGGGTGACCCACTTCAGGCCCGAGACTTTCTGCCCCTCAACTGATCGGGAATCCGCCACCGCCGCCTGACTTATAGATTGGGCATCTCGCACCTCAGAGCCCGAGTCCAAAACGCACCCTGGCGCATCCAACCCGGGCATGGAGGTAAATTTTATGTACGTTGTACTCGGAGCAAGCGGCAACACCGGACATGTCGTAGCCACCAACCTTCTTACCAACGGAAAGAAAGTTCGCGTAGTCGGCAGAAATGCCGCCCATTTACAGCCTTTCGCGGCCAAAGGCGCGGAGACTTTCATTGCCGAGGCCACCGACGCCGGCGCGCTCGCCAAAGCCTTCCACCAGGCAGACTCAGCCTACGTCATGATTCCACCCAATCCCAGCAGCAACGACCCGCTCGGCTATTCCAACCGCGTGAGCGACGCGATCGCCTCCGCCGTGAAAAATGCGGGAACAAAGAATGTGGTCGCGCTCAGCAGCATCGGAGCCGATAAGCCCACCGGCACCGGTCCCGTGGTCGGCCTGCACAATCTCGAACAAAAGCTCAACCAGATTCAAACCGCGAACGTCCTCTACCTGCGTGCCGGCTACTTCATGGAGAACACTCTGCCGCAGGCCAACGCGATCCGCCAGATGGGCTCGGTTGCCGGACCTTTTCGTCCGGATCTGAAGGTTTCCATGATCGCCACTCGCGACATCGGCGCCGCCGCTGCCGACGCCCTCTTGCACCCATCTTTCCATGGACACCAAACTCGTGAACTCCTGGGACAACGCGATCTCACCTACACCGAAGTCGCCGCGATTATCGGCAAGGCCATCGCCAAGCCGGACCTTAAATACGTCCAGGTGCCCGACGATCAATTCCGTGCCGTCCTGGTGCAAATGGGAATGTCCGAGCCATTTGCCCGCCTGCTCCTGGAAATGACCAACGCGGTGAACTCCGGATACATGCGTAACCTCGAACCTCGCACACCTCACAACACGACACCCACAAGTTACGAAACCTTCGTAGCTGAATCTTTCGTGCCAGCCTACCAACAACAAGTAGCAGCGTAGCTCGTGTAGGGGCGGAGGCATTCCTCCGCCCCCGAGCGGAGCGAGCCTGTTACCGCAGGATGGGGATTTTGACTTGCAGTAGTTCGAAACTATGCTGCCACCAGCCTCTTCATGAAAACGTGAGTCGCATTCTCCCCCGCCACACTCCGCTCCACCCTGAGCCCAAGCTGGTGCAGGTTGATCCCGGAAAATAAATGCTCCCCTTCGCCCAGCAGAACCGGCGACACGGCCAGATGCATCTCGTCGATCTGGCCGGCAAGCAGGAACTGACGCAGGGCCGCCACGCCGCCCCCGATCCGGACGTCCTTCCCCTTGGCCGCTTCTTTCGCCTGTTTCAGAGCAGACTCCAACCCATCGGTCACGAAGTGGAATGTGGTGCCGCCTTCCATCGCGAGCGGAACCCGCGCATGATGCGTCAACACAAATACGGGCACATGGTAAGGAGGATTGTCGCCCCACCATCCTTTCCACGATTCATCTTTCCACGGCCCCCGAACTGGCCCGAACATATTCCTGCCCAGGATCCAGGCGCCCACATTCTCCAAGGATTGCGCGGCCGCCTCGTTGTCGATCCCCGTGCTCCCGCCGCTTTGACCCTGCATCTTCTTGAAGATTTCGGTGGGAAAGAACCACTTGTGGAGCTCAGTCCCGCGTACTCCAAGCGGATTCTGCAAATCCTGCCGGGGTCCGGCGCCGAATCCGTCGATGGAGATCGAGAAAGCCGCGACTTTGACTTTGCTCATTTGTACCTCGAATGTCCACGTAGCGGCGGACGCATTTCGTCCGCCGCGCGAAGCGAAGCGAGCGGCGATTTTGTGTTTCAATCAGGCGCTGAATCTCGGCGATCGGCGTTCACCACCCACTCGCTTCCCTTCGCGCGCACCCACGTCTCCGCAAAATATCACAATGGCGACCACTGCAAGAGCGCCGCTCCGTAGATTCTAAAGGGAAAAGGAAAAGGCCACGCTCTATTAAGAACGTGGCCTTTATTTAATGCCGGCAACGACCTACTCTCCCACGCACTTTCGCGCGCAGTACAATCGGCCCAGCGGGGCTTAACTTCCGTGTTCGGGATGGGAACGGGTGGAACCCCCGCGGTAAGATCACCGACAACTCGATGCAGCTCTTAGCTACTAGCTTTTGGCTCTTAGCTTGTCATGCCTGCTGAGGAGCTGGTGCTCTACTCATCTGCACAACCGCTGCAAACTTGTAAAAGAGCGTGAGGACGAAACCTCACAACTGAATAGATTGGGTGTGGCTTACTTTCTTCTTGCTTATTTCTGATTTCAGCCACGTATTACTTCGGCTTTGCTTTCTTTTCAAAAAGCGTCGGCGCACAGTTGTCAGCATCTTCTTTCTCCTCCACCCAAGTTCTGATGGAGAGGGAAAACTGCTTTCAACCCAGCTCAGGTTCTAGCTGAGAGCTGAAGGCTGAGAGCTGACAGCTGTTTTCTGCACCGAGTAAATTTTATGGTCAAGCCGAACGGGCGATTAGTACTGGTAAGCTGCACGCATTACTGCGCTTCCACTTCCAGCCTATCAACCAGGTAGTCTTCCTGGGCCCTTCTTATCCCTTACGGGTTGGGAGATCTCATCTTGAGGAGTGCTTCCCGCTTATATGCATTCAGCGGTTATCACAACCGAACTTCGCTACCGAGCGG